>Ga0070729_10002269_pt1 | contig 25380 bp, 25 predicted proteins | sample tdDd472_FD_66725 | JGI IMG/M metagenome (GOLD analysis project Ga0070729, IMG submission 66725) | Marine sediment microbial communities from the Atlantic coast under amendment with organic carbon and nitrate - tdDd47.2 | ecosystem: Environmental > Aquatic > Marine > Coastal > Sediment | place... | reverse complement strand
GACAAGAACTGCATCGTGGTCCGTCGCCGTGGCCGCGTCTACGTGATCAATAAGCGGAACCCGCGCTTCAAGGCCCGTCAGGGCTAAGCCGGAACCGTTCGCCGGATTTGCTGTCCGGCCGTTATGAACCGCGTTCGATTATCGAGCGCGGTTTTTGTCGTTTGATATGGGTAATGCTTGCCCGGCCTTTGTGAAACACAGATACTTTCCGGCATGTTTTTACCGGAGCCCGACAAGTCCATCATTGCGCGACGTGCCGAGATTATCGGGCGGATGCGTCAGATTGTTCCCGCTGAGGGTGGGGTAATTGCCGATGAGCGGGCTCTGGCAGCTTATGAATGCGATGGCCTGACGGCGATTAAGCAACTGCCCCTAATCGTCGTTTTGCCCGAATCCACCGAACAGGTGGCCGAAATTCTTAAATATTGTCATGAAAACGAGGTGAAGATTGTCCCGAGAGGGGCCGGGACCTCTCTGTCCGGGGGCGCCATTCCGTTGGCCGACGCCATTACGCTGGGCATGATGAAGTTCAGCCGGATTCTTCAAATCGATTATGCCAACCGGTGTATCGTCGCCCAGCCCGGTGTGACCAATCTTGCATTATCTCAGGCCGTTGAAGCCGAAGGGTTTTACTATGCCCCGGATCCGTCGAGCCAGATTGCTTGCTCCATCGGCGGTAATGTGGCTGAAAACGCAGGTGGGGTCCATTGCCTGAAATACGGCTTGACCACCAACAACCTGTTGGGGGTGAAGATGGTCACGGTTGAGGGTGACGTCCTGACGCTTGGCGGTAAGCATATGGATGCCGAGGGCTACGATTTATTGGGGTTGGTGACCGGTTCTGAAGGCCTCTTGGGCGTGGTGACGGAAGTGACCGTACGGATTATCCCGCGCCCCGAAACGGCGCGGGCGGTTCTAGTCGGATTTCCATCGAATGAAGCGGCCGGAAAATGTGTGGCGGAAATCATCGGTGCGGGCATTATTCCGGGCGGCATGGAGATGATGGACAAAGCTTCCATTCAGGCTGCCGAAGATTTTGTTCATGCCGGTTATCCGCTGGATGTGGAGTCCCTGCTGATTGTCGAGTTGGATGGACCGGAAGTTGAAGTCAATCACCAGATTGAACGCGTGATAAAAATCGCTGAGCGGAACGGCGCCCTCAACCACAGAGCCAGCGCGAGTGAGGAAGAACGCGCTCGATTCTGGGCAGGACGAAAGGCGGCTTTTCCGGCCATCGGCCGTATCTCACCAGACTATCTTTGTATGGACGGCACCATCCCGCGCCATCAGTTGCCCAAGGTTCTCAAGGCCATGGAAGAATTGTCCGCGCAGCATGGGTTGCGAGTCGCCAATGTTTTTCATGCGGGGGACGGCAATCTTCATCCACTGATTCTCTATGACGCCAACCAACCGGGAGAGTTGGAGGCCGCCGAGGCGTTCGGTTCCGATATTCTCAAACTCTGTGTCGAGGTTGGTGGGGTCCTGACTGGCGAGCATGGTGTTGGGGTCGAGAAGCGTGAGCTGATGCCGGTGATGTTTAGTGAAACCGATCTTGCCCAACAGGAGCGGGTCAAATGCGCTTTTGATCCAAAGGCGGTTCTCAACCCCGGCAAGGTTTTCCCCCAACTCAAGGGATGTGGGGAGTTGAGCAGTCTGGATGCCCGGCAAGTCGAGGCGAAATTTCCTAACATGCCGAGGTTTTAAGTGGTGGAAACCCTGACCCCGAAAAATCTTGAGCAGGTGGAGACGGCTCTGCGTTGGGCCTTTGAAACGGATACGCCGGTCGAACTTGTAGGTCGCGGCTCTAAAACGGGGATGGGGCGGCCCGTGGCGGCAACCCATAAACTTGACCTGTCCGGTTTGACCGGGGTCACTCTCTATGAGCCCGAGGAATTGGTTATGCGGGCTGGAGCAGGTACTTCTTTGGCCGAAATCAGGCAAATTCTCGCCAAAGAGGGCCAGCACTTGGCTTTTGAGCCGCCCAATTTGCCGTTGCTTTATGGTGACGGTGAGGATGAAGGTTCCATTGGCGGAGTTTTCGCCTGTAATCTGTCAGGCCCCCGCCGTCTGTGGAGCGGTGCGGCGCGGGACCATATCCTGGGTGTTACGGTCGTCACCGGGCGCGGAGAAACAGTTCGTTCCGGCGGTCGGGTGGTCAAGAACGTCACCGGATTTGATTTGTCGAAGTTGATGGCCGGGTCTTTCGGCACCTTGGGCGCAATTGCCGAGGTAGCGTTCAAGGTTTTGCCCATGGCTGAGACCGAACGGACGATCCTGCTGGAGGGAGCTGGTACGGGAGAAGCGACAGAGGCAATGGCGCTGGCTTTGCGCGGTCCGTTCGAGATTACCGGCGCAGCTTACCTACCAGCCGATATCGCTGCGGAATTGGGGCATTCAGGGGCGCTGACCGCCTTGCGAATTCAAGGCCCTCTACCTTCTGTCGAAGCGAAATCTACGGCGTTACGCTGTTTGCTCGGCGCTTTCGGCCGGGTTCGATATCTGGATGGCGGTGAGGGAGACGCGTTTTGGCGAAACGTCGGGGATGCATCATTTTTTGCCGACCCGCCGGAAAACCAAGTCTGGAGACTATCGATCCCTCCCGCCGGCGCCGCTGCCGTAATCAGTCGGTTGCCGGATGAACTGGATGCCCGATGGTTTCTCGACCGCGCCGGGGCGACTGTTTGGCTTTCCATGCCGCCTCGTCCCCATGCGGGCCAGGAGTTGGTGCGGGCGGCCATTGGGCGAGGCGGTGGTCATGCGACCCTGATCCGGGCCGACGATGCCGTGAGGGCCAGGGTTTCGGTCTTTCAACCGCAACCCACACCGCTTGCCGCTCTCTCTCGGCGGGTTAAAGACGCATTCGATCCCAAGGGAATTTTGAGCCCTGGTCGTATGGTGGGAGAGGGCTAGCCATGCAGACCGATTTTTCGTCCCAGCAGTTGACCGATCCCGATATTGCGCTTGCCGATTCTATTTTACGCAAATGTGTCCATTGTGGATTTTGTACGGCGACTTGCCCGACCTTTACCCTGCTGGGCGATGAGGCCGATAGTCCACGCGGCCGGATATATTTGATCAAGGAATACTTTGAACGAGGCGGCGCTCCTTCGAAAAATCTGGTCACCCATCTCGACCGTTGCCTGACCTGCCTTTCCTGCATGACCACTTGTCCTTCGGGTGTTGATTATCGCCGATTGGTGGATATGGCTCGTCACCGTATGGAAAATGAGCACGGGCGTTCAACGGCCGATCAACTGACCCGCAGACTATTGGCGTTGGTTTTGCCGAAACCCGGACTGTTCCGTATGTCCTTGAAAGCGGCATCATTTTTCAGGGTTTTTGCAAAGATTTTGCCCGATCCCTTGCGGGGGATGGTGGAAATGGCGCCGCGACATTTGCCGCCACCGTCAACGATGGACGGGCCTGCAATCTATCTACCTAAAAAGAAGCAGAAGATGCGGGTCGCTCTTTTGACGGGGTGTGCGCAAAAGGTGATACGCCCATCGATCAATGAGGCGACCATCCGCCTGCTGACCCGCTTGGGTGCGGAGGTTGTAATCCCCGAAGGGGGCGGTTGTTGCGGTGCTTTGGCCCATCATCTGGGGAGGGAAAGCCAAGCCAAGACCGCAGCCCGGTCCAATATTGCCGCTTGGAAGGCCCTGGGTGAAATCGATGCCGTGGTTTCCAACGCTTCAGGGTGCGGTTTCGTAGTCAAGGAGTATGGGTTCCTGTTGCGGGGCGAAACAGACGAACAGGACGGGCAAGCCATGGCGGACCTCTGCCTGGATGTGACCGAAATTGTCGAACGCCTCGGGTTGTCCGGCGAAGGATCGGAAGATCTGCCGCTTGTCAGCTATCATGCGGCTTGTTCTCTGCAACATGGTTTGGGAATAAAGGATTCTCCAGTCAGTTTGCTGCGTCAGGTGGGGTTTGAGGTGCGACGCCCCGCCGAGGAGCATCTCTGTTGTGGTTCGGCCGGTACTTATAGCGTCTTACAGGCTGAATTGTCTGATCGTTTGAAAGAAAGAAAACTGAAGAATTTATCGCGATGCGGCGGTGCGGTCATTGCGACGGGCAATATCGGGTGTCTTGAGCACTTATCAAATGACGCAACCGTTTCGGTGGTGCATACGGTCGAACTACTCGATTGGGCGACGGGTGGACCAAAGCCGCCTGGAATCGATTAACGGAACTGGAGGTGGAATTTCCTTGAGGTCTATTTCTTATCGCCGCAAAATTCCAGAAAAATCCGAATGGAGAATATAAATGCCGCCGGTTTCCCCTAAGCTATTGAAAATGGCTGAGCTTCCAGGAGTAGGAAAACTCCTGGGAGGCGCTTTTGGCATGAACCGGCTGCGTAAAAAATTTATCCCGGCGGAAACGGCTGCGGAAGCGGTCGAGGTGGCTATTGACCTTTGTGACCAAGGGTTTCGTGCGGGGCTTTACCATCTTTGCGATGATGTGACAGATAGCAACACTATCGGTGATAGTCGCGCCCAGAGCATTGAAGCGATGAAGCTTCTTAATGAAGCCGGTCTCGATATCGTTGTTTACAAGGGGGTCCGCCAGTTGGGATTTGGCGCCTTCAAGGATGTTGCAAAGCGCAATCTGGTGGCGGTCGCCGATCGGTTGATGCGTGAAGCGGGCGATCAAACGGCCAACTATGAAACGCGTCTCACTCTGTCGCGCAAGCGCAACGAGGTCGATCCCGAGGCCCTGGGACCCCGGCGGCACCATCTGGTGCTCGAAGCCGAGGATATGGGTGTAATCCGGGGCTTGCTCGGCCTTCATGGCTATCTGGCGCGCAATGCGGTTTCCGTGGTTGCCTCTGTCTATGCAGCCATGGTTGAGTCGGAGACCGATCTCATGGCCTTGATTGCGGGGCGGGCGGATATTCGCCTTTGCCTGACGACCCTCGAATATAAAGATGCCGAGGTTTATGACGAAGACACCATCCCGGGAAATTACGAAGTTTTGATCGAGACCCTGCTTTCCGAAGAGGCGGCGATCAATGGGGTCTATCCCATCTTTCATGTCACCGACCTCGAGTGGGCCGAGCTGATTAAAGAAAATATCGACCAGGACGACTGGGAACCGGGGAGCTATGAGTTTGAAGTGCCCTATGGCCTGGGTAACGGCTTGGCTGAATCTTTACGGGACGAAGGGCATCGGGTACGGATTGTCGTGCCGTTCGGCAGGGAATGGTTGGGGTATGCCGAGCGCTATCTCGTCACGTAGGGATTGATTCTAGATCATATCCAGTGCGTGCTTGTAGAGGTCGAGGATTTCCTCCTGCTCGGCCCGATCAGATGCATCCATCTTGCGCAGCCGGACAACCTGCCGCATGACCTTGACATCGAAGCCGGCGCTCTTGGCTTCGGCGTAAACGTCTTTGATATCGTCGGCGATGCCTTTTTTCTCTTCTTCCAAACGCTCAATGCGTTCGACGAAAGATTTTAAACGGTCCGATGCGATGCCGCCTACGTCAGTCATTAACCAAATCCTTGAACTCTGGAACTAAACTACCCGATAATCCGTTTCGATGCGGAAGATAGCCGGTGGATTGGTGGGGCGCAAGAGAGCTGCGCGTCGACGGTGACTAAAGGGACTTGTTGGGGCTTTTTTTAGTGGGTATCAGGTGACTGTATATAGCTTCGAGCGGCTTTCCATCTTGTTGGTGGAAGACAATCAATACATCAGGCATACCGTTGAAGATCTTCTCCGGTATTTTGAATTCGGTAAGATTGTTTCCGCCCAGAACGGTCAGGAAGCGATTGAAATTCTAAGCACATCGGCAATTTCCGGCGCGCCGGGGCTTGGCTTCGATATCGTCCTTTCCGATTTGATCATGAGTCCGATCAACGGTCTGCTTTTGACCCGCTGGGTCCGCAACGCCAAAAACTCGCCCAATCGCTTTATGCCGGTTATTCTGCTGAGTGGTGCGGCCGACGACGAGTATGTTTCGGCGGCCCGTGATCTGGGGGCGACGGAATTTCTGGCTAAGCCGTTCTCGGCGGAATCCGTCTATAAGCGGGTGTTGGAGGTTGTCGATTACCCCAGGCAAATTATTGCAACCCACACCTATTTTGGGCCTGATCGGCGTCGGCGCAGCGGTACCTATGATAAAGCTTCCGAGCGACGGAAAAATACCGATAAGGACATGACCATCGTCTATTCGGAGAAAAAGACGGTGAAACCAAAGGAAGAATCCGATGTTTGGTGCTTCCGTTTGCCTAACTATTTAAAAGACAAGGTTGGGGGCATGGGATCGGCGAAGGGCGGCGAAATGCCCATGGCGATTCTTGAAAAGGCTGAAGAAAAACTGGAACGTAAGAAACTCGATTTTGCCGATTGGGCGCTCAAATATCTGTCCGAATTATCCAATCTTTGCGCCGATGCCCTGATGAAGCCCGGACGTAGGTCTGCTCATTTCGAGAAAATTCATCTGCTTGCCCATGAGTTGCGGGGGCAAGGGGGGACTTTTGGTTATCCCTTGATCACCCATGTCGCCAAGATGCTTTATGAGATCACTCATGAACACTGCCGTGAGGATGACAACGCGGTTGAAATCGTCAAGGCCCATATCGATACCATGCGGGTGGTGATTCGTGACCGGGTTTCCGGCGATGGTGGGGCCATCGGTAAGGAACTGATTGCCGGAATCCAACAGGCCATCGATAAGAACTCCACGATTGGTTGATTATCCGCCTAAACCATAAGTCGATGATCTTTCTTTTTCGCACTCGCGGATTGCGTATATATCATTGGTTGTGTATTCTCTGGTTCTTCTCTGATTTGGGATGCGCTTGGTGTTTCTGGATAAGCAAGAACCCTATATTCTTTTTGTCGAAGATCAGCCGGATATTCGGGACGCCTTCGTGTTGTCGTTTCGAGGCCGTGGCTGTCAGGTTATCTCTGTTGCCAGTGGCGAAGAGGCATTGGAAAAAGTGAGTCATTTGCCATCGCTTCCGCAGGCCATTGTAAGCGATTTTTGCTTAGGCGATGACGAAACCGGGCTAGAGGTTATTGCGTCTGTCCGCTCGGCCTTAGGCGCGACTGTGCCAAGCGTTCTGCTCTCCGGCGACACTAGTCCCGATACTTTGAAACAGCTTTATGATGGCAATGTTCAATGCAGTGATGTCGCCGTGCTTCACAAGCCGGTTCGGTATGCCGATGTCCGCGAAGCCATTGAAAGTCTGGGCGTAGCGCTTTAAATCAATAAGCTCAGAGATCAAAGGCCATCGAGCGTTTGGAAGGTCAGGCAATCGACCACGCCTTTCAGTGCGTCTTCATGGCTGCCGCCTTTCTTGCGGACTGAGTTGTATTTCTTCTGCTGAAGGTGTGCGCTTGTGCCGTTTTCAATGATAAGACGGGCCGCCATGATTTCTTCGGTGCAGCCGAGCGCCTCTGCGTCTTCTTTGACCATGTCGAGGAGTTCGTCCAACAGGTCTGCGCAGGAAACAACCTCTCCCTTGCCAAAATCGACCAGTCCTTCATCCATCCCATAGCGCTGAGCGCGCCAGCGGTTTTCCTCGATTAACATATGGGCGTATTGCCGCCAGCGTTGATTGGAGCGGCGGAGTCGGTAGAGCATGCGGAGAATACAAACATAAAGCGCAGCGATGGCGGCGGCGTGGTCAAGCCGTGTGCAGACGTCGGTGATCCGCATTTCCAGGGTCGGGAACTTAACGCTCGGTCGCACGTCCCACCAAATCATACTTGCATCATCGATCAATCCGGCCATCTCCAGCACTTTTACATGACGGCTGTATTCCTGATAGGAGGCAAAGCTTTGAGGGAGGCCGGTGCGCGGCAGTTCGCTGAAAATGGCCAGTCGATAAGACTTCAGGCCCGTGTCCTCGCCGCGCCAGAATGGCGAGGAGGTTGAAAGGGCGAGGAGATGGGGCAAAAAATAGGTAACCTGATTCATCAGGTCGATGCGCAGTTCCTCGTCTTCAATTCCTACATGGACGTGCATACCCGAAATAACCAACCGGCGGGCGACGGCTTGAAGGTTTTTCGCCAGTGTGTGGTAACGGGCTTTATCGGTGTGCTTGAGGTCTTCCCACTGGGCGAAGGGGTGGGTTGAGGAAGCGATTGGGGCAAGGCCGTAGTTTCCGGCAATTTCGGCCACTAGTTTGCGAAGGTCGCGCAACTGGCCCTTCGCTTCGCCGACGGTATTGCAGACGGATGTTCCCACTTCAACTTGCGATCTCAGAAACTCAGGCCGCACATGCTCCGGCATGGCTGTCTCGAAGTCTTTGAGCATCTGTTCGGGAGGATCGGCGAGGTCGCGCGTTTCCTTATCGACGAGTAGATATTCTTCCTCGATCCCGACGGTCCATGGCGGCTCTTTGAATAAGGACATCTCTAAAAATGCTCCACATGGCGCAGTCCTTCACGGGACAGTGCATCTTCGAGTGCGTCGCCGAGCAGCTTTGCCCAGGCCTTAACCCCTTCAGCGTCTGAAATCAGGTCCTGCCTGATTTCAATGGCGGCGTTGGGGAGTCCTGCAGCCAACCCATGACGGTCAATGGAGTAAGCCAACTGCTTGCCGTCGTAGGGTTCATTGTCGCCAATATGGAGATGTGAGTGCTGGCGGAGATGTTCAATCATTGGCAGGGCGATACGTGGGTCGCGGTTCCACAATATTCCCGCATCCCAGGGGCGTGCGCGTCCCATCATGACGGGGGTGAAGCTGTGGATGGAGAAAAGCGCTGGAGGGCCTGAATTTCGCATCACATGGGCCATGCCATCGGAAATCGCCTGATGGTAAGGATGGGCGAAAACTTCGGCGCGGGCGACCTGTTCTTCCTCGCTCAAGTTTCGGTTGCCGGGGATGGGATTGCCATCGCTTTCTTCGGGGATGGAAGCCGGATCGCCCGGCGCTCGATTGACGTCAATAACGAGACGGGAAAACCGGGTGAGAAAGGCCTGACAGTCGAGCCTTTCGGCAACCAGCCGTGTGACTTCCGCCGCGCCGATATCCCAGGCAATGTGTTGGGTGAGAAGATCGTTGTTGAGCCCCAGTTTTCCCATAGTCCGCGGTATCTTATTGTCCGCGTGATCGCAGATCAGCACTAAGGGCGTTTCGCCTTCAGGGTTAATCTGCTGAAAAACCGGGCCTTCGTCTTCTTCCAGGAAGCGTTCCCATCCGTCGGGCATTGGTTTGATCATGGGGCTTTAGCTTCTCTTATGCGGCGTTTCATTGGCTTGGTTGAGAAATATAGCGTAAAAACGCATTGCTTTGCTAATACCTTAGGGTCCTGACCCTAGCGCATTGGATCTATGGGGCAAGTAGACGGTATGAGCGACGGAACGGTGGAGAATAAAGGCGCCAATGCGGCGCTTCCCGCCTTATTTATGGGCGCCGTGGCGATTGCGTTTGCCCCAATTTTTGTCCGCTTGAGCGAGATTGGCCCCGTGGGGTCGGCCTTTTATCGGGTGCTGTTGGCGGTGCCTGTTCTCATGGTTTTGATGGCTGCCGAAGGGCGCAGCCCAAAGAAGCCGCAACGCCCCAAAACGCTATCGGATTTCGGTCAGTTGGCTTTGGTTGGGTTCTTTTTTGCCGGCGATCTCGCTTTTTGGCATTGGTCGATCCTCAAGACATCGGTGGCCAATGCGACATTGCTGGCCAATTTTGCACCTATCTTCGTCACCCTTGCGGGGTTCCTGTTGTTCAAAGAACGGTTCTCTCGCACCTTTTTAATCGGCATGGCCTTGGCGATCCTTGGGGCTTTTATTTTGATGGGCGACAGTGTCGCCTTCAGACCGGAACGAATTCTGGGTGATGTCCTTGGCGTAATCACGGCAATTTTCTATGCAGGTTACATTCTTTCCGTGGGAAGGCTTCGTGGGCGGTTTTCGACGGCTACTATCATGGCTTGGAGCAGCGTGGTTATGGCGGTGCTTCTTCTACCTGTCGCTTTAATGATGGGCGAAAGTCTCGTTGTGGAAAGCGCCTACGGTTGGGCGATTCTGTTTGGTTTGGCATGGATTTCCCATGTTGGTGGGCAGGGAATGATCGCTTATGCCCTGGCCCATTTACCTGCCGCTTTTTCTTCCGTAGGCCTATTATTGCAACCGGCGACGGCGGCTGTTCTTGCTTGGTTGCTGTTTGATGAAGCCTTAGGCTGGATGCAGGCAGCCGGAGGTTTGGTTATTCTGACGGGAATCTTTCTTGCCCGACGCGGAAGCTGATATAGACTAGTCTGACCGCTCTTGACGGAGAGAACCGCACTCCATAGGTTGTTTCCCTTTTTTGGAACTAAATGGTAGCGATTGACGCTCATGACCGACGAACAACAGCAAACGCCTGAAAAGGGACAAAAGGTTTCCGAGCGGGTTGCGGGGCTGATCTTGGATCAGATATCCAACGGCGACCTGACGCCGGGACAACGCCTGCCGGGTGAAAGGCAGTTGGCTGAATCCCTTGGGGTGAGCCGGGTTTCGGTCCGGGCGGCTTTGCAGAAGTTGAAGGCGCAAGGCTTTCTCGAGGCGGTCCAGGGGGGCGGCACCCGGGTCATTTCGTCGGCTGGCGATATGGACTCGCCTTTGACGGCGCTTCTGAGAACCAACTCTGAAAACCTTCATGATTTGGCTGAAATTCGGGGTGACCTGGAGGTCTGGGCGGCGCGCAAAGCGGCAATGAACGCAACGGAAGAAGACGTGCAGCGTCTTGAGCGTGTGGTCGCCGCCATGGAAAAGGCGCGCGGCACCGATAAGGCGGTGGAGGATATCAACTTCCACTACGCGCTTGCTCGGGCGACGGGAAGTGCGGTCTATGTCCATATTTTCGATGTTATCCGCGATACCCTCACCTCGACGCTGGAGTACCATAAGTATCGCCCTGTCCGTGAGTTCATCGATGATCAAATTTTGACCGAGCAGCATCGCTCGGTTCTTGAGGCTATTCGGACCCGCAATCCGGACAATGCGGCCAAGGCTATGTCGTCCCATCTGGAAAGCGTTCTTAAACGCTATGAAGCTGAAAAACTGCGTCAGGCGGAAGCTTCCGAGGGCGTGGACGGCGCTTCCGGTTGAGGGTTGATCCGAAAAACGTTTCTCCTTTGATCCCCTGGCTGTTCTGGGGATTGGCCGCCCTTTTTTATTGCTACGGTTTTTTCCACCGAGTTGCGCCGAGCGTCATGGTCGACGATCTGATGCGCGATTTTTCCGTTTCCGCAGCCGTGCTCGGCAATCTGTCGGCTTTCTATTTTTATGCCTACGCGGGCATTCAGCTTCCGGTCGGCGTACTTGTCGATCGGTTCGGAGCCCGCCGGGTTTTAGCCATTGCCGCTTTGGCCTGTGGTGCGGGCAGTGCGCTTTTCGGTATGGCGGCGAACATCGAAGTCGCCTACCTCGGGAGACTATTGGTTGGTTTGGGAGCAGCCTTTACCTGGGTCGGGACGCTGAAAATTGCATCGGTTTGGTTTCCGGCCAACCGGTTTGCTATGGTCTCGGGCCTGACCCTGATGCTTGGCATGGGCGGTGGCATAGGCGGTCAGGCGCCATTGGCCGCCTTTGTCGAGATGGTCGGTTGGCGCGAAACCATGATCTTTGCGGCTGCGGCTGCTGGAATTCTAGCCTTGTTGATCTTCGCTGTCGTGCGAGACGGAGAGGGAGATCATGGGGAAGGACCGCAGCCGGGACAGGCAGGGCTCCTCGATGGCTTGAAAAGTGCGCTGGCTCGGTCCCAGACTTGGTTTGTCGGCGCTTTCGGTTTGTTTATGGCTGGGCCCATGTTGTCTTTTGGCGGCCTTTGGGGGGTGCCATATATGACGACCGTCCACGGTCTGGATCGGGCTTCGGCAGGGTTTATGGCTTCGACCATGATGGTCGGTTGGGCGATAGGCGCGCCGCTCTCGGGATGGGTGTCCGATAGAATTGGACGTCGCAAGCCCTTGATGATTGGTGGTGCGCTCATTGCCTTGGTGACGGTCTCGGCGGTTATCTACCTTCCCGGGTTGTCGATTTGGATGATGCGGGTATTGCTCCTGGTCAATGGCATCGCTGCTGGCGGCATGGTTGTCGGTTTCGCCGTTTCCCGTGAGATCAATCTTCCCCATGCCAGCGGAGCCGCCTTAGGAATCGTCAATATGCTCGTTATGGCCTCGGGCGCGCTGTTTCAGCCCCTAATCGGCCTGCTTCTGGACGCCAATTGGGACGGTCGATTGCTTGATGGTGCGCGGATTTACGGGGCAGGGGCTTATGAGGTTGCTTTTCTGACACTGCCGTTGTGCGGTATCGGGGCTTTTGTCGTGGCCTCATTGGTTAAGGAGACCTATTGCCGCCAGCAGGTCAATTGACCAAGGTCAACGCCTGAGGTCGGTGCTTGGGGGTAGACAATCGCAGCGACCGATTGATCGTAAAATCAAGGTAATCACGATGAACGATGCAGGCTTTCCCGTTTGGTTCTATATCGCCCCGATGCTGTTTTTCGGCCCGGTGGTGGTGTGGGTGCTTTACAATTTCGCCTACAAGAACCTGGGTGGTCTCGGTGGAGAAATTAAAGAAGCCCGCAAGGCCAAGCAAGACGAGTATATTGAGGCCCGTAGACGGCGCGGTTTCGTTTAAGACATCTTGAGATTTTGTGGGGGAATCTGATGATGCGCTGGCTAACTTGCGTGCTTTTTACCGTGCTTTTCGCGCTACCCGTTTGGGCGGCTGAGGAAAAGCCTGCTTTCGATCCAAGCGATTTTGACAAATATAACGCCGAAGACATCAATATGGTTTGCGCCGCATGCCATGGTGAAAACGGTCAGGGTGGAAAGGGAGGCGTCTATCCAAGAATCGCTGGGCTGCCTTACGATTATATCGTCGATCAGCTTAAGCTGTTCCGCACCCGTGATCGGGTCAATATTCCCATGGTGCCGTTTACCGAAGAACGTGAACTTCCCGATGAAGATATTCATGATATTTCGGCGTTTTTCGCCCAGATAAAACTCGACAATCAAATGCCTGTGCTGCCTGAGGAGACGGATGCTTATATCCGTCTCAAGGCGGCGGAAAAAGTGATTCAGATCGCCAAGCATGAAGGTGATGTCAAGGCTGGGAAAAGTCTTTACCGGTCTGAATGTAGGCTTTGTCACGGAAAAACCGGGTATGGAAAAAAGAAAACCCCACAGTTGGCGGGGCAATATACCCAGTATCTTAAAAAGCAGATTAAGGAAGTGTTGGAAGGCAAACGCCAGCACGAGGACAGTGAAATTCTTTTTGGCGAATTGACTGAAGAAGACATCAATAATCTTATGGCTTATCTGTCCACTCTGGACGACTGACGGCCCCTTGGGCTAGTGTCCGCCCTTGAAGAATTTTCATCTGTTCCGGGGCGCTCAATCTATGGTCAATTTCTACTGTTTCGCTTGGCCTTTCATTCGCATGATGGACCCGGAGGCGGCTCATGGCTTTGCCCTCAAGGGGCTGAAAATGGGTCTGGCGCCAAAGCCGCAGATTTTCAACGATCCGGTGCTTGAAACAGAACTTTGGGGGTTAAAGTTCAGAACGCCCATCGGCATGGCTGCCGGGTTCGATAAGAACGGAGATGTGCCCGATCAGCTTTTGCAACAGGGTTTCGGTTATGTGGAAGTGGGCAGCATTACACCGCGCCCTCAACCGGGAAATCCCCAACCGCGGATGTTCCGTCTGATTCCCGATGCGGGCGTCATCAACCGCATGGGCTTCAACAGTCTGGGCGCTCAAACTGTGGCGGCTCGTCTTGAACGCCGTTCAAAAAGTCAGAGATATCCTGGCGTTATCGGTATCAATCTGGGTAAGAATAAGGAAACCGAAGACGCGGCGGCCGATTATGTTCTGGGGGTTAAGGCGTTCGGCGGTTTTGCCGACTACATTGTCGTCAACGTTTCCTCGCCCAACACGCCGGGGCTGCGCGCCCTGCAGGGAAAGGCTGAGTTGCAGGACCTACTCGGCCGTACCCAGGAAGCCTTGAAGGAAACCAAGCCTGAGGGTACGCCCCCTCTCCTGCTCAAGATTGCTCCCGATCTGACCGACGATGATAAAAAAGATATCGCTGAGGTGGTTTTAGAATTAGGTATCGACGGGCTGATCGCCACCAATACGACCATTGAGCGGCCAGACTTTTTAAAGGGGAGTGACCGGGCCGAAACGGGCGGCCTTAGCGGGCAGCCGGTTTTTGCGCCTTCGACCAAGGTGCTGGGTGAAATGTACCAACTGACCGATGGCAAAATTCCTCTGATCGGCGTGGGAGGGATTTCGAACGCCGAGCAAGCTTATGCCAAGATCAAGGCCGGGGCGTCGCTGCTTCAGCTCTATTCGGCGATGATTTACAAAGGGCCGCAGTTGGCTAACGACATTGCACGAGATCTGGCGGATTTAGTTAAGCGGGATGGCTTTTCCAATATTTCCCAAGCGGTCGGCATGGACTTCAAGGGGTAACACGATGAATGTCGCGTCATATCTGGCAAAAGCCGCCCGTATCTGGCCCGACAACACAGCTTTATCTCTGGGCAAAAAGGCCTTTGCCTCCTATCGAGAATTCGGTGCGCAAGTTGCGATTATGGCGGGGAGGCTGAGGGCAGGGCTCGAACCCGGCGACCGAGTGGCTGCGGTTATGACCAACCGGCCCGAATATCTGATTGCGCTTTATGCAATTTGGCACGCCGGTCTGACTGCCGTTCCGATCAATGCCAAGCTCCACCCCAAGGAATTTTCCTATATTCTCAAGCATAGTGCGGCTAAGCGTTGTCTAGTGTCCCCCGATCTTTCTGACAAAGTGGATTTCAGCGGAAAAATCGTCGTTGCAAGTCCTGAATGGCAGGCCCTGCTCGATGGCGACCCTGCTCCTATAGCCGAGACGATGGATGACGATGTGGCCTGGCTTTTCTATACCAGCGGCACCACAGGGCAACCCAAAGGGGCCATGCTCACCCATAAGAACATTCACGCCATGACACTCGGCTATTTCGCTGATGTGGATACGGTAAAGGCCGAAGACTGTATTCTTCACGCCGCACCTATTTCCCATGGATCGGGAATGTATAATTTCCCTCATGTGCTCAAAGGGGCCAATCAAGTGATCCCCGAGAGCGGCGGCTTTGACCCGGCAGAAATTTTCGACCTGATTGAGACCTATGAAGGGGTTGCCTTTTTCGCTGCGCCGACCATGGTCAAACGTCTGGTGGAAGCGCCGTTCGCCACTCATGCCGATACAGGAAACCTCAAAACCATTGTCTATGGCGGTGGCCCGATGTATGTGGCCGATCTTAAAAAAGCGATGGCGATACTCGGCCCCAAACTGGCGCAGATTTACGGTCAAGGCGAGAGCCCCATGACCATTACCGCTCTATCGAAAGACCTTCATCGAGCAAGCAATCATCCTCGCTATGACGAGCGTTTGGCCTCTGTCGGTGTGGCGCATAGTGTGGTCGAGGTGAGGGTGATGAATTCCGATGGAGAATCTCTTCCGGTTGGAGAGCCCGGCGAAGTTTGTGTGCGGGGTGAAACAGTGATGAAGGGATATTGGCGAAATCCCGAGGCGACGGCTGAAACCATTCGCCATGGTTGGCTCTTTACCGGCGACATGGGGTGCATGGATGAGGACGGTTTCCTGATCCTGATGGATCGCTCAAAGGACATGATTATCAGTGGGGGAAGCAATATTTATCCCCGTGAAATTGAAGAGGTCTTACAGGCTCATCCGGGCGTGGCCGAAGTTTCCGTTGTTGGTAAGCCGCATGCCGATTGGGGCGAAGTGGTCGTTGCCTTCATTGTGGCAAATGGGAACGCTGAAGTGACCGAGCGGGAGTTGGATGCTCTTTGCTTGGAAAATATCGCTCGGTTTAAGCGGCCCAAGGAATACCGTTTCGTCGAGGCTTTGCCGAAGAATAATTACGGTAAAATTCTTAAAACCGAACTGCGAGAGCTGTTGAATTCTTGACGGGGGTCGTGGATGGAAAACCTCCTCACTGCTAATTTGCTCAAGCGTTGCTGACCACTTTGGAGCCATTAATGAAGCCCCTCTCTCTTTTGGGAATGATCGCGGTTTGTGCGGCTTTGGTTGTTTCTCCGGCCGCTGCCGATACGGATAAAGATTTGGATATGCTCTTCGCCAGTCCGCCTGCCGGTTGGGAAGTGGCGCTCAATGTCGGCGAGGAAGGCAGCCGCGTTACCGAATATGTGCCCAAGGGACAAAATAAGGATACTTGGGATGAAAAAATTACGATCCAGGTATTTGACGGGCTTACTGCCATCGACCCGCGTGAATTCACCGAGCGCATTCAGGAAGGGCGGCGAAAACTCTGCCCGGACCTTATGACTCACGAACCCAATAGTCGTGAGATCAATGGTTATAACGTGACGGTGGTTCGGGTTGAATGTCGGGACACAAACGTCGCCGATGCGCCTGAAGGGACGGAACTACGCAAGATTGAGTTTTTGATGATGAAGGTCATCATGGGTCGGCAAAACCTCTATATCATCCAAAGAGCTTGGCATGGGAATAAGCCTGGACCCGGATATCCTTTTTATTCGGAGACCGACGCAGCTAGTTGGAGCGCATTTTTCCGACAGACTGAGGTCTGCGCGCCCAATGACCCGGGGGCTTCTTGTGGCGCATTGGGGCTCTTGTCGCATGAGCAGGTCAATGCCTGGGCCATGAACCGCTACGGTGATGGAAAAGCTTCCTGCCCCTACTATGCCTCTTTGACGGTTAAACCTGAGATTTCAAAGCCCGTGGCGGCAGGGCGTATTGCCCCCGTGCGCCTTGGAATAAAAGAATTCGGAGCCAGGAATGAAGAGAGCCGACTGCTCGAAGCCATGGCCGGACTGGCGCAACAGAATGCCCCAATGACCCTGATCATCTCTTTAGACGATGAAGCTGTGGTCGATAAGAAAACCAACGGTCAAAAGGTGGAGGCCGATCTTGCCGCCATGGCCAAAAGCTTGGTCGAGAAAAAGGTCGATAAAGAGCGAATCGTTATTCGGCGTAACGCCAATTGCAAGTAGTTATACCAATAAGCTCATTTCTTAGATTCATTTTAAGTTTAGTGTTTCTCCTTATGGAAAAGTGGCTATATTGCGTCGCAACAAAAAAAGGTTTTGTGAGTTGAATAAACAGACCTTTTTGGGCCGTACGAAGCCGAGCAATAAGGCAGAGATGGCAGTGGGACTCTAGGAGGGACATTTCGTGGATAATATTCGAATCGCCACAAAGCTGTGGTTGATGGTCGGTGTTGCGTTTCTTGGCATCGTTGCCGTTGTTTTGCTCGGCCTTTTCAATATCGGCGGAGTAATGATGGAAGATCGGCGGACAATCACTAAGAATGTGGTGGAGGTCGCGGAGAGCATCGTTAAGGATTATGTCGAAAAATCGGAAAAAGGCGAAATGACTGCTGTGGAAGCGCAGCAAGCCGCGAAAGCCACTTTGAGTGCCGTCCGCTATGGCGATAATGACTATCTGTGGATTAACGACTTCAATGCCGTCGTTGTGATGCATCCGATCAAACCTGATTTGAATGGGAAAGACCTCTCGAGCCTTGAAGACTCCAACGGTAAGAAAATCTTCTCCGAATTTGCCCGTATCGCCAAAACAAAAGGCAGCGGGACGGTTGAATACCTCTGGCCTAAACCGGGCTTTAAAGAACCCGTTGAGAAAGTTTCCTACGTCAAAGCTGTCAACGAATGGGGCTGGGTTATCGGTTCCGGTATCTACGTCGATGATGTAACCAGCGAATTCTGGAAACAGGCTCAGATTTTCGGGGTTATCAGCTTAATCGTTCTTGCCATTGTGGCGGCTATTTCACGAATTGTCTCCAATGGTACAGCACGCCCGATAACCGGTCTTACCGAAGTTATGAAAGCGCTGGCGGGAGGCGATACCGCGGTTGATATTCCGGGAGCCCACCGAGGTGATGAAATAGGACACATGGCCGATGCCGTGAAGGTCTTTAAAGAGAATATGATTAAAGCCGAGCGTTTGGATTCTGAGCAGAAAGCCGAGCAGGCTAAGCAAATGCTCCGAGCCAAATCGCTGGAGCAACTTACCCAGTCGTTTGATGATGAAATTACGCTGATAATCGAAAACGTCAGTGGGGCGTCGGTCCAACTGAATGGAACAGCCCAGTCCATGTCGCGGACGGCCGAAGGTACCAGTCAGCGGGCGGGTTCCGTCGCGGCGGCTTCGGAACAGGCTACGGCCAATGTTCAAACGGTCGCTAGTGCAGCTGAAGAGTTGTCAGCCTCAATCAGTGAAATCGCTCGGCAGGTTTCTCAATCCTCCGAAGTCGCTTCCGATGCCGTCGAACATGCCAAACTCACCGCGAGTACGGTTCAGGGACTGGTCGAGTCGGCGCAGAAAATTGGTGAAGTCGTTGCTCTGATCACCGATATTGCAGACCAGACCAATCTTCTCGCCTTGAATGCGACAATTGAAGCTGCTCGGGCCGGTGATGCGGGCAAGGGGTTTGCGGTGGTTGCGTCGGAGGTGAAAAATCTAGCTAATCAGACTTCCAGGGCAACTGATGAAATCGGGTCGCAGATCGCCGATATTCAAACGGCGACTCAGTCTTCGGCCAAGGTTATTGAAGAGATTGCCGAACGGATCAATCAGATCGATGAAATTGCTGCAGCAATTGCCGCTGCGGTGGAAGAGCAGGGGGCGGCGACCACTGAAATTGCGCGTAACGTGGAGCAGGCGGCTCAGGGAACTCAAGAGGTGTCGCGCAACGTTTCATCCGTTAATCAAGCGGCCAACGATACGGGCACGGCTGCACGCGAGGTGTTGGAGGCTTCACAGTCTTTGAGTGAGCAGAACGATGCCATGAAAGAAATTGTCAGGACCTTCCTGACGGGAGTCAAAGCGGCCTAGTTTTGCTTGAAACACAGAAATGGCGAAAGGCGGAGGGTTACTTCCGCCTTTTGTTGTCCAGGTAGGTGTCTGTTGCAATAACAACGGTGCGAATGTGGCTCCTACCGTCTTTAATGACCGGGCGGGTTCGCAGCTCGATGGTTTTTGTGCCGTCGGCTTTCCAGTGGTATTGGCAGAGTTGGCCGTCTCTGCCCGATGCAGTGTTGCATTTATCGTAGGCGACGCGACCGTAATACCGAGCGAAGTGGCGTAGAATATCTTCTTCGGTCAGAGTTTTGAAGGTTTTGTCGTACCGCACCCGATAGGCCTTTTCGCCTGAAAGCCATTTGTTGAATGTTACGATATGCTTTGCGCCGTCCAGAAAGAAGGTTCCGACAGTTTCGTGATGGGTGTTCATCCTTAGCGCCATATTGGGATAGAGGGCTTTGACTTCGTCCGGACTCATGCCGAAATGAATACGGTGTCGGGGAATGGCATCGGTGATCCGGTCGGGGATTACCTTCTCTTCAACTTCGCCCGTTTCCTTGGGGAAAAACAGAATCAGAGTTAAGGCAATTAGCCCGCTGGCGAGAATAAGGCCGAGCAATAACATCAACCCCGGAATATAGACTTTCCGAAGTTCGATCAGGCCCACCCGGTTGGTGGAGCCTGTTTTCTTGACGATTTTCACCGTATGGGTCGCCATGGCTCTGTGTTCAATCGATATTTAAGGCCTTAATCTCAAAAAGATTTTTGCCTAAATATCAGATATGCACAGTGATGGCTATCACTGCCTTAGGTTGTGACGAGACTGCCGATCAGCCTTCGGGTCACATTGAGTGCGACCTTGCGACGATAGTGGCTGGGCGTGAAGGTTGAGCGCATCGGCTGAATCTGGCGCTGTACCAACTTCTCAACAACCTTGAGGGTTTCATCATCCATAGGTTTGCCGAAAACATCTTCCAGACCTTCCAGGCGTACCGGTTTGGAGTTGGTGCCGGTCAGTCCGATCCTGAGATCGGCGATCTTTCCTTTGTCCATATTGACCGCTGCTGCGACGCCAACGAGAGGGAAGTCCACGCCGCCACGGACCCTGATTTTTTTGTAAGCCATGGCATATCCGTCAAGCGGTTCGATGATGACGGAAATCAATAATTCACCCGGCTCCAAAAGCAGGAAATTAGCTCCATCTTCCTGGTATAGCTCGGCTAGATCGATAGTTCTGTTTCCCGTTGGCGCAGCAATTTCTGCTATCGCGCCATGGATCAGCATGGTTGGTGCGAGATCGCCGCTGTAGGCCGCCCGGCAGGTATTCCCCGTCGGGGCGACGTGGCAAATTTCGCCCGCTTTTTTGAGACAATAATTGTTGGCGCTCCGCCACCATTCGCTTTGGTTATAATAGAGGCAACGAGTGTCGAGGCAGAGATTGCCGCCGACCGTGGCGACTTGACGGTGCGAAGCCCCGGCAATCTGTTCGGCTGCCTGAACAACGGCGGGAAAGTTTGCTGCCATGTGTTCATCACGGCAGAGTTCGACCAGTGTGGTTGAGGCGCCGATCCGTAGGCGGCCATCGCCGAGCACTTTAATGCCGCGCATCTCTTCGATGCCGGAAAGGTCGATGACGGCCATGGGGCTTTCAATGCCACGCCGGAGATTGGGCATGAAATCGGTACCACCGGCCATATAGCGAGCTTCATCTCGCTCAGCGTGGAGCGTAACGGCCTCTTTTGCATTTTTCGGCGTGAGAAGCTCGAAATCGGGAAGGGTATCCATCAGGCGGCTCCTTTTTTTGCGGTGGCGCGTTTGTCTTCCCGCTCTTTCTTGATCATAGCGTCCATTACCCGATCCGGCGTTAAGGGTGTTTGGCTAAACCGAATGCCAATGGCGTCGTAAACGGCGTTGGCGACGGCAGCCGGCACACTCGCCAGTGCGCCTTCACTGGCTTCTTTCGCGCCAAAGGGCCCGTTGGGGTCGATGGTTTCGATGATCTTGGTTTCAATGTGGGGGCTCTCGACAATCGTCGGGACCCGATAGTCCAGCATATTAGCGCTCATCGGCAGGCCTTCGTTATAGCGGGTTTCCTCGCTGATCGCCTGCCCAAGCCCCATCCAGACCGCGCCCTGGACCTGGCCTTCGACGCTTAAGGGGTTGATGGCGAAACCGCAGTCGTGCGCAACCCAAATTTTCTCGACCTTGACGATGCCGGTGTCTTCATCGACCGAAACTTCGGCTACCGTGGCGGCATAAGAATAACCCGGAGTTGAGCCGACGGCCGCGCCGCGCTGTTTGCCCGTTCCCTGGAACTCCCGGGGAACCGTATAGGTCCCTTTAACTGTCAGGGTGCCCGTATCGACCAGGGCTTCGGCCACCACGTCGTTAAACGGGATGCCGGGGTCCTGAGTTGCGCCCAGAACACGGTACGATTCACCGAGACATTCCACTTCCTGAGGGGTGACGCCGAGCTTTCGTGCGGCTGCTTCGGTAAGGACCGATTTGAGGTTGTTGGCTGCGTCCATGGCGGCGTTCCCGACCATGACGGTGACCCGTGATGAATAGGAGCCATTGTCCTTCGGCGTAATGGCGCTGTCGTTGGCGACGACCCGCAAGCGGCCGTAATCGACCCCCAGCACATGGGCGACCGTTTGGGCGATGATGGTGCTTGAGCCCTGACCGATATCGGATGCGCCGGTTAAAATGGTGATGCCGCAGTCGAAATCGAGCTTGAGGTTGATGGTGGCGTGCGGTTCGCCGGTCCAGTGGACTGGTTTCCCTGCACCGCTGACAAAGTGAGAGCAGGCGATGCCGATGCCCCGACCGTTTTCCATTTTGCCGAACTTATCCGTCCAGCCTGAAGCCTCCTTGGCCCAGTCGATGCACTGAGGCAGGCCATAGGTGAGACCTTTGAAGCCGCTGGGGGTTTCAAAGCTGTTTTCCAGATAGTTGGCCGCCCGAATTTCCAAGGGGTCCATGCCGATGCCTTCGGCGGCCCGGTCGAGCAGGGATTCGAAGGCGAACCGGGCGTTGACCGTGCCGTGACCGCGCATCGCCCCACAGGCTGGAGTATTCGTATAGATACGGAAGCCGTGATATTCGATGTTGGGCAGATCGTAGATGGCGTTGAGCAGGGCTCCGGCGTAGAGGATGGTGATGATCCCATAGCCGCCGTAAGCGCCGCCTTTCTGCACCACTTCGCAGGAGCAGGCGGTGAGCGTGCCGTCTTTTTTGACCCCCAGTTTCATCTTGATGTCTGACTCGGGCCGACCGCGGTTGGTCAGGAAGGTTTCCTCGCGGGTTAGGGCGATCCGAACCTTGCCACCCGCCGCGCGGGCCAGTAGGCAGGCGATGATTTCAAAGTTAAGGGTTTCCGTCCGTGCGCCGAAACCGCCGCCGACGAAAGGCTTGATCACACGGATGCGCGAGGTGTCCATACCGAGTGTCTGGGCGAGCATGAGATGGACGTAGTAGGGCACCTGGGTGACCGACTGGAGGGTCATCTTGTCCCGCGCCACGTCGTATTCGGCCATTGCCGCATGGGGCTCGATATGAAGGTGGGTGACTTCTTCGCTGCGGAAAACATCTTCGACGATCAGGTCTGCTTCGGCGAAACCTTCTTCGACGTTACCAAACTCGTGGTGAACGTCGCGCTCCATATTGCCTTTGCGCTTTTCGTGCAAATCGACCGTGCCGGGGGCGCGCGAATCTTCCGGCGTGTAATAGGCCGGGTATTCCTCTACCTCCAGGGTGATCAGTTTCAGCGCCTGGCGAGCTATTTCATGGGTTTCTGCCGCCACGGCGGCTACGGCGTCGCCTTTGTAGCGAACCTTGCTTTTGGCCAGTGGGTACTCGTTTTCGGCGATGGGTAGGATGCCGAAGGGAGCCGGACAGTCGTCACCGGTGATGACGGCATGGACACCGGGGAGGGCGCGGGCTTTCTCGATATCGAGTGCGACGATTTCGCCATGGGCATAAGGGCTGCGCAGGATCATGCCGACCAAAGCGCCCGATGGATCGAGATCGGCGGTGTATTTGGCTTGGCCTGTCACTTTTTCGATGCCGTCGATCAACGGGATACGTGCGCCGGCGGCCTTGTTGGGGGTGGGGATATCGGTCATGCGGCGGCCTCCCGGTTGATCTGATCGGCGGCGGCTTTAACGGACTCGATGATTTTCACATAACCGGTACAGCGACAGATATTGCCTTCCAGCGCTTTCTTAATCTGATCTTCGTTGGGAGCTGGGTTGTCGCGCAGCAGGGCTTCCGAAGCCATGATCATCCCCGGTGTGCAGAACCCGCACTGGCTGCCGAGGTGCTCGTTAAACGCAGCTTGCAGAGCTGAGAGGCGGCCCTGTTTGGCGAGAGATTCAACCGTTTCAATGGATTTGCCTTCAGCCTTGTGGGCTAGGGTGATGCAGGAGAGCAAAGGCTGCCCATCAACGAGGATCGTGCAAGCGCCGCACTCGCCGCCGTCACATCCCTGTTTGGTGCCGGTCAAGCCGACCGTTTCCCGCAGATAGTCCACCAACAGCATATTATGGGGGACCAAATCCTCCCGTTCACGGCCATTGATTTTTAGCCGTAGTATCGATTTCATTGACCGAATCCTCGCTTTTAAAAACGGCTCAAAGTTTGGAGTATAAATAGTTTGGCGTCAAACTATTTTTCCAAAAAGAAACTTAGTTTGAGAATAGTGTTTCCATGGCGTCGGCAATGTCTTCGGCATAAAGGTCGCGGAAAAAGTGATCGGCGTCTTGGATCAGGGTGAAAGAAAGCGATTTGGACTTTTTCGCCATGGGTGCGACGGCTTCTGACAAGCCTGCTACGACCTTATCGGCGGACCCGGCGACAACCAGCGTAGGCACATTGATCTGGGGGAGGAGATTAGGGGTATGAAAGCGCGGGTCGGGTCTGTGGTAGGAAAGGAAGGTTTCCGGCGTCGCATCGGTGCAGGGGCAATGGAGTAGCGACACGTATTCGATGGTCTGGCCGCCGCGGCCTTCGGTGATGGCTTTTTGCGCCTTGTCGATGACCCGGTCGAGTAGCTTTTCGTAGCGGTCCGCATAGTCTTTGATCGCCTTGCCCTGGCTCCAGGTCATGGGGGCGAGAAGGACGACGTGCGAAACCATAGAGTCGGGCCGTTCGGCTGCGAACCATGCGGTTTGATTGCCGCCTCGGGAATGGCCGAACAGAACAACGTTGCTTGCGCCTTTTGACCTGAGCCAATCGACCCAAGCGCCGATTTCGTCGAGGGCGTCGGTGTGTAAATGGGTGTGGCGGGTTCTACAGGGATAGAAGCCTTCTCGCCTGTCTTGGCCCAAGGACAAGGTAATAGACAGGGAATTCCACCCTCTTTCGGCAAAGACGGTTTGGAGGCCCGTGAGGGTCTCCATTTTGCCATGACCGAGCGTGCCATGGGTCATCAGGATGACCCCGTTTTTAAGTTCGCTCCCTTCAGATAAGGCCAACTCACCGGTGAGGGTTAGCCCTTTGTAAGGGATTGAAACGGTTTCGGCGGACGCGTCACTGGCGCCCAAAAAGCAGAACAGTGACAGTGTTGCTCTGATCGCTTTTTTGAGCATTCTGGGGACTAACTCGGCCATAGACCGTTTGGGTCTCTAAGTCAGTTCCCGATCGCTTTCCAAGATGTGCTGAACCAGCCAATCTCGCAAAACGATCAGGGTTTCGATGATGGTTTCCTGTGTCTTGGCCTCCTGTAAACCTTTGCGAAGCTCATTCATTTGACGCAGCATCTTGGCGTGCTCTGCCTTGTGTTCGCGGGCCCCTTCGAGGCCCTTTTCCTCCATAAAGGCGTCTTCGTTGATAAAGTGAAAGCGGGTGTGGGAAAGAAGTTCGTCAAAACTCATCATCAGAGTGCTTTTGTCGGTACCGGCCTGAGCGGCGCGGTAAAGCGCGTTGTACATGTCAATCCACATAATGTGGTCGCGGTCTAGTTCGTCAATCCCGAGTCCAAAGTCGTCGTTCCATTCAATAATGCCCATTTAGCGGCCCCCACCTAGTCTGAATCGGTCACACTATATCCATAAATAAATTGTGGATATAGGAATTCGGTCAAGTCGGTAGAGTGACTCTAAGGTGGGGTACTAAAAAGGGTAATTGACAACAAAAAACCCAACGACCGGGGCCGTTGGGTTGACGGGCGTTTACGTTACGCCTGATAAGAAAAGCGCGGTTGGCGCTTAGTCGATCACCGAAAGATTTTCGGCGGCTTCTTTGCCGTTGCGGCCCGGGGTCAGTTCGTAGCTGACTTTCTGACCTTCGTTCAAGGTCGAGAGGCCGGAGCGCTCAACAGCGGAGATGTGGACGAAAGCGTCTTTGCCGCCATCTTCCGGTTCGATGAAGCCGTAGCCTTTGGTGGCGTTAAACCACTTAACAGTGCCGTTTGCCATGTCTGTGTTTCCTTTCATTACTAAAACACGAAACTCTTTAACGATACGCGGTCCGGCAACCCACCGGGCCGCATGAGAAACGTTCACAATGTCAGGAAAGCAACTTGGCGAACCGACCGAAACGGTGGTCTATCAGGCGCACACCAAGACGAA
>Ga0070729_10002268_pt1 | contig 25392 bp, 18 predicted proteins | sample tdDd472_FD_66725 | JGI IMG/M metagenome (GOLD analysis project Ga0070729, IMG submission 66725) | Marine sediment microbial communities from the Atlantic coast under amendment with organic carbon and nitrate - tdDd47.2 | ecosystem: Environmental > Aquatic > Marine > Coastal > Sediment | place... | reverse complement strand
CTCTTCGATCTCGAACGGCCGATCCGCGTGCGCCGCGGCGGGAAGACGAAGAGCTACGACGCCAAGCCGAGCGTCAACGTTCTCATTCGCAGTTACCGCCGCGATCGCGACAAGCGCCGCCTCTACCCCGCGGAACTCAAGATCCGTCCCGGGCGTTGAGTCGGCGGCCTACTTGTCGTCGATCGGGGGAAGTTCTGCGCTGGCCTTGAAGCGCTGCTCCGCTGCCGCCAGCAGGTTCGAGGTGATCCGGTCCGAACGGTTCGCCAGCGCAAGACGGCCGAGCGTCTCGCGCGCGGCGGGATCTCCGCTGAAGTACTGCTGGATCCCGAGCAGGAAGGGCGCGTTCAAATCATCGGGCCGCTTCTCGCTGTACGCGACGAGCGCCGCCGTGACGCGGTCGAACTCCTCGCGGCTCTCGTAGACACCGACCAGATCGGCGCCCTCGTTCAGGATTGTGGGCTCCAGGTCGATGGCTCGGCGGATCACCTTCGCGGCATACGGGTAGTTCTGGAGTGCGATCAGGCTCTGGCCCATCGCGAACAGCGGCCCCGACTGATCGGGCGCCGCAATCGCCGCGAGCCGGAAGCGACGTGCCGCCTCGGGGTATTCACCCGACGTGAACAGCTCGGTCGCTTCGCGCATGTAGCGTTCGGCAGCCGCCGAGCCCGCAGCCGCTTCCACCGACGACGCATCGTCAGCCGTCTGTTCGATGTTCTTGACCGTCTCGTAGCGCTCGACCACGTACTCTTCGCGGACGGCCTCGGACGAATCGATGTAGACGGTGGTGGATCCGCCGTAGAACCCGAAGGGGACGAAACAGCAGGTTACCGGGCGCGGGTAGAAGAAGCCGCAGTGTCGACGTCTCCACGGGTCATAGAAGCCGCCGTGAAGGCCGCGGCCAAAGTGGCGCGAGCTGGGGCCGATGCGGATCACGCCGCGCTCGCCCTGGCGCTCGGCAATCGTCGTGTAGCCAGGCGCGCGCGGTCCGCGGCCGCTCTCGGGCCGTTGGCCGCCGTGCTTCCCTTGGCCGCCCCGTTGGGTTTGAGCCGAGCCGCGGTCGCCGCCACGACCGGATCGTCCCGCTCCCGCGTCGCGGTTTCCACCGCCGCGGGTGTCGCCGCCGCGGACGTCACCGCCGCGCGTAGCACCGCCGCGTGTACCGGAGCGCGCTGTGCGACCGGACTGGCCGTTGTAGCGTCGCGAGAGGTACTCGCGGGTAGAGAGGCCGGCATTGGAGCCGGAGCGGCTCGTGCGGGTTTGCGTGAACAGGCCTCGCGTCCGGCCGGACGACTGGCGACCTGTTGTTGCGGCGCTGCCGCGAGTTCCCGAAGAGCGAGTACCTGCGGAGCCGCTGCGTGTGCTCCGGTTGTTCGAGGCAGTACGCGAACGATTGGTGTTGGAGTAGCGCGAGGAACCCCAGCGACCGCTGCTCGGCGCGCGGTAGCGAGGCGTCGACGACGAACCACGCGTGGCGCGCGTTGCCCCACCCCGCATGCTCTTGCCGCCCTTCTTCCCGCCCAGTGAGCTGCGGTTGGAATACGAGCGCGTTACCGGTCGCGCTGCGGGGCGCGACGAGCGCGATCGGGATCCGCCGCGCGCGCTACGACTCGGACTCGAGCGTCCGGAGCTTCCGCGCGAGATACCTCCGCGACTTCCGCCTCCACGCCCGGATCCGCCTCGTGCTTCCGCTTCGGCTGCAACGAGGGCGAACGCGACGAACCAAACGGCAATGACTCTTGCACGCATCTCTCGACCTCCACCACCATTCTAGGCAGCGCCGGTCATCCGGGCGCAAGGAAACGGCGCACGATTTCCGTGCGCCGCTTCCCGGGTGTGGACTTATGAGGACATGGACACTTTTGGCTACTTGAAAGTCGGCTGGAGAGGCGCCACATCGAGCGCGTGCACCATATCCATGATGGCGCTCATGCTCCGCCGGTCAGCGGCGATGATGATCGAGTTGGACTGCGAATCGGGCACGACCTGAGCGGTCGGGTCGATTACGGTGGGCGCGGCGAGCGTCGCCGTGAGCGTGTCCGCCAGCGCATTCGCGCGCAAGTACTTCAGACGGACCACATTGATCACGTGGCGTTCGTGCTTCGGCTGATCCATCTTCTTTACGAGGCCGCGGATCATTTCCATCTCCGCGCGGGTCCCACGAACGACGACTGCGTTGCGAGCTTCATAGGGCACGATGCGCGGCGGCGGTCCGGGCGTGCGAATTCCGCGGCGAGTTCGCTGCGCAGGCGTGGTGACAACTTCAATCCAGAGCTCCTGGACGGCCTCGGCCACTTCCTTCGCCTTGGCGTACTCCAGCTCGATGGACTCCAGCAACTGCGTGGTCGGACTGGGCTGGTCGAGGCGCTCGATCAGCTGGTGCATCGTGTAGACAGTCGGCGCGAAGTCCATGATGATGATGCCGCCGCCGGGGATCTCCATGACACGCCCGATCCCCGCGGGAGTCACGAGAGCCGAAAGCGCCGTGCGGACCAGCGTCATGTTTTCCACGTGCTTGATCGGGATGAAAGTGGCAATGAACACCCCGTCGCGATCGCGGTTTTCGCGAAGCTGTTTGGGCTCAAGGAAGATCGCGCGGTTCTTGACGAAGTTGTTCGTCGAGCGGGAATCGACGGCGAGGTAGACCTCGTAGCCACTCGGCCCGACGGGGATCAGCGTGAGCTCGAACGCTGTCAGGATCGATCGAAAGGAATCGAACAGCCGGCTCTGAGGCACGGTCATGTCGAGCGCGGCGCCGACCTTTTGGCCTCGGATGCGTTGGCTATTCGGGTCGTAGAGAATGGGACGTCCGGTCGCCTGGGCGATGGTGTCGAGCAGACTGCTGAGTTCCATGTCCTTTGCGATTTGAATCGCGACGTTCCCGTCCGGCGGGGCTCCGTCCTCGCCCGCGATGGCCAGCGGTGCAAGGCCGATGGCAGCCAAAAATAGAGCGATGAGTTGCTTCATGATCGTGTTCCTTCCGATTTTGTGACGCGACTCGCAGGCTAATTCTTCCGGGAGCGCGGCGTAACATTGGTGTACCCAACGTGGTTTGAACCAATGATGCGAATCGCCTCCGCGCTCCTGCTCCTGGCCTTGGCCGCGCTGGGCGAGGACGACCGGGTTGCAATCCGTGTCCGCGACAAGGCGCTTCAAGAGCAGATCCATAGCGCCATCGACCGGGGTGTCGCCCATCTCAAGAGCACCCAGAACGACTTGGGGCACTGGGGGGGCGCGGCGACGGCGAAGGAGCTGAAGAAGTACGGCGATCTCTCGTTCCCCGGGGGATACACGGCGCTGGCGCTCTACGCGCTCGCTGCATCGAAGGTGCCCGCGGATGACCCGGCGATCGTGCGCGGCATCGCATGGATCAAGGAGTACCGGCGCGCCTTCAAGGGCGGAGGGAACGCGGCGACGTACGCCAACTCCCTCCTCGTGCTGGCGCTGACCCGCATCGACCCGAAGGCTCATCGCGACTTGATCCACAGGACCGCGGAAAAGATCGAGCGCGGTTCGCGCAGCTCCGGTTTCTGGACCTACACGCTCGGAGCAGAGACGGATGAAACCAAGCGTGATTTCGGCAACCCCGATCGGCGCGCGATGAATCGAGGCCTCGCTCCAGCCGGCAAGCCCGATAACTCGAACACACAGTTCGCCGTCCTGGCGCTGTGGGCCGCGCAGTCCATCGCGGGCTACGAGGTTCGGGATCGCACCTGGAAGAACGTGCTGAAGCACTTCCGCAACGATCAGCAGGACGGAGGCGGCTGGAGCTACTCGGGCAGCAAGAACGATCGCCCCTCGCCGACGATGACGGCGGCGGGCGTCGTGTCGCTCGTATACGCCAAGGCCGCGCTCGACGGCCGCAGGGAGTCGCTGGCGCGCGCGCGTCGGAGCGCGTCGGTGCAGCAGGGGTTGGCCGCGCTCCGACGATTGGCGAAGGGTTGGTCGGGCCGCGGCCCCAAAGGCGTATCCGTTTGGGGGAACTACTACTGGGTCTACTCGCTCGAGCGCGTGGGAACCGTGCTCGCGCTGGATCCGGAGGATTGGTACGTCGAAGGTGCGCGCCACCTCGTCGACCAGCAGGGCAAGGACGGCGGCTGGCCGGAGGCGGAGCTCAAGCAGGGAAAGCACTACGAGACCGCCCTTGCGCTGCTCTTCCTGACGCGCGCCACGTACCCGCCGATCAAGGGTGCCGTGACGCCGCCCGACAAGCCGCGAGCGAAAGCGGCAGTGACTTCCAAGGAGAAGTTCCCCGATGTCACGAGCGCGAAGGGGCTGGCGCGCGGTTTCTTCCAGTACAAGGATTTCAAGGCCGAGCAGCGTGCGGCGGTACTGCTGGAGTTCGGCAAAGCCGGACCTGCGGCGATCGGCTACTTCATCGAGAAGTTGAAGGACAAGCGCGAATCGGTGCGCCGTGCCGCGCTCGAGTTGCTGACCAAGCTGCTCGCCAAGCCCCTGTTGTTCGATCCTGCGGCCGACGCTGCCGAGCGCGAGATCATGCTCGGTCCGATCGAAACGTTCTACGTCGCCCGCGGGAGTGAACTGCGCTGGGACGCCGGACTGCGAAGGTATGTCCTGCCGTAAGTGTCAGCGGCGCTCGATCGTGCAGTCGGGGAGCGAACGCAGGAACGTGCGGCCGTAGCCCTTGGTCGCGATGCGCGGATCGAGAATCGCCACTGCTCCCTTGTCTTCCTGCGTGCGAATGAGGCGGCCGAACCCCTGGCGCAGCTTGAGCACCGCCTGCGGCAACGACAGATCGCGGAACGAATCGCCTCCCGCTGCCTCGACCTGCTCGAGTCGAGCTTGCTGCAACGGATGATCCGGCACCGCGAACGGGAGGCGGGAGAGCACGACCAGTCGCAGGTTCTCGCCTTTGACGTCGACGCCCTGCCAGAACGTATCCGTCGCGAAGAGCACGCAGTCCTTGCGGCCCGCGAAGGCGTCTGTGATGTCCCGCGTGCGGAAATCGCCGCCCTGCCGGAGCACGGTCAGGCCGGCGCCCTCGAACTCGTCCCGCAGTTCCTCATACGCCTCGGAGAGCGCGCGATAGGAGGTAAACAGCAAAAACGCACCACCGCCGGTTTCCAGCACGAGGTCGCGCATGATGTCGATGGTGGCGGGCTCGTAGTCGGGGCTGCGCGGATCGGGGTTCTTCGGATACAGCAGCAGGCGGCACTGGCTCTTGAAGTCGAACGGGCTGCCGAGGGCGAGCTCCTCCGGCTCCTCGAGGCCGATGCGCCTCTCGAAGTGGGCGAAGCTCTGGTTTACCTGAATGGTCGCACTGGTCATGACGACGCAGGGAACCGTCGTGAACAGCGAGCGGCGCAGGATCGAGCCGACCTCCACGGGCGCCGCGCACAGTGCCGTCTGCCCGCGTCGGCCGGAAGCCGCCATCCAGTACACGAGGTCCTCGTCGACCTGGGAGCGAATGAGCGAGATCGCTTCGTGTGTCTCGTGCAGCCGAGCCCTCCGCGATCCCCACTCGAGCGCGAGCCCTTCGTCCTCGATGTTGCCCTGCTCCTTGGCGAGCGCCGCGACCAGCAGTCCGAGGTGGTCGCTGAGCGGATCCGGGAACGCGCGCGCTTCCGTCAGGCGCAGCTCCGAACGACGGCCGCGCATTTTGTCGAGCTCCGCGAAGAACTGCTTCGCCCCGGCACGAGTTCCCTCGAGCAGGTCGTACAGCGACTTCGAAACACCGATACGCTCGAACAGCCCGGAGCGCGCGCGCGCCGAGCTGAAGCGATTGAGTTGCCGCGTGATGGCGAGCGAAGTGACGCGCGCGCCGAAGTACTCCGCCGCACCGTTCTCGAGTTCGTGCGCCTCATCGAGGATGAGCACGTCGTAGTCGGGCAGGATCTGGACTCCGCGTTGGCGCAGCGCGAGATCGGAAAGCACAAGCGCATGATTGGCGACCACCAGCTCGGCGGTGTAGAGCTGGCGACGCGAAGTCTGGTAGCCGCAGCTCCCGTAGAACTCGCAGCGCTTGTGGAGGCAGTTGCCCGCCTCGGCACGCGCCGCTTCCCAGACCGCCGGGTCGGGGCGAAACGGAAGCGACGCCAGGCTGCCGTCCTCGCTCGCCTCCGCCCAGGCGCGGATCTGCTGGAGCTCCCGGGCGCGGGCCGGCTCATTGAACAGGCGCGCTCCCTCTTCCGCCGCCATCTCCGTACGACGTCGGCAGACGTAGTTGCCGCGGCCCTTCGCCAGCGCCACCTTCACCGTCTTCAGGTCGAGGGCGTCGATCAGGAACGGGAGATCCCTCTCGACCAGCTGTTCCTGGAGCGCGATGGTGCGGGTAGCGATCACGACACGGGTGCTGGCGGCCCCGGAATTGGCGATGTGTTGGAGGGCGGGAACCAGATAGGCAAAGGACTTTCCGACCCCGGTCCCCGCCTCGACCACCAAATGGTGCCGTTCGGCGATGGCCGTCTCGACAGCGGCGGCCATATCGAGCTGCTGGGGCCGGGCCCGGAAGCCGGGCAGGGCGGCCGCGACGGGGGATCCATCCCCCAGGCAGTCGATAGCTGAGCGCACTGTATTCCTCGCGTTAGGGCCCTGTTTGAGGAGCCGTCGTCGGATCGAGAACGAGCGAGTTCGTGCCTGGCAAGCCGCGCCAATGACGGCTGGATCAGGGAATACCGCTTCGTTCGCGCGGCGCAGTCCAGACGCGAACTCTGCCGCTCGAATCCAGATGACTATTCGGACAGAGCCTAGTCGGTTAGGATCCCCATTGTCCATGAAAGTCCTTGTCTTACCCCTCGCCCTGCTGCTGGTTGCGGCGTGTGGCAGTTCCTCCAAGAAGTCCGACGCGAAAACCGGGGGGTCGTCCACGGCGGCCGCGGACGGTTCGGTGCTGGTCGCGGTCTATGAGATCCGCGAGCAGGACGGAGGCGCGAAGGTGGGCACGCTGTACAAGCGCGACCACGGGCAGGGACGCATTCTGTACTGGGCGGACGATGCCAAGGGCACGCGCCGCGGCTACATCACTCCGAGCAACCAGGCCTTCGCCTACGAGTGGGTCATGGGCAAGCGCAGCGACAAGGCGTACTTCGTCGGCGAAGACACGCGGGTTGCTTCGGCGCGTCGAGTGATCGGCCACGACCGGGCCGTGACGCTGGAGCAGATCGACATCGACACATGGGTCCGCCAGGGCACGTCCCACGAGCGGCCCAAGCAGATCAGCAAGCCGTCGCCCGCCGACGACGGGTCCGCCTCGGATGAGTAGCTTGGCGCCGTCGATCGACACCGGAGACTTCGTCCACTTCATCCGCGGCGTCATCGACGAAAAGCGGGCCACCGACATCGTGTGGCTCGACCTCGAAGGCGTGACGGACATTGCGGACGAGTTCCTGATCGCCACCGTCACGAACACGCGCCAAGGCGCCGCGATCGTCGATGCTTGCGAGAAAGAGCGCAAGGCGCGCGGGCTCACCTGCCTCGGCATCGAGGGCAAGGGCAACAGCACGTGGGTCGTTCTGGACTACGGCGACGTCGTGGTCCACCTGTTCACGCCGGACGCTCGCGAGAAGTACCAGCTCGAGCACCTCTGGGCCGATGCCAAGCGCATCGAGTCCTAGCGCCACCAGCGAACTTTCAAGGGGTCCTTAGGCGAAATCCGCATTCACTCCCAGAAGAGGAGTGAATCATGCGCACCGCCATCCTGTGTCTCCTGCTGACCACTGCCAGCTACGCCGGCAATCCGTTCCAGTCAGTCCGCGGAGAACTGCCCCATCAGACCGCCCAGGGCGCCTATACCGGCTCGCTCGCATGGGGCACCGCCCGCGCGGATGCCCGGCTCCAGCAGTTTGGTGGGACGTGGGCGTTGGCCGTCCGGCCGCCTGCGCAGCGGCTGATTGACTTTGCGCAGGGCTTGGATCGCTCCCCGCTGGCCGGACTCGACATCTCCCGTCCGGTGCTCGTGTTCTCCCCGGCACCCCTCTCGATCAACCTGGATCCGGAATCCGCCGCCTACTTCGGGGTGCAGCGGCTCAACCTGGAGCGTGGCATCAACCTGATTGCGAAGGTCAAGCCGCGGACCGGGTCATTGGCGGCCAAGCTGCTGTCCGCGCAGGGGATCCGGATCGACGGGCTCGTGATCGAAGGCGTCATTTTGCGCGACTTCGATCTCGGTGCGCTCAAGGAGGCCCGGAGCGCCGGCAAGCTGAAGGATGCGCTGCGCAAGGGCACGAAGCTGACCGTTAGGCTGCCGAAGCTGCGCATGACGAAGCTGCCGAAGAACTGGTGGGCGCATAACGCATATTTCTACGTGACGGGCGAACCGGGCATCGGCGTGGGGTTCACTCTGTGCAATATGCAGCGGACGTTCGAGGCCGACCTGGGCCTGCGTCGCGCCGCCAACGGCTCGACCGAAGCCGTTCTCACCGCGCGCCACAAGGGGCGCTGGAACCACGCGTTCGGCATCAACGGCTTCCACATCCAGGACGGCACGTTCCTGCTTTCGATGGATGCCGCCCAGAACGTGAGCATCGGACTCAAGACCTCGATGATCCTCGGCCGCAAGCGCGTGGGCGTTGCAGGGAAGCTCACACTTCACGCGATGACCGGGCTGGCAACCAACCTGATCGTAGAGGGGCGCGTCGATTCACTGGGGAGCGCCGACCTGACGGCGATCGCCAACGGCCTGGTTCAAGCACGCAAGCAGCACAGTGCCGCAGCGTTGCCGGAGTTCAGCCTGCGCAACGTCTACTTCCGGTTCGCTCCGCTCGGCGGCGATGAACGCCTGGGCATCGCGGCGGGTATCGCGCTCAAGGGCACGCTCTTCGCCCTCAATCGGAACCTCGCGGCGGTGGATGGCTCGATCGATCAGACGACGAAGCCTGCCACGATCAAGCTCGACGGACGCATGGCCAATTTCGAGGCTGGGCCGGTCGCGCTGCGGGATGCCGCGGTCGCCATCAACATGGGAGCGGTCGGGAACCCGTACTTCCGCGTGAAGGGTGCCAGCCGCATGTGGATCACGCGCAAGGCGATCGATATCGATCTCAGCAGGGACCGGATGTACTGGGCGGTTTCGGATCGGGTGGCCGGCGTCTACGGGGCCAGCTACCGCTTCCAGTCCCGCAACCAGCGCAGCTGGTCGGGCGATGTCCGTTTCAGCAACGAGCTGAGCAAGACGCTGGAGCGCGATGTGTCCCGCTCCGCCACGGCGTGGGCCAACCAGGTGAAACGCGACTTCTCGAAGGCGCAGGGGGACATCAACCGGGAGATCGCTAAGGTTCGTCAGCTGGACAAGCAGATCGCGGCAGCGCGCGCACAGGTCTATCGCGAACGCGACAAGGCGACGCGCGACCTGCGAGCGGCGGAGTCGAAGGTCAAGCAGCTCGACGGGGCAATCGCCGCGCGCAAGAAGGTGCTCTACGACCACCAGATGAAGCTCTACAACCAGCTCAATTGGCACATCAAGAACGTCAAGAACAAGCACACGGCCTGGCGCAAGGCGATCGCGGCGACGAAGCGCGCCAAGGTTTGGGCTAAGCCGAAGTACAAGGCGCGCGAAGCCAAAGCGTGGGCCGCCTATCACGCAGCCGGCACGGCGCGCGACGCGAAGCGTGTCGAGTACGACCTCGCTCGCAAGAAGGTGGACGTACAGCTCAACTCGCTGCAGGCCGCAGGTGGAACCGCGGTGGGAGCACTCAAGGCGGCGCAGTTCACCTATCGCAAGGTGACTGGCGGCGTGAGTGTCGATGCCGACCCGCGCGTCGCGACGCTGTTCGTTCGCCGCGATACCGCGGTGGCTGCCCTGACCGTGGCTCGCGAGACGGTGAAGGCGACGGGCGGCGCAATCGCGGGAGCCGGACGGATCACCGCGTGGGCGGCAAAGAACCACGGGCAGCTTCTGATGGTCGACGACGCGCGCATGGCAGCCAGTCTCGGCACCAGCCTGCGGGGCACGGGCGGACGCATGACCATCAAAGTTCGTTTCCTGGGCAAGCGTCACACGATCGCGCTCAACACGAACCTCGATCAGGTCCGCCGCGGCCTCCACGCCATCATCTGGGCCGAGCTCAAACGCCGGCTGTAGCGAATGTCTTTCGCTTCCCTCTGTGGCTAAGACCCGCGCCTGTAACGACTTACAGAGGGAGGATGCGGCACGCATGCCGCATCCTCCCTGCGGCACTCTGCCTACCGATTGCCTGCTTACGAAACCGCTGGGATCGCTTCTGCATCCACGCAGGATGCGGCATCAATGCCGCATCCTGCGTACATAAGCAGTTTGCGGAACAGGACTTAGATCGAGCCGGCGGCGAATGTCTTTCGCATTCGAGCTACTTGTAGCCGATGCCGCGGTCCTCGCCGGCGCCGAAGCAGCGCGGGCAGGTTTCCTTCCAGTCGTGCCGGCCGCCGAGCGCGCGCAGGCCATTGACCGAACTCTTCTTCACCTGGCCGGTGCCGCCGCAGGCTTTGCAGGGCGTGCGCCGGATCTGGACGACCTCGAACAGTTCGGGAAGCTTCTCGACCGCCATCGCGCGCAGCCAAGCCGAGCGACCCGAGATGTCCCCGTAGCTGCGCCACCAGTGCTCCGGATCCCCGCGCACGTCCTTGTCGGTCGACTTGCCCTTCTTGGCGCGCGGATCAATCACGAACGTGCCCGCGCCGTAGCTGGTCCAGTGCGCGGCGCCGCGCGCCTTGGTCTTCTTGAACAGCTCGATCTCCGCCTGGTCCATGCCCATCTTGCTGGCGATGCGCGCTTCGAGGTCCTTCTTGAATCCGGAGGTGATCCAACTGCGCGCCTCCTCCAGCGTCGGCTGCTTGCGCAGCAGATACTGGCGAATGGCCTTGTCCGCCTCGCGCGCCTTCACGCGGTGGAAGCGCACGGTCAGCTTGCGCACGCGAATGTCGTCGATCTCTTCGATCACGAGAATGATGCGGCGCTTCGAGCCCGGGCGATTCTCGGCGTACATCTCGAGCATCGCTTTGGCGTCGTCGTACCGCCCCCACAGATTCGCGATCCCCTTCGCCTTCTGGATCACTTCGAGGGCGTCCTCGTCATCGAGGATGTCCTTGATCTCGGCCAGGCGCGGTTCGACATCCGGACGCAATGCCGGCCGTAGTTTGACCGCCTCGATGTAGTGCTCCTGCGCCTTGCGGTAGTTGCCGATCTCGTACATGTGCTGGGCGAGCCGGCGGTGGTCTCCCCAGTTGGTGGGAGGGTGGCGCTCGAGGCGCTGCACGTAGATCTCGTCTTCATCGAAGATCTCGGTTTCCTTCACCTTGGTCTTCTCGATGCGATCGAGACGGTCGAGCGGATAGGCGAGCACCATCCCGTCAGCGCGGATGTAGATTTCGTTTTTCTCCTCGTCCTGTTTGATGACCAGCCCGATCACCGTCGCACCGCCCCGGAAGAAGACCTCGTCGGCCACCATCAGGCCCTGCTTCTCGTCGTCGGTCATGTCGAGCTTGTAGGCGAGCCGGATCTTCTTCGCGTCCGCCGAGACCAGATCGCCCCACGTGACGAACGCCTTCTTGGCCGTGCCGAGGTATTCGATCCGCATCCCTTCCTCGGTGACCTCGGTGGCCCACACCTTGACCTTCACGCCAGGGGATTTCTTCAGGCGGAAGACGACGGCTTTCCTTTCGCCGGCGAGGACGGAGAGGCAAAGGACGAGGAGGACGGCGATTTTTCGGTGCATGAGCTTCCTAAGGCTACCGCAGGGTGCTGGGCTTGGCGCGGGCCACAGACTCTAATTCGGCGCCCCTGAAAACGCGCAGTAGTCCACGATCGACACGAAAAAAGCCCCCCGACGCGGACGCCGGAGGGCTTGTGTGCGAGTTCTTTGCGCTACGCGGTCCAGAAAATGCCGGCGAAAATCAGGCTGACGATGCTCATCAGCTTGATCAGGATGTTGAGCGACGGGCCGCTCGTGTCCTTGAACGGGTCGCCGACGGTGTCGCCCACGACTGCTGCCTTGTGGGCGTCGGAGCCCTTGCCGCCGTGCGCTCCGCTTTCGATGAACTTCTTGGCGTTGTCCCAGGCACCGCCCGAGTTGGCCATGAAGATCGCCATGAGAACCGAGCAGAGCAGCGCGCCCGCGAGCATGCCGCCGACCGCCAGGACGCCGAGGCCCGGCGTGATGCCGATGGCGACCGGAACGGCCACGGCCATGATGCCGGGCAGGACCATCTGCTTGAGCGCGCCGGCGGTCGCGATCGACACGCAGCGCGCGTAGTCGGGCGTGCCGGTGCCTTCCATGATGCCGGGGATCTCACGGAACTGACGGCGCACTTCGTCGATCATGGCAAAGGCCGCGCGGCCGACCGCCTTCATCGTCATCGCGCTGAACAGGAACGGCAGCATGCCGCCGATCAGGAATCCGACGAACGTGCCGGTGTGCAGGATGTTGATGCCCTGTTCGAGGATGCCGGTCTTCTGCGCGTAGGCGTAGAAGAAGGCGAGTGCCGTGAGCGCAGCACTTCCGATAGCGAAGCCCTTGCCGATCGCGGCGGTGGTGTTGCCGAGCGCGTCGAGCGCATCGGTGCGCTCGCGAACCTCGGGCGGGCAGTGGCTCATCTCGGCGATGCCGCCGGCGTTGTCGGCCACCGGGCCGTACGCGTCGACCGCGAGCGAGATGCCGAGCGTGGAGAGCATGCCGACGGCGGCGAACGCGATGCCGTACAGGCCGGCGAAGTAGTGCGCACCGTAGACGGCGATGGCGATCAGGATGATCGTGATGGCGGTGGACTGCATGCCGACCGCGAGGCCGCCGATGATGTTCGTCGCTGCGCCTGTCTCCGACTGCTCCGCGATCCACTTGGCGTGACGCTTCTGCTCGGAGGTGTAGTACTCGGTCACCTTGCCGATCATCATGCCGAGCACGAGCCCGCCGACGAGTGCGATGTAGATGCCCCAGTTTCCGTCGTAGGTCGCGCCGGCCGGGACGATTCCGGTTGCGTCGAGCAGCACGAAGATGCCGGCGGCGAAGACCGCGAGTAGCACGCCGGCGACCGCCATTCCCTTCGTGAGGGCGGCGGCAAGGCCGTTTTCGTCCTTCGCGCGGACGAAGTAGGTGCCGACCAGGCTGGCCACGATGCCGAAGGCGGCAACGATGACGGGCAGGATGGTGAGAGTGCTGCGGTCGTCCGTGTCGACGCTGGCGAAACCGATCGCCATGCAGGCAATGATCGAGCCGACGTAGGATTCAAACAGATCCGCGCCCATGCCGGCGACGTCGCCGACGTTGTCACCGACGTTGTCGGCGATGGTGGCGGGGTTGCGGGGGTCGTCCTCGGGGATGCCAGCCTCGACCTTGCCGACCAGGTCGGCGCCGACGTCGGCCGCCTTCGTGTAGATGCCACCGCCGACGCGCGCAAAGAGCGCGATCGAAGAGGCGCCGAGCGAGAACCCGAAGATCAGGTTGGGATCACCGAGCACGCCGTCCACGGTGCGCATCATGGTCAGGACCACGACGCCGAGCAGGCCGAGGCCGACCACGCTCATGCCCATGACCGCGCCGCTCGAGAAGGCCACGCGAAGCGCATCGCCGACGTTCGTGCGGGCTGCCTCTGTGGTGCGCACGTTCGCCGTGGTGGCGGTGCGCATGCCGACGAAGCCGGCGATGGCGGAGCAGATCGCGCCGAAGATGAAGCACAGCGCGGTGCCTCCCTGGCGCGGCTCGTCTATGCCCTCGATCTGAATGGGGGAGCCGCCGCTGATCAGGGCGCCGAGCTTGCCGTCCGCCATGATCTTCTGGAAATTGCCGAGGCTGCCGGCGTCTACGAAGACCACCAGTGCGGCCGACAAGATCACGACGAAGACCGAGAGAATGATGTACTCGGTCTTCAGGAACGCCATGGCGCCAGCCCGAATGGCTGCCGCGAGGCGACGCATGTCGTCGTTGCCAGCCGACCACGTCTTGAGCTTGGCGGACATGACCAGGGCGGCCACGAGAGCGGCGACGGAAATCGCGCCACTGATGTAAAGAAGGTTGAGCGGCGACAAAGCCGCCATCAGCAGTCCGGGCACGACAAATCTCCCCGTAATTCCGGAAAAGGCGCGAACTTAACGGGATAACGGGGCCAGTCAAGCATCCCACGGGGCCTCGGCGTGTTTCCTCGAATCGCGCCATGAGACCGGATTGCGTCCTAAGGGTGTGTCGTTCCAACGCCCCAACCCCGCCCTCGTCCTGGCCCTGGTCGTCTGCTTCGGAGCCGCGATTCACTCCAATTCCGCCCGCAGGCCGGGGTTCTGGTCTCCGGGAGAGGCGCGCGCTGTTGGCGTGCGCGGCGCCGCGAGGCCCGGAGCGAGTTCGAAAGGCCGGGAGGACGTCCGCGCGTATCGTCCCGATCTGAATCAAGCCCCGACTCACAGACTGCGATTGTTGCGTGGGCTCGGGCCGGTTCGCGCCGCGGCTCTCGTCAAGGAGCGCATGTGTGGCGGGGGGTTTGGCTCGTTCGAGGAGGTCGCCCGCCGGGTCCACGGCATCGGCCCGGTGACGGCCGCACGGCTGGCACGGAGTGCTGGTCTCCGTCCGCTAACCGTGCGGCTCGATCAACGAGAGGATCTCGAACAGGTGGGCGATATCGGCGTCCGCAATCTCCCTCCGCACGCGCGCGTTGACGAGCGCGTGAATCCGGTAGAGCTCGTCCTTCAGCCCCACGGCTCGGTTCCCGGCGCTGAGCAACTGCGCCCGGCCGTCGGTCGGGTCCGGCTTGCGTCGGAGATAGCGGTGCCGCGACAACTCCTTGGTCAGCCGGCTGACGGTCGAGTGCGAAAGCCCCGTAAGCGCGGCGATGTCTGTCATGCGCGAGGGCCCCCGCTCGAAGAGGCACACCAGGATCTGCGCGTGGGTGTGGCTGAGGCCGATGCCCTCGTACTCCCGATTGAACACTCGGTCGAGGCGCCGGTGCGCTGCCGCCACTCGGAAGCCGACGCAGTCATCGATCGGGTTCTGCACGCTGGGATTCTATGTTGCCGGGGTTTCTAATACTGGCCTGTGCTGGATCTCGACGCGCTTCGCCCTTTTCTCGAGTCTGCCTTGGCCGAGGACATCGGTCCGGGGGACGTGACGTCGTCGTTGACAGTGGGGGAAGGGGCCCGGGGAAGGGGCCGCATCGTCGCCAAGGCAGACGGCGTGTTGGCCGGAGTCACGGCGGCGGCCGAGGTGCTGCGCCTCGCGTGCGACGGCGACGTGGAGTTCAGTGCCGCGAGCGCAGACGCCAACCATGTCGCGCCCGACCACGTGGTGCTCGAGTTCGAGGGCAATGCGCGCGGGCTGTTGGCCGGCGAACGGACGGCTCTGAACTTGCTCTGCCACCTCAGTGGCATCGCCACGCTGACCGCACGTTTCGTTGCGGCGGTGGAGGGCACTGGGGCCAAGGTCCTCGACACCCGCAAGACCACGCCCGGCTTGCGCGTGATGGAGAAGCACGCTGTCGTGATGGGGGGCGGCGTGAACCATCGCTTTGCCCTGTATGACGCCGTGCTGGTCAAAGAGAACCACCTTGCGTTCGGCACCTCGCTGGCTGAGGCGCTCGCCGCGCGGCCGAGAGGCATGCCGGCGATCGTCGAAGCGGAGGACATGGACGAGTTCCGCTCGGCTCGCACCGCGGGCGCCGACGTCGTGATGCTCGACGAGTTTACGCCGGAGCAGGTCGCCGCCGCTCGCGCCGAACGTGGTGACGATGCCGTACCGCTCCTCGAGGTGAGTGGCGGCATTTCGCTCGACACGATCCGCCCCTACGCTGAAGCTGGCGCCGATCGCATCTCGATTGGTGCCCTGACTCACAGCGCTCCCGCTCTCGATCTCTCCATGCGCCTCGAGCCTGTGCCGCACTAGCTGCAGCACAGTTTTGGCGTAACCGGTTGTGCTTCGACCGGTTGTGCTTCGACCGGCTGTGGCCGCACCTTGCGCGGCGAGCTCCGCGCTGGGCGGTCCAACCGAGTCAGGCCCACCCCAGTCAGGCCCACCCCAGTCAGGACGGCTGTGTGGGCGGTTGCTCGTCGTTCTTCTCGAGCGCTAGCCGGACGGCTGCGTAGGCCATCCCAAGTGCGGAGACGAGCGCGACGGCGGCCCAGAAGTGCTGCAGCAGTTCGATCGCACCGCCCAGCGCGGGCAACACCGCGAACGTGATCAGAGAGCGCCGGCGAGCTTGATCGCTGATGCCGACCCAGCGCGACGGGCCGGTGCCGGCCACGATCAGAAAGACGACCGCGAGGGGGCCGATCAGGGCGAAGGTGAAGAACCACCCGCCCGGCGATCCGAGCGACAGGAACGACTCCCAGCCGCTGGAGCCCAGCCAGCCCAGAAGGCAGACGAGTGCCGCCGCGCCCGCGTACTGCTCCCATCGCGGAAGGCCGAGGAAGCGCGAAACGAGGTCCGGCTTGCGGTCGGTTTGCGCGTCGTGCTGCTGCGGTTCTTCCAGCGGCGGCGCGTCGGGAGGCGGGCCGACGCGTCGCAGCTGATGGATGTGGTCCGGCGCCGGCGCCGCGTCCGGCGCAAGCTCAAGCGGTTCGCGAGAATCAGCCGGGCCCTGCATTGCAGCCAGACATTGTAGCCACGGCTCGTTCGATCAACTGACCGATACGATGCGAAACTTCAGATAGCGGCCTTCCGGGCACGCCGCGTGGACCGGATGGTCCGACGCTTGGCCGCCGCAGTGGAGGACCTGAATGTCGCGACCGAGGTCGTACGCGGCGTCCCGCAGCGTTTGGTCGAACTCGGCCTCCGTGACGCTTCCCGAGCAGGACGACACGGCCAGTAGCCCGCCCGGCGCGACAACGCGCATCGCCCGCAGGTGTAAATCGCGATAGGCGCGGAGCGCTTTCGGCGCATGCTTCCGATCGCGCGCGTATTTCGGCGGATCGCAGACCACGATGTCGAACTTGCGCTTCTCGCGATGACAGCGGTCGAGCACGACCTTCGCATCCGCTCGCTCGTAGCTCACTTGCCGCCCGTGGTTGAGCATTGCGTTCTCGGCGGCGAGCGCGAGCGCCGGCCCCGATGTGTCGACGCCGAGCACCTCTTCGGCTCCGTTCACCGCCGCATACAGTCCGAAGCCACCGGTGTAGCAGTGCAGATCGAGAACGGTGCGATCGCGGAACAGTCGCGCGATGTGCTTGCGGTTCTCGCGCTGGTCCGCGTAGAAACCGGTCTTCTGTCCCGAGGCGAGCCCGACGCGGAACTGGATTCCGTTCTCGGTGATTTCGATTTGCTCGTTCGGCTCGGAACCTCGCAGTAATCCCGGTCGGGTCTCGATGCCTTCCTTCTCGCACGCACGCCGATCGGGAGTTTCGTGGATCGACGACGGCTGGAAAACCTCTTCAAGGGCGTCGAGAATCACCTCGCGGTTGCGGTGCATGCCGATCGTCGAGAACTGCACGACGAGCCGGCCGCCGAAGCTGTCGACGATCAGGCCGGGCAGCAGGTCGCCTTCGGAGTGGACCATGCGGTACGCGTCGCTAACCATCGGGAGGTCGAGCACGACGTCGCGGAGGTGGCGGGCGCTTGCGAGGCGTTGCCGGTAGAACGCGGCGTCCACGGGCGTCTCTTCATCACGGACGAGGATGCGCGAAACGATGGCCGATTGCGGGCTGTAATAGCCGCGACCGATCGGTCGACCGTCGGGAGCGCGCACTAAAACCAGGTCGCCTGCCCCGGGGGAGCCCTCGATGCTCGCGATCGAATCGGCAAACACCCACGGATGCCCGCGCCACAGGGGTTTCGCACGTCCCGCTTTGATTCGAAGTTCGCCCATTGGACAGGGGATCGTACGGAAACTCCGTCCCAGGTCGAGACAAGGCGCCACGAATCCTCACACGCGCCGATTTGTGTCCGATACTTGAGCTGGCGTTATGAGGACGCCGCATAAGAGTGAAAGTTTCTGTTCTGTTCGTCGGACTGCTGCTCGCCGCCTGCGCGCACCGGCCCCAGCCCATCTCGATGTCGGAGTACGCACCGGCACCGGAAGAGGCGGTGGCCCAGCGCCCGGAGTCGGTCTACTTCGAGCCGGAGTTGGTCCCCTACCCCGGCTTGGGCGTGGACTACGTGGCGAACGTCGAAGAAGAGACCTACGTCTACCGGGAGCGCTTCTACTGTTTTCTTAGCGGTCGCTGGTTCCGGGCCGACGCCATGAGCGGTCCGTGGGATCGACTCTCGATGAAGTACGTGCCCGTCGCGATCTATCGCGTGCGTGGCCACTTGCCGCCCGCCCTGGACAAGGAAGCGCGCGCCGAGCGCACGGAAGCCGAACTCTCGCTCGTCTCCTTCCAGCTCCTACCCGGCGAGTAGGCGCCCTCGGCAAGCCGTCGAGATCCATCCACGACCCAGGATCATCCACGACCCAGGATGAGGGGAGGGGGTGCGCTCGGAAGCGGCAGCTTGCTCGCGCAGACTCGTTGCAGGCGTGGATCCCGTAGTTCGACCCTCGGGGAGGGGCAGCAAGAGAGCCGCTGGCGCTCTTGCTGCTCCGGCGGTCGAACGCAACCGGCTCGGGCCGCCATTAATACAGCCGAAGCAGTTCGTTCGTTGCGCGTGTCGTCGCGTAGAAGTTGAACCACGCGTCCAGCTCGAACAGCGGATCCTGCTCCCGGCTGTCGCCCATCAGGCCGAGCGCAACTGCCGCGAACTCGCGGACCAGCGTCGTCTCCGAGGGGTCGTTCAGCATCTCCAGCAGCGGATCGACGGAGTCCGAGTGCCCGAGGTGGCCGAGCGCGAGGATGATGCGCGATTGGACTGCCGTCGAGCGTGTCGTCTTGAGAGCGCGCGCGAGGTCGCCGGCGGCCGCGCGGCGGCCCATGAGCCCCAACGCGAGTGCCGCGTCCTGCAGCAGCTCCGGCTTCTTGCCCGCTTTCAGGATCGACTCCAGCTCCTCGATCACTTCCGGACTGGGCGATCCGAGAAGCCCCAACCCTTCGGCTGCCGCACCGCGCACGACCAGGGGCTTGCCCTTGCGCTTGAGGAGCGCGAGAAGGTCGTCCCGCATCTCGTTCGCGGTCGCCAGGCCCGCCGCTATGCAGAGCGCCGCCGTGAACTGCGGCTCCTTGGCGCCGTCGAGTTCGCGGCGCAGGATTTCACGAGCCCGTGTCCGCTTCGCGAGGGGGGCATTCCGCGCCCATAGGCCAACGCCCAGAGCGCAGAAGGGCTTGATCGTCACCCGCCCGCCATCGGTCAGCGCTCGATCCAATGCGGCGAGTGCATCGGTGTCCCGCACGTTTCCCAGCGCTACCGCGCAGAACGCGCGCACCATGACGTCCTTGTCCTTGCCGAGCGCCTTGATCAGCGACTTGCGGCCACGTTCGCGCATCTCGTCGTCGAGCGCGTCCGAGCCCATGGCGCGCCCCAAGCCCAGGGCAGCACTGCGCCGCGACTGCACGCCTGCGGAACGCGACTGGAGGAGCGCCACGAGCGTGCGCACCGCGAGACCGTCCTGCATGAACGCCAGCCCCTGTGCTGCGTGCGCGCGACCGACATCGGAAAGCTTGTCGCCGCCCAGCCGACGCTTGCGGATGGCGCGCGAGAGTTCGGGAGCCGCCATGGGGTTGCCGGCCAGCCCGAGCGCATAGGCCAATGTCCCCGCCTCCTCGCTGCTGAATCCCTTGCCCGCGGCGCGACCGCTGAGCTGCATGACGAGCATCGAGTCGTCACGGGCGCGCAGTCCCGCTGCCAACAAGCAGAGCCCGCGCGTGCGCGACGGGAGCGAGCGCGGCTCCGCGATGACGTGGGCGAACCACATTCGGATTGCCGCGCGTACTTCCGGATCTTTCACGGGAGGCAGAATCGCCAGCCCGACCGCCGCCGCCTCGCGCACGTCACTCGGGTTGCGTTCGTCGTGCAGGATGCGCAACAGCGAACGTGCGTCGTCGTCGTTTCCGATGCGGCCCAGCGCCACGATGGCGGCGGCGCGGACGGCTTGCTTGGCGTCACGCAATCCGACCTTGCGCAGCGCCGCGAGCACGTCGTCATGTCGGTTCGCGAGCGGAGGCGCCTGCGAGTCCGTTCCCTTGCCGGTCGTCGTCACTGCCGCGCGCACCTGGCCGCGCAGGCCCAGGAGCGACTCCCGGTTGTAGCCCCACCAGATGCGCCACGCGATCGAGTCGTTCGAGCTCGCGCCACGCTGGCCTGGTTCGCGCAGTGCGGGCTTACGCGGGCCGGAGGTGGGTCCGCGCGGCTTGGTCGGGTCGGGCGGTTGCGGTGCACGCGGAGCCGGTTCGGGCCTCGGTCCGGGGGGCGCGGTCGGCGGAGGCGTCTCGTGCGGAGGCGGAGGAGGAGGGGGCGGCGGCATCGGAGGCGGTTCGGGCCTCGGCGGAATCGGAGGGGGCTCTTCTTCCTCGGGCGGCGGAGGAGGCTCGCCGCCGTGTGCGTAGACCGGCGCGCTCATGAGGGGCACGGCCAAGCACAGCAGGAGGAGTAGTCGAAGGCGCAGCAAGGGAGCCTTTGAGTGTAGCGCCGTTTGTGCCGCATCCGGACGCGTGTAGGCCAAATTTTCGCCGTCGCGATGCGCGGCGACGAGGGCTACTCGCTCGGGGCGAGTTCGACTTCCACGAGGCAGTCGAAGTAGATGGCGCCGTACCCCATATCGGTCACATCGTCGTGGGTCAGCACGTTGATCGAGTAGCCGTCCCGGGAGATCCAGCGGCCCTGCGGTAGCGCAACCACCCCGACACGCACGCCGTCGTCGACGAACGCGTTGACGAAGACCTCGCCGCGATCGTTGAACACGCGAACGTCCGCGCCGTCCTTGATGTCGCGCGCGCTCGCGTCGTCCGGGTGGATGCGAAGTCGCGCGTCCTCTTCCTCGGACAGCACTTCGTCCGTCGCCCACTGGGAGCAGACGCGCTGCTCCGACTTGGGGGAGACGAAGTGCAGCGGGAACCGCGCGTAGCGAACGGAGTCGGTCGCTTCCGATTCGCGCGGCGGCGTATAGAAGGGCAGCGGATCGACGCGCCAGCTCACCTCGGCTGCCTCGCTGCGCAGTTCGATCTTCCCGCTCTGGGTCGGGAACTTGCCGTCGGCGAACGGGATCCAACGCGGGCCGTGGCGATCGAAGGGCTGCTTGCGCAATCGGTTCACGCTGAGACCCGGCGGGAGCACGCGGTTGATCATCTCCTCGGGGTCGAGGTCGAATTGGTCGGTCGGGTATCCGAGCCGCTCCGCGAGCATGCGATAGATCTGGCGCTCCGATTTCGCCTCGCCGGGGGAGTCGATGCACTTCTCTTTCAGGTGCAGGATGCCGTGCCACAACCCGGGGTGCAGATCGAGTTCCTCGAACATCGACTTGGCGGGCAGCACGAGGTGTGCGCGGCGTGCCGTATCGGTGAGGAACTGGTCAATCACGCAAACGAAGTCGAGGCGTTCCATTGCGTAGTGGACCGCACTCGTGAACGGTGACTGCGCCATCGGATTGGCGCGCTCGATGATCGCCGCCTTGATTTTGGGTTCCTTCGCGGCGAGCACGACCCGGCCGAAGCGGCTGGCCGCGCCGAGCTGGCGCACGCGGGGCGGCGCCGGCAGGTGGAATGGGTACGGACGCGTCACATACGCCGCCTGGTTGAAGAAGTCGAATCCGCCGCCGGGCCGACCGATGTTTCCGGCGACGGCCTGGAGTGCCGCGAGCGCGCGCACGGTTTGACCGGCGTTGCGATAGCGCTGCATGCCGAACCCGGCGTTCAGGTTGACCGGGCGCGCCGCGGCGAAGCGGTGCGCGAAGTCCTCGATGACGACGGAGTCGATGCCGCAGGTTTCCTGCGCCTTCTCCGGGGTGTAGTTGCGCACGAGCCACTCGTAGTCGTCATAGCCGGCGACGTGCTCGGCGATGTACTTCTTGTCCACGAGGTCGTCGCGGATCAGCACATGTGCGATCGCGTGGGCCAGGAAGCCATCGGTCCCCGGCCGCGGGGCGAGATGTTCGTCGCACGCCTCGGCCGTCCGCGTGCGGATCGGATCGATGCAGACAAGGCGTGTTCCTTCGGCCCGCGCCTCTTCGAGGTACGACATCTGGTGCGGATTGGTGACGGCGGGATTCTTGCCCCAGACGATCACCATGCCGCTGTTGCGGTAGTCCTCGGGCGGGTGATGATGCAGCGCGCCGAACGTCAGCCGCGTCGCCTCCATTCCCGCCGAGCGGCACAGGTCACCGAACAGCGTCGAGTAGCCGCCGTAGTAGGAGAGGAAGAGCTTCGAGAACTCCGCCATGGTCCCGTCCTGGCCGTGCCCGGCGTAGTGCAGGAGGGCGCGCGGATCGGACTCCTTGGCGACGCTCAACAGCTGCTTGGCCAGCATGTCGATCGCTTCGGCCCACTCGATTTCCTTGAACTCGCGCGAGCCCGCGGGGCCGGTGCGCTTGAGCGGACGCAGGATGCGCTGTTCGCTGTAGACCCGCTCGACGTAGCGCTGTGCGGTCGGCGTCAGGACGCCCCGCCCGACGCGGTCGTTCGGGTCGCCCTCGACGCGGACCAATCGCCCATCCTTCACGATCGCGCGCATAACATCGGCGCCGTAGCCCGATCGCGGGGAAACGGTTCGTATGGTCTTGGAGTCGCCCGGCACGGGTTAGAGGTTATCGGAAACCTGGTTCCCGGGACACGAAGTCGCGCAGATCAGGACGGGCGCTATTCGCGCTCGCGTTTCTCTTCGGCCTTGATCCGGTTCCAGTGCTCGAGCACTTCGTCCTTGGTGCGCGCCTCGGCGTTGCCGAAGACATGGGGGTGTCGACGGACGATCTTGTCGCGCGCGCCCTCGATCACGTCGGAGATGTCGAAATCACCGGCCTCCTCCGCGATGCGGGCGGCGTGAATCAGGTTGAAGAGCAGGTCGCCCAGCTCCTCGCGGACCGCAGCGGCGCGACCGGCGGCGATGGCCTCCACGACTTCGTCCGCCTCTTCGCGGATGTAGCGCGCGAGATCCTCCAGCGTCTGTTCCTGGTCCCACGGACAGCCGTCGGGAGCCCGCAGGCGGGCCATGATGAATACGAGTTCCTCAAAAAGCGATCCGGACATGACCGGATATAGTAATCCGCGTGCTTGCTTCTCCCTTTCTTGCGCTGATTTTGTTCGCGGCGCCCCAACTCGACGTCCCCGCCGGTTCGCCGGTGACCCTCGATGGAAATGTCCAGGAAGAAGAGTGGGCGGACGCCACCACGATTCGCCAGAACAAACAATTCGTACGGGTCAAGCGGGACGGCCGCTGGCTGAACGTCGCATTTGGCGGGGAAGGCCGCTACGGCAGCGAGGTGCTCCGGATCCTGGTATCCGACGAGGCCGGCGCGTGGCAGACCGTTCTGCTGCTGTCTGGTGGTCAGCCCACACTGCCGCCGGCACTTTGGGCGCGCAGCCACCCGAGTGTGATCAAGCGCATGTTGCGTGACGCCCGGGCGCCGCTCAAGGCGCCGCGCGGCGTCCAGGTACGCATGAACGTGTCCGGCATGGAAAGCTGGTCGGCTGAGTACCGGATCCGGCTTGGCGTGCTTGGCATTGGCCGCGGCGAGCGCCGGACTTTCCGCTGTCGACTGGTGCTCGAGCCGCGGGGCGCTCCTGGCGGTCCGACGATTGTCTACCCCCCGAACTCGCCCGATTCGGGCTCGGTTCGCGATCACGCCGTGCTCGTTTCATCGGAACAGTGGGGCGTCGGCGAGACGTGGAAGCCGCTCTCCGAGGCGGATTCCGCGGTGTTTGATGACCACCAGTTGCTCTGGCGTCTCGCGGTCGAGAACGACCGCTTCAAGATGAAGGGTGCCGAAGGGCAGATCGTCATCGGAAGTGCCGTGCGCCCGCTGTCCCGATCGAAGGTCGCGCACCTGCGGCGTCAGATCGAGACCGGAATGAAGCGCAACCCTACGCTTCCCGCATGGACGCACTTTCTCGGGCGCCTCCTGCACGAGGCGAACTTCTATGACGAGGCGACCAAGCTGATCGACTCGATTCCGCCTGGGTTGCGGCGCATGGACGCGTTCGCGGTGCTGGCCGCCGAGCACTTCCTCGACTTGGAGGAGTGGGAGGTGACGCAGGAAATCTCCGCGGCCTACCCGAATGCGCCGGGAATGCGTGAGCTGGCGGTGGCGGCCAATACCGTCCGCACCATGGTGGAGGCGGACGCAGAGCTCGAGAAGCGTGCGCAGGCCGGCGGCGAGGACCTGCCGCTCGTACGGTTCACGACACGCAGCGGCGTCATCGAGATCGAGCTGTTCGAGGACTCCGCGCCTCACACGGTCTCCAATTTCGTGGATCTGGCCACCAGGCGATACTTCGACGGAATGCGGTTCAGCCCGGTCATCGGCAGTTCGATTGTGCGGAGCGGGGATCCGCGGACGCGAGCCGGCGGCGCAAACGGGCCGGATGGACCGCCATGGAAGCTCCGGCGGGATCGCACGCAGCGTCAGCCGTTGTCGGGCCGCCTTGTGGCGATCACGGCGGAGGACGGCGTGACCCACGGAAGCCAGTTCGGCGTCCTGCTCGCACCGGTTATCGAAGATCGCGACAGCGTTGTTGTCTTCGGGCGCGTCACAAAGGGAATGAACATCCTCCGTCGTCTCGAGGACGGAGACGAGTTGACAAAAGTTGAAGTCGTCCGCCGAAGGAACCACAGTTATGACGCTCTCGCAAGTCGCGTCAAGTAGCCTCATCCTCGTGCTTGCGCTGGCCGGCATGGCAAGCGCGGAGCGCGAAACGCTCAAGGTTCCCGTTGCGGCCGCTCCGAAATTCGACGGCACGTTGACGGACGCGGCGTGGGACAAGGGCGTCTCGTTCGAACTCCTGCGCGAGGACGAACGGTTCGGAAGCGTTCGGCTGCTGCGCGTCGGCCGCACCCTGTTCGTCGGATACCACAGCGAGTTCAAGCCGCAGGGCCTGGGCATCCGTTTTAACTTCATGGACCCGGCGACCGGTCGCAGCGTGGGAGTGCTGATTGCGCCGATGGGGCTTCCGCGATCGCCCCTCAGTGCGTGGTTGACGCGCCGCGCAGACGACGTTTCGCGACTCGACGCATCGGGTTCCCAGTTGCGGTTCGACTTCTCCCCGGAGACTGGATTCACGTTCAACGCGAGTCTGCCGCTCGACCTGCTCGAGATCGGCCGACCGCACAAGCGATTCCAGTTCAATGCCGAGCTGTGGGACACCGACGCAAATCGCCCTCTGGCGTTGTACCCGAGCCCGATCGCGGGCGGCGGACAGCAGCCCTTCGCCGATCTCGAGCCGACGAAGGATTGGGGCGTTGACGTTCCCGTAAGTGAGTCGGAACCCGTGACGAACGGTGCTCTCGCCCTGTTGGAGGAGATCGCGAAGCCGAACGTGAAGGCGGCGGACGAAGCGGGGTCTCGCGGCGGGGATGCAATCACCGCGTACACGGGGTTCTCGGATGGAAAGCGATCCGACGCACCGTTGGCCAAGCTGGAGGTTCGCCTTCGCGAGCAGATCCAGCTCCATCCGGATTACGGCGCGCTATACGCGAA
>Ga0070729_10002265_pt1 | contig 25422 bp, 25 predicted proteins | sample tdDd472_FD_66725 | JGI IMG/M metagenome (GOLD analysis project Ga0070729, IMG submission 66725) | Marine sediment microbial communities from the Atlantic coast under amendment with organic carbon and nitrate - tdDd47.2 | ecosystem: Environmental > Aquatic > Marine > Coastal > Sediment | place... | reverse complement strand
CCCGGTCTCGTTCCTCGGCCGCACCGCCGCCACCTACCCGGACCGCACCTCGGTGGTACACGGCGCCAAGCGCTTCACCTGGGCCGAGACCCATGCGCGGGCGCGGCGGCTGGCGTCGGCACTGAAGGCGCGCGGGCTCGGCTACGGCGACACGGTCGCGGTGATGGCGTCGAACACGCCGGAGATGTACGAATGCGCCTTCGGCCCGGCGATGATCGGCGCCGTGGTCAATACCCTGAACGTGCGCCTCGACGCCCAGGCCATCGCCTTTTGCCTCAACCACGGCGAAGCCAGGGTGCTGATTACCGATACCGAGTTCGCGCCGACGGTGAAGGTGGCGCTCGGCTCCATCGGGCGCGACGACATCGTCGTCATCGACATCGTCGACACGGAGGGCGACTTCGCGGACGGCGAGCAACTGGGCGAGATGGACTACGAGGCCTTCATCGCCGCCGGCGATCCGGAATTCCATTACGACCTCACCGACGACGAATGGAACGCCATTTCCCTCAACTACACGTCGGGCACGACGGGCGATCCCAAGGGCGTCGTCTATCACCACCGGGGCGCCTACCTGAACGCGCTCTCCAACGCCATCGGCTGGAACATGGGCCATCACGCGGTCTACCTCTGGACGCTGCCCATGTTCCATTGCAACGGCTGGTGCTTCCCCTGGACGCTGGCGGCCATCGCCGGCACCAACATCTGCCTGCGCCGGGTCAGCGCCGGCACCATCTTTGCCGCCATCGCCGATCACGGCGTGACGCATTTCTGCGGCGCGCCGATTGTGCTCAACTTCGTCATCAACGCCACCGATGAAGAGCGCCGCGACTTCGACCACAAGGTCAACGTCATGACCGCCGCCGCGCCGCCGCCCGCCGCCACCCTGCAGCGCATGCAGGAACAGGGCTTCGACGTCACCCACGTCTACGGCCTGACCGAGACCTATGGCCCGGCGGTGATGTGCGCCTGGCATCCGGAGTGGAACGAACTGCCCATCGACGAGCAGACCAAGAAGAAGGGCCGCCAGGGCGTCCCCTACCACGTCTTGCAGGGCCTGACCGTGATGGACCCCGATACCATGACGCCCGTCCCCGCCGACGGCGAGACCATGGGCGAGGTCATGTTCCAGGGCAACATCGTCATGAAGGGATATCTCAAGAACCCCGACACCACGGAGGCCTCGCTTTCGGGCGGCTGGTTCCATTCCGGCGATCTCGGCGTCATCGAGCCCGACGGCTACATCAAGCTCAAGGACCGCTCCAAGGACATCATCATATCCGGCGGCGAAAACATTTCCTCCATCGAGGTCGAGGACGCGCTCACCAGGCACCCCGCCGTGATGATGGCCGCCGTGGTCGCCAAGCCCGATGAAAAATGGGGCGAGACACCCTGCGCCTTCGTCGAGTTGAAGTCGGGCGTCGAGCAACCGACGGAACAGGACCTGATCGATTTCTGCCGCGAGCGCCTGGCCCACTACAAATGCCCGAAGACCGTCGTCTTCTGCGAACTGCCGAAAACGTCCACCGGCAAGATCCAGAAGTACGTGCTGCGCCAGGGGTTGGTGGAATAACGCCAGAGCGTCGCCATATGGAACAAGGTGAGGCACGGAACGGGATAGGGAGGATGCCATGCCTGACGGCCAAGGCCCGCAACCGAAATGGATCAGAGCCGCCGCGCTGAGCGATCTTCGCGCCCGCGGACGCATCCTGGCCAAGACCGAAGGCCCTCATATCGCACTCTTCGCCGGCTCGGGCGACGACGTCTGGGCCTGCGACAACCGCTGCCCGCACGAGGGCTACCCGCTCACCGAAGGCCACCTGGCGGATGGCTGCATCCTCACCTGCAACTGGCACAACTGGAAGTTCGACCTCGCCAGCGGCGAAACCCTGGTCGGCGGTGACGCGGTGCGGCGCTACCCGGTGCGCATCGAATCGGGGGACGTGCTGGTCGACATCGCCGACGAGCCGCCGGCCGCCGTCGCGGCGAAGGCGCTGGCGGGCCTCAAGGCCAGTTTCGACGAGCACGAGTACGACCGCATGGCGCGCGAGATCGGGCGTCTCGAGCGCGCCGGCGCCGACCCGCTGGACGCACTGCGCGAAACCATCCGCTGGACGCACGACCGCTTCCAATTCGGCACCACCCACGCCGTTGCCGCCGCCGCCGATTGGCTGGCGCTCCGGGATACGGCGGCCGGTTCGGCGGGCGAGAAGCTGGCCGCCTTGGTGGAAGCGGTCGGCCACTTCGCCTGGGACAGCCGGCGCCAGCCGCCCTACCCTTTCCCTGGCGCAAGCGCGCCATACGACGCAGATGCGCTGGTCCGGGCCATCGAGGCGGAGGACGAGGCCAGCGCGGTGGCGCTGGTGCGGGGCGGCGTACAAGCGGGGCTTGGGTTCGATGCCTTCGAAGAAGCGCTGGCGCGTGCCGCCCTGGCGCACTACCAGGATTTCGGCCATTCGCTGATCTACGTCTACAAGACCGGCCAGTTGGCGCGGCGGCTCGGCGAAGCGCCGGTGCTGGAACCGCTGCTGCTGATGCTGGTGCGTTCGCTGATCTTCGCCAGCCGCGAGGACCTGATCCCGGAATTCAAGGCCTACGCCGGCGCGCTGGACGCCTGGGACGGCGCCGGCGATGTCCGCCCGTCGGCGGAAGACCTGCGGGGCCATTCGGTGGCGCGCGTCCTGAAGGCGATGGTTCAGGGCTCCGGCGACGTCATGGCGCTCTATGACGCGGCCATGGCCGCGGCCAGTTGGCAGATGGCGCGCTACGACCTCGCCTATCAAGATCACGTGGACAAGTCGGTCTCCAACAATGTCGGCTGGCTTTCGTTCACCCATGCGCTCACCTTCGCCAATGCCGTGCGCAAGACCTGCGAGAAGCACCCGGCGCTGTGGCCGGCGGGGCTGTTGCAGATCGGCTGTTTTCTCGGGCGCAACGCCGGATTCGTCGACGCGGCCTACGATCCCGCCGGCTACGCCGTCACCGACAGTCCCGGCTTCATCGCCGAGCGCAAGCGCGCGCTGTTCGATCACGCCAACCCGGAGTTCATCGTCTCCGCCCACCTGGTGAAGCTGGTCTCGGCGGTCGCCGAGGAACTGGACGAACGCCCGGACGCGCCCTGGGGGCCGGCGGCGCTCACCGCCGTCAACCGGTTCCTCAATTCGCCGTTGAAACGCAAGCACGCGCTCCGTGTCGCCAACCAGGCGCTGGCGCAGCTCGACGGCTGAGCGAACGATGCCGAACGGCCCGTCGCTTGCCCATCCTTCGACACGGCGCTTCGCGCCTGCTCGGGATGAGGCCTTTCCGTTTCCCGGGCCTCGTCCTGAGCGAGTTCGAAGGCCTCTGTCGAAGGATGTGCGGCGCCACTCGGCGTCTCGGCGGGGATTCGCGATAGGTTTTGAAAGAATTATAAGCGCCCCTTCCGTGCGCTGCGACGGGCAGCGTACGCAGTTTCATGGGGCTCGTTCGGGTTCCGGGCGGAACCCGATGGTGGAGAAATCTCCGGCTCGGTTCCGGGCGGCCTATGCGCCGGGAACCGTGTCCGCTGGGACCCTAGAGCTGGGCCTCCAACTGGGCGATTTCGTCCTTGATGGCAAGTTTCTGTTTCTTCAGTTCATGAAGCGAAATGTCGTCGTCGAAGTGGCTGGTGGCCTCGTCCAGGGCCGATTCCAGTTCCTGGTGACGCGTCCGCAGTGCTTCGATCCGTTCGTGCAAGCTCATGTTCGAAACCCTCCTTGTTTGTCCATGGTGTCATTTTACCGTAATACGCCGGTCGAATCCACCTCACCGGCGCGGGAAATTTCAGTTTCAGGGCAGATTTTTTGCACAAATACCGCATCATCCCCCTACTCCCAGGGTGGTGAATTTGCTAGACTTTACCGTTATCAAGGGCTTACGGAAGAGCATGAACGCCAACGCCGAGATCGAGCGCCGACTGGTCGAATTGCGTACCGAGCACCGGGACCTGGACGACGTTATCAACCGGCTCTTGTCGTCGCCGCTGCACGACCAATTGCAGGTGCAACGGCTGAAAAAGCGCAAGCTGCAATTGAAGGACCAGATTTCCCAATTGGAAGGCCTATTGGTCCCCGACATCATCGCCTGAACCGGCGGGGTTCGCCGCCTTCAGCCTCCGGCCCTGTCCATTCCGGCCCTGTCCATCAGATGACGGTCGGCGGCGGCAATGGCCTGTTCGGCGCTCCAACCCGCCTGCAGGACCGCGGCGCCGAACGCCACCTCGACCGGATAGCTTCGGCCATGCCAGGCGAAGGGGCACGCGTGGAAGCGCTGGCGCAGGCTTTCCGTCTTCAGCGCCACCGCCTCGGCGTCGCCGTTGAGCAGCACCACGCCGAGATCGAAACCGCAAAGGCTCCCCACCGTGTCGGTCGGATGCACGGCTTCGGCAATCGTACCCGCCGCCTGCACCATCAGCGCATCCGCCGCCCGGCGCCCGAGCGATGCCCGCAGCCGGTCCGCCGCCGCCACATAAACGATCAGCAACGCCGCGCTCGGGCCGAGAGTATCGAGGTGGTCGATGACATGCTGCACCTCGCGCTCGAACTCGCGCCGGTTCGGCACCGGCAGAATCGGGTGGCGGGTCGCCAGTTGGTGGTAGCGCTCGGCCTGGGCCTTGGCCTGTTCGGCCTCAAGGCGCATGGGCTCGATCTGCGCGGCGAGCGTGTTGATGATGCGCTCCGCCTCGGGGCCGAGGCCTTCCGCCGGCAGGCCGGCGATATCGACCGCGTCGGCGGCGCGCGGCGCGTTGCCCTCGGTGCCGGGGTCGTCGTCCGGCTGCTCGCGCGGGTGCTTGCCGCCCTGGCGCTCCTGGCGCCGGCTGGGCGGTTCGCCCACGGTCGGGATGGTTTCGGCCTTGTTGACGTCCATGTCTCGTCTCCCGCTTGCCCGGGCTGCAGGGAAGGCTGGTCGTACGCGTCGGATAATAGCGCATTCATGGTTAACAGTCTCTTGATAGAATGCGGAACCATCCTATCTGTAGCTCTTGATGCATACCCGGCTACACCTATAATGGCTGGCTTTCGGAACTGGAATTTGACTGAGAAAGGCACGCGGAATGACTGATCAGGCACCGTTGGTGGGTATCGTCATGGGCTCCAAGTCGGATTGGGAGACCATGAAGAACGCCACCGATACCTTGAAGCAACTGGGCATCCCCTGTGAAGCGAAGGCGCTTTCCGCGCACCGCAATCCCGCACAGGTGCACGAATGGGCGAGCTCGGCGGAAGCGCGCGGCATCAAGGTTATCATCGCCGCCGCCGGCATGGCCGCCGCGCTGCCGGGCGTCGTCGCCGCCGTGACCCAGTTGCCGGTGCTCGGCGTGCCCATGGAGACCCGCGTCATGGGCGGCATGGACAGCCTGCTGTCGATGGCACAGATGCCGGGCGGCATCCCGGTCGGCACGCTGGCGGTCGGCAAGGCCGGCGCCAAGAACGCGGCGCTGCTCGCCGCCGCCATCCTGGCGCTGTCGGACGCCGGCATCCACGAACGCCTGGCGGCGTTCCGCAAGGATCAGAACGACACGGTCGCCGAGTTGTCGATGGATTAGCAGGCTATCGCCTGGGGGATTAAGCGATGGCGCGGGCGAGCGAGGTCTCGATGTCCTGCATCGACAACCGGTGCTGCTTGAAGGCCTCCAGGAGCTCGATCTCGATGGCGACGCTCTGGCCCAGTTCCGTGGTCACCATGTAGCGCACGAAGTCGATCAGTTCGCTCTCCTGGCCGGGAAAGACGAGGACGTTGGACAGCAGCTCGCGGCGCACCAGCGCCGGGTACTTGATGAGCTCCAGCACCAACAGCTTCTTCACCTTCATCGGCACCCGGACGGAGCCGAACAACCGGTCCAGGCAGAACGAGTAGATGCCGAAATCAAGCCGCCCCGCCACTTCCTGGGTGAAGCCGCGGAACTCGTCCAGGAACGGACCGGCGGTGATCTTGCGGTCCATCAGCTTCTTGACGACGTCGAGGAACTGGCGGTAGCGCAAGCGCGCCGGGCTCATGCGCTCGCCGAGTTCGGCCTCCAGCGCGCGGATCTCGGCGGCGCGGAAGTGGTGGGCGCGGATCGCCTGCGCCGACGAGCGCACCCCGTCCGACAGCGTCTGCTCCTCGATCAGCGCGAACAGCCTCTCGAGCTTGTCGCGGTCCTTGAGCGACATGCGCTGGGCGCGCTCCGACAAGGGCAGCAGGGCGGCTTGCGCCACCAGGTAGTCCTTGGAGTAGATCGCCGCCATGGCGGACGCGGCCGGAATGATCGGCTGGGCGCGGAAATCGTCGGTGATGATGAAGCGCGAGTTGTCGGCGACCGTCAGGTAGCGGCCCAGCTTGGCGCAGCCGAGGAAGTGATCGGCCAGGTCGGCGAGCCCATCGGGTTCGCCCGCGCCCCCGCCCGGCATGGATGCCGGTTCGGCCGGCCGCGCCGGCGGTGGCGGCGGGCGCGTGCCGATGCTGGGCGCCGGACGCGCGCGACCGGGCTCACCGACGGCGGGTGCCGCGGCCTGGCCGGTGGTGGCGGTGCCGTTGGCCGGTTTCGCTTCCGCGTTGGCGGGCGGCTTCAGCCCCATGCGCTCGAAGATCGAAGGTTGGTCGCTCATCAATAGCCATCATACGCCGAACGCCGCCCGACGCCAACGGTCTCTCTCAGTTCACGCGACCGTGTCCCGACGTGATTGGCGCCGACGGGCGGTCCGGCGCAGGATAACAATGACGGCGGTCCCCCACTGTCGGCACCGGCCCGGGTCCCATCCCGGGCAGATCCGGACGCTTTGCGCCGCCCCCTGGCGGAAAGCGGCCGAAACATCCCTTGATGACCCCGAGGGCTAGGTTCTCCCTAGCCCTCGCTTTTTGTCCCGGCAACCGGCGTTTCCCGGCGGCGCGGCTGCAATTTGTTAACTTTTTCCGCCCTATCCTCAAATTCAAGAACGGGAAATACGTCGAAAAGAATTTCCGATCCACCCGCACCCTGAGGGAAGAAACTCCATGTTCAAGTCCATCCGCGTCGCCGGCGCGTTAGCCGCTCCCTTGTTACTTGGGGCCTGCGGGCTGCCTGTCGGCGTCCAGATCGCATCGTTGATCGCCGACGGAATCTCCGTCCTCACCACCGACAAGACCCTGACGGATCACGGCATTTCGGCCGTGACCCAGCAAGATTGCGCACTGTGGCGCGGCGTCGAGGGTGACACCATCTGCCGCGAATCCGATACCGACGATACGGTCAAGACGGCGCTCGCCGATGCCGGTGCCGACGCCAGTCCGATCCTCGATGCGCAAGGCGACCTGCCGCTGGCAGAGGGGGATAAGCCGACCGCCGAACTGCCGCCGGAACCCGCGGCCGCGCCGGCGCCGCCGGCCGCGCCGAAACCGATCCTGGTAAGCGAGAAACGCGTCGTCGTGCCGGCGCCGAGAAAACCGACCGGCGCGGACGACCTTTCACCGCCGCCGCTCGACGAAGACAAGATGATCCTGGGGGCGCCGAAATCGCCGCGCGCGCCGGCCGAGCCGATGCAACTGGCGAGCTTGAAGGCGCGGCCGGCCACGGCGGCGATCATGCCGGCGAAAGCGGCAGGCGGCATCGGCGAGCGGCCGAAGCGTACCTATTTCATCGTCGCCAGTTACCACCGCCAAGCCGACGCCGAACGGTTCTCCGGCAATCATGCGGCTCTCAAGGCCTCGGTGCTGCAGGGAACCGCCAAGGGGCGCACGGTCTACCGCGTCGCCGTCGGGCCGGTCGCCGATGGGGCACGCACCCGAACCCGCCGCGACCTCAAGCGCTCAGGCTTCAAGGATACCTGGAAGCTGACCCTGAGAACCCCCCGGGTGGTGACGGAACTGGCGTCGGCCGACTAAATCCTCAAGCGCCCGCGGCGGACCCTGTCCGTCGGCGGAACGGCGGACGCGGGAGTTTGCCTAGGCGCTCCTTCAAACGCCTCGGCAACGAAAAGGTCTTGAGCACGTCATCGATGCGGCGTTCCAGATAGCCCCAGGTTTCCGAAAAATCCCCTTCCCCATCGCCGGCATCGCCCATCCAATAGAGCACCGTCGAGGAATAGACCGGCGCCAAAAGTCCGCGCTTGGTGTAGTGGTTCCAATCCGCCGAGGTATCCCCCGCCGCGTACCACATCAGCGAACAGGTGCGCCAGGTGAGCCTCGACGCCAGCGGCAGGTTGTGCGGCAGCGCCAGGAACGACAGCAGATGGCGCAGCGCCTCCTTGTACTCGGCATTCAGGAGGATGCGCGTCTTGACGCAGGCATGGATGCGGTCGCGGATGCGCATCTCGTCCAGGTTCATGGTTTCCAGTTCGGCCAGCATGCGTCGGTCGGCCCAGTCGGCGAAATGATCGGCGGCATCGGCGGGACCGGTGAACTGCAGCCGGGCCAGCTTGGCGTCGGCGCCGCAATCCTTCGCCCCGGCTTCCAACGCCTTCCATGACCAGCCGTCGAAGGGAACATGCGCCAGTGATGCCTCGATCACCTGGTCGCGTTCACGCGCGCGGATATCGTCAGTCATCGGCAGCCTCCTCGGGTTGGCGTTGATAGGGGTCGGGCTTGGCCATTTCCTCGGCATAGCCGAGCTTGGAAATGTCGGTCATCCGCATGGGATAGAGAATGCCGTCCAGGTGGTCGCATTCGTGCTGCACGACGCGGGCATGGAAGCCCTCGGCCTCGCGTTCGATGGTGGAGCCGTCCGGCGCCAGCGCGGTGTAGCGGATGCGCGTGTAGCGCGGCACGGGGCCGGCCATCTCGGGCAGCGACAGGCAGCCCTCGACGCCGTCTTCCATCTCGTCGGTCAAAGGCTCGATTTTGGGATTGATCAGCGCCGTCAGGGGCACCCCGGGGTCGCCCTCGCCGCCACGCCCCTCCGGGACGTGAAAGACGACGATGCGCGCCGGCACATGCACCTGCGGCGCGGCGAGCCCGACGCCCGGCGCGTCCAGCATGGTGTCGACCATGTCGTTGATCAGCGCATGCACCTCGGGCGCGGTCGGATTGGCGACCTCGCGGGCCGGCGTCATCAGCACCGGATGGCCCATGCGGGCGATTTTAAGGATGGCCATCGTTCGTCGCTCTCAACCTAAGGGGCGAAAAAATCTAGGAAATCAGCCCTTCACATCACCGAGAAGCTATGTTACAAGGCGCGACCTTGGGACACGGGGGTTACGTGTTCCTTCCAGTCTTTAAAGATGATGAGGTTGAGGCAAACGTGCAAGTCTCTGTTCGCGATAACAATGTCGACCAGGCCCTGAAGGTCCTGAAGAAGAAGATGCAGCGTGAAGGCGTCTTCCGGGAAATGAAACTCCGCCGCTCCTACGAAAAGCCGTCCGAGCGCCGCGCGCGGGAAAAAGCCGAAGCCGTGCGCCGGGCCCGCAAGCTCGAACGCAAGCGCCTGGAGCGCGAAGGCTTCTAAAGCCTTTTCAAGGCTTTGCAACGACCTAGCGTGACCGCCGTCCCGAAGGGATTGGCGGTTTTCGTGTTTCAACATGAAGGGAATCGGCAGCAAGGAACCCGCAATGGCCAATATCTATGAACTGGACGGCATCCGCCCCGCCATCGACCCCAGCGCCTTCATCCACCCGGATGCCATCGTCATCGGCGACGTGATCATCGGTGCCGGTTGCTACATTGCGCCGGGCGCGACGCTCCGCGGCGATTTCGGACGCATCACCATCAAGGCCGGCGCCAACGTGCAGGACAACTGCGTCATGCACGGCTTTCCCGGCAACGAGACGGTGATCGAGGAAGACGGCCACATCGGCCACGGCGCCGTCATCCACGGCGCCATCATCGGCCGGAACGCACTTGTCGGCATGAACGCGGTGGTCAACGACGAAGCGGTGATCGGCGCGGAAAGCATCGTCGCCGCCATGGCCTTCGTGAAGGCCGGCGACGTCTTTCCCGAACGCAGCCTGATCGTCGGCATCCCGGCGAAGCGAATCCGCGACGTTTCCGACGCTGATATCGAATGGAAAGCCGGCGGCACACGCGACTACCAGGAACTGGCCCGGCGCTGCCATGCCTCGCTCAAGCCGACGACACCCTTGAGCGAGCCGGAACCGAACCGGCCCTATATGCCCTTGGGGCAGTCGGTGCCGAAGCACGCCAAGAAACCGTAGAACTGATTTTTCCCGTGCGGTACAATCGGGCCATGACCAAGCTCTTCGACCAAGCCATCGAGAAAGTGCGTCATTTGCCGGATGATCGGCAGGACGAGGCGGCAGACATTCTGATGAGTCTCGCTGCACAAACCGAGCCTGGTGCCGCGCAATTGACCGATGCCCAAGCAGCGGAAGTCCGTTCCCGCCGCGCCACACCGAAATACGCGAGCCAAGAAGAGGTCGAGGCTTTCTTCCGCCAAGCCGGCGCATGAAGCTGGTTTTCCACGAAGCCGCGCTTTCCGATCTCCGCGATATTCACCAGCACATCGCCCAGAACGACCCGAGAATCGCTGTCTCAGTGATCTATCGCATCCGGATGTCCCTTGAACGTCTGACGATGTTTCCCCGGTCCGGACGCACCGGCACGGTTTCGGGGACACGTGAACTTGTCGTTCCCGGCCTCCCCTTCATCGTCGTCTATGAGATCAAACAGTCACAGGTCGAGATCGTCGCCGTGTTTCATACGGCGGTGGATCACTGATCCAAAATCGTCGCCCGGAATTCCCCATCCAGAAACCCGGCTAGACACCAATGCCTGTGCACGTCAGGTCCTGAAGGATTACGCAATTGAGTTTCCGGGAACCAATCCCATGAAATCGCAACCGCTCTGGGGCGCTTTTCCAATTACATATTTAACTATAGGCTGCATTTTTTAACCTGCACTATCAGGTAGCTGACGTCGGGTCTTTTTTACTGGTTACGAACATGCCGCCACCATTAATTCGGGACGAAAACCTTCGCCTTTTGCTTTCGCCCGGGCACGAGGACTATTTAATCGCCCGGATTCGTGAGCGATTTATTGCCAATCTCGTGATGGCAATCGCCTCCTACAGCGCACCGATCCTCGTTTTCGTCGGGACTGGGCTAACACCAAGCTACAGTACTTACGATACGTTCGCTCAGATTCTTGGCGAGGTACTATCCAGCACCGGCTTTATAATCCTGTTTCTCTCACCTTTCACCGCAATGATCATTGTACGCAATATTTGGATGGCAAGGCGCTACATGCGCTATTACCACGGCCACGAAGAATTTCTAAAAAAATACGATAGGGAAACTGATCCGGAACGAATCCGAGTCGATAACTATCATCAGAAATTTCACCGATTTAGCGGAACGATTCTCATTCTCTTGTTATTCCTGTTTTTGCTCGCAGTTGTGTTTGCTTCAAAAAACAAATCTTCTCCTGAATACGTAAACCCCTACCCTGCTTCGAGTGATCGAGAGGTATGTCTCGGATATCAGGGGTTTGTCCCGGACGCACGGCTCGAAGCTTGGAAGCGGGATCTCACCCTAGAAGAATGTGATGCCATTACTGGCATCAAATAAGCGCCCCATATTGCCATTTTGGTAAGCGCCCGACCCGAACGAATTTTCCATGGCTTGCCAAGCGCCCTAATCCGACGATCATAACCACCCAACCCTCTTGATCTTACAGACATCCGGCCGCAAGGGAGACCAGAATGACGACAGCGCGATCCGCCAGGATGACCGGCGGCCAGATCATTCTGAAGATGCTGGAACTGCACGGCGTGCGGCATGTGTTCGGTCTGCCCGGCGAGACCACCATCGGCTGGTACAAGGACTGGCAAAAGCATTCCGACATCGAATACGTGCTGACCCGCGATGAACGGACGGCCTCCTACGCGGCGGAGGCCTACGCGAAGATCACCGGGCGGCCTTGCGTGCTGGAAGCGCCCAGCCCCGGCGTCACCCATTGCAGCCCCGGCATTACCGAAGCCTATTTGAGTTCCGTGCCGGTGATCTATTTCAGCTCCGACATTCCGATCAACCATGACAAGCGCCACGGCCTCACCGGCGTCGACCAGACGGCGCTCTATGCGTCGATCTGCAAGGAATCCTTCGTCCTCACCAACGCCAGGGAAATCCCCTTCATGCTGCGCCGCGCCTTCCGCGTCGCCACGTCGGGTCGCCCCGCGCCGGTGCATATCCGCGTGCCGATCAACATCTTCGGCGAAGAGGCCGAGATCGAGGCCGGCGATCGCTACGCGGAACCGGAATATAGCGAATACCCGGCGCACCGCCCGGTCGCCGACCACGGCAAAATCCGCGCCGCCATCGACGTGCTGCTGGCGGCCGAGCGGCCGGTGATCGTCTGCGGCCAGGGCGCGCTGATTTCCAAGGCATCGACGGCGGTTCTGGCATTGGCCGAGCGGTTGCAAATCCCCGTCGCCACCACGACTCCCGGCAAGGCGACCATCGCGGAAGACCATCCGCTGGCGCTCCGCGTCATCGGCGCGCGCGGCGGCATGGAGTATTCCAACGAATATCTGCTGGGCGCCGATACCGTCTTCTTCATCGGCACCAATACCGATTCCAGTTCCACCGATCACTGGAAGCTCTACGGCGATCCGGCAACCAAGACCTTCCTGCACCTGGATATCGCCGAAGCGCACGTGGGCAACAACTTCCCGCTCAAGGTCGGACTGGTCGGCGATGCGCGCGCCAGCCTCGACTACATGCTGGAAATCCTCGCGGCCGAGCATCCCGGCGTCGAACGCGAGGCGATCGACCTGACGGACGCAAAGCGCACCGCGCTGGACGCGGTGTTCAACGCCAATATCCCCATGCCCGAAGGCACGATTTCGCCGGTCAAGCTGACCCGCGCGCTCGATGCGATCCTGCCGGATGACGCCGTCGTCACGTCGGAGCCCGGTGTCAGCGCCATCTACCCCTCCGCGCTGCTGACGTTCAAGCAGGCCGGCCGGCGTTACATCACCAATTATTCCATGGGTGCGCTCGGCTATTCCGTGCCGGCAGGCCTCGGCGCGCTCTATGCCGGCGACGGGCCGGTGATATCCTTCACCGGCGACGGCTCGCTCGGGTTCGTCATCGGCGACATGGAAACCATCAAACGCAGCGGCCGCAACATCACCATCATCCTGACGCGCAACGACACGTTCGGCTGGATTCGCGGCGAAGCCATCCTGCTCGACGATGTGGACGAGCCCTGGTCGACCGATTTCGGCCAAGTGGATTACGTCAAGGTGGCGGAGGGTTTCGGCTTCCAGGCAACACGAATCACCGACGAAAGCCAGATCGAAAAGACCCTACGCGACGCCATCGGCAACCCCGGCGCCAACTTCGTCGAAGTCATGGTGCCGACGCAGGACAAAATCGTCCCGTTCGTGCCGTCATGGGTCCGGGCGGCGCGGGAAAAGAACCTGCCCTATTTCTACTGAGCACCGCCGGGCGTTCGCTCAGGGAACCAGAATCGCCCGGCCGATCAGCCGGCGTTCCATGATCTCCACCAGATACTCGGGCGCCTTATCCAGCGGCCCGGTTACGGCGATCAGGGGCTTCAGTTTGCCGTCCAGGTAGAGGCGCTGCAGCGTGTCGACGGTTTCCAGCATCAGTTCCGGGCGGTGGCGGCGGTAGAAACTCATCACCATGCCGAGCGCCCGGCGGTTCTTGACCAAAAGCCGGTTGGAAGGGATCTGCGGGATCTCGCCGCCGGCGAACCCGATGATGACATGGCGCCCGCCCCAGCCGAGCGAACCCAGCACGTCCGGATAGAGGCTGCCCATCACCGGATCGAAAGCGACATCGACGCCCTTGCCCTGCGTGATGTCCATGACCGCGTCCTTGAGCGAGGTCTCGGTATAATTGACGCCGTGATCGGCGCCGTTGGCAGCCGCGATGCGGAGCCGCTCGGCGCTCGACGCGACGGCAATCACCTCGGCGCCCAGCGCGTGGGCGATCTGCACGGCGGCCAATCCGACGCCGCCGGTGGCACCGGTGATCAGCACGGTTTCGCCTTGCTTGACGCCGCCTTCCCAGTAGAGACCGCAGTGTGCCGTGGTGTAGGCCATGGAGAGCGCCGCGGCGCCGGCGTCGTCGACCCCGTCCAAGAGCGGCCAGAGCTGCGTCGCCTCGACACGGGCGTACTCGGCCCAGCCGCCGCCCTCGTTCAAGGCCAGCACCGGCGTGCCGACGGCGGGGCCGTGCACGCCGTCACCCAGCGCCGCGACCGTGCCGGCGATCTCCATCCCCGGCACGTAAGGCATCTGGTGCTTGATCTGGTGCTTGCCGGCCAGTTGCAGGCCGTCGTGATAGGCGACGCCGGCCGCCGCGACCTTGACCAGGACGGTTCCGGGCGCGGCCTCGGGTTTCGGGAAATCGCCGACCTCCAGGTCGGCGGGGGTGCCGTAGGCGCGCGCGAAAACGGCGCGCATGGTTTGCGCTTCATCATTCATGCGCGGGAGTTTCGGATGCCTGGGCCCGCAAAGCAAGATCGCCGATGCAAGGCGACCCGGAGCGTATGGCGCCGCCACCGCAACCCATGGATCGCGGCGTTCTCCGCTACTCGGGAACCGGCGTCTCCATGGCGAGATCGATGATCAGGTCGGCGGGTTTCGGCTCCACCGGCGCGATCGAGCTCTTGGTCTCGTCCGTCCATTCGGCAATCTGGACCAGCACCGCCGGCGAGGCACCGGGATCGGCGTCCGGCAACTCGACGCCTTCGAACACATAGAGCCCGTTGGGATCGAGAAAGAAGGAGTGCACGCCGAAGGCGGTGGTCAGGTGCTCATGCGCGGGGTCGTCGGCCGGCAACGGCTTGGCGCCGGTCTGGCTTTCCACAACGGCAAGCTGCCGTGTATCGAGTATCATGAAATTTCCTAGGGTGATCTAGGGTTCGGGCCAGGGCCGGCGGATTGCTGCTCTGCTTTGGCCCATCTTTTGTGACCGCCGACTACCACGTTCCACCCTCGCACAAAATAAACGGCGGGACAACCGAGGCCGCCCCGCCGCTTGTGGATGGTTCGGTTTTTTCCGTCAGCCCAGCGCCTGGACGATCTCTTCCGTCATCTTCTTGGCGTCGCCGAACAGCATCAGCGTGTTGTCGGCGTAGAACAGCGGATTGTCGACGCCGGCATAACCGGGCGACAGGGACCGCTTCACGAACAGCACCGTGCCGGCGCGGTCCACGTCGAGGATCGGCATGCCCGCGATGGGGCTTTGCGGATCGGTCTTGGCGACCGGGTTGGTGGTGTCGTTGGCGCCGATCACGTAGGCGACGTCTGCGGTGGAGAACTCGTGGTTGATCTCCTCCAACTCGAACACCTCGTCGTAGGGCACGTTGGCTTCCGCCAAGAGAACGTTCATGTGCCCCGGCATGCGCCCGGCGACCGGGTGGATGGCGTAGGAAACCTCGACGCCTTCGGCCTTCAACAGGTCGGCCATTTCGCGCACCGCGTGCTGGGCCTGGGAGACGGCCATGCCGTAGCCGGGAACAATGATCACCTTGGACGCGTTCTTCATCAGGAAGGCGGCGTCGTCGGCGGCACCCGACTTGGCGGTCTTGTCGCCGGAGCTGGCGGCGGCACCGCCGGCGGCGGAATCGCCGCCGAAGCCGCCCAACAGCACGTTGACGATCGAGCGGTTCATGCCCTTGCACATGATGTAGGACAGAATCGCGCCCGAAGAACCCACCAGCGCGCCGGTGACGATCAGCGCCGGGTTCGACAGCGTGAAGCCGATGCCGGCCGCCGCCCAGCCCGAGTACGAGTTGAGCATGGAGACCACGACCGGCATGTCGGCGCCGCCGATGGGGATGATCAACAGGAAACCGATGGCGAAGGAAACCAAGGCCAGCGCCCAGAAGACCTCCGGCGATTGCGCCCCGATCAGGGTAATCACCAGGACCACGATCAAGGCACCGACGAGCGCATTCAGCGGGTGCTGCATGGCGAAGGTGATCGGGTTGCCGCTCATCAGGCCCTGCAGCTTGGCAAAGGCGATGATCGAACCCGAGAAGGTGACGGCGCCGATGGCGAGACCCAGCGACATCTCGATGATGGAACCGGTGTGGATGTCACCCGGCGTCCCGATGCCGTAGGCCTCCGGGTTATAGAAGGCGGCGGCGGCGACGAACACGGCGGCCAGGCCGACCAGCGAGTGGAAGGCCGCGACCAACTGCGGCAGCGCCGTCATCTCGATCTTGCGCGCCACCACGGTGCCGATGGATCCGCCGATCAGCACGCCCAGCACGATCAGTTCGAACGACACCACGCTCGGGTCGGCGAGCGTCGTGGCGATGGCGATGACCATGCCGACGATGCCGAAGATATTGCCCTGGCGCGCCGTTTCCGGCGAGCTCAGGCCACGCAACGCCAGGATGAACAGCACCGAGGCGATGAGATAGGCGAAACCGGTCAGTTGTGCACTCATGATGCGGTCTCCCCTATTTCTTTTTCTTGAACATGGCCAGCATGCGCTGGGTGACGATGAAGCCGCCGAAAATGTTGACGCTGGCCAGCGTCACGGCGCAAAAGCCCATGACCTTGGAGAAGTCCATGTCCGCCGGGCCGGCCGCCAGAAGGCCACCGACGATAATCACCGACGAGATGGCGTTGGTCACCGCCATCAGCGGCGAATGCAGCGCCGGCGTGACGCTCCAGACCACGTAGAACCCGATGAAGCAGGCCAGAACGAAGATGGTGAACAGGCTGAGGAAGTCCATGCCGCCCGCCGTGGCCATGCCCGCGTCCACGAGCTGGGTCGTCTGGTTGGCGAGTTTCTCCGCCTCCTCCAGCAACTGCTGGGCGCTGGTCGCGACCTTCGAGGCTTGGTCCTGAACGGTTGCCGCATCCATGTCAGCTCTCCTTCTTGGCCGCCGGCTTCTTGGCCGGGGCCTTCTTGGCCGGGGCCGCCTTGGCCGCCGGTACGCGTTCGTTGACGACTTTGCCGTCCTTGGTCACCAGGGTGCCGGCGACGGTCTCGTCTTCCCAGTCCATGTTCAAGGCCTTGGTTTCCTTGTCGACCATGGGGGTGATGAAGTTCAACAGGTTGCGCCCGTAGAGCGCCGATGCGCTCTCGGCCAGCCGCCCGGGCACATTGTCGTGGCCGACGATCTTGACGCCGTTCTGGGTCATCACCACCTCGCCCGGCTTCGAGCCTTCGACATTGCCGCCCGCTTCCACCGCCAGGTCGACGATGACGCTGCCGGCATGCATGGAGGCGACCATCTCCTTGGTCACCAGGGTCGGCGCGGCGCGGCCCGGGATCAGGGCCGTGGTGATGACGATGTCCTGCTTCTTGATGTGCTCGGCAACCACCGCCTTCTGTTTCTCGAAATATTCGGGCGGCATCTCCTTGGCGTAACCGCCTTCGGTCTCGGCGTCCTTCTCCATCTCTTCGTCGACGGTCAGGAACTTGCCGCCCAGGCTCTGCACCTGCTCGCGCGTCGCGGGACGCACGTCGGTGGCGGTGACCACCGCGCCCAGGCGCTTGGCGGTGGCGATGGCCTGCAGACCGGCGACGCCGACGCCCATGATGAAGGTCTTGGCCGGCGGAACGGTGCCGGCCGCGGTCATCATCATCGCCATGCCGCGGCCATACTCCGCGGCCGCATCGAGCACCGCCTTGTAGCCGGCCAGGTTGGCCTGCGACGACAGGATATCCATGCTTTGGGCGCGCGAAATGCGCGGCATCAGCTCCATGGCGAAGGCGGTGATGCCGGCCTTGGCCAGGGCCGCCACGCCGGCGCCGTCGGTGAGCGCGTTCAGCGACGCCAGCAGCATGGCGCCCTTTTTCATTTTGCCGATTTCAGCGGCAACGGGGCCGCGCACCTTCCAGACCATGTCGGCGCTCTTCAGCGCCGAGGCGGCGTCCTTGGCGACAGTGGCGCCGGCGGCCTTGTAGGCATCGTCGGTGAACGACGAATCCAGCCCGGCGCCCTTCTCGACGGTGACGTCAAAGCCGAGCCCGACCAGCTTGCCGACCACTTCCGGCGACGCGGCGACCCGGGTTTCCCCGCCCTGGGTTTCCTTCGGTATGGCGATCTTCATGATGGGACCCCTTGATTTGCGACCTTTGGCCGGCGCTTCCGCCCGGCCGGGCAATCTTGAGTGTTTCCGCGCCTCGGTCCTTATCTTGGATCAAATGCGCGGCGACATATCGTCGTGGGGGAATATGACCAAGTTCTTCCGTTCCCGCAACACCAAGAGCGGCCAGCCATGCGCCTTCGGCCGGAGCCCCGGCGACCACGCGGCGACCACTCGAGGGCCACGCGGGGGCCTTTCGGCTGCGGCTTGCAAGGCGCAGGCACGACCACCACATTGTATGCATGCTGTTCTCGAACACCGCCATGACCCGCGTGGGTCGCCTTTGGATGCTGCTGGCCCTGGTTTTCGCATTGCCGATCATCGGCGGCGCCAGGGCGGAGGGCCTGTCCGGTGCCGCCCTGCTGGACGCGCTGCGCGCCGGCGGGGTGACCATTTACTTCCGCCACGCCCAGACCGACTGGAACCAGAGCGACCGCGCCGAAACGGCGGAGCACATCGCCAGTTGCGCGCCCGAGCGCATGCGCCAGCTTTCGCCCGAGGGACGCGAGACGGCGAAACGCGTCGGAGCCGCGATCCGGGCGCTGGGGCTTCCCGTCACCTCCGTCCGTTCCAGTCCCTATTGCCGGGCCCGGGAGACAGCCCAGTTAATGAACATCGGCGAGGTCGCGCCGAGCACGGATATCATGAACCTGCGTTCCGCCGATTACTTCGGCGGCCGCGACGCGGTGATCCTGCGCATCCGCCGGATTTTTGCCGAGCCCGTGCCGGCGGGGGAAATCGCCGTCATCGCCGCGCACGGCAACCTGGTGCGCGACGCTACCGGCGCCTATCCCGGCGAAGCCGGCAGCGTCGTGCTGCGGGCCCGGGCGGACGCACCGCATGGCTTCGAGATCGTCGCGCAACTGACGGCCGAGGACTGGTCCGGCCTGGCCCGGCGGCGCGGCCGATAAGCGCGGCCGACGTTTCCGCCTGTCATCGGCGCGAAAAAGCGTTAGAATGCCGCCGATACATAGCCAGCCATAGAGTTCGATGCCGACACGCCACACCACCTTGCTTCGCCTTTTGCTCGCCGTCCTGATCTGCGGCCAGGTGTGGCTCGGCGGCCAAGACATCGCCGCCAAGGCCTTGCCGCTGGCCCTCGACCAAGTGGCGGCACTGGCCGACGACGGCCCCGACGGCGACCCGTTCGGCAGCCGGCCGGCGGCAAAAGCGGTTGTCTCGCCCAACCTCATCCCCATGCGGTCCGCCCCCCTCGCCGTCCGCTTGCCGGAAACGCCCGTGGCCACTGCCCACCACTGGGCGACGGGACCGCCACGCCGCTAACTCAATCTATCCACGCCATCACCCGTCGGGTAAGGCCCACGACCTGCCGGACCGCGCCAAGTGGCTGCTGGCCGGCGGCTTGCTGACCGTCAGGCTCGGGGTGATGACCGTTCTGGTCTTGTTCTCGGCTCGCTTCTGGAGAAGTTGAGCCGGGGCCGGGCGCCGCGCCGGAGGCCGCCAAGCCGGCGCGGCGCTCGGTTTCCCGACCGGTTCGAAACGCCTCAGCCGGGGCGTTTGGCGACCATGTCGATTTCCACCAGCGCCCCGCGCGCCAGGCCGGTGACGCCGACGCAGGTGCGCGCCGGCAGCCGGTCGGGCGGAAAATAGGATTTATAGGCGTCGTTCATGGCATCGTAGTCGCGTTCGAATTGGGTGATGAAGACGCGCGCCGAAAGCACGTGCTCGAGCCCCAGGCCGAGCTCGCCCAGGATGATGATCAGGTTGTCCATGACGCGCCGGGTCTGCGCCTCGACCCCATCGGGCAAGGGTTTGGAGTCGTCGTCGGGGTCGGTCGGCATCTGGCCGGTGAGCTGAATCCAGCCGTCGCATTCGACCGCGTGGCTGAACGGCGCGACGTGCGTCGGCGCGGCGGAGAAGTTGTGGAATATGGGCCCGGACATGCTTTGCGCTCCCGATCGGTGGTGGACAACCGTCATCTTCACCGCCGGGTCCAAGGCGTCAAGGTCAGGCCACGGTTTCGGACAATTTGATGCCGCCGATCACGAAAAAATGCGTAGGCGGAAATTCGAAAAAACGCTAAGCTTTGCCCCGGTCTTGAAGGGATAGGCCTTGGGCCGGGAGATTTCCGCTCAAAACTTGTTTTTTGGCGATCCGGCGTGACGCGCCGGCGCCTTTTTGGATGGGCGTCGTGAACACATGAGTCTGATACGACAGGTATTCATCATTCTGGTGATCGCCGGCGTCGCCGCCGGCGGCTATTTCGGCTGGCAGTATTACGAGGCCGCCAACGCGGCCAAGTCGGCTGGTGCCGGCGGCAAGCCGGGCGCCGGCAAGGGCGGCGGCGTAGCCGTCGAAACCGCCGCCGCCACCATGCGCCAGATCGACACCATCGCCGAGGCCGTCGGCACCACACGCGCCGTTCGCTCGGTCGAGATCACGCCGCTTACGTCCGGCCGTATCGTCAAGGTCGGGTTCAAGGCCGGCGAGCCGGTGCAACCCAACGCGGTGCTGCTGCAGCTCGATTCCGATATCCAGCGCGCCGACCTGGCCGAGGCCGAGGCAAAGCTGAAGGAAGCGACCAGCGCGCTCAAGCGCTCGACCATCCTGAAGCGCTCCAGCGCCGTCTCGGAAGCCACTTTCGACCGGCTCGTGGCGGAAGCGGAAATCGCCAAGGCCGACCGCGACCGCGCCGCCAAGCACCTGCGCGAGCGCATCGTGCGCGCGCCGTTCGCCGGCGTCATCGGCCTCACCAGCGTCGAACCCGGCGCGCGGGTGAAGGATGGCGACGTCATCGCCGTCCTCGACGATCTTTCCTCGGTGGAGGTCGAGTTCTCGGCGCCGGAGACGCTCTTCGGCACGCTCAAGATCGGCGACGAGGTGCAGGCCCGCGCCGCGCCGTTCCCGGGCCGCGTGTTCACCGGTACCATCGCCGCCGTCGACACCCGCATCGACGACGTCTCGCGCGCCTTCAAGGTGCGCGGCCTGATCGCCAACGAAGACAAGGCGCTGCCGGCCGGCATGTTCGTGCATGTCTCCATCGTGCTCGACGGCGCCGAAGCGCTCGCCATCCCGGAAGAAGCGGTCGTCGTCGACGGCTCGCGCACCTTCGTGTTCGCCGTGGTGAGCGGCAAGGACGGCAAGTCGAAACGCGTGCAGCAACGCCAGGTGACGCTGGGCCGGCGCTCTTACGGTTACGTGGAAGTCAAAAGCGGCATCGCCGCCGGCGAGCACGTCGTCGTCCGCGGCGTCCAGAAGGTCCGCGACGGCGCCCCGGTGCGGATCGCCGGCGAGAACAAGAAAGCCGGCAAGCCGGCGGATAAGCCGGCCAAGACGCCCACCGAGACGCCGGCCAAGACATCGGCCGACGAACCGGCCGCCAAGCCGAAGAAAAAACCCGAAACGGCCCTGAACACGGGCTGACACACATCGCAGATTGTCAGGCAACCGATTGACCCCATGAGGCTCAGACGTCGATGACCTTGTCCGATCTTTCCATTCGCCGGCCGGTGCTGGCGATCGTCGCCAGCATGTTGATCATCACCGCCGGCGTCGCCGCGCTGTTCTCGATCCCGATCCGTGAACTGCCGGACGTGGATTCCGCCGTGGTCACCGTGACCACCATGTATACCGGTGCGTCGCCGCAGGTGGTCGACACCGACATCACCGAGATCGTCGAAAGCTCCGTCGCCGGTGTCTCCGGGATCAAATCGATTGCGTCGCAGAGCCGGCGCGGGCGCTCGCGAACGGTGATCGAGTTCCAGACCGGGCGCGACATCGACGAGGCCGCCAACGACGTGCGTGACGCCGTCGGCCGGGTGCGCGGGCAGTTGCCGGACGGCGTCGACGAACCGGTGGTGGTCAAGAGCGACAGCGACGCCGATCCGGTCATGCGCATCGCCGTTGCCTCCGCCCGGCATTCGCCGGAGGAAATCACCGACTACATCGAACGCTTCATCATCGACCACCTCTCCACGCTCGACGGCGTCGCCAGCGTCGATATCCGCGGCGAGCGCCGCTACGCCATCCGCATCTGGATCGACCGGCGCGCGCTGGCGGCGCGCAACCTGACGGTTTCCGACATCCAGGCCGCGATCAAGAAAGCCAACGTGGAATTGCCGGCCGGCGATTTGCTGTCGAGCCAGCGGATGCTGGAAATCCGCCTCGACGGGCGCCTGTCGACGCCCGAGCAGTTCCGCGACATCGTGCTTACCACCATCGACGGCTACCCGGTGCGTCTCGGCGACGTCTCCCGGGTCGAGCAAGGGGTGGAGAACGACGACCTGATCGTGCGCGCCAACGGCCGCTCGGCGGTCGGCATGCAGGTGCTGCGCCAGAGCCAGTCCAACACCATGGAGATTTCCAAGCGCGTGCGCGAGAAGATCGCCGAGCTGGAACAGAACCTGCCGGAAGGCATGGAGATCATCATCGGTTCCGACGACGCGCTGTTCATCTCCGCCTCGATCCGCGAGGTGTTGATCGCGCTCGGCATTTCGCTGGCGCTGGTGGTGCTGGTCATCACGCTGTTCCTGCGCTCGATCCGCACCACGCTGGTGCCCATCGTCACCATTCCGGTGGCGTTGATCGGCTGCATGGGGCTGATCTCGCTGTTTGGGTTCTCCATCAACGTGCTGACCCTGCTGGCGCTGCTGTTGGCCATCGGCCTCGTGGTCGACGACGCCATCGTGGTTCTGGAAAACGTCAAACGCCGCATGGACGGCGGTGAATCGCCCATGGTTGCCGCCGTGCGCGGCACCCGGCAGGTGACCTTCGCCGTGCTTGCCACCTCGATCACCCTGATCGCGGTGTTCGTGCCGGTGTCGTTCCTGGGCGGCCAGGTGGGTAGGCTGTTCAGCGAATTCGGGCTGGTGATGGCCTCCGCCGTGGTGATTTCCACCTTCGTGGCGCTGACGCTCTGCCCGATGCTGGCGTCGCGCATCCTGAAACCGGCGCGAAAGGCCCAGGCATCGAGCGATGCCGTCGACGATGACGCGGCCATGGCGCAGTCCACCATCGGGCGCATCTATCATGCGCTGGTGGCCAAGGCCATCCAGGCGCCACTGGTGGTGATCGCGCTTTCGTTGGTGTTCAGTCTCGCCGCCATCGGCTTTTACCAGCAACTGCCGCGCGAACTGGCGCCGCGCGAGGACCGCGGCGTCGCCTTCATCCCCTTGACCGCGCCGCAGGGCTCGACCCAATCCTACACGGACCAGCAATCCCGCATCATCGAACGCGCGCTGAAGCCGCATCAGGAAAACGGCAACATCCAGACCGTCTACACCATCATCGGCTGGGGCAATCGGCCCTACCGGGGCTTCGTCGTCATGCGCCTGGCGCCTTGGGAAGAGCGCGAGCAGACCGCCAACCAGATCGTCAACTCCATCCGTCCGGCGACCCGGCGTCTCGCCGGCGCGCGGGCCGGTGTCGCCAGCCCCGCCGGCCTCGGGCTGCGAGGCAACTCGACGCCGCTGCGTATCGTCGTCGGCGGCGCCAACTTCGACGACGTCAAGGACTGGGCCAACCAACTGCTGGCGCATGCCCAGGCCAATGACGGCCTGATCAACCCGGAAATGGACTACGAGGAGAACCAGCCGCAGCTCGATCTCGCGCTGGATCGCCGCCGCGCCAACGACCTCGGCATCAGCGCCGAGGACATCGCCTTTACCCTGCAATCCATGTTCGCGTCCAAGGAAGTGACCACCTACATCGACCGCGGCCGCGAATATCCGGTCATCGTCCAGGCGCGCGAGGACGACCGCCGCACGCTGAACGACCTCTCCAACGTGTTCGTGCGTTCCGCCAACAAGGATGGCGGGCGCAGCATACTGGTGCCGCTGAGTTCGCTGGTAACGGCCAAGGAAAACGCCGCGTCGGCGGAACTGCGTCGCTACAACCGGTTGCCGTCGATCACCATCCAGGCGGCGCTGGCGCCCGAATACGCGCTCGGCGATGCCATCGCCTACATGGAGGCCGGCGCCGAAAAGATCCTCCCGACCAACGCCAAGCTCGGCTATTCCGGCCAGACGGCGGTATTCAAGGATACGTCGGGCGGCGTCATGACCACCTTCGCGCTGGCGCTGCTGATCGTGTTCTTCGTCCTCGCCGCCCAGTTCGAAAGCTTCGTCCACCCCTTCGTCATCATGCTGTCGGTTCCGCTGGCCATTGCCGGCGCCATCTACTCGCTGACGCTGGTGGGATTGTCGCTCAACGTCTACAGCCAGATCGGCATCATCCTGTTGGTCGGCTTGATGGCCAAGAACGGCATCCTCATCGTCGAGTTCGCCAACCAGCTCCGCGACGAGGGATATTCCGTGCGCGATGCGGTGATCGAGGCCTCGGTGCTGCGCTTTAGGCCCATCGTCATGACCGTGATCTCCACCATCCTGGGCGCCGTGCCGTTGATTATCGCCACCGGCGCCGGCGCCGAGAGCCGCATCTCCATCGGCTGGGTGATCGTCGGCGGCCTGGGGATGGCGCTGGTGCTCACCCTGTTTCTGACGCCGGTGCTCTACGACCTGATGGCGCGCTTCACCAAACCGAGAAGCGCCGTCGAGCGCGCCCTGGAACAGGAGCTTTCCGAAGGCATCGGCGGGCACCGCCATCCGGCGCCCGGCGAGTAGCTAGACGAAGGCCTCATCCTCGCGGCGGAAATCGCCGAGGTCGCGTTCCTGCACGCCCAGGAACACGGGCTCGGCGTTTTCGCGGTAGATGTTGACCTTGGCGTTGTAGACGTTGCGGGTGCGCCCGTGCTTGTCGGCGATGACGTAGCGCTTGATGGCGAAGGCGTCGGCGGCGCCCGTCTTCTCACCGGTCAGGTAGCACTTGATGTCGGTGATGTGATCGCCCGACAGCGTCAACCCTTCCAGGCTCGACAGCGTCTCCTGCGTGCGTTCGATGAAATCGACGGCGTTGATGCGTTTCGACACCATGCTCCGGCGGTCGGCCATGGGCGCGTCGAAATCGCCGACCAGGATCTGGCCCGGCAGGGCGCGGTCGATCATCCGCGCCAGTTCGATGGTGACGTCGCCGACGATGTAGCTGTAGACCGTCGGGCTCAGCCCTTCCGACTGATAGAACTCGTAATGGCCGCCCATGTGGAAGCAGGCGCGCAGCAAGGGCGTCGTGTTGGCGCTGGATTTCGCCCGTGCCAGGGCGTTGTCGGCGAGCACCAGGTGCATGAAGTGGTAGAGGTTGACGTTGGCCTGCACCGAGCGGTCACGGTTCCAGATGTAATAGCCGTCGCCGGTGGTGGTGCGGGCAAACGATATGTCGATCTTCTTCGACAGCATCTTGGAATAGGCCGAATTGACGGAATAGCTCAAGGAATTGAGCTGCGTCACCTGTTCCAGGGGCGAGAACAGCGAGAAGCCGACGATGTCGAACAGCGCCACGGCACGGTCGTCGACATAGGAAATGGAATAGCGCTGCACCACCGATTCGATCAGTTCCGG
>Ga0070729_10002263_pt1 | contig 25443 bp, 22 predicted proteins | sample tdDd472_FD_66725 | JGI IMG/M metagenome (GOLD analysis project Ga0070729, IMG submission 66725) | Marine sediment microbial communities from the Atlantic coast under amendment with organic carbon and nitrate - tdDd47.2 | ecosystem: Environmental > Aquatic > Marine > Coastal > Sediment | place... | reverse complement strand
TGATGTCGCGCTCCTCGCGTCCCAGCATACCTTCCTCGCCGGCATGGGGGTTGAGGGCGGCGGCGGCGAGGCGCGGCCGGGCGATGCCGAAATCCTTGCGCAGCGCCGCGGCGGTCACCTCGCCGTGATGGCGGATCAGGTCGCGGCTGAGGGCGCCCGCGACGGCGCGCAGGGGCAGATGCACGGTCACCGGCACGACCCGCAATCCCGGACAGGCGAGCATCATCGCCGGCGCCGACCGGCTTGCGGTCAGCTCGCTCAGAAACTCGGTATGGCCGGGATGACCGAAGCCGGCGGCTTGCAGGCCGCGCTTATGGATCGGGTTGGTGACCACGCCGGCCGCCCGGCCGGCCAGGGCGACCGCGACGGCACGGCGAATGCTCGACAGGATCGCCGGCGCGTTCGCCGGGTCGGGGCTGCCGGGGACGACCGGGACGGGCAGGGGTTCGGGCAGGACCGGCAGGGCGTCGGCGAAACAGGCGGCCGCCTGGGCCGGGTCGTCGATCTCGCGCACATCGGCGGCGACGCCCAGCGCCGAGGCCTGACGGCGCAAACGCTCGGGGTCGTCGATCGCGAAAAAGGGAGGCGTTCGCCCATCCCGCGCGGTCCAGGCGGCGAGGGTGATCTCGGCGCCGATGCCGGCCGGCTCGCCCATCGTCAGGGCCAGCGCCGGGCCCGGCGGCGTCATACCCGCAGATCCACCAGGGCCGCGAATCGCAAGTCCCGAAGATAGCGCCGGGCCAGCATCTCGACCTGCTCGTTGGTCAGTCTTTCGCGGATCTCCGCGCGGGTGGGAAGGTTGGCGGTCGGCGCGGTCCGGTCGCATACCATGAACACCAGGATTCCCGCCGGCGTTTGTAGGGGAACGCTGGTCTTCCCGGCCTCGGTGCGGAGGGCGATCTCGCGAAGTTGGGGAGCCATGTCGCCGGCCTTGATGCGGCCCGGATCGGCCGGCAACGGCGACCCGGTCTCTTGCGCCAGCCGCGTGAATTCCGTGCAGTCGCCGGCGCTTTCGGCGACCAGGGAGGCGAGGTCGGACTGGCTGGCGACCGCGGCCGGGTCGGCGTCCTTGGGCAGGGGAAACAGAAGCTGGCGGAGGTCGAACACGGTTTCCTCGGGTGCCGCCGTCAGAACCTGGCGGCGGTCACGAAGCAAGAGGACGTGATAGCCGGACAAGGTCCGGATCGGCCCCGCGATCTGCCCCGGCGCCATGTCGCCCAGCGCCGCGTCCAGCTCGGCGGCGAGCTGGCCTTCCAGGACCCAGCCGATATCGCCGCCGACCGCCGCCGCCGCGCCTTGGGAGAACTGGCGCGCCAGCGCGGCGAAATCGCCGCCGGCGCGCGCTTGGTCGGCCAGCCGCTCGGCGGATTCGCGGGCCGTCAGTTCCTCGTCGGGGGACCCGGCGCCGATGAAGATCTCGGCGACCCGGTACTCGAAGCGCCCCTGGCTTTCCTGGAACCGGCGCAGGACGATGTCGATATCCTCCTCGCCGATCGACACCTGGCCGGAGAACTTGCGGCGGATCGCCTTCGCCCAGGCGATTTGGGCCCGGATCTGGGCGAGGGCGGTGTCCTCGCCGATGCCGCGGCGCGCCAGGAAGGCGCGGAACTGGCCGGGACGCATCTTGTTCTGCGCTTCGACGCGGGCGATGGCGTCGTCGATCTCCTCGTCGGTCACCTCGATGTTCAGCCGCGCCGCCTCCTGTAACCGCAGGCGTTCGTCGATGAGCCCGCGAAGCACCTGGGTCGTGAGGCGGCGCCGGGTCTCGGGGCCGTCGGGCAGGTTCGAGGTGGCGATAATGAATTTGAGGCGTTCTTGCAGGTCGTGAGCCGAAATGATGTCGTCATTCACCACCGCGGCGATCCGGTGCACCTCTTGGGCCGTCGCCGGCCCGGCCGCGATGCCGGCGGCCGTCAGGGCCGCCAGGAGCCAGGCGATCAGAAGCGCGCCGCGCCTGCGCGCTCGTCGAAGTCCTTGTATGTCGGTCCCGGTCACGGAATGCCGTCTCGTTGTCTCGCGGCGGCGGGCGCCGCGCCTCTTTTCGCAGCCTAGACGATTATCCGCGTCCGGGAAATCGCTTCCCGCCTCGATCCGCTGCGCGCTCGTCGGATGGATCGGTCCGGCCTCTAAATTTGCGACCGGGTGGTTGCTTCGCCCAGATGCTTGAAGACGAGGCGGAACATGATGCTGTCCGACGGCGCGATGTCGCGGTCGCGGGTGAAGGTGCGGGTCACCGTCGTCGTCATGACGAAGCACTCGTCCGCATAGGTGAGCGCCATGCTCTGCGACAGGTTGGCCTCGTCGACGAGGTCGCGGCGGGCATTGGCGGAAATAGACCAGTAGCGGGAGAATTGCGACGACGCGCCGAAGGAGATCTGCTCGCGCTTGCCGAATTCCTGGTTGGTGTTGGCGCCGTCGGCGAAGACGTAGTCCGCGTTGACGCGAAATTCGGGCACGCCGGCGGTGACCAGGATCTCGTTGCGGTGAATGTCGAAATCGTCCTTGTCCAGGCGGGCCCGCCAAAGAAGGTCCATATAGTCGTTGGGCACGATCTGCAGGCGACCGACATAGTCGGACAGGGATTCGTTCAAGCCGCTTCCGGGCCGGAAGGCGCTTTCGTCGCGCAGCCGGTAGCTCTGGCCGACGAAAGCGGTGCTGCTGCCACCGCCCAACCCCAGCAGGCCCAGATTCAATCCATAGACCAGCCGAGCGCCGCCCTCGACCCGGTCGAGGCCGGTGAATCGGTTGCGGCTGAACAGGTTGGTGTCGTCGAACTCGATATCCTGGCTGTCCTCGTTGGGGATCGCTTCCGGATTGCCGCCGGCCGGCGCGACGACGACGCCGAGCATGGGCTCGACCAACTGCTGCACGGTGCCGGATTGGCGGACGAACGGGTAGCGCCAATCGGCGGCGATCTGCGGGAACAGCCGGCCCTGGGCGCCGCTATGGGTGCCGCCGCCGCTCTTGGTCACATTGTCGACCAGATAGAGATCGCCGCGCAGGTTCGCCGACAGGCTGTAGACGTCGCCGGCCGGTGCCACATAGGGAAGATGCCAGCCGCCGTCCAGGGACAGGCGATGACTGTCGGCACCGGTGTCGCGGGTCAGCGACAGGAGATTGGCGTCGATGGTGACATAGTCGCCGCTAGGGCGGGGCTCGCCGACGAAATTGTAGTCGAGCTGGGGCAGGATCAAGGGCGTGCGGGCGGTGCTGTCGCGGGTGCGCAGCCCCTGGAACGCGTAGGCGTTGGCGGCCGCGTAGTTGCGCCCCCAGAAACCTTCGACGAAAGCGTTGCTGGTCAGGGTGTTTTCGGTGCCGAAACCGTAGCGGCGCAGATAGGTGTCGTCGGTCGCCCTGGAAATGTCGGTGCCCGCGCGCCAGTATTCGTCGATATCGAACCGGGCCCGTCCGTTTACATGGCCGCGAAATCGTTTCCGGCTGGCTTGGCCGTCGCTTTCGATCAGATCGCCATGGGTGGCGCTGGCTTCGACCTCGACCTCGCCGGTGGCGAAACGCTGGCGGTACTCGCCGGCGAGGACGGGGCCTTGGTCGGACGTCCAGGTCGGTTCCAGGGTCGCATCCATGTCCGGGGCGATGGCCCAGAAGTAGGGGACGGTGGCGACGAAACCGAGATCGTCGGAAAAGCCGGCGCGTGGCGCCAGAAAGCCGGACCGCCGCTTCACCGTCGGGTCCGGGTGGGAGAAGTAGGGCATATAGGCGACCGGCACGCCGAAGAATTCGAGTACCGCATCGCGGTACTCGATTTCTTGCGCCGATTGATCATGGGTGACCCGCGCGGCGCGGATCTGCCAAAGCGGCGCCGCGGTGGGATCCTCCTCGCACAGGCGGCAGGGCGAGAACACGGCCTTGCGCATGTCGGTGACGTTGCCGCCGGAGCGCCGGGCGCCGACCGCCGCCAGCCGGCTTTCGTCGGTCAATAGGATGCGCAGGTTTTCGGCGATGCCGTCCGCGAAATCGTCGCTGAGTTCGATATAGTCGGCGAAGAGCACCTCGCCGCTGGGTTCGAGCAGGCTGATATTGCCCGACGCGGTGACGATCTTGGTCTTCTGGTTGTAGCTGATCGTATCGGCCAGCAGGACCCGCTCGCCCTGAACGATTTCGACATGGCCGCGCGCCGTGACCTGGCCGAGGGCCTCGTCGTAGCTGATCTCGTCGGCCGTCAGGAGAAGCGGCAGGTCTTCCGGCAGGCGCGGTTGTGCGACCGCCGTCGATATGGCCACGGGCGCGCCGACAAAAATCGCGGTAAGCGCCGCGAGGACCAGGACCGCCGCGACGCGGGCCGTCCGGCGCCGCCAACGCCCCGGCGGTTCCTCGGCGCGCCGGCCGGCCCGCGTCGCGGCTCCCCCCATGGACCCGCCCACGGCGTCAGCCGTCCTCGAGGTGAAAGAGCATCGCGATGCCGAGCAGAATACTGATCCCGGCCGGCGCCCACGCGGCGAGGACGATCGGGACGCGGCTGGAAAGGCCCAAGGCGAGAACCAGGTCCGACAGAAAGAACAGCATGAAGCCGGCGAAGACCCCGAGCGCGATCAGCGCCAGCGTTCCGCCGCGCCGGACCGGGCGCAGGGCGAAGGTCGCCGCGATCAGGACCATGGCGCAGAGCAGGAACGGATCGGCGAGAAGGGATTGTAGATACAAACGATGGCTGACGGCGGAAAAGCCGGCGGCCTCCAGGAGATCGATGAACTCCGGCAGGTCCCAGAAGGACACCGATTCGGGGGTCGAGAATCCCTCGCGGATATTGTCGGCGGTCAGCTCGGTCGCGACGCGGTGGGTGGCGCGGAAATCCGGCGGCTGATCGGGCGAATTGAGCCAGGCGTCGCGGATATCCCAGAACCCGTCCTTCAGGCGGGCCTCGCGGGCGTCGATCCGGGTGGCGAAGCGATCCTGGCCCTGAAAGCGGAAAATGATCACCTGGGAGAGGGTGAGATCGGCGGGGGCGACGCGTTGGGCATGGATGACCGAATGGCCGTCCGGGTCCGGCTGGCGTAGCCACAGGCCCGATTGCGACACGGTCAACATGCTCGATCGGCCGCTCAGATACTTGCTTTCCAACTGTTCGAATCGGCTAAGCGTCGCCGATGTCAGTGGGCTGATCGCCGCGACCTTCACGGCGCCGATGAGGAAGACGATGGCCAGCGGCGGCAGGAGAAACTGCCAGACCGATACCCCCGCCGCGCGGGCGACCACCAGCTCGTGGCTGCGGGTCAGGCGCCAGAAGGCGAGCATGCTGCCGAACAGGATCGCGAAGGGGGCGATCTCCTGGGCCATGCCGGGCAGCTTCAGCAGGGACAGCTGGACGATCACGGAGAAGGTCGCGTCGGCCTTGCCCGACGCCCGCCGGGTCAGCTCCAGCATGTCCAGCAGGCTGGCGATGAAGAGCAGCGCCAGATAGATGCCACCCAGCGCGACCAGATACTGGCGCGCGATATAGCGCGACAAGGTCGCCGAAAGGCGCATGGCTAGACGACTCCTCCCGCGGTTCGGGCGCCGGGCCGCCTCATGCGGGCGTTCCCGCCGGTGCCGTCGCGCCGCCCCGCGGCCGCAGCCGGGGCCGGCGGATCAGCAGCCCAAGGCCGAGCAGGATGGGCAGGATCGCGGTCAAATACTGGAACGGCGCGACGATGGGCAGCTTGGCCGCGAGGTTGTTGAGCGCCATGCCGGCGCCCTCGGTCGCCCCCACCAGGACGATGGCGATGGCGGCCTGGACGAACAGTCCGCGCCGCGAGAAGGGGGCCGACAGGATGACTCCGACGGCGATAAGGGCATAGGCGACGGCGAAGAGCGGCGTGATCAGGCGCCGATGGCCTTCGGCGACCAGCTCGTCATGATAGAAGCGGTCGCCGGCGACCGTCCGGTCCGGCCATAGTAGGTCGGGCAGGTAGCGTTCGCGCGGTTCGTGCCATCGGGTCTCCGGCGCTTGCCCGGTCAGCCCCAGATCGACCACGTAACGGTCGAAATAGAGCAGCGACACCTGGCCGCGCTCGTTCACCTCCTGGCGGTTGCCCTTGATCATCACCACCTGCGGTCCTTCGGGCGTCCGCAACAGGATCCCGCGTTCGGCCATCAGCGTGACCGGCTTGGCCGGATCGCGCGCGTCATGGACCAGGATGCCATGCAGTTCGCCCCGGCCGGCGCGGGCGCGGACGAAGACGGTGATGTCCTTGCGCACCGAATCGAACACACCCTCGCGCAGCAGCACGCTGGAATAGTCGGCGCGCAGCTGGAATTGCATGTCCTTGAAGGCCCGATAGGTCGTCGGCATCAGATAGAGCGACAGGGCATAGCAGGCGCCGGCGGTCAGGATCGCGGCGAGCAAGGCGGGCTTGGCCAGCGCCAGGTTGCTCAAGCCGGTCGTCCGCATGACCACGATTTCGCGGTCGACGGTCAGCTTGCCGTACAGGAAGGCGACGCTCGCGAACAGCGCGATCGGCAGGATGAACAGGATGAAGGAGGGCAGCAGCAGCCCCGTGAGGTCGAAAAACACGCTCAGCGGCAGGCCCCGATTGACGATCTTGTCGATGAAGCGCAGGGACTGGGTCAGCCAGACGGCGCAAGTGAGCGCCAGAGTCACCAGCACCAAGCCGATCATGATCTGCGCGAAGATGTAGCGCGACAGGCGATTCATGGCCGGGTTATTAGCATGCGCCGCGAGTCGCGCCTAGCCGCGGCGGGATGGGCGCGGATACCGGGAACGGCCCGGCCCTTCCGGCTTGAGGCGGGTGGGGCGCGCGGCTAAGCTGCGCCGGCCTTCCTCCCGGGGCCCGCCGCGGCGGGTATCGCGATGCTTTTTCATTCGCAGCTTTTCCTGTTCGTCTTCCTGCCGCTATGCTTGGCCGGCTATTATCTGTTGGCCCGGTCCCGCGCCGCGCGGGGCTGGTGGCTGCTGGCCGCGTCACTGCTCTTCTACGGCTACTGGGACCTTCGGCTCCTGCCCCTGCTGGTCGGGTCGATCACCGTCAACTGGCTGTTCGCCCGCTTTTTGGGCCTGTCGCGCCGCAAGGCGACCCTGCTGGCCGGGGTGGCCCTCAACCTGGCCGTCCTCGGCCTGTTCAAATATGCCGATTTCTTTGGCGAAAGTTTGGCGGCGCTGACCGGCGCGAGCTTTCGGCCCTGGGGTATCGTCCTGCCCCTGGGCATCAGCTTCTTCACCTTCCAGCAGATCTCGTACCTGGTTGATCTGCGCAAGGGCGCCGCGCCGGTATACGGCTTTCGCGATTACGCGATGTATGTCTCCTTCTTTCCCCAGCTCATCGCCGGGCCGATCGTCCGGCATGGCGAGCTGATCTTCCAGTTCGACGCGGATCCCCGGCGTCCGGGGCTGGAAGAGCGGTTCCTGCGCGGCTTCGGGCTGCTCGGGATGGGGCTCGCCAAGAAGCTCTTTCTCGCCGACGGGCTGGCGGCGATCGCGACGCCGCTGTTCGACGGCGCCGCCGGCGGCCGGGCGCTCACCTTCGCCGAGGGCTGGATCGCGGCCGCCGCCTATACCTTCCAGCTCTATTTCGACTTCTCCGGCTATTCCGACATGGCCATCGGGCTGGCGCTGCTGTTCGGATTCGTCCTGCCGTTCAATTTCAACGCGCCCTACAAGTCCACCTCGATCCGCGACTTCTGGCGCCGCTGGCACATGACCCTGTCGCGCTTCCTGCGCGACTATCTCTATATCGCGCTCGGCGGCAACCGGCGCGGCCAGGCGGCGCAGATGGCGTTCCTGATGGCGACCATGCTGCTGGGCGGGCTGTGGCACGGCGCCGGCTGGACCTTCGTCGCCTGGGGCGGCCTGCACGGGCTGGGGCTGATGGTCAACCATCTGTGGCGTGGCGCCGGTTTGCGCCTGCCGGCCGTTGTCGGCTGGGCGCTGACCTTCCTGTTCGTCATGGCGGGCTGGGTGTTGTTCCGCGCCGATTCCTTCGCCGCCGCCGCCGATATCCTGGCGGCGATGGCGGGCGGCAACGGCCTGGCGCTGGCGGCCGGGGCGAGGGATCTATGGCTGATCGCGATTGCGGCGGCCGTCGCCTTGATCCCGCCCACCAGCCAGCGGCTCGTCACCGAGCTGATGGTGCCGCGTCGCGCCGTCGGGCTCGCCATCGGCGCGCTACTGGTCGCGGTTCTGCTCCAGGCCGGCGGCGGGGACGCCGCCGAGTTCATCTATTTCCAGTTCTGAGGCCGTGATGGATTGGCGCCCCGCATTGACCGCCTGTTTGGCGACCCTGTTCGGGATCGGCGGCGCGCTCTATGCGGCGATCCTGATCGTCGATCCCTACGACACGGTCTGGTTCTCGCCGCCGCTGGAGCGGGTGCCGATCAGCACGAACCAACGCTTCTCCTTCCCGCCGCTGGCCCGCAAGGCGCGGTTCGACAGCGCCATCGTCGGGACCTCGACGACCCGGCTCCTGGAGCCGGCGCGGCTGAACCCGCTGTTCGATGCCCGCTTCGTCAATCTGTCGATGAACAGCGGTACGGCCTACGAGCAGATGCGCCTGTTCGACGTATTCGTCCGCCATCATCCGGCGGCGCGGACGGTGATCTTCGGGATCGACGCGACCTTCTGTCAGGTCGGCGGCGTCGCCGAAAAATTCACGCCGCGTCCGTTCCCGGCCTGGATGTATGACGAGGACCGGTGGAACGACCTCATCCATCTGTTCAACTTTCCGGCCGTCGAGGAGACGGGCAAGGCCGTCGCGACGCTCCTCGGCTGGCGGGACGTCAAATACGGCGCCGACGGCTATACCAACTTCCTGCCGCCGCGATCGGCCTACGATCTGGCCAAGGCGCGGCGAAACATCTATGGCGACGAGACCCCTCGCCGGCACGCGCCGATAAGCCCGCCGGTCGCGCCGAGCGCCGCGGAACGGTCGGCCTGGACATTCCCGGCGCTGCCCTATCTCGCGCGCATGCTCGACCGCGCGCCGGCGGGCGCGACCAAGGTCCTTCTGTTCGTGCCCTACCATGTCCACCGGCAGCCGGTGCCGGGTTCGCTGGCGGCGGCGCAAGGGGCGGAATGCAAGGCGCGGGTCACGGCGATGGCCGGACGCGCGGCGGGCGAAACCCATGTGCTGGATTTCATGATCGATTCGCGGATCACCCGAAACGACTCGAACTATTGGGACCCGCTGCATTACTCGACCGAGGTCGCGGCCCGGCTGGCCGACCTGATCGCCCAAGGGGTGCGCGGCCGGCGCGGCGCCGCCGATCTATTCGCCTATCTCGGGCCGACGGGCGCGGCACGGGATTGACAGCGCCTGCCGATCCCTTCCACAACAGAGTCCCGCCGCCGCGACAAGAGGATTTGGAATGCGCATCACCTTTGCCGAACCCACCCCGCCCCGTACCGGTATCCTGGCCATCGGCCTTGCCGAGGGGCTCGAATTCGCGCGCATCGGCGCCGGTCTCGACAAGAAGAGCGGCGGGGCGCTGGCGCGCGCCATGAAGGCGGGGCGGTTCGAGGGCAAGAAGGGGCAAAGCCTCATGGTTCCGGCGCCGGCCGGGCTAGGGCTCGATCTTGTCCTTCTGATCGGGCTCGGCGGCGCGGACAAGCTGGACGCGCTTGCCGCTCAGGCCGCCGGCGGCGCCGTCGTCGCCGCCCTTGGCGGGGCGGGGGCCAGCCGCGCCGTCCTGCTGGCCGAGGCGCCGAAGGGCTGCAAGCTGAAACAGGCCGCGTTGGCCGCCAACATGGCCTACGGCGCCCGGCTGCGCGGCTACCGGTTCGACAAGTACCGCACCCGGGGCGACGACAAGAAGAAGCCGCGTCTTGCCAGCTTGACCGTCCAGGCAAAGGGCGCGGCCGCCGCCCGAAAGGCATTCGCCCGGCTGGACGCGGTGGCCGAGGGCGTTTTCCTGACCCGCGATCTGGTGTCCGAGCCGTCGAACGTGAAATCGCCGAAGGCGATGGCGGGCTGGGCGCGGCAACTTGCCAAGCAGGGCGTCAAGGTCGAGGTGCTGGGCGAGAAGAAGATGCGCGAGCTGGGCATGGGGGCGCTGCTTGGCGTTGCCCAGGGCAGCGCCCGCGAGCCGCAGCTTGTGGTCATGCGCTGGACCGGCGACCCCAAGGCCGCCGACAAGCGCCCGGTCGCCTTGGTCGGCAAGGGCGTCACCTTCGATTCCGGCGGCATCTCGATCAAGCCGGCGGGCGGCATGGAGGACATGAAATGGGACATGGGCGGCGCCGGCGTCGTCATGGGCGTCCTGCGGGCGCTGGCGGCGCGTAAGGCGAAGGTCAATGTCGTCGGCGTGATCGGCCTGGTCGAGAACATGCCGTCCGGTACCGCCCAGCGGCCCGGCGACGTGGTGACCTCCTATTCCGGCCAGACGGTCGAGGTCATCAACACCGACGCCGAGGGTCGGCTGGTCCTCGCCGACGCGCTCGCCTATTGCCAGAAGCGTTTCAAGCCGCGGGCGATCGTCGATCTGGCGACGCTGACCGGCGCCATAATCGTCTGCCTGGGGTCGGAATTCGCCGGGCTCTTCTCCGACGACGACACCCTGGCCGAACAGCTTGCCGCCGCCGGCGCCGTCGAGGGCGAGAAGCTGTGGCGGATGCCGCTGACGGACGCCTACGACAAGCTGATCGATTCGCCCATTGCCGACATGGCCAATGTCAGCGCCGGGCGGGGCGCCGGCAGCAGCACCGCCGCCCAGTTCCTGAAGCGCTTCGTCGAGGACGTGCCCTGGGCGCATCTCGATATTGCCGGGGTCACCTGGTCGAAGAAGGACGCGGCGACGGTGCCCAAGGGCGGCACCGCCTTCGGGGTACGGCTCCTGGATCGGTTCCTTGCCGACAATTACGAATCCTGACCGGGCGGGGCACGACTAGGGGCGGGGGCATGACCGAGATCGGCTTCTACCATCTCACCCGCAGCCCGCTGGAGCGGGCCCTGCCGAAGCTGTTGGAGAAGGTGTTGGCGAGCGGCGCCCGCGCCGTCGTCCGGGCCGGGTCGGCCGAGCGCGCCGAGGCTTTGAGCGCCCTCCTGTGGACGTATGACCCGAACAGTTTCCTTCCCCATGGCTGCGCCCGCGACGGCCATGCCGCGGCCCAGCCGATCTGGCTGACCCATGAGGACGAGGCGCCGAACGGGGCCAGCGTCCTCTTGCTGACCGACGGCGCGACCGCCGCCCATATGGCGGATTTCGCGCGCTGCCTGGTTCTGTTCGACGGCAACGACCCCGACGCGGTCGCCGCCGCCCGCGAACGCTGGACGGCCCACAAGGCGGCCGGCCATGGCGTGACCTACTGGGCCCAGAACGAGGCCGGCGGCTGGGAGAAGCGCGTCTGACGGATGTCAGACCGGCGTCGGCTCCGCCGCCGCCGCCGCGACCCGCTGCTGGTAATGGAACCGGACCAACGGGACCGTCGGGTCGTTTCCGATATCGTGGGACAGGAACGCGATCAGGAGCTGGACCCCGAGGATGATCGGCAGCACCGCGATCATCACCGTGCCGGTCGAGGCGGTGACCCCGCTCGCCACCGACAGGTACCATTCCACCCCGCCGAAGACCGTTCCGAAGAGCAGGAACGCCAAGCCGAAGACCAGGTTCACCGACGCGATCGAAAAGTCGCGGAGGAAATAGGTGTAAAGCAGCCGCTTCGCGGCGAGGCGGATATGCTTGGCCGCGAAGCTGAAGACGACGTTTCGGATCCTCAGATTGCTCACCTCGTCCCGATAGGTCGCCTGCATCGGGAAATCCCGGACCACGGCGCGGATGCTGCCCAGATTGATCAGCATGTCGGTTTCGAAGAAATAGCGTGCCGAGATCTTCTCGAAATCCAGGCGCTTCGCCGCGACGGCGCTGATCGCGGTGAACCCGTTGGTCGGGTCGAAGAGCCGCCAATAGCCGCTGGAGAATTTGGTGACGAAGCTCAGGACGGCGTTGCCGAACAGGCGCATGCGCGGCATCGCGCTGACGTCGTAGAGCGAGCCGAACCGGTTCCCCTTGACGTAGTCGGCCTCCAGATTGAGGATCGGGCGGACCAGCGCCGGCACCAGGGCCGGGTCCATCTGGCCGTCGCCGTCGAGCTTGACGAGGATGTCCATCCCGTCGGCCAGCGCCTGGCGGTAGCCGGTCATGACCGCGCCGCCGACGCCCTTGTTTCGGTCGTGGCGGAGGACCCGGACGTTGGGCTGCCGGCAGCTTTCCTCGACGAGGTCGCCGGTTCCCTCGGGACAGCCATCGTCGACCACATAGATCGCGTGGGCCTCATCGCCGATTCCGTCCAGCACCGACAGGATGTGGCGCTTGACCTTGTAGCAGGGAATGACGATTCCGATCTTCATCAACGACGTCCCAAAGGTGGCGGGCGGGGCATCCGAAATCATGGGATCGCCGCCGCGACGATGGACACTCGGTCCCGAAGCCGCGCGGGCAAGGCGGGTCCAACCTAGGTCGGCGCGCCGAGGTTGGCAATATCGGCCTTGGGCGGCCGGTCCCGGTGGCATCCGTCGATTCGGGCCGCTTGCCTTACCGCGTGCCGGGGCGCATGCTGCGGGCAAATGACAAGAACAATCGCCCGGCGTCTCGACTTCAGTTATCGACATATCGTCCTCGCCGCGTCTCTCCTCATCCTGATGATCAGTTGGGGCGGCGTGTTCATGCTGGTCGTCACCCTCAAGCCGCTGGCCCTGGAGCAGGGCTGGCCGCGCTCGGTGCCGTCGATCGCCTATGCCCTGCATTTCCTGGGCAGCGGGATCGGCGGGATCGTCATGGGGGCGTGGCTCGACCGGTCGGGCATGGCGAAACCGGCGCTGCTGGGCGCGGTGTCGATCTGCATCGGCGGCGTCTATGCGAGCATGCTGTCGACCCAGTGGGACATCTTCATCGTCTATGGCCTGCTGATGGGTCTGTTGGGACAAGCCACGCTGTTCGCGCCCCTGACCGCGAACATCACCCATTGGTTCGCGCATCGGCCCGGCCCGGCCATCGGCATTCTCGCCAGCGGTCAGAATCTGGCCGGGATCGTCTGGCCGCCGCTGCTTCTGCATCTGGCGGGCGATCTCGGGTGGCGGACGGTGTTTTTCTGGTACGGCATCTTCGCGCTGGTTTCGATGCTGCCGCTGGTCGCCATTCTGCGCCGGCGCCCGCCGAAGGCGCCCGCGCCCGCCGCGCCGGCGGTGGCGGCGCCGCTGGAAGGCGCGATCGCCGCCGCGCTCCCGAAGCGCGGGCTGAGCCCGAACCGGCTGCAGGCGATTCTCTGCTGTGCCTTCGTCGGCTGCTGCATCGCCATGTCGATGCCGATGGGCCATATCGTCGCCCATGTCAGCGATCTGGGCATCGACGCCGCACGCGGGGCCGAGATGCTGTCGGTCATGCTGGCCGCCGGCTTCCTCAGCCGCTTCTTCCTGGTCGGGTTCGTGTCGAACCGGATAGGCGGGCTGGGGGCCCTGTTCCTGTTCTCGTCCGGCCAGGCGGCGGGGCTTTCCGTCCTCGCCTTCGTCGACGGGCTGACGGCGCTGTATGTGGCGTCCGCCTTCTACGGACTGGCCTATTCAGGCGTCGCGCCCTGCTATTCGGTGATCGCCCGCGCCTATCTGCCGGCGGCGCAGATGGGCCGCCGGATCGCGACGCTGATGCTGTTCGGCGCGACGGGGATGGCGATCGGCGGCTGGTCGGCGGGGGCGATCTTCGACATGACCGGCAGCTACACGCCTGCCTTCCTGTTCGGCGTCGCCGCCAACCTGGCCAATCTGGCGATCGTCGGCGGGCTGATCCTGTACGGCCGGCGCGGCCCGCTGGTCGCCCAGCCGGCCTGACCGCCACCCGTTCGCCTAGCTAGGCCGCGGCGGGCGCTACCCGATCGCCGTCGATGGGGCCGCCGGCCAGGGTCGTCCGCCACATCACGCGGCGCTCGTTCCGGTCCGCCTGGTTGTAGTCCATCGGTGCGAAATGCTGGGCGCACCAATTGTCCCAGAAGACCAGGTCGCCCGGCCGCCACTGGTGGCGGTAGGTGTGTTCGGCGAGAACGATCCGGCTGTGGAGATATTCCAGCAGCGGCTTGCTCTCTTCCTTGCTCATGCCGACGATCTGGCAGGTCACCTGTTGGCTGACATAGAGGATCTTCCGGCCCGTCTCCGGGTGGGTGATCACCAGCGGATGGGTCACCGGCGGCGTCTTGGCGATCTCCTCGGGCGTTAGCGGCGGGACGCGCGAGCGACGTTCCTCGACCTCGTTCAGGTCGTGCACCGCCCACAGATCCTCGATCATCTCCTTCATGACGTCGGACAGCGCTTCGTAGCCGAGATAGGCGTTGGCGAACATGGTGTCGCCGCCGACCGATGGGATTTCCTTGCAATGGAGAAGGGAGCCCTTCGCCGGTTCCGGCATGTAGGTCTGGTCGGAATGCCACAGGCGGCCGGTGTTGCGGCTGAAGGATTCGGTGCCGTCCTTCTGGCGGACGTTGGTCACCTGCCAGATCTGCGGATAGTCCGGATGCAGCATGCGCTCCAGCGCCGGCGTGTGCATGGTTTCGCCGAACTGCCGGGTGAAGGCGATATGTTCCTCGGGCGAGATGAACTGGTCCCGAAACAGCAGGATGCAGCGGTTGTTCAGGAGGTCCCTCAACTCCGCGACCGTTGCCGCGTCCAGGGGCTTGCTCAAATCGAGGCCGAGGATTTCCTCGCCGATGTTCCAAGCCAAGGGGCGATGTTCGACAGTCATGGTTGCGGTTCCTATCTTGCGCTTTCGTGATCCGAAGGCACCCCCTTAAAAGGGGGCGTCTCCTTCGATTGTGGTGCGGTACATGACCCGGCGGTTGGCCGGATCGGACAGATCGTAGTCCGGCGGCGCGTAATGCATGGTGCAGCGATTGTCCCAGAAAACGACGTCGTTCGGCCGCCAGTGATGTCTATAGGTAAATTCGGGCCGGACGGAATGGTCGAAAAGGTAGCGCAGGATGGCCGCGCTTTCTTCTTCGGTCATGCCGTCGATATGCGTTGTCAGCATCTCGCTTACGTAGAGCGCCTTGCGGCCGGTCACCGGATGGGTCCGGACCATCGGATGGGCGGTCGGCGGGACCTTTGCCTTCTCTTCCTCGGTGGGGGGCGGGCGATTCGCGAAGTCGCGCAGCGCATACACGTAATGCACCGCCTTCAATCCGTCGATCATCGCCTGAAACGCCGGGGACAGGGTTTCGTAGGCACGGAACATGTTGGCGAACATCGTCGTGCCGCCGAACGGCGGGATCTCCTTGCAATGCAGGATGGACCCCATGGCCGGGCGCGGCATGAAGGACTGGTCGGAATGCCACTGACGGCCGGTATTCAGGGTTTCCAGCGGCTTGCCGTCCTTGTCGCGATTGGCCACCATGAATATCTCGGGATGGTCTGGATGCAGGTAGCGGTCGAGCCCCGGCGCGTAGGCGACGTCGCCGAGCGCCTTGGTGAACGCGATATGCTGCTCCGGCGTGACATCCTGATTTTCGAAGACGAGAATGCAGTGGTCGGCCACGGCGCGATTGAGCGCCGCGGCCGTTTCCCCATCGGGCACCACCGACATGTCGATGCCTCTCACCTTGGCACCGATATTCTCGCTGATCGGGCTTAACGCAATTGCCATCGAAGCACCTTGTCTCTTGGTTGCTCGAAGCAACCGTTCGGATCTTGATCGGCGCCGCCGGTTACATGCCGAAGGTGGCGGCGTCGAGCTTGCCGTAAATCTCGCGCCGCATGATCTCCGCCATCTTGTCGAGGTCGCGCTCGTCCGATGCGAAAATCTTCTCCCATTTTTCGACCAGCGCGACGAAGCGGTCGATCATCGGTTCCGGATTGGCGATCTTGTATTTTTCTTTCGCGAACACGGCGAGGGTTGCGGTCTCCTGCTTGCGGAACGCTTCGGTTTGCGCGATGAGCGCTGCGTTCGGCTCGGTGATCACGATGTTCTTGGCCTTGGCCTTGGCCAAGGTGTCCTTGTCGGCGGTTTCGTAGCCCACCGAGGTGGCGATCACGGCCTTGGCCGTGTTGTCGATGAATATCTGGCGCTGGGCCGTGGTCAGCGAGCGCCAGAATGCCGGATTGATCGCGACGAGGCCGACGCCGTGATAGGTGCCCAGCGGGAGCATGTTTAAATGCTTTGCCACGTCCCACAGGCTGTAGGCGGCGAGCGCCGTGATATTGGTGATCGCGACGTCGATGACCCCGGACGACAGACCGCTGTATTGCTCGCTGGACGGGATGCGGACGGAGGTGCCCCCCACATAATCCGCCCACCGGTTCCATGCGGCGCCGCCGGCCCGCATTTTCAAGCCCTTCAGATCCTCCGGCCCCTTGATCGGCTTTTTGCTGACCAAGGCATAGGAGGTGGACGATGTGCTCCCCAGATGGATCAGCCCCTGGGCGGCAGTCTCCTTTTCGCAGCTCGGGCAGTTGAGGAGGAGGAACTCATTGACCGCGCCAGTCATCGCCGGTGCCGATTTGCCGAGCATCGCGAGAGCGGAGACCAGGTTGATGGAAGGATATTCCGCCGGGAAGTAAGGCCAGGCGGCGAGACCGATTTCCGCCAACCCGTCGCGGACGCCTTGGGGCGTGGCCTTGGCGCCTAGCAGGCTGCCGCCGGCGAAGAGTTGGAATTCGAAGGCACCGTTGGTGTCTTTTGAAATTCCGTCCATCAGTACCTTGAAGCCGGCCGTGTTGGTCGGATGCTTCGGCGGAATGAAGTTGGCGATTCTGATCTTGTCCGCCGCTTGAGCGGCGCCCACCCAACAGGTGGCAAGTGCGAGAATAAGAACTACCGCTGCGCGCGCGCGACCCCTCGGGCTTATCAATGCCGTCATGGCGTGTCCTCCGATGTTTATTGCTCTTATTGCGGCCTGCTTCTCAACAGGCTGTCTTATTTCTTCTTGGGAAGGGTGCCGTATGCCTGCGCCGCAGGAAAAAGCCCTCCACTGGATAATATTAAAGGGCCAAGCGGGCCGAAACAACCGGGTAATCCGGGCAGCCGGCGGCGGGATGTTGCCGATAATTGCCGGCGCGCCCGACACTTGCTAGTCGACGGCCTCGACCGCTTCTTGGGCTTCGAGCCAGGCGGTTTCCGCGGCCGCAAGGGCGGTGGAGACATCGGCCAGCGCCTTCTGTTCGGCGGCGAGTGCGTCCTTGGGGCCGGCATAGATCCCGGGATCGGCGAGCCGCGCCTCGACCGCCGTCTTTTCCCGGGTCAGGCGCGTGACCGCCGATTCGGCGTCGCGGGCGGCGCGGCGCAGTTCGGCGGTGCGGGCGCGCCGCGCGGCCGCGTCGCGGCGGGCGTCGCGGCGAGTCGCGCGCCGGTCGGTCGGGGTCTCGGCGCGGCTCGACCGGGCCGACGCCCGGCGGGTTTCCAGCAACGCGCGGCGATAATCTTCCAGATCGCCGTCCCAGGGGCGGCAGGTGCCGTCGGTCACCGCCCACAGCCGGTCGGCGCAGAGCGCGATCAGATGGGGATCGTGGCTGATCAGGATCACGGCGCCGTCATAGGCGTTCAGGGCTTGGGTCAGGGCCTCGCGGGAATCGATATCCAGATGGTTGGTCGGCTCGTCCAGGATCAGGATCTGCGGCGCCGCGCGGCTGATCAGGGCGAACAGGAGCCGCGACTTCTCGCCGCCGGACAGATCGCCGATCCGCCGGTCGGCGGCGTCGCCGGAGAAGCCAAACCGGCCGAGATGGGCCCGGATCCGCGCTTCCGGTGCCAATTCCATGCGCGTCGCCAAGGTCTGGAAGGGGGTCGCCGCCAGGTCCAGCTCCTCGGCCTGGTGCTGGGCGAAATAGCCGACCTTCAGCTTGGACGAGCGGCGGACCTTGCCGCCCATCGGGTCCAGACGCCCGGCGAGCAGCCGCGCCAGGGTCGATTTGCCGTTGCCGTTGGCGCCGAGCAGGGCGATCCGGTCGTCGCCGTCGATGCGCAGGTCGAGGTCTTGGAGAATCGGCTTGTCGGGCTCGTAGCCGACGGCCACGCCGTCCAGGGTCAGGATCGGCGGCGACAGGTGATCGGGGGCGGGGAAGTCGAACGCCACCGTCCGGCCTTCGGCCATCTCGACGATCGGGTCCATCCGTTCCAGGGCCTTCAGCCGGCTTTGCGCCTGGCGCGCCTTCGATGCCTGGGCGCGGAAGCGGGCGACGAATCCCTCGATCTGCCGGCGCTGGTCCAATTGGCGGGCGCGGCGCTTCGCCTGGAGGGCCTGCTTCTCGCGCCGCGCCCGGTCGAAGGCGGCGTAGTTGCCGCGATAGGAGACGAGCTTGCCGCCTTCCAGATGGACGATGCGCCGGGCGACGCTGTCCAGCAGGTCGCGGTCATGGCTGACCAGCAGCACAGCGCCGTCATACTTCGCGAGATGGGTTTCCAGCCACAGCCGGGCCTCCAGATCCAGATGGTTGCTGGGCTCGTCCAGCAACAGGAGGTCGGGGGCCATGAACAGGGTCGCGGCGAGGGCGACCCGCATCCGCCAGCCGCCGGAGAAGGCGGCGCAGGGCCGGGCCTGGGCGTCCGTGTCGAACCCGAGGCCCGCGAGGATGGCGGCGGCGCGCGCCGGCGCCGAATGGGCGTCGATGTCGGCGAGGCGGGTATGGATGTCGGCGATTCGCCCCGGATCGGTGGCTGTCTCCGCTTCGGCCAGCAGCGCCGTCCGCTCGGAATCGGCGGCGAGGACGGTATCGAGCAGGCTCTCCGATCCGTCGGGGGCGTCCTGGGCGACGGCGGCGGCGCGCAGCCCCCGGCGCAGCGAGATCCGCCCGCCGTCCGCCGCGATCTCGCCGCCGATCAGGCGCAGCAACGTCGTCTTGCCGGTGCCGTTGGGGCCGACCAGCCCGACCTTCTCGCCGGGCCGCAGCGCCAGGGTCGCCTCGTCGAACAGCACCCGCCCGCCGATACGATAGATCAGGTCATTGATATGCAGCATGGCGGCGCGGTGATAGCACGTGCCGGTCGCGCGGGCCAATCGGTCGCCCCGTTCGCGTCGCCGCCCCGTTCGCGGCGCCGCGCCGCTGGCGTTTCCGCGGTTGCCGCGGGCGGTCGATGCGTCTATAAGGCCGCGGTCTTTCCAACCGACGGAGTTCCCTCATATCATGGGTGTCGAACGAACCCTTTCGATTATCAAGCCGGACGCGACCCGGCGGAACCTCACCGGGCGCATCAACGCCCTGTTCGAGGAAGCCGGGCTGCGTATTGTCGCCCAGAAGCGCGTCCGGTTGACCCGCGAGCAAGCCGAACGGTTTTACGCCGTTCACGCCGAACGCGCCTTCTATGGCGATCTATGCGACTTCATGATCTCCGGGCCCGTCGTGGTCCAGGTCCTGGAGGGCGAGGACGCGATTGCCCGCAACCGCGAGGTCATGGGCGCGACCAACCCCGCCAATGCCGAGGAAGGCACGGTGCGCAAGGCCTATGGCGAATCCGTCGAGGCCAACTCGGTGCATGGCTCGGACGCGCCGGAGACCGCGGCGACCGAGATCGCGTTCTTCTTCAGCGATATCGAGATCGTCGGCTAACCGACGACGGGCCGAAACGAAAAACCGGCGCCCCACGGGGCGCCGGTTTTTTTGTGCGACCTCGGCGGCCGGCTACAGAAGAAACAACGCCATCAGCGCCAGCGTGACGACGCAGAGCGCCGTGCCCACCGTGAACAGCTTGGTGAAGCTCTTGTAGGTGGCGAAATGTTCCTGATAGTCCGATTCGACCGTCATCGGTTGCGTCTCCGTTGTCTCGAGGCCCGCGGTGGCGCGGTTCGGCGCCTGTATAGCGCAAGGGCGGGGGCGAGGGAAGCCGGTCGCCCGGTCAGCCTTCCGTCGCCGGATTGATCAGGCCCGCCCCCGGTGCCTGGGCGCCGGCGATCTCGACCCGTTCCGCGACCACCCGCGCCCGGCCCTCGGCGATCAACCGCACGGCGAGGGGATAGCAGCGATGCTCCTCGGCGAGGATGCGCGCCGCGAGGCTGTCGCCGGTGTCGTCGGCCAGCACCGGTACCGCCGCCTGGACGATGATCGGTCCGTCGTCCATGGCCGGGCGTAGGAAATGGACCGTGCAGCCGGAAAAGCGCACCCCCGCCGCGACCGCGCGGGCCTGAACGTCCAGCCCCTTGAAGGCGGGCAGCAGCGACGGGTGAATATTGATCGCCCGGTCCCGCCAGTCGGAGACGAAACCTTCGCTCAACAAGCGCATGAAGCCGGCCAGGCAGACCAGCTCGACCCCGGCCTCGCGCAGGGCCGCGTCCAGGGCGGCGTCGAAGCTTTCCCGGTCGGGGAAGTCGCCATGGGGAATGACCCGGGTCGCGATCCCCGCCTCGCCGGCGCGGACGAGGCCGGCGGCGTCGGCCCGGTTCGAGATCACAAGGGCGACCTTGGCGGGAAAGCCGGGGGCCGCGCAGGCGTCGATCAGGGCGGCCATGTTGGTGCCCCGGCCGGAGATGAGGATGCCGAGCTTGAGCCGGTCCGCGCTCACCGGCCGGCCGCCGTCCAGGTTTCCATATTGACGATCTCGACCGGCGCCGCGGCGTCGGCGCGGACCTCGCCGATCGCATGGACGGTCTCGCCGGCCGCCGCGAAGGCGCGGGTGGCGGCCTCCACGCTCGCCGGCGGAACGATGGCGGCCATGCCGATGCCGCAATTGAAGGTGTTGGCCAGATCCCCTTCCGTCAGCCCGTCTTCCGCGGCCAGCCAGGCGAAGACCGGCGGCAGGGGCCAGCGCGCCGCGTCCAGGCAGACGCCCAGCCCGTCCGGCAAAACGCGGGGCAGGTTCTCGACCGGGCCGCCGCCGGTGATATGGGCGAGGGCGTGGACCGGCGCCGCCTTCAGCGCCGCGAGGCAGGCGCCGACATAGATCCGCGTCGGCGCCAGCAGGGCCGCGCCCAGGGCCCGGTCGGGCGCGAAGGGTGCCGGCCCGTCGAGGTCCGCGCCGGTCCGTTCAAGTATCTTTCTGACAAGAGAAAATCCATTTGAATGCAGGCCATTAGAAGAAAGTCCTAAGACGATATCTCCGGCCTCGACCGTGGCGCCGGTCAGCAGCCGGTCGCGCTCCACGGCGCCGACGGCGAAGCCGGCCAGGTCGTACTCGCCTTGCGGATACATGCCTGGCATCTCGGCGGTCTCGCCGCCGATCAGGGCGCACCCGGCCTGCCGGCAGCCCTCGGCGATGCCGGCGATCACGTTGGCCGCCACGTCCGGGTCCAACCCGCCGGTCGCGAAATAATCGAGGAAGAACAAGGGTTCCGCGCCCTGGACGACGAGGTCGTTGACGCACATCGCGACCAGGTCGATGCCGACCGTGTCGTGCGCGCCGGTGGCGAAGGCGAGCTTGAGCTTGGTGCCGACCCCATCGGTGGCGGCAACCAGGATCGGGTCGCGGAAGCCGGCGGCCGCCGGATCGAACAGGGCGCCGAATCCGCCCAGACCGCCGGCGACGCCCGCGCGCCGCGTCGATTCGGCAAGCGGCTTCAGGCGGTCGACCAGTCGGGCGGCGGCGGCGGTATCGACGCCGGCGCGCTTGTAGGCGTCGCTGGTAATGGGTCCCTCGCTCGTGTAAACCTTCCGGGCCATGATCGGGGTACCGGACGCGCCGAAGATACTGGGTCGGGCGCGCTTTGCAACGATTCGCTTCGCACCGAATCGGACCGGCGCGCGGCTTGCGCACGCCTTGTCGCGGGCGGGCTTCGCCGTTTCGCTGTGGGCGCTGGTTCTGATCGGGTTCGCGATCGTTTCGGCGCCGGCCTCGGCGGACGTGTTCACCGTTCGCGGCGTCGCCGTCGACGTCACGGCCGAGACGGCGGCCGCCGCGCGCGACCGGGCGCTGGTCGCGGGCCGCCGGGACGCCCGCGACCGCCTGTTCGCCCGCCTGACCCCGCGCGACGAAAGCCGGCGGCTGCCCCGCCCCGAGGGCGCCGGGCTGGAAGCCCTGATCGCGTCCTTCGAGGTCGCGAACGAGAAGACCTCGCCGGTTCGCTACCTCGCCGAACTGACCTTTCATTTCGACCGCCAGGCGGTGCGCGACCTGTTGCGCCGCGCCGGCGTTCCCTTCGCCGAGACCCGCCGCCGCCCGAGCTTGGTCTTGCCCATTTATCGCCTCGCCGGCGCGGCCTCGCTGTGGGACGAGCCGAACCCGTGGCGTCAAGCCTGGGCAGGGCTCGCCGACCCGGATTCGCTGGCGCCGCTGGTCCTGCCGGCGGGCGACCTGACCGACATCGCCACCATCGGCGCCGAGCAGGCCCTGGCGGCGAACGCGGATCGGCTGGACGCCATCGCCCGGCGCTACGGGACCGCCAATGTCTTGCTCGCGATCGCCGATTTGCGCATGGACCCGGCGCGCGGCCTGCCCGTCATCGACTTGCGGGCGCGCTGGTTCGGCGACGCGGCGACCGAGCGGGTCCTGATCGACGGCGTCGCGGCCGAGTCGCGGGAGGATATCTCGCCGGCCCTGGCGGCGGCGGCGGCCAAGGTCGCCGACTGGGTGGTCGAAAGCTGGAAGCGGGACAATCTTCTGCGCTTCGACCGTGAGGGCGAGATGATGCTTTCGGTGCCGCTGGCCGGTTTGGAGGATTGGCTGGATATCCGGTCCCGGCTGGCCCAGGTGGCGGTGATCCGAAGCGGCGCCCTGCTCGAAATCTCCCGCGACGAGGCGCGGCTGGCCTTGCGCTATATCGGCGACGACGCGCAGCTTCGCGTGGCGCTCGCGCAGCGGGCGCTGCGTCTGTCGCGGGGCCCGACCGATTGGGTCCTGCGCCGGGCGCCGGCGACGGGAGGGTAGGCATGCGGCTGGTCAATCTGCCGAATCTGATCAGTCTCGGCCGGCTGATGTCGGTGCCCGTGATCACCTGGCTGATCATGGAATCCCGGATGGCGGCCGCCTTCTGGCTGTTCGTTGCCGCCGGCGCGACCGACGCGATCGACGGGTTCATCGCCAAGCGGTTCGATTCGCGGACCGAGCTCGGCGCCTATCTCGACCCGCTCGCCGACAAGGCGCTTCTGGTCAGCACCTATGTGACGCTGGGCATCACCGGATTGTTGCCCGGCTGGCTGGTGACCTTGGTCGTTTTCCGCGATGTGCTGATCATCGGCGGCGCGCTGCTGATCCACACCCTGCGCCAGACCCTGACCATGCGGCCCTTGTTGATCAGCAAGCTGAACACGGCCGCCCAGATCGCCCTGGCGGCCCTGGTCCTGGCCGGGGCGGGGCTGGGTTTCGCGGCGCCGGACCTTCGGACGGCGCTGTGCGTCCTGGTGACGGTGACCACCTTCCTTTCCGGCGCCGCCTATGTCGTCGCCTGGGGGCGGCGGACGCCCGACATGAAGCGGAAGCCATGACCGTCGCCGGACGCATCTGGTTCTGGGCCGGGATCGCGGCCGTTTTCCTGGGGTGCCTCTATCTGTTCCAGGACGTGCTGCTGCCCTTCGTCGTCGGCATGGCGGTCGCCTATCTTCTGGATCCGGCCGCCGACAAGCTGGAATCCTGGGGCTGCTCGCGGACCCTGGCGACGAGCCTGATTACGGGTGTCTTCTTCCTTCTGGTGATCGCGGTGCTGGTGCTGGTCCTTCCCTTGATCCAGGAACAGCTCGTCGATCTCCTCGCGCGGCTGCCGGATACCGTCGCCGCCATGCGCGACTGGGCCGAGCCGCTTCTGGAGCGGCTGCGCGAGCGGTTGCCGGGGGCGGACATCCAGGCGCTGGGGGGCAAGGCCGGCGATATCGTCGGCAAGGCGCTGGGCTGGCTGGGCGACCTGGCGGGCGGATTGTGGCGCGGCGGGATGGCGGCGTTCAACCTGCTGACCCTGTTCCTGATCACGCCGTTGGTCGCCTTCTACCTGCTGCGCGACTGGGACCGGGTCGTCGCCCGCGTCGATTCCTGGCTGCCCCGGGCCCAGGCGGACACGATCCGCGCCCAGGCGGCCAAGGTGGACGCGACCCTGTCCGGCTTCGTGCGCGGGGTGTTCAGCGTCTGCGTGATCCTCGCCATTTTCTACGCGGTCGGCCTGTCCCTGATCGGGCTGCGCTCCGGCGCGATCATCGGGATTATCGCCGGGCTCCTGTCCTTCGTTCCCTTCTTCGGGGCGCTGGTCGGCGCGGTGCTGAGCGTCGGCATGGCCCTGATCCAGTTCTCCGACTGGCTGCCGATCGTCCTGACCGCCGCCGTCTTCGTGGTCGGACAGGTGGCCGAGGGTAACTTCCTGACTCCGAAGCTGGTCGGCGACCGGGTCGGCCTGCATCCGCTGTGGGTCATCTTCGCCCTGATGGCCGGCGGCGCCGTATTAGGCTTCGTCGGCGTCCTGCTGGCGGTGCCGGCCGCGGCGGTGGTCGGCGTTCTCGTCCGCTTCGGGATCGAGCGCTACAAGGCGAGCGCCTATTACGGCGAGGGCGGGTGACGGCGGCGCGGCAACTGCCTCTCGATCTGGGCCACAGGCCGGCGCTGGGGGCCGAGGACTTCCTCGTCGCCGACTGCAACCGGGCCGCGGTCGCCTGGATCGACGCCTGGCCGCGCTGGCCGGCGCCGGCGCTGGCGGTCCACGGGCCGGCCGGCTGCGGCAAGACCCATCTCGCCCATGTCTGGCGGGCGCGCGGCGACGCGATCCTTCTAGAGGCGGCGGCGCTGGACGGAGGCGAGGCCCGCGCCTTGCTGGGGGGCGCGCGCGCCTGCGCGCTGGATTTCGGCGCCGGAAGCGACGGCGACCAAGGCGCTGGCGTACCCGCCCTGTCGGGCCGGGCGGCCGAGACCCTGTTTCATCTCTACAATCTGCTCGCCGAGATCGGCGGCCACCTTCTACTGACCGCGCGGGTGCCGCCGGCGCGCTGGCGGCTGGGGCTGCCCGACCTGGCCTCGCGGCTGGGCGCCGCGCCGGCGGTCGCCATCGACCCGCCCGACGACGCGCTGCTGGCGGCGGTGCTGGTCAAGCTGTTCGCCGACCGCCAGTTGGAGCCGGACCGGCGGGTGATCGGCTATCTGCTGGCGCGCATGGAGCGCAGCTTCGCCGCGGCACGGGCGCTGGCGGCGCGGATCGACCGCGCGGCATTGGCCGCCGGCACCGGCCCGACCCTGACGCTGGCCCGCGCGGCGCTGGCGGAACGCGACGGATAGGAGGAGCGCGATGGATCTGGGATTGGACGGCCGGACGGCGCTGGTCTGCGCCGCCAGCAAGGGGTTGGGCAAGGCCTGCGCCCATGCCCTGGCGCGGGAGGGGGCGGCGGTCGTGATCGTCGCCCGGACGCCGGAAACGCTGCGGGCGGCGGCCGACGAGATCGCCGCCGCGACCGGCGTCCCGGTCCGCACCGTCGCCGCCGATATCGCCAGCGCGGCCGGCCGGGCGGCGGTCCTGGACGCCTGTCCGGCGCCCGACATCCTGGTCAACAATTGCGGCGGGCCGCCGGCCGGCGACTTCCGCGACTGGGAGCGGGCCGACTGGATCGCGGCGCTGGACGCCAACATGCTGGCGCCGATCGAGATGATCAAGGCGACCGTCGATTCGATGATCGCGGGGCGCTTCGGGCG
>Ga0070729_10002262_pt1 | contig 25459 bp, 15 predicted proteins | sample tdDd472_FD_66725 | JGI IMG/M metagenome (GOLD analysis project Ga0070729, IMG submission 66725) | Marine sediment microbial communities from the Atlantic coast under amendment with organic carbon and nitrate - tdDd47.2 | ecosystem: Environmental > Aquatic > Marine > Coastal > Sediment | place... | reverse complement strand
ATAAGCCGTTTTGGGTTGGCCCTATCAACCAATTTAAAATATTCAGGATCGAGTTGTTTCAATTTCTCCTGTAGAAATTCAATACCATTTTTGCTATGCCAGTTTTTAATTTGTTCCCTGAGTTCATCGTCTGGGTCAGGTAGTTCATCAATACCCATGCAAACGGCATCAATATAAAGGCCCGAACCTCCAGTCATAATCACAACAGGATGTTGCTTAAATAATTCTGGAAGCAATTTTAATACATCCTGTTCAAAGCGTGAAACGTTATAATAATCTTTGATGGAAAGCTGGCCGACAAAGTGATGTTTTACATCAGCCAATTCTTCCAACGAAGGTGCTGCAGTACCTATTTGAAGTTGTCGATAAAATTGACGTGAGTCAGCCGAAATGATTTCTGTATCAAAATTATGAGCCAGCTTAATGGCAGTTTTGGTTTTACCAATTGCAGTTGGCCCGACAAGTACTATTAATGTGTGAGGGTGAAGCTGAAGTTGCTTAATGGACATGAAAAAAATGCAGTTTAATAATCGTCGTCACCACCATCAAAATCGTCATCATCCGAATCATCATTCATTATCGATTTGAATTCATTCAAAAGTTCGGCTTTTAACTTTTCAGGATCTTTTTCAACCTTTATTTTTTGCTGTTTATCAAACTTTCCATTTTTCAATGTAACTTTCGGATAGGTAACTTTCTTGTCTGCACTGGCAATTTCAATGAGTTCGAGCTGGAAGATCTGCATTTGCAGAAAATCATATTCATAAACCATTTTCTGCCCAACTTCATCAAAGAATCTGTCGAGTATGGTTTCGGACATTACAAAAATCGTCTGTACCTGGTCATTTGTTTGGAGCTCCTTGTCAGCCTCGCCCGACATATCAATTAAAGTTATCTCGATTAGTTTTTCCCAATTATCATTTACAATGTGAAAAGAGGCCAGTTCTTTTCCATTAAGACGTAAGCTCTTCAATATAAAATCATGGAGGTCTTTAAAAGTTTGATTTGACCCCACTTCTATCTCCCTGATGAAATCTTCCTGATTTTCAGTCTGTAATCTAAATTTGTAAGCCTTCATTATTAAATTTATTTGGTAAAATAAAATTCAAATTTATATCAAAAATAATATTGATTTACATAAAATTAATGTTTTTTTTCCGCAGCTTGAAAACCAAGCTTTTCTCCTTCACCGAGCATGAAAGCATAGGCATCATCAAAATCATTTTTGATCTTTCCATCAAGTATGGCTTCCCTGATGGCAGTTTTAATAACACCTACCTCACGGCATGGATGCAGGTTGAAAGTTTCCATAATAATTTCCCCTGAGATCGGGGGCTGCCAGTTTCTCAGGCGGTCCTTTTTCTCTATTTCAACGAGTTTTTCCCTGACGATCTCAAAATTTTTCCTGTACCTCTGTATTTTTTCAGCAATCTTTGATGACATATCTGCTTCACACAGACACATCAGGTCGTCAACATCATTTCCTGCCTCAAACAGCAATCTGCGAACAGCCGAATCAGTAACTATGTCCTGCGAAAGCACTATAGGCCTGAGATGCAGAGCAACAAGTTTTTTAACGTATTTCATTTGATCACCCATAGGAAGTTTTAACCGCCTGAAGATTTTAGGGACCATTTTTGCTCCCAGAAATTCATGCCCATGAAAAGTCCATCCTGTACCGTCAACCCATTTTTTCGTCGCTGGTTTGGCAATGTCATGGAGTATTGCAGCCCATCGTAGCCACAGATCATCTGTGTTTTTCGAAATATTGTCCAGCACGATGAGTGTATGGTAAAAATTGTCTTTATGTCCTTTGCCCTCTTTGTATTCTGCTCCCTGAAGGGCTGCCATCTCCGGGAAAATAAACTGAAGTAGCCCGGTTTTGTAAAGCAGTTTAAATCCAATTGAAGGCCTTGCTGTCATGATGATTTTGTTAAGTTCTTCTGTCACCCGTTCGATGGAAACGATTTTTATCCGTTCAGCATTTTTGGTGATTGCCTCCAGGCTTTTTTCCTCAATGGTGAAATTTAATTGAGTGGAAAACCTGATGGCCCGCATCATCCGCAAAGGATCATCAGAATAGGTGATATTGGGTTCCAAGGGTGTCCTTATAATCTGGCTTTCCAGGTCAGCAAGCCCATTAAATGGATCAATTAATAGCCCATAATCAGGCTCGTTCAGGCTGATGCTCATTGCATTGATAGTGAAATCGCGTCGCTTTTGATCATCTTCGAGAGTTCCGTTTTCGACGATGGGTTTCCTGGAATCTCTCCTGTAACTTTCTTTACGTGCACCTACAAATTCAACTTCCCAATCGTTGAACCTGAGCATGGCAGTTCCAAAATTTTTAAAAACCCGTACTTTAGTATCCATCCCGATTTTCTCAGCCACCCGTAAAGCCAGTTCAATACCAGGCCCCTGAACCACGACATCGATATCCTTGGATGATTTTCCAAGTAATAAATCGCGCACATAACCACCCACAACATAGGCTTTATTTCCCATTTCCTTAGCTGCTTCAGCAATCAAAGGAAATACCGGGTGGATGAGGTGCTTACCAAGATTTATGTTTTGTTCCTGCATTGCGCTGCAAAACTACAAAATTAATTATGCGTAAACGATTTGATTTTGTTGCTGATGTCATCGATAAAAAGCCCAAATAAAGAGAAAAACGTTTAGGGCCATAGATTTGCATCTGTCAGTTTTATAGAATTAGTTTTCACTTGAAATGATATTATTCTTTTGTTTTTTATAGATATCTGTATTTTTACAAACTGAAAATTATTAAGTCATGAACAGATCACAACTAATCGAAGTAATAAAATCGAAAAGATCATTTTTATGTATTGGGCTGGATACTGATCCGGATAAAATCCCTGCACATTTACTTAAATATGATGATCCGGTTTTTGAGTTTAATAGGCAGATCATTGATGCAACCCATGACCTTGCTGTGGCCTATAAGCCCAATATTGCTTTTTACGAAAGTCTGGGATTGAAGGGTTGGGAGAGCCTTCAGAAAACCATACGGTATCTCGATCCTTTCAAAGACACAGTATTTACTATTGCCGATGCCAAGCGTGGTGATATTGGGAATACTTCTGAACGCTATGCCAGGGCTTTTTTAGGGAAGTCACCAGATGGCTTGGGTTTTGATTCTGTAACAGTTGCACCATACATGGGCCATGATTCGGTAAAACCTTTCCTGAAATTTGAAAATAAATGGACCATTCTTTTGGCATTAACCTCAAATGCAGGTGCTTTCGATTTTCAGAACCTACAATTCAAAAAGGGTGAAATGCTTTTTGAAGAGGTGCTTGAAAAATCTAAGGAATGGGGAACCCCCAAGAACCTGATGTATGTTATTGGAGCAACAAAAGCTGAGAAGTTGTCGAGGGTAAGAGAAATTGTACCTGATTCATTTCTACTTGTTCCCGGTGTTGGTGCTCAGGGTGGTAGTCTCGAAGAAGTTTCCAAATACGGGATGAATAACGATTGCGGCCTCCTGGTCAACTCTTCACGTGGGATTATTTATGCCGGTGAGGGTGAGGATTTTGCAGATAAAGCCCGAGAGCAAGCTTTAATATTGCAAGAGCTAATGGAGGTAGCGCTAAAGGAAAACGAGGTAATTTAGATTTTAAATTGTTACAAACTGCAGTATTTAACCTGCAACCTGTATCAATACAGTCTTATTTGAGAAAAGCAATTGAATCGATCAGAAAATATTTATTACGGTAGTTTGGCCGCCTCTACTCCACAATCGTATTCCAACCGTGTACATCTTCTACTACACCTTCCTGTATCTCGCGAAGATTAAAATAGAGCTTTGAACTGTAAGGGCCGGCAGCACCATCTTTACAATAATTAAAAGTTTTACCTGTACGGCGGTCAACAATTCGCTTAATTGGCGAAATAACAGCTGCTGTTCCACAGGCACCCACTTCATCAAAATCGCCAAGTTCATCAACACCAACCGATCGTAATTCCACAGCTAAGCCGGCATCTGAAGCCAGTTGCCTCAGGCTCATGTTGGTTATTGAAGGTAAAATAGATGGTGAATCAGGCGTGATATAAGTTTTGCCCCGAATACCGAAGAAGTTGGCCGGGCCGGCTTCATCGATATATTTATCGCTGGCAGCACTAAGGAAAATAACTGACGCAAAACCTTCTTTATGTCCACGTTGCAAGGCTTTGAGGCTGGCAGCATAGTTTCCGCCAACTTTGATATGTCCGGTGCCAAGTGGTGCAGCACGGTGATAGTCACTAACAATTTGTATGTCAACAGGGTTGAATCCTTCTTTAAAATAAGGGCCAACTGGGCCAACAAATACCATAAACATATATTCGTTCGAAGGTTTAACACCAACTTCGGGGCCTGTGCCAATAAGCAATGGTCTTAGATAAAGAGCAGCACCTAATCCATAAGGAGGAACGTATTTTTCGTTTAATTTAATGACCTTGAATATGGCTTCCTTGAACAATTCAGTGGGTACTTCCGCCATCATCACACCTTCGGCTGATCGTTGGAAACGTTTTGCATTTTCCTCCCATCTGAAAACGCGTACTTTTCCATCTTTACCACGAAAAGCTTTCATGCCTTCAAAAGCTTCCTGTCCATAATGCAGGCAGGTGGCCGCCATGTGCATATTAATGTGCTCGGAAGAGGAGACTTCAATTTCGCCCCATTTGCCATTGCGGTAGTAGCAGCGTACGTTGTAATCGGTTTTGAAGTAACCGAATGGTAGGTTTTTCCAATCTATATCTTGCATAACTTTGGTATTTGTTGTTGTATTTTTTTGAACTGGCTAAAATAGAAATAATATTCAGAAAACCTGAATGTAAACCGGGTTTTTGTTAAAGAATTAACAATTTAGAACCCAACTAAATTTTTGGTGAAAAGTGATCGGTGATTAGTGATGAGCAATTGGGGAATTGTGCTTACTGATCGAGTAGCTTTTCCAGGTAATGATACTCAATTCCAAACGATTCTTTGATTTGATGTATTTGATTCGAAATTTTAGCGTTTGCTGGTTTCTTTTGGCTTTTCTGACCGATGAGCATCACATTTTTCGGGGTGTGTTCGGTGGAGATAAATTCGATGACTTTGGTCTGATAGCCATGCATTTCCATAATCAATGCCCGCAGTCCGTCTGTGACCATTTCTGCTTGTCGTTCTAAAAATATTCCATGTTTTAAAACTGGCTTCATTTCATTTTTCGGATGCATTTGCTTTCGGATCTGTTTATGGCAGCATGGTGCAACAATAATATATTTTGCATTGGCTTTAATTCCTTTGTAAATGGCATCGTCCGTAGCTGTATCGCAGGCGTGTAAAGCAATCAACATATCAATTGATTTCAAATCAAAATTTACGATATTGCTTTCTATAAATTTTATTTCATTAAATTTCGCCTCAATTGCTATTTCATTACATAACTTAACAAGATCGGGGCGCATTTCCACTCCGGTCATCTCAACGTTTAGCTGAAGATTATTTTTTAGATGATCGTATAGTGCAAAAGTGAGGTAGCCCTTGCCTGATCCCATATCTACAACTTTAAATTTATCATCTGATTTTTTTTCAGAAAGAGAACCATCAACAATTTCAATATACCTGTTAATCTGCCTGTACTTATCGCTCATGGTTGGGAACACTTTGCCATCATGATCTGTCACGCCAAGTTTTTGCAGGTAAACATTGTTTTCACCATCGATTAATCTCGATTTTATCCAGTCGTGCGAAAATTCCTGCAAAAGTGATAAACTGGGTTTTTGTTTCAGCAATGTTGATTTTCTCTTTTTATTGAACATTAACCTGAAATCGTTGTCCCGGGTAAAAAGTGTAGCATGGAGAAATGTTGCAGGGAGCAATGCTTCAAGAAGGTTTGTAGTTTCGGCAATACTCAGGTTTTTTGTAATGTCTTTTGTTTTATATCTGTGCGTTACCTGGAGTAACATTTCATCTTTGATTTCGATAGGGCGGATGAACAGATTTACCAGGTCTGAGGATTTTGAAGAAGGTTTGCTGAGGGTGAGTTTGATAAATGAATTATCTGCAAAACTTTCATGTGATTTTGTGATAAAAACTTGAGTTGATCCCGGCTGGCTCATTGTGATATTTGTTTTAGGCAAAAATACGAAAAGTATTGGCACCCGGCAGAAACATCATCAAGTGCTGGATTTGAATTTCACCGCTTCATGCGAGGCGATGGACGAAGATAGTTTTGAGTTTTGGTGCCGATATCTATCGGCATTGAATTTCGTGCATTGAATTTTGAATTTCTCCCCTACCACCTCCTCACCTTCACACTTCCTGTTTGTTCGCCATCCAGGGTAATGTTAATTATGTAGTAGCCTGATGGGATTTTTGTACCATTGTTGAAATCGGCCTGCCAGCGCATGTTGAAGTTGCCTGGCACAGTATGGGTGTCAATCAGGGTTTTTACCGGGCGCCCGTTAAGGTCGTGCACTTTCACCACGCAATGCCCCTTTTTGAGCAGGGTGAATTTGATGGCCGTGCTATGTTCAAAAGGGTTGGGCATGACCTTAATTTTCCCGCCAAGGTATTTGGGGCGTTTAAAAATGTTGACTGTTGTATCAGCAAACTCATAAGCACCCATATCTATCCTGCCATAGGCGATGCGGGGATTGCCGGCAATATCCGTGGCAGGCAGATGGATGGTGTCGTACTCGTGGGTGTAGAGAATATATTTTCCGTTTTCCTCTTTAATGTAGGGTGGTTCCATGCTTGCATCGCCGTCAGGCGTGCCCGGCTCGTACATAGGCGTGCCGGTATTGATGCAGGGGGAAGTCGACATCAGTGAGTATGGGTTTGCCCCGAATACATCCCACATTGGATTTTCATCCAGGATACCTTTGCCCCAGTTTACAATTGTGTTGCCCGCGCCATCCATGATCCCGGCAGGGCCATTCTCGAACAAAGTATAATGAAAATTGATCTCCGCAGGGTCGTTTACAGCATTGTCGGCATAGACATAAATATCCGGTGAATTGTTGTTGTAAAAGATGGAGTTGTAGATATTTATCCTGCTGCTTTCAACTGTGCTATTTGTGCCAGGCAGGTTGGTGCTGTCGCGGTTGCCGCCGATGGTGGCATTTACCACATCCAGCTTTGCCCTTTTGGAGGTAGCGAAACCTGCCCCGCAGTTGTTCGAAAACCAGGTGTCCCAGGATACGTTGTCGGTGATCTCAGCATTGATTACTTTTCCTGTGACGATTTCATTGTTTTCGTTGCCACCGGCAATGATAAGTGTTTTACCTCCTCCATAAAAATCGTAATCGTGATACCTGTTGCCATGTATTTTGATATTTTCCATCCTGACATACATAGGGAAATCATCCATGGAGCGAATGAAATAATTGGGTTGGTTACCTATACTATTTAAACAATGATAATTGCTGATTTTAACACTATCAGGAAAAAAGCAGAGAATACACTGACTCAGAGCATTTAATGTGCTATCAATTATCACATTTGAAACCTTTACATTATTTGTTAGATATATCTGAATTCCTCCGTCTGTAAGAAAAGTAGGGCTGAGAATTGCCCCGAAACCGTGAAGAATTGTAAGATTTTCGATAACCGTCTCCTGCATATACCATCCCGAATAGAAGTAACTGTCGTACTGGCAGTCAATGATGGTGTTGTCCATATTATCACCCGAAAGCCTAATGTTCGACCTGCCGCCAATGGGAAGCCTTTCGCCGGTGGCTTCGGGCGAATAGGTTCCTGGCATAATGTGAATGGTTCGCTGCATAAGGGTATCGGGTTGAATTTTTGACATAGCAAAGCAGATGGACAGCAAGGGTTCGTCGGGATTTAATCCTGAATTGTTGTTGTCGCCAATTGGGCTTACATAGAGGTCGGTTTCAACAGATTCTATTTTTTGATACCTTATGTTCAATGTCAGGTCGTTTATCGGGTTGTAATAACCATCCGCAGAAAAGATAAAATATAAATCCGGGTTTAATACGGTTAAGGTATCTATTTCGATTACCTGAGGCTGGCCTATTGATCTGACAAGAATGTCGCAACCCATGTGTGCATAGTTTAGATATACGCTATTCAAATCAATGGTATCAAGAAATATAGGAAATGTATCATTGTTGTAAAAAATACCACCCCCACCATTATACGAATGATTATATTTTACTATATTTCCGTATAAACGTACTTCACTGTTCAAACAGCTTATTCCCCCACCTGCAAAAGCTTCATTATATTGGACAATATTGTTGGATATTGTAGCCGAAGCATGATAAACATCAATGCCACATCCATGGTATTCTCTTAAATAAGCAGAGGTGATCTTCTTACCATTTTGAATGGTGAAACCACATATTACCGAAGCAAACGTTTCATTATCCTGTAATGTAATTACAGTACCATTTTTATTGCCATCAATAATAGTCTGGTGGATATACTGCCTGTCGCCGGTGGTCAGGAACAGGCTGGCCAGCACAAGGTCTTTACCGAAAAAGCTGATATTTTCGTAATAGATCCCCGGCCAAACCAGCACGGTGTCGTTGAGGGCGGCGGCATCGATGGCATCCTGGATTTCATTGTAGTCGCCGGTGCCGTCTTGTTTAACGGTGAGGGTGGCGGGGAAGGAGAGGGTGGAAGTTAGAAGGAAGAGGATGGCCCCGATAGCTATCGGGAGGTGAAGGGAGAAGAGGAGGGATCGCCTTAGGTTGAACCAGGATTGTAATTTTTTTATGATCGTTTTTATTTTCATGATCAATAATTTAATCTGTATTGGCAAACGTAATATCAGATATCCGATGTGTGATCTGAGATGTATGATCTGTGTTTACCGTAAATCTTATATCAAATATCAAACATCGGACATCTTATATCGGTTTTTATCTTATCAACACCACTTTGTCATTATGCACGGTTTTATCATCTGCAATCAGGCGTACAATGTATATCCCATTTTGGATAAGATTGCCCGATTGTTCGTTGGGCCGCCATACTAGCTGGTAAACGCCTTTGGAATAGCTGCCGTTGGTAAGTGTTGCCACCGGCTTACCGTTAATGGCAGTTACAACAATTTCTACATGTGCATCCCTTTCCAATGAAAAACTGATGTTTGTGAAATCTTTACATGGATTGGGGCTAATGTTCAGGATGCATCCCGGCAAGGCTGTTGCCTGTGGATTGTTGTCCTCAACTTCACCAAATGTGATGTAATAGTACGCCTGGCCTTCGCCGGTGAACACCTGCCTGCTTTCCCTGGCGCCGGTAAGGATGTTATCCACCAGGAAATCCAGTTTTTTCAATGTTGTGGATTTTAGTCCGTCCCAGGAGGCAATCTCAACCGATGTACCTGGCGCAACGGCCTGCGTATAGGCATTCACCTCGATCAATGTATCGCCCGGTAGCATCACAGAGGCACCGATGCAGGAATCGCCGGCCAGAAGGGCAATCTCCTGTACGCCCTGCAATGAATCTGTTTCGATGTACCAGGGGGTGTAATCGCTGTACTCGACGTAGCTGAAAAATTCGACCTCCCCACGTTTTTCCTCTTCTTCGGCAGGCTCGGCATCTTCGTTCCAATACAATGTACAATTACCAGTAACTTTAACAATTACAGCATCGCCATATTCAAGCGGTGTTACGTTGGATGGTATCCTCCATTCGCCGGTGGATGTTTTAACCATGGTCCAGTCCTGGGTCTGTATCTCGGTCAGGTAATCCCAAACACCCACAAAAGCATCTTCAGGTTCGAGGGGTTGTGGCATAAAATAGCCGATCCAGTTTTCGGGATTGCCGTTTTGATTGGCATAAAGCGGGACGGGGGTGTTCAGATTAAGATCTGTGCCATACATGGTGTGGGTGAAGGAGCCCTGATTCTGAATATTTAATTTGTATCCTTTTGTGCTTAATATTTCATTGAAAGGCAATGGTTGCCAAAAACCATTTATTCTTGCTATATTCTGCTCAAGACCACCTTCATTACTTCTGAATAATAGTCCATCCGGCAACGGATTTATTTCTTCCAACACTGGAATAGCCACAACCGGGTAATTGCCCGTTCGTTGTAGCCGTGGGAATGAGAGCCACTGCCAGGGGGTATCCGTTGTTCGTGTGTAAGGGCAGGTTACGGTCGAGGATGAAACGAAGCCGCCATCGGCAGCATAAATCATTGCCCTTTTGGGATTGTAATAAGACAAATTGCGTTCATCAATAGTATTTATCAGGTACTTGTTGTTTGAAATCACAGGTGACAAAAAGGTACTATTATCAGCATCTAAAATGAATGTTTCAATTTCATTAGCTGTATTGTTAATGCTCTGTATATAAAACAGGTTTTTAACCCCATCGTAATGAACATCATACGCATCGATGTTTTCTGGCAAATTGTATGTGTCTTTGTTGTAATATTCATCAATCTTGAACCAGTAACTTTTTGAAAAACCGTAAACATTGTCGTCATTGCCAAGTGTTAAATCGGTAGCTATAATTCCCTGGTTATTTAAAGTATAAACATCCATAACGTCTCCACTAACCTGATTGTATTCCAATAATCTGATATGATTATTAACAACTAGGCTGACTGCACTTATCAGAATTCTGCTCCCGTCAGCGCTAAATGAAAGGCTGTACGGTTCATATGTATCAATATCATAAGACAAATAATTATGACCAACATAATTTAGATTATCTGCATTGTAGGTAAAGATATTGTAATGGCAGCGGTCAAGAGCATAAAGTGTTTCGGCTGACTGATCATATTCAAGGTCAGGGCAATTGGCAATCATTGTGCTTGTATAACCTAAAGATGCTGGCGATGTATAGTAAAAATAAATAAGTGGGACATCGCCACAGGTATTTGGCCAAAATTTTGTAAAATAGATCCTTCCATCATAGTGTTTTACAAGGTAATGGGTCTTCGTATCTTCGAATGAAAAATCAAGGTTAGTAAGCACACTGATGTCTGAAGTGCTGAAACGGATTTTTGCAAACATCAAACGCTTATCACCGTTAGCATTCCTGCCTTCATATGCCACGATTATATCGGTTTGTTCATCTTCATTAAAACAAAATATCGCAACCGGATCGAAATATGTGCCAACGAGTGAGATAGAAGTTGTGGAATATTTATTTCTACATAATACATAGCCGTTCCCATTTCCTTTGTTCACAATGTAGTAGTTTTTGTCAAGTTTTTGGCACACACCTTTTGTAGTACCCCCTGTTTCATGTACAGAAAGGTTCATTTGGTTATCGAACATGAAGAAATCCCCGGATAATGAAGTAGTGCCGAACAATTTAAATGTCTGGTTGTTGTCAACCGCAATGCTTGTGCAAACTCCTTCAATAGGGTAATTATACTGTTGATTGGCCTGATCAATTTTTATAATTTTGTTCTTGCTCCCTACCCAGGCATCGGTTGAGTTAATTTCCAAAGCCATAGGAGTAGTGCATTCCAAATATGAATATTCATAAAATTCATTCGTCGATGAATTGTATTTGATTTTCCCATAATAAGATGAAGAATGTGTTAAAGCTCCAGTAAAATGGATAGCGTTATCGGATGCATTGAATTTCATGTTAAAAAATACATCGCAAGTTGTGTTAAACTGATGATCATCTGCAAGGTTTGTTGTGTAGGCAAACAATCTGGTACCTGTAACTTCATCGCTTCTGGCAATCAACTTATGAACAGTACCATTGTTGAAGTACTCGATGTTTACCATATCTAAAAAAACAGAGTTTGAGGCTACCTGTGATAATGCTGAGGAGTATTTGAATAATCCGTCTTCAGTAGCAAGGTAAACATTACTACTTTCATCAAAAGTCCAATCATTGATCATTCTATTCGTCAAATTCAACGAAGCGCTCAAACTTGTGCCGGAAACTTTTCTGATATAGCTATAATTAATTTGATTTGCATTAGAACAATAGTACCAATAAATATAGGAACCAACGAGTTGAAGATTTGCCTTGTAAACCGATGATACCTGCGTCACCTGGAATTCAGTGGCAATTTGATTGGTTGTACAATTCACCACAATCAATTTTCCTTCATTACCGGTACAGTACAAATAATTGTTGTAATACAACAGCCTTTTGGAATGTTTGGTCTCCAGTAACTCTGAGTAAATCTCATCATAATCCGATATCTCAACAGGTGTTTCAAAAAGCCCTGTGCTATTGTTATAAATCATGATCTTTCTGTAGTTGTAGATGTAGTATTTGTCCAGATCTGGGTTGTAGCATATATCCCATGGCAGGGCCGAGGTTTTATCGCCCAGTAGGTTGGTGTTTTCGATCTCATAATCAGGATTGCTTACATCGGCAGGCGGAAACGATGTTACTATGTTATTAAAAAGTAAGCTCGTGTCGATAGGATTAACCGCAAGGTATTGTTTTACAAAGGTACTGTCCTGTTGCAATAAAGTAATCAATACCGATTCGTTTTGCAGGGTATCAAGTTTTTTTATAAAATTGGGGTTTTGGGCAGCAACATTGCCAAGAATACCTACTATTAATAGTACTATTATGTATGGTGTCTTTTTCATTTTAATTTTGTTTTAAATCAAATTTAGGAAAATAAGAAATGCATTATGGAAATCCAAAAACTATAGTATAATTTTTGGGCATTGGCTTTTGGTCATTGGATAAAATCGTCAATTGGAGGCGGGCGGGCTTCTTCCTGTGGTGGAAGACATTTCGGTGGGTGAATGCTGAAATAGAAAACTCTCTCCCTCTCTCTCTCTCTCTCTCTGTCCGCCTAAGCCTTGGCGTAGGTAGGCTCTCTCTCGTATTTGGAGTTGGCAGGAATTTATTAAGAGAAGGATTCATAGTTCATGATTTTGGTTTCACAAATATAGAAAATAATTCGATATAAAGAAACTGAGTTCAGATATTATTTGCATTTTTGCATACAAGAACTATTTAAAAAATGTTGAAATGAATTACGAAGCTTTCTTCAAACTAACTTACGGCCTTTATATCCTCAGTTCCAGAGACGGTGAAAAACTGAATGGCCATATTTCAAATACGGTCTTCCAGATTACATCAGATCCACCGCGAATGGCGGTTGCTACCCACAGGGATAATCTCACAACTGAATACATTAAGAAGAGCAGGGTTTTTGCTGTGTCTGCCCTCCAGCAGGATGTAACACTTGAATTTATGGGGCCCTTTGGCTTTAAGAGTGGCCGGGATATCAATAAATTTGAAAACATAAATTACAAGATCGGCAAATCCGGTGCACCTATTGTTCTGGAAAAAGTGATTGCCTGGTACGATTGCGAGGTAGAAGAAATTCAGGAGTTCGGTACCCACGTTTTGTTTATTGGACGAGTTGTTGATCTTGATACCACAGGCAATCCATCACCTCCTTTAACATACGATCATTACCGTTATCAGATCAAAGGAATTTCGCCTGAAAATTCCCCAACACACATTCCGATAGATAAAGAGGGTGCAAAACCGAACCCTTTGGTAAAAGAAGAATTAAAAGATGCCAACGCTGGCGTAGAATTAAAAAAATATCGTTGCACAGTATGCGGGCATGTTTATGATCCTGCCGAAGGTGATCCTCCTGCCGGTATTTCCCCCGGTACAGCATTTGAAGATATACCCGACGACTGGACCTGCCCGATTTGTGGAGTAACGAAGGAAGATTTTATTCCAATGGATTAGAAGAAATGGAGTAGTGGAAAGATGGAGAAATGGAGTATTGGAAAGATGGAGAAGTGGAGCAATGGAGTAATGGTTATTGAAGGCCAAATAAAAAAACTCCGAAACCATTCAGTCCCGGAGTTGTAATATTTCTTGATCGAAATCAATCAGATCAACGAATCAATCAAATCATCATCCGCCATATTCGGAAGGGTAACTTTCAATCTCGGCTCATCTTCCATAGCACGTTTAATAGCGAATACCGCACCTTCATTCCTGGCCCAACTGCGGCGGGAAATGCCATTGTTTACATCCCAGTGCAACATGGTACGCAGCCTGCGGTCGGCATCTTCCGATCCATCCAGAACCATTCCGAAACCACCATTAATTACCTCTCCCCAGCCAACGCCACCACCATTGTGAATAGAAACCCAGGTGGCTCCACGGAATGAATCACCAATGACATTCTGAATGGCCATATCTGCCGTAAAGCTGGATCCATCGTAAATATTGGAAGTTTCACGGAAAGGTGAATCGGTGCCGGAAACATCGTGGTGATCACGACCCAGCACAATGGGTGCAGAAATTTTTCCTTCTTTGATGGCATCATTAAATGCAGCAGCAATTTTTGTCCGGCCTTCTGCATCAGCATAAAGGATACGTGCCTGGGAGCCGACAACCATTTTATTGACTTTAGCTTCCCTGATCCAACGAATGTTATCCCTCATCTGTTGGGTAATTTCGTCTGGCGCAGTTGAAGCAATTTTATCCAGGACATCCATGGCAATCTGATCGGTGAGATCTAAATCTTCTGATTTACCCGAAGTACACACCCAACGAAATGGCCCAAATCCATAATCAAAACACATGGGGCCCATAATATCCTGAACGTATGATGGGTATTTAAAATCTCCGTTTCCTTTTAGAATTTCTGCCCCGGCACGGCTTGCTTCCAGGAGGAAAGCATTTCCGTAATCGAAAAAGTACATGCCCTTTGCAGTGAGCTTATTGATGGCTTCTACCTGGCGGCGTAGTGATTCCTGGACCTTTTCTTTAAATTTTTCAGGCTGCCCGGCCATCATTTTATTTGAATCTTCAAAACTGAGTCCTGCGGGATAATAACCACCTGCCCAGGGATTGTGTAGGGAAGTCTGGTCAGAACCCATATCTACAAAAATATTTTCCTTTTCTAATTCTTCCCATAAATCTACAATATTGCCAACATAGGCCAGTGAAACGGATTCTTTGTTAAGCTGGGCTTTCCTGATCCTGGTAATTATCTCATCAAGGTTGTAAAACAATTCATCCACCCATCCCTGGGTATGGCGCTTAACTGCTGCCTTTTCGTTTACTTCAGCTATTACACCAACAGCACCGGCAATAACAGCTGCTTTAGCTTGTGCTCCGGACATTCCGCCTAATCCTGAGGTGACAAATAATTTACCTCCAAGTCCATCATCAGATTTTTCTGCCAGTTTTCTTCCTGCATTTAAAACTGTGATCGTAGTTCCGTGAACAATGCCTTGAGGACCGATGTACATGTAGGAGCCAGCTGTCATTTGTCCGTATTGAGAAACTCCAAGTGCATTGAAACGCTCCCAGTCGTCGGGTGATGAATAATTAGGAATCACCATGCCATTGGTAACGATTACACGTGGAGCCTCTTTATGTGATGGGAACAGTCCCATGGGATGGCCCGAATACATGGCCAGGGTTTGTTCCTCTGTCATCTCAGCCAGGTATTTCATTGTTAGCAGGTATTGCGCCCAGTTTTGAAAAACTGCTCCATTGCCTCCGTAAGTAATCAGTTCGTGTGGATGCTGGGCAACTGCCGGATCAAGATTATTTTGTATCATCAGCATAATGGCTGCGGCCTGCTGTGATTTGTACGGGTATTCCTCGATATTGCGGGCATACATTTTATACTTTGGGCGGAACCGGTACATGTAAATCCGGCCAAATTGTTCCAGTTCTTTCGCAAATTCAGGAGCAAGAATTTTATGATGTTTTTCATCGAAGTAGCGCAGGGCATTGCGGAGCGCTAATTTTTTCTCAGCATCAGATAAAATATCTTTCCGGTGGGGTGCGTGTGAAACATCTGGATCCCACGGTTGAGATTCTGGTAAAACTTCAGGAATTCCCTGCAAAATCTCTTTTTGAAAACTTTTGGCTTCCATTTTCCTATTATTTATTTTTGGGCAAAATTAAAACAAATGCATCAATTGAAATCCTTTTATCATAAAGCTATTCAATTATTTTGGATCTCTTTTATTAATTTAGATTGGCTATAAATTTTACCGAAATGCTTATTTATAATTCATTAAAAAGAAAATATTTTAACCTTTGCACCAATTGTTAACCCATAAATATAATTAATAATGGCATACGTAATAACAGACGACTGTACCGCATGTGGTACTTGTATAGATGAGTGTCCTGTAGAAGCAATTGCTGAGGGCGAAATCTACAAAATTGACCCTGATGCCTGCACCGATTGCGGCGCATGCGCAGACGTTTGTCCTGTTGAGGCAATTCATCCGGAGTAATTTTCGGAACAGGATAAAACCAATTTTATGTAACCCGGTCAGTTAATGGCCGGGTTTTTTTTATTGGAATTGATCAGGTTTCCATATCGCGAAAAACAAAGACCTTCAGGGATTTAAAAACTCTGGAGGCCTGAAAAGAAAAAGCCCCGCTGTTTGGCGGGGCTTTTCAAATAAGTAATATTGATATTTATCCTTTAATACGCATTTTGTAAAATGAGCGGTAAACAAAGAAAAGTGCAATAGCTAAAAATGCAACACCAAAATAAGGGGCAATTTCCCTGAATTGTGCTGAGATGGCAATTTCCATGGCTAATAATCCAAATAGGGTTGTAAACTTAATTACAGGATTAAGAGCAACAGAAGACGTATCTTTAAATGGATCACCAACAGTATCTCCAACTACAGATGCTTCATGCAATGCAGTACCTTTTTCCTGCATATCAACTTCCACTACTTTTTTAGCATTATCCCATGAACCACCGGCATTTGCCATAAATATAGCCTGGAATAAGCCGAAGAAAGCTATCGATAACAAGTAAGCAACAAACATAGCTACAGGAGCATTTGAAGATTCAGAAGGTGCGCTTAAAAATGCAAATGCAAGGGCAAAGGAGAAAATGGCAATAAATATATTCCACATTCCCTTTTGAGCATAAACTGTACAAATCTTAACAACGTCTCTCGACTTTTCAACATCTGCTTTCATAGGAGCATCGGGGTCGAGGTTGATATTATGTTTGATGTATTCAACAGCACGAGCAGCACCTGTAGTAACCGCCTGAATGGATGCACCGGTAAACCAATAAATCACAGCACCACCAAGCAGGAATCCCATAATCGTATATGGATTAAGCAAGTTAAGGATTTCTTCTGGTTTTACATGTAATGTATGTTCAATTACTAAAATTAAAGCAAAAATCATGGTTGTAGCACCCACAACTGCAGTACCAATAAGTACAGGCTTAGCAGTAGCTTTAAAGGTATTACCAGCTCCATCATTGGCTTCAAGGAAATATTTCGATTTTTCAAAATCAGGAGTGAATCCAAAGTCTTTTTCAATTTCCGGGGTTATTTCTTTTTGATTTTCTTCAACTAAGGAAAGCTCATAAATGGATTGAGCATTATCTGTTACAGGACCATAACTGTCAACAGCAATTGTAACAGGTCCCATTCCCAACATTCCAAATGCTACTAAACCAAAAGCAAAAATTGAAGGATAAATCATAAATTCCCCTAAGCCAAATGTACTTGCGTAATATGCAATAAACATAAGCATAAAGAATACCATGCCTTTCCAGAATGCGCTAAAGTTACCTGCAACTAATCCTGAAAGTATGTTTAAAGAAGCGCCGCCTTGTTTTGATGCTTCAACAACTTCATCAACGTGTGTTGATTTTGGGCTCGTAAATAACTTTGTAAATTCAGGGATTAAAGCAGCACCTAAGGTTCCTGCACTAATAATAACCGAAAGACTAACCCATAGATTGTTAGGTAAATCTTTAATTGTAAGATAGCTAACTGCAAAAGTTACAACAATTGAAAGTATTGAAGTAATCCATACAAGAGAAGTAAGAGGCTTTTCGAAATCAAGATCATCAGCATTTTGATATTTAGCTTTTGTTATAGCTCCATTTATCCAGAAAGAAACAATGGATGTTACAATCATCAATATTCTCATAAGGAATATCCAGGTAAGTAATTCAACTTTATTGGCCATACCAAGAGCAGTGTCAGGTAAAGCAAGAAGAATAAATGAGATAAGCGCAACTCCTGTTACTCCATAAGTTTCAAAGCCATCAGCTGTAGGGCCAACACTGTCACCAGCATTATCACCAACGCAATCGGCAATAGTTCCCGGATTTCTTGGGTCATCTTCACCAATTTTAAAGATCACTTTCATAAGGTCAGAACCAATGTCAGCAATCTTGGTAAAAATACCACCGGCTATTCTTAATACTGAAGCACCCAATGATTCACCAATGGCAAAGCCAATAAAACTGGCTCCGGCATATTCGCCAGGTACAAACAGCAGGATGATCAACATCATCATCAATTCCAGCGAAATCAAAACAACGCCAATACTCATACCGGCATTCAAAGGAATATTTAAAAGTTTAATGGGCTTGCGTTCAAGCGAGGCAAATGCCATACGTGAGTTGGCCAGGGTGTTCATCCTGATGCCAAACCATGCAACGGCATATGAGCCCAAAATTCCAATAACTGTCCATCCCAGGATCATTGCAACTCCGCCAACACCAAAGTTTGCATCAGATAACCAGCCAAAATAAAATGCTACTGCTGCTCCAATGAACAAGAACAAAATAGCAAGAAATTTACCCTGTTGGATGAGATACGTTTTAGCAGTTTCAAAAATTACCTGGGCAACATCCAGCATGGATTTATGTGCCCTTATCTTTTTCACCCTTAAAAATTGAAAGAGGCCAAATAAAAATCCTGCAAAGGTGATAAGGAACCCCCAGTAAAGTACCGGCTGATTTTTTACCCCGCTGGGAATTACAAGGTCTGCCTCGCTGGCAAACGTAAATGCCGGCAATAATGCGGCAAAAAGAAAAGTCAATAGTTTTTTCATATGTCAGTTTAGTTTATATATAATAATTCTAAAATCGTGGCAAATTTAAAATTATTTGGTTTCTATGGAAAAGTAATTAAACCGATATGTCAATTTAGAAGGAATTTAGATTGAAGGAAATGGAGAACTGGAGGGATGGAGAGATGGAGGAATGGAAAGTTGAAAATATTTTATTGTGGCAATTTCTTCATTGAATCGGAGGAGTTGGAGGAGGCGCCCTGATGCAATGAAAGTTGGTAGAATACACGATTTTATGCTGGCGAAGGCCAGAGTATTGACGATTTTTGTTTAACGATTAATATTCAACCTTTTCAAAAAAATGAATTGCGGCCATACATTTTTATCATTTGAAGCCTGTTTATGGTATGGATTTTATACTTTTGGACGGGTCAAAAATAAATTTTTAACATACATGCTTAAAAACAAAAGCATTGCATTCAGGTTGAGGCTTTTTATCCTTTTGGGAATTGTGATTATCTTCTCTACTATAATGTGGATTGATTATCGCTCATCCCGGGATATATTGATGCATACCGTGAAACAAAATGCTACCAACCTTGCCCAATCAACAGTACACATTATTGAAGGTGTAATTGTTGCAGCAGAAAAAATACCGGAAAATGTAGCCCCACTTCTTGAACATACACAATACAATGAAGATGAAATTAAAAACTTTTTGATGCCTATTGTCAGGCATAACGAGGAGATTTTTGGTTCCTGTGTTGCGTTTGAACCCTATGGGTATGATTCAAGTATGCGATACTTTGCACCATATTATTACAGAAATGGTGATTCGGTTTCTTACAAAAGACTTGGTGATGACATCTATGATTATTTTCGTTGGGATTGGTACCAGGAACCAAAGGAATTGGGCAAACCTGTATGGACCGAACCTTATTATGATGAATATGGCGGAGATATCATCATGGCAACCTATTCTGTGCCCTTTTACAGTAACATTGACAATCAGGAAACTTTCGCTGGAATTGTAACTGTTGATATCGATTTAAGTTGGTTAAGTAGCTTAATCGATTCACTGAATATTGCTAGGACCGGGTATGCATATCTTTTGTCGAAGGAGGGTACATTTCTTAGTCACCCCGATCAATCGTTGATCATGAATGAGAGTATTTTTACCTTGGCAGAAAAATATAACAATATTGATTTATTAGAGATAGGCAATGAAATGGTTGAAGGTAAATCTGGTTTTGTCAGGTTCAGGCCACTTTCCTTGGAAGGATATTCATGGTTGTATTATACCCATCTACCTAACTCCGGATGGTCTATTGCTATTGTTTTTCCAGAGGACGAACTGCTTGCCGACCTTCATTTTCTTTTTTTAACTCTAGTTGCATTGGCACTGGGTGGTATAGTTTTAATTTTTGTTGTTATTACCGTAATATCTAACCGGATAACACGACCTATTGAAAAACTGGCTAAAGTGTCAGCCAAATTTGGAAGTGGCCATTTTGATGTCAGTTTACCCAAGGTAAAACGCAATGACGAAATTGGCCAATTAACCGATTCATTCAGGTTGATGCGTGAGGAGTTGAAAAAATACGTTGCAAACCTTAAAGAAACCACCGCAGCCAAAAACAGGATTGAAAGTGAACTTAAAATTGCGCATGATATCCAACAGGGTATAATTCCAAAAATTTTTCCACCCTTCCCCGATAGGGAAGATGTTGACCTGTATGCAGTACTCGATCCGGCAAAAGAAGTTGGTGGTGACTTATACGACTTTTTCTTCCTGGACGATAAACGATTGGTATTTGCCATTGGGGATGTTTCAGGAAAAGGGGTTCCTGCATCACTGTTTATGGCTATAACCCGTACTTTGCTGAGGGCTAAAGCAGTTGGAAATATTTCATCGCCAGAAATTGTAACCAACATCAACAAAGAACTGTGCATCGATAATGACAATGCGATGTTTGTTACATTTTTCCTGGGTATTCTTAATCTTGAAACCGGAGACCTGGACTTTTGCAATGCCGGCCATAATTACCCATATATTTTAAAGACCGGAAAACCTCCTGCCCAACTTAACCAAACCCATGGAACACCTCTGGGCTTGTTCGAAGAAATTAAATACAAATCGGGCAATATGAAAATTGAAAAAGGAGATTCTCTTGTACTATATACCGATGGCATCCCCGAGGCTATGGATATAGTCGGGAATCTTTTTGGTGATCCGAAATTGGAAGATATATTGATCGCCTTTGATGATGAACATTCACCCGAAAAGATTACAAAGAAACTTCTGGAAGATACCAAAACGTTTGAAAGCGGAGCTGAACAATCCGATGATATTACTATTTTAGTGCTCACTTATTACAACAATTACAAGGTGAAAACGAGCACAAACGAATTTTCTATTGATATTTCCAACAAAGTTGAAGAGATCAGCAAAATGAATGCCTTGATCGACCAGGCTTGTGAAGCATGGAGCATCGATGTTGCGCACGGACATAAGGTCAACCTTGCCCTTGAAGAGATTGTTTCGAATATCATTAATTATAGTTTTACCACCAATACTGAACATTCAATTCATATTTCGTTGCATTTGATTGAAGATATCGTTCGCATTACCGTTAGCGATGATGGTAAAGCTTTTAATCCCCTGGAGAAAAAGGATCCCGATTCACTTGATAAGTCAATAGAAGAGCGTGAAATTGGTGGATTGGGAATATATTTTGTGAAACAATTTATGGATCATGTTGAATACCGCAGGGATGATGGGAAGAATATTTTGACATTCGAAAAAAACCTCAAAGACTAAATTACCAAAAACTATTATGGCCACATTCATTCATCATAAAAATCCATATTCAGAAGAATTAACTGATTTAATTGCTGGTTTAAAGACGACTCCAGGAGTTTGCATATTTATCGATCTGATTAATTCGACGGGTGACAAATTTGATCAGGCTGAAAATGCATGGATTCGTAAACTCAATAATACTTTCAACTTTATTTCTTTCATCAACGATTTTCCCAATTTCGTGGTCAAAGGGATTGGGGATGAACTGATGCTTTACCTTCCGGATAAGGACCTGAAGAAAAGCCGCTCTTTTAACAGCTATTTTTCACTTTTAAGTGAAATTTATGCAACCATGGACACACTGATCCATCATCCTTTAAAAGAGATTTTTTATGAATGTAAGGTAGCCATCCACTACTGTACCGATGTTTACAACATCACTTTCTTTGATGGTGTTAACGATTACTATGGAACTGATATCGACATGTCGGCCAGGTTAATGAAAAAAGCCCAGGGCAACCGGATTGTGATGAGTGAGGCCTTTTATAAAATGGTAATGAAAGATGTGAAGCAACTCAACATTAATAAAAAAGACACACTGATCGACGAGATTTCCAAAACCTACATCGAAGATTTCAAAGGTGTTCCTCATCATACAGAGTACAGGTTGTTACAGATGAAGTAAGTGCCATTGCATGCTTATTTTATGAATTTTTGATTACTTATTCCTTTCGTTTCAATTTAAAAACCTTTTTCATAGTTGAGTGTTCATAAGGTATGAGGCATAGAAACATCCACTCAGGCTTACTATTTTTCATAGGTGCTTATTTTTTTCATCTTTCAATAATCGCTCAATCCTGTTTGCCCGAAGGCATAAGTTTTCAAACCCAGGCTCAGATTGACAATTTTGTTTTCAACCATCCAAAATGCACCGAAATAGAAGGCGATGTTATTATTCAGGGCGAAGAGATTTTAAATCTGAATGGTCTTTCTGTAATTACTGATATTTGGGGAAGCCTTACAATTTATGAATGCAATCATTTGAAATTTCTTTCCGGACTTGATCAACTAACTGAAATCGGAGCTAGCCTTTCGGTAGTCAACAACGACTCCCTGGTAAATTTTACCGGATTAGGGCGGATAGATAATATTGCCGGTAATTTCATAATCGAAAATAACGAGTTGCTTTTTTCAGCGGCTCAACTCGAAAACCTGGTTTCAGTTGGACAGGATTTTATATTTACTGAAAACGAAAGTTTCAGCAATTTAAAAGGCGTCGGAAAGCTTGAATCAATAAGAGGTGCATTAGATATATTTAATAATTATTTTCTTACTGATATTTCAGGGTTTAATAACTTGGATACAATTGGGGACAGGCTTTGGATAGAAACCAATTACCATTTGATTGATATCTCCGGGTTTCAAAACCTTGAATATGCCGGTGGACGTTTTATGATAAGTGATCACCCCGATTTAGTTATGATTACAGGGTTTGGAAAACTATCCTCCATTGGCGAAGATTTGCGGATAATCTTAAATTATGAGCTACCTGATCTTGACTTTTTGAATAGCTTGACTAATATTGGTACCAGTTTGACTATAGATGCCAATTATTCTTTGACAGATATTGAAGGGCTGAGAAAAATAGAGTCCCAATCGATCCTAAATCTACACATCATAAATAATAGCCTCCTTGCGGTTTGCAATGTAGAAAGTATTTGTAGCTTTTTATCTAATCCCAATGGTTCCGTTTTTATTGAAAATAATACAACAGGTTGCAATTCAAAAGATGAAGTAATTGAAGCATGCGAAACTATCCAAATTAAGGAGAATGTGTTCAAGCCTGAATTTGGCCTCTATTTAAATGCTGAACAAAATGAATTGCATGTAAACTCGGACCTAAAGATCATGAGTTGTAATATATATTCAGGCAACAACCTACAGGTATGTTCTATACAAGTAACTTCAAATGTTATTAAAGTCCCGAATTTGCCCCGAGGATTATATATTGTCGAATTGTTTACTGATAAACCAGTAGCAAGGAAGAAGGTGCTTTTGCCATAGAAGTGCAAGTCTTGTCCATCTATCTGTACAACTTTATGAAGTAACGAATATCTACTTATCTTTTTCTAAAGCACCTTTAATGGAAACCTGAAGCTGTTCAACGAGTTCTTCAATGGACTGGCCTTTGGGCTCCACAGGATCGAGTACTTTATAAGTTATTTTTGTTCCGAATTGCAGAGGAAACGGTCCATTCGATATCAGTTGGTGATGACCCTTTATTGCAAAAGGTACAATCAAAGCTGAGGGTGCAGACCGAAGAAGCGTTTCAACTCCTGCAGATTTAAATCTGTTTACATGCCCGGTTTTACTTCTGGTACCTTCAGGGAAAATGCAGGCCGCCTCGTTGCTTGCCTCAATGAGTCGTCCAAGCTTAATGATCTCCTTAATTGACTGGGATTTGTTCTTTCGGTCGATCAAAGCTGATTTGCCATGCCTGAGGTTGTACGAAACGCTGGGTAGGTTTTTTGCCAGTGATTCTTTTGAAACAAACTTTGGATAAAACTTCCTGAATCCCCAAATAATAGGAGGGATGTCGAGAAGGCTCTGGTGGTTTGAAACAATAATCAGTGGTCTTCCATCAGGGATTTTTTCGAATCCGGTGAATTTTATTCTGCATCCAACGAAGTGTAACGATCTAACCAGGACGAAGTTAAGCACATCAACCACCTTCTTTCGTGCATGGTCACCAAATAAATGATGGGCTGCCACCTGGATGGGGTGAAAGATAGCAAGTAACAGGCCGAAACTGAGGTAGTGAAATGGAGTGAAAATATAGCCTAATATTTTTTTCATAGCTTGAAATGGCTTTCCAGATACAAATAAAGAAAAAATTCAAATACACTTGAATAAATGAATCAAAAACAAAAATATTCAGGTATAACCAATAATTATTTGATGAGATCATTTGAATAATTAAAATTGCAGATACCCTCACCAAAAAATAGAATAAAATGAAAGCAAAAAATCTGTTAACCACATTATTGATTGTTGTTTCACTTCAATCAATAGGTCAGGAGTACCACAAACTAATCAATGATTCACTTTACTGGGATGTTGCCTTCAAAGACCCATCTTATATTTGCAATGAATACAGTAAGCAAGGGCCATGGAGATTCTTTTTCGAGGGAGATACTGTCATCAATGCATTGACCTACAGTAAAATTAGATTTTTTCCTTTCGTTAATCTAAATACACCTCCAGCCCCAAATTGCCCACCTTTTGCGGTGGATACCATTTCTTATCTTTTGACAAGCAAGTTTCTTCGCGAAGATACCTTGCTACACAAAGTTTTTGTTTATGATGCGTCATATGAGGAGGAGTCCGTTTTGTTTGATTTCAGCCTTAATCAGGGTGACTCACTCCATTGTATTGGTAATAGCTATGCTGTTGTTGATACAGTATATTTTGTTACAATGTCAGATGGTGTTTTAAGAAAAAGAATTGAATTTGGAGGATATTTTGTTGATAATTGTAGCGGCTACATGTTGGAAGGCATTGGTGGGCCGGGCGGGCCAATAGATGCACCCTTCTATCCGTATTTTGGAGGTCCTCGATTTATGTGTGTGGAATCCTGGAACGGCACTACCATTGGTCAGTATCCCTGTAATGATTTTATTACAGCTATTAATGCCAGCAAAGATTTCAAACCTCAGCTTTCAATTTCCCCAAATCCTGCAAAGGATTTTGTTTGGATTGAATGCAAAGCTGGTATAAAAGAATTTCGGGTTTTTGATGTTACCGGGAGGCAAATGGATTATCAAATAATGCGGAGCAATACACACTTGTTAGATGTAAGCCACCTCAAAGAAGGTTTGTATTTAATTCGGATCAGAAATTTTGAG
>Ga0070729_10002261_pt1 | contig 25478 bp, 19 predicted proteins | sample tdDd472_FD_66725 | JGI IMG/M metagenome (GOLD analysis project Ga0070729, IMG submission 66725) | Marine sediment microbial communities from the Atlantic coast under amendment with organic carbon and nitrate - tdDd47.2 | ecosystem: Environmental > Aquatic > Marine > Coastal > Sediment | place... | reverse complement strand
AGTTCCTTACCGAAGGCCGAAGGCCCGACGATCCCCACTGACAGATTCAACACATTCAACGTTTTCTCGTCGCAGCCGATCAACCCGAAATTTGCATGCAGCCAACCGGCGTAGGGCCGATCGTCCTCGACCACTTCAGTACTCTCTATGTCTTCGGGAGTGTAGAGATTCTGACCCAGGGCATAGTCGATACGTATGCGGTTCGAAGACTGGAACATGAATGTTCCCCGAGCCCAGTCAGTTAGGGAGAAGGGTACTTTTTCCTCACCGGAAAGCCAGGCCAGCTGGATACCATTTGTATAGTGGCGGTCCGAATCATCGACTCCCAGCACATCGTTTTCGAAATGGAGGGTAAAGATTCCGGAGCCGTCGGAGGCTGGCTGTTCCGTGTTCTGGCCTGCCGCCGACGGAGGCGCGATCGTATTCACGGCGAGAAACACCCAGAAAAACAGCGTTACCCAAAGGAAGGGGATATACAATTTTACCCTGCGACGCCCGCAACAGCAGTTCATCCAACTCTCCCGGGGCCTTTCAGGGCCCTTTTATCAACTCAATGGCTGTGGATAAGTCCGGGGATTACCGTGGACAGTCTGGTTACCGATAGAGTCATTGGTGGATAGATAATTAGACCTTGGGGATTGGGTGGATAAACCCTGCGGTTACACCCATTGTTTTCCTCAACGATGACCACCTCGGATCAGCTGTCAGATGCCAGAATCGTCTACTTCCGTTTACTTGTCCATATTATCCCCAGGCCCTTCTACTACTACTACTTTTCTAAATCTAATCAACTTGATAAGAGGCGAGTGATCTCCTATCATGACGATCCCTTGAACGAGCCCCTGAAAGCTCGCCCGAACCACCTTGACCGGAGGACCAGCCAGTGAAGTTCGTGATCCAGCAGGAAGAATTGCAGAAGGCTCTGGATGTCATCGCCAACGTGGTGCCCGCCAAGACCACACTGCCGATCCTGACCTGCGTGCTGATGGAAGCGAGCGAGGGCCGCTTGAAGCTTTCAGCCACCAACCTGGATATCTCAATCACGACGAGCACCGACAAGGTGGAGATCAAGGACGAAGGCAAGGTGGCCATTCCCGCCACGAAGTTCGTGCCCTTTGTACGCAGTCTGCGACCCGGTTCGGTGACCCTGGCTCAGGCCGGTGAAAAGATCAAACTGGACTCGGGAAAGGCCCGCCTGACCGAGAACACCATGAACGTCGAGGAGTATCCGGCCCTCAAGGAACTCGAGGCGAAGAACGGTCTGGATGTGGAAGCATCCCTGCTCATCGACATGATCAACGAGACCAGTTACTCCGTGTCCAGGGACGAAACCCGTCCAGCGTTGATGGGAATTCTCTGGGAGATTCGCCCAGACTCTTTGACTCTGGTTGCCACCGATGCCCACCGCCTGGCCCGCACGACCCGGACCATGGAATGGACCGTACCCGGGGACAGGGAGATGATCGTCGATACTGCCGGCCTCCGGCAACTCCCGCGCATCGTCACCTCTTTGAAAGACGACGAGGATGCGTCCGGTAACGTGACCCTGTTCATGGGCGACAACCAGCTTTCAGTCAGGGCAGGGCCGACCGTATTGCACGCTCGTCTGCTGGAAGGTCCTTTCCCTGATTACAACGCGGTCATTCCCCGGGATAACGACAAAGACGTGGCGATAGACAAACAGGAACTGGCCCAGGCCATTCGCAGGGTCTCCATCACTGCCGATCGCATTACCAGCCAGATCCGTCTCGGAGTCGAAAGCGGGCGCATGGAACTTACAGCCCGGGGTACCGAGGGCAGTCAATCCGAGGACGAGATCCCTATCTCATATGAGGGAGACGCCATGGAAATCGGATTCAACTATGCCTATCTGCAGGATATCCTGAAGAACATCAAGGCTGAGACAGTCGTCATGTCACTGAAGGATGCGCAGAGTGCCGCATTGATCAAGCCCGTCACCGAGGAAGGTGACGAGACAGGGTTGCTCTGTCTCCTGATGCCTCTGCGCTTGGCCGGCGACTGATCCGCCGGATGCGGATACTCTCGGCAGCGGTCAGCGGCTTCAGGAATCTTCAGGATCACCGCTTCATTTTTTCGCCCCGGGTCAATCTTGTCCTGGGGCGAAATGGTGAAGGGAAGACCAATCTGCTGGAGTCCCTCAATTTTTTCGCCTTGGGTCGATCCCACCGCGGCAGCAAATCCGATGAGATGATCGGTTTCGAGCACGACGCCCTGCATGTCGATTTGGATGTGGAGGAGGAATCCGGCAATGAGATTTCCTGCGAGTACGGGTTGGACAGAAGCGGCGCTCGCCGTTTTCGCATCGATGGCGAATTGATCCACCGCCGCTCGGATCTGGTGGGGCGTCTGGCCACGGTTTTCTTCAACCCGGACAGCATTCGCCTGGTCCAGGGCGGTCCCCAACAGCGGCGAAACTTCGTGGATCAGAGCATGTCGGAGATAGATCCGCTTTTTTTGGCTGACTTGACTGCATTTCAACGGTCTTTGAAACAAAAAACCGGTCTATTGAGGGACCTAAAACGAGGTATTCTGGACTACCGAACCGCGCGGGAGGAACTGGCGGCCTGGAACCGTGAACTAGCCGATCATGCCGCTGGAGTGTGCTTGGGTCGCGCTACCTATGCCCGACTTCTGACCCCTCGCGCCAACGACAGCCACCGGCAACTGGCGGATCGCAATTCGGAACTCGAGTTCGAGTATCGACCCAGCCTGGAAGCAGTGGCGAGACTGGCTGGCAACAAACCTGAAAATACTCCCTTAAAAGAGGATTTGGCTGCGGATATTTTGACGGAAATTGATTATATTGGGGAGTCGGAAATCCGACGGGGCCGGCCCCTGTCCGGACCCCAAATGGATGACTTCGAAGTCCGGCTCGATGAACTGGATCTGCGAGTCTATGGATCACAGGGTGAGACCCGTACAGCGGCGATCTCTTTGATCCTTGCCCGCAGTGATGTTCTCTATGGAGAACGCAATGTTCGACCCGTTCTGTTCTTCGACGACATCTTCAGCGAACTGGATCGCGAACGGACCCGGAGGCTGCAGGAAATGGCCTCCCGGTTGCACCAGGTTTTCATTGCTTCGGCCCGCAATGACGATGTGGCCGGTTGGCAGCCCGAGCTTGTGAAGACCTGGAACGTCTGTGCAGGAGAATTCACCGAGATCCAGTCCGGCTCCCTTCCTGACGGCAGTTGATCAGGGCGACAAGCCGCCGGAAACCACGCCTGACAAGGGAAGCCACCAATGAACCGCCGAGGTGACAGTCGTGGCCCGCAGCCGATCTCGAGGATCCTGCGCGAGGTCTTGGATGAATGCGGTCTCGATGACCGCCTGGAAGAACGTGCCGCGCTGCTCCGCTGGCCGGAGATAGTGGGCGATGACATAGCCAGCCATTCCCGTGCCGTGGATCTCAATGACGGGGTCCTGGTTCTGGAGGCGGATCACGGAGCCTGGCGCCAGGAACTGACGCTGCTGGTTCCGATGATCATCAAGAAATTCAACGCCATGTTTGGCGACGGGACTGTCCGGGAAATCCATTGGCGAGATCGTCCCAACCGCCACTCAAGACGCGATAGGAAAACATGACAGACATGCCCAAGAATAACAATGGCTCCGCGGCGGCGAAGGAGTATACGGCTCAAGGTATCCAGGTCCTCAAGGGCCTCGAAGCGGTGCGCAAGCGCCCGGCCATGTACATCGGCGACACCAGCGTGCGGGGGTTGCACCACCTGGTCTATGAAGTGGTCGACAACTCCATCGATGAGGCCATGGCCGGCTACTGTGATGACATCCGGGTGGTCATCACCAACGAAGACATCGTCACCGTTCACGACAACGGCCGCGGTATTCCCGTGGATATGCACAAGACCGAGGGCAAGCCGGCCCTTGAGGTCGTGCTGACAAGTCTGCATGCGGGCGGCAAGTTCGACAAGGGCAGTTACAAGGTGTCCGGCGGCCTGCATGGCGTAGGTGTCAGCTGTGTGAACGCCTTGTCCGAGTGGACCAAGGCCGAGGTCCACCGCGACGGCAAGATCTATTTCATGGAATTCGACAGAGGTCACCCCGTGGCCGAGATGAAAATCATCGGCGAGTGCCCGCCCGAGGAAACCGGCACCATCATCAGCTTCAAGGCGGACTATGAGATCTTTCCCGAACGGGTCTATTCCTTCGAGACCTTGCGGGGCCGGCTTCGCGAACTCGCCTTCCTGAATCGCGGTGTGAAGATCACGATCTGTGACGAACGAACCGGCAAGGAACGGGAAGAGACCTATCACTTTGAGGGCGGCATTGTCGAGTACGTGCGCTGGCTCAACGAAGGGCGCACACTGGTCTGTCCGCAGCCCATCTACTTCGAGGGCGAGCGGGACGGGGCCCAGGTCGAGATCGCCATGGATTACAACGACGGTTACAGCGAGGCGCTCTTCACCTTCGCCAACAACATCAACACCACCGAGGGCGGCAGCCACCTCTCCGGGTTCCGGGCTGGTCTGACCCGGACCCTGAACGCCTACGCCACCAATTCGGGCCTGTTGAAAAAGGACATGTCCAGCCTCACCGGCGATGATGTTCGGGAAGGATTGACTGCCATTGTCGCCGTCAAGATCCCCGAGCCCCAGTTCGAAGGCCAGACCAAAACCAAGCTGGGCAACACCGAGGTCAAAGGGCAGGTCGAGCAGCTGGTGAACACCTACCTGGCCGAGTATCTGGCCGAACACCCCAAGGAAGCCAAGGGGATCATCAACAAGTGCATCGCGGCGGCCCAGGGGCGCGAGGCCGCCCGCAAGGCCAGGGACCTGACGCGACGCAAGTCGGCCCTGGACTCGGCCGCACTGCCGGGCAAGCTGGCGGACTGTTCCAGCCGCGACCCGAAGGAATGCGAGATCTACCTGGTGGAGGGCGACAGCGCCGGCGGCTCGGCCAAGCAAGGCCGCGACCGGAGGTTCCAAGCCATCTTGCCGCTGAAGGGCAAGATCCTCAACGTGGAGAAAGCCCGTCTGGACAAGATGCTGGGCAACGACGAGATCCGTACCATCATCACGGCCCTGGGCACGAGCGTGGGGGCGGGCATCTTCGACCTGTCGAAGCTGCGCTACCACCGGGTGATCATCATGACCGACGCTGACGTCGACGGCAGCCATATCCGGACTCTGATCCTGACCCTGTTCTTCCGACACTTCCGCGAGATTATCGAAAACGGCCACATGTACATTGCAGAGCCGCCGCTGTATCGCGTCAAGAAGGGCAAGCAGGAGATCTATGCCTACAGCGAAGACCAGAAAGACAAGCTGGTGGAGGATATGGGGCCCCGGGGCATCTACGTCCAGCGGTACAAGGGACTGGGCGAAATGAATCCGGAGCAGCTCTGGGAAACGACCATGGACCCGGAGTGTCGAACCATGACCCGCGTCACCCTCGAGGACGCTGCCGAAGCCGACCACGTGTTCACCATCCTCATGGGTGAAGCGGTCGAGCCACGGCGCCGGTTCATCGAGGAGAACGCCACTCAGATCAAGTTGGAAGACCTGGATATCTAGTGACGGACCCCGCGACCGGATGTCCCGGGCGCGGCGCCAGATGCAGCTGAATGAGCCAAAAGAGGAATGGGAATGTCCGACGACAAGCGCAACAACGACCAGAACGATGACGACCTCAACGAGGAACTGAACGAGGACTCCGTCGACGCCGACGAGGGGGATCTGTCCGAGGGCCGGGAATCCGACGATCCCGCCCCCGAAGGCAGCGCCGTGCCCAATACGTCTGGCGAGACCATTCTCGAGGTCGCCATCGACGAGAAGATGCGGACCTCGTACCTCGAGTACTCGATGAGCGTCATCATCAGTCGCGCCTTGCCCGACGTCCGGGATGGTCTGAAACCCGTGCACCGCCGGGTATTGACGGCCATGAATGATCTGAACCTGCAACCGGGACGGCCTTATCGCAAGTCGGCCAAGATCACCGGCGACACCACCGGTAACTACCACCCTCATGGGACGACGGCGGTCTACGACACCCTGGTCCGGATGGCCCAGGATTTCTCACTGCGTTATCCCCAGGTGGACGGCCAGGGCAACTTCGGCTCGGTGGATGGCGACAGTGCCGCCGCCGAACGGTACACCGAGGCCCGCCTGACCAAATTCGCCACCGAGATCATGCGGGACCTGGACAAGGACACCGTGGATTTCGTGCCCAACTACGACGGCTCACGCACGATGCCCTCGGTGATGCCGGCGGTGGTGCCGAATCTTTTGGTCAACGGCGCCGATGGTATCGCCGTGGGTATGGCTACCAAGATCCCCCCCCACAACCTGGGCGAGATCTGCAACGCCCTGATCGCCATACTGGACGACCCGGATCTGGAGCCGAACCAGATGCTCGACTATATCCAGGGTCCCGATTTTCCCACCGGCGGCATCATCCACGGCCGGCGCGGCATCTATGACTATGTGACCACCGGTCGGGGTCGGGTGGTCGTACGAGCCCGCACCGACATCGAAGTGGACAGCAAGGACCGCGCCCAGATCATCATCTCGGAGCTCCCCTACCAGGTGAACAAGGCCTCGTTGATCGAGAAGATCGCCGGTCTGGTTCGCGCCGGCACCATCGAGGGCATCAGCGACCTGCGGGACGAAAGCGATCGCGACGGCATGCGGGTTGTGGTGGTTCTGAAGAAGGACGCCTTCCCTCAGGTCGTGCTGAACAAACTCTATGCCCACACCTTGATGCAGACCACTTTCGGAGTCATCAACCTGGCCCTGGTTGACAACCAACCCCGGGTCATGGACACAAAGACGACGATGGTGGAGTTCCTCAAGTTCCGCGAGGAAGTCATCTTGCGCCGCACTCGTTTCGAGCTGCGCAAGGCCGAGGAGCGGGCCCACATTCTCGAGGGCTACCGCATCGCCCTGGACAACATCGACGAGATCGTCGAGCTGATCAAGAAGAGCGCTTCCCCTGAGGCCGCCCGCGGCCAACTCATGGAGCGCTTCGGCCTGTCCGAGATCCAGGCCCAGGCCATTCTGGATCTGCGCCTGGCTCGGCTCACCGGCCTCGAGCGCCAGAAGATCGAAGATGAATACCGCCAGCTCATCGAGCGCATTGCCGAACTGAAGGCCATCCTCGAAAGCCGCGACCTGGTGCTGAAGATCATCCGGGACGAGATCGAAGAGATTCGTCAGGGCTATGCCGACGAGCGGCGCACGACCATCGTCGAGGACGAGGGCGAGATCGATATCGAGGATCTCATCGCCGACGAGCCCATGGTTGTGACCATCAGTAATCAGGGCTATGCGAAGCGCATCCCCCTGGACACCTACCGGCAGCAGGGCCGCGGCGGCAAGGGCATCACCGCCATGGGCACCAAGGACGAGGACTTTGTAGACAACCTCTTCGTGGCGTCGGCCCACCAGTACCTGCTGGTGTTGACGGAGAAGGGACAGCTCTACTGGCTGAAGGTACACCGCGTACCGTTGGCCGGCCGCGCCAGCAAGGGCAAACCCATCGTCAACCTGATCCAGATCCAGCCCGGCGACAAGATCCACGCCGTGTTGCCGGTCCGGGAGTTCGGCGAGGACCATTTCCTGGCCTTCGCCACCAACCTGGGCATCATCAAGCGGACACCGCTGGTAGATTTCAGCCGGGTCCGCTCCGCGGGCATCCGGGCCATAAACCTGCTGGAGGGTGAGCACTTGGTTTCGGTGCGCGAGACCGACGGCAACAGCGATATCATCATGGCCAGCAGCAGCGGCCTGGCGATCCGTTTCCACGAGTCCGATGCCCGCGCCATGGGCCGCACCGCCCGCGGTGTGCGTGGCCTGGCCCTAGGCACCAAAGAGCAGGCCATCGGCATGATCGTCGTGCGAGAGGGCGAAGACGATGCAGCCCTGCTCTCGGTGACTCAGAATGGTTACGGCAAACAGACGCCCCTGTCCGAGTACCGGATTCAGCGACGGGGCGGCAAGGGCCTGATCACCATCAAGTGCAGCGACCGCAACGGACCGCTCATCGCCATCCGTGATGTGCACCCGGGCGAAGAGCTGATGGTGATCACCCGCCAGGGGATCATGATCCGCATTGCCTTGGACTCGGTCAGCCTGCAGAGTCGCAACACCCAGGGTGTCCGGATCATCAACCTGAAGCAAGGCGACCTGGTCGGCGGCATCGCCAAGATTTCCCAGGAAGCGGTGGCCGGACTGGAGAACGGCGACGAGATCGACGAAGAAACCGGCCCCGATGACGTCGATAGCCTCGATGATGACGGAACCGAAGAGGGGATCGATATCGACGATATCTCGACGGTCGATGACCCAGACGCGGACCTGGAGGAGTGACTTCGCGCCGCTTTCCCGGACCGGTAGTCCGGAACCGCAGCGCTGGAATGGGGGCCCCGAAACGGGCCCTAACCTGCGGCTGGAACTGTTTCGTGAGATTTGGCGTTTCCGGGTTGCTTCCATTTCCCCCTGAACCCTAGAATCAGCTCATGGCCTATAATTTGAAAAACAATATCAATTACCAAGGTCATCAGCCGCCGCAGGGCGGCCGTCTACCTGGATTTTTGTGGACCACTCCGACGGGCCTGTTGATCCTGATGGCGTGGCTGGTCCTGTGGACGACCGGACTGATCGGTGCGGGTCTGGCCCAGGACGAGACCACAGCCGAAGCCCTGGACACCCACGTACTCGAGAGTAATCTGGTGGCCGTCGTCAGCGTCGACGGTGTGCTGGAAATCCGCGAAATCGATTCAGGTGATCTGGTGCTGCGAGGCGAGGCCCCCTCCCTTCAGAATGCCCGCCGCCGCCGTTCCGGCGAGAGCTCCGTCTTCACGGCCCGCTCGCTGGAGGGCGCCGCCGGAGGTTTGCGCGGCTTCTCTTCCGGCGCCGACGACGACGGAGACGGCCTGGTTGACGAGGACCGCCTGGATGGCCGTGACAACGACGGGGACGGCCGAATAGACGAGGACTATGCGGCGATCAGTGATGCCATGTCGGTGATCAACCGCACCCAGGCAGGCAGAACGACACACCTGGAACACTATCGCTGGGATTACAGCCACCTGACGTCGGCCCTGTTCCTTTCGGCGGCCTTGGATGCCAGCGGCTATGACGAGACCAAGGCGTACACCCTCGAGGCCCCGAGCGGGTACTGGGAAGAAGCCGAGGTATTCAGTCGATCCCATTCCATCGCTGGGCGCGGGCACGAAGCCGCGGGCCATGCCTTCGTGGCCCAGGTGCCTTTGACCGGTCATCCGGGCATTCCCGCCCGGGCTGGAGTCACCTACGGCGGGAAGAGGACCAAGGTTTGGCTGGGCGTTCTGGACCTGAACTCCGAGGCGACCGCTCGCAATGGCCTCATTGTTATCGACGGTTCGAGCCTGGCGATTCCTTTTGGCGACGAATCCCGGGACCTCGTGGTCTGTGTGTCCGAGAGCTGGCTTCAATTGAATCGGCTGCTTTGCCAGGCCCGGCGAGTTCACGCCGGTGTCACTGACCCGATCGACGGACGCCACGCCCCCTGGATCGTCAGCCCCTTGTGTTCCGGATGCCGACTCGCCGCGTCCCCGGAATTCACCTGGACCCTGGATTCCGCGGGCGACCTGCACATCACTGCCACCATCAACTCCGGTCAATCCGGCCTACTGGACCCGGACCTGTTTCAGCTGGATGGCCAGCCCCTGGGCTCGCCTGCTATGATCGTCTGGCGCCCGGCTAACAGCGACGCGGTGAACCTGGACTGGAGCGCAATGACCCAGGGACTGCTTCACCAACAACCGGGTCAATTGACCGACCCCTATGGCGAGGCCGACTCCCTGCGCGGTCACGGCGCCACCGGCGAATTGGAGTTTCGATTTGCTGGAATCGACGCCGAGTTGGCTGGACTGCTGGCGGGCAAGGACGAGGGTCTGGTCCTGACAGAGAAGGAGCTCCGAGGGCGCTGGTTGGATGGTCGCCCGCTGAAAGAGTCGGCTGTCCCTGTTCAGACGGAAACGACATCTTCAACGGAGAACTGGAATCAGGGTACGCTCCTCGACAGCGCCGCCGCAGAGGCCGGCGCGGACAACAGTGGCGCGGTCTCTTTCGAGTCGGAAAAACATCGCCCCTCTCTGTCCCCTGCCCTGCTGGAGGGCTGGCCGAACCCGTTCCGGGATATTATCCAGCTCAGATTCCGGGTGCCCCTGACCATGGAAGAGGCTTTTGTCTGGGAGGACGAGGATGATCGTCCCGCAGGGTTGGACCTACAAAGTGCCGTCCCTTGGCGCAGTGGAGATCCCAGTGTTTCAGTCAAGATATACAGCGTCAACGGACAGGAACTCATGACGTTGCACCAGGGAGCCCAGGGATCAGGCGAGTACACGGTTCAATGGAACGGTACCAACGCTTTCGGCCGACACGTGGCGTCCGGGACCTACTTTTGCAAGCTCCAGATGGACGAATGGAGCGTCACCCGACGCATCGTTTTCCTGCGCTAATTCGATTATTTTAAGACCCCCAGAAGGCCCTTTTCCGGGTTTTTCCCCATAATTCTCCCTCTATTTCACTTTTTTCCGGCTATTGGATTCCGTTGATGGCGATATCGGGAGAAAAAAATGTTAAAAATCTTTGTTTTTTGATGGACAAGCCCTAAAGGGTCATCGTATTATATATCACGTCCAGAGAGGAAATTTTTGTTTTCGTACACCTTTGCGCTGCCCAAGGTAAATACACTTGGGGGGTATTTAACGTGGAAGAACGGCTAGAAGCACTACAGGAACCATGGACCAGCTTTGTGATAGAGTTTCCGACCTATCCGAAGCAACTGATCCATGGCAGGGAGGAGAGTCAACGGATTCTCTTCCTGTGTCCGCAAGCTGAAGCCAACCCGACCGAGCTGTGTCTGGCGTTGTTCGGCTCCCAGATCCTGATGCATCGATTGCAGCAGGGGGAATCGACCGATGCTTTGACCACGACGGGGTTCGTTTTCGTCTATTCGGCCGAGACTCCCAATGCGCTGCGGAGCGTCTTGGGCCGATACCAGACAATCACGAATGCCCCGGTTCTGGTTGCCCAGAAATCGAACGTGGTCAAGACGGCACACTTCGTCACCGAGTTCCTGAATCGGGTGACCGCCCCGGCGTTCAGCCAGGGCCAGGTTTTCGGAGATCAGGCCGACAGTGGCATGGGCGGGGCCCAAATGGACCCGACCATGAAGCCCAATGCCGGCGACAGCGATCTCTGGAACGAGAGTCTGCCCGAGATCATACTCGTGGACGAGGAAGGCAACACGGTGCACGCGTCCCATAATCTGCAGGATTATCGGGCCGAGTACGCCTGTCGGTATGTGTTGGCCCATTTCAACGAGAATATCAATCGGGACAAGATGGCCGAAATGGTCAATCTTTCTCCCGGCTATTTCTCGAACCTGTTCCGCTCCGAGGTCGGTATGAGCTTCAGCGACTACCTGATCCAGGTGCGGATCGAGAATGCCAAGGGGCTGTTGCGCCGTTTCGACCTTTCGGTCGAGGCGATCAGCAAGAAGTGCGGCTTCAACAGCCTGGCTCACTTCTCGCGGACCTTCAAGGATCGGTGCGGCCTGTCGCCGCTCAAGTTCCGAAAAAGTCCGCACGTCGTGAACTGATCTCGGGATTCGATCCCGATAAAAGGCCCTTCCTTCCCGGGAAGGGCCTTTTTCTACGCTGCAACAGGGCTTAGATTGGGTCCCATGTCACTTGTATCGCTGAACAACGCCCACTTCGACTATGGTCGCGAAAAGATCCTGAGAGGGGTCAATGTCGCGTTGCACCCGGGGGTGAAGGTCGCCCTGGTGGGGGCCAACGGCGCCGGAAAGACGACCCTGCTGGCGGCACTCTCGGGCGACATAGAATTGCCTGCGGGCATGCGCCAAATCAGCGGTTCGACACGAATTCGCCTGCTTCGCCAGGAAACGTCGCTGGATCCGGGAATCGGTGCCGGCGCCCATCTGCTGGAGGCGGTGGCCGAGGCGGCTTTCCACCGCGAGCTGAAACTGGAGCGCGAGCTGGAACGCCTGGCCGCCGAGATGGAGCGCGCGCCCACCGAGACCCAGGCGGCAATGGTCCGGGAGCAGGGGCGCCTGCAAATGGAGTACGAACGCCTCGACGGCTACTCCGTTCAGTCTCGTCTGGAAACCGCATTGCGCGGAGTCGGGCTGTTGCCCGAAACCTGGGGTCGCCCCGTAGACCGGCTCTCGGGAGGCGAGCGCCGCCGAGCGGCTCTGGCGGCGGTGTTGCTCAGCGGAGACGACCTGTTGCTGCTGGATGAGCCCACCAACCACCTGGACCTGGAATCCTGCGAGTGGCTGGAGGGATTCCTGGACCAGTTTCCCGGTGCGGCGATCATCGTTTCCCACGACCGCCACTTTCTGGACCGGGTCGCCACGCGCACCTTGCACCTGGACCGGGGCAAGGTCATCAACTACAGCGGCAATTACTCGTTTTTCGATGAACAGAGTCGCCTGCGCTTTCAGCAGGATCTCTCGGCTTGGCAGCGGCAACAAACGCGTATCCGCCAGACCGAAGAGTACATTCGCCGCAACATCGAGGGACAGAAGACACGCCAGGCCCAGGCCCGGCGCAAGCAGATGGCCAAGGAGGAAAAGCTCGAGCGACCCACCGCCGAGCCGGGCCTCTTTCGGTTTCACCTGCAACCGGTGCGCTCCAGCGGTGGAACCGTGCTGCAGACCGAAGGGTTGACCAAGGGATTCGAGACAAAGCCCTTGATCCGGGATCTGGATCTGCACATTTCCCGTTCCGAACGCGTCGGCATCATCGGCCCCAACGGCTGCGGTAAGTCCACGCTGCTCAAATTGCTGGCCGGACGCCTGATTCCCGACGCCGGCAAGGTGGTACCTGGACACAATGTGGATCTGGGATTCTATGACCAGGAGCTGTCCGGCGTTTCGGACCACAACACGGTCATCAACGAAATCGCCACCGTTGAACCCACCGCCACTCTCGGTGAACTGAGATCATTCCTGGCGGCATTCGGATTTGGTGAAGATCTTTTTGATCGCCCGGTGGGCCAGCTTTCCGGCGGTGAGCGGGGCCGACTCTCGTTGCTGCGCTTGATCAAGGAAGGCCACAACACCCTGTTGTTGGACGAGCCCACCAACCATCTGGACATTCGCAGCCGTGAGTCCCTTGAGGCTGCTCTGGCCGAATACACCGGCACCCTGGTCGTCGTGTCTCACGACAGGCGATTCCTGGACAAGATCGTGGACCGGCTGGTGATCTTTCCCGCCGTCGAAGCGGATCCTGAAAGCGCCGCTTCGACGGTACAAGACTATGCCGGCAACTATGCCGAGTATGTACGCGACCGGAATCAACATCGGGCCCAGGTCGCCGCGCAGGCGACGGAAACCGGTAGCCGAACCACCGGCAGCCCTGATTCCGCGACGAACGAGATCGCGACGCCGATACCGGGACCTTCGGGTAGAACACTTTTGAGCAAGAACGAACAGAACCGGCGGCGGCAATGGATTGCAGAGGTTGAAGAGAAGATCATCGAGCTGGAGACCGAAAAGGACGACGCTTTGGCCGAGATGGGAGCACCTGACCTGGACAACCAGCGCCGGGTGGACCTGGCCCGACGTTGCGCCGAGATCGAGACCGAGCTGAGCGACCAAATGGGTCGCTGGGAGCAATGGAGCCTGGAAATCGAGGAAGGGGTCTGAGTCGACGGCCATCGACCGTCGCGTGAATCATGGGAACCCGACACGACGAAGCCATGGGATTCTCCACCGAGACCCCCCGCGAACGCGTCATCATAGTGGGCGTGCACCTGCCTGATGCCTGGGCCGGCGGCATGGGCGGCGAGGCCGACCTGCCCGAACTGGCCCGCCTGGTCGATACCGCCGGTGGCGACGTGGTCGGCGAGCTGGACCAACGGCGCCACCGCCCGGCTCCGCGGACGTTCCTGGGTAGCGGCAAGATGGAAGAACTGCAGGAGCTGGTCGAAGAAACCGAGGCGACTCTGGTCGTCTTCGACAACGATCTGTCACCGGCCCAGGGGCGTAACCTGGAAAAAGTTCTGGAGATCAACGTTCTGGATCGCACCGAACTCATCCTGGATATCTTCGCCAATCATGCCAGCACCCGGCAAGCCCGCCTGCAGGTGGAACTGGCCCAGCTCCAGTATCTGCTGCCGCGATTGACGCGCCTGTGGTCCCACCTCGAACGCCAGGCGGGCGGTATCGGCACCCGGGGCCCCGGCGAGACCCAGCTGGAAACGGATCGCCGTCTGCTGAACCGCCGCATCGCCGTATTGAACAAGGCGCTGAAGGATATCGAGACCCATCGGCAAACCCAGGTCCGTTCCCGGGACGGATTGTACAAGGCGGCCCTGGTGGGCTATACCAATGCCGGCAAGTCGACACTGATGAACGGCATCACCGGCGCCGATGTCTATGTCCAGGACCAGCTCTTCGCGACCCTGGATGCGACCACCCGCCGGGTCGATGCGGACGAGCGTCGCCGCTTCCTGTTGACAGACACCGTCGGCTTCATACGCCGGTTGCCCCACCACCTGGTGGAGAGCTTCAAGGCAACGCTGCAGGAAGTTCGCGAAGCCGACTTGATGGTCCACGTGGTGGAGGCCAGCAGCGAGGACCCGGACCACCAGGTCGAGTCCGTGAACAAGGTTCTCAGGGAGATCGTCCCCGAAGAGAAGGCCACGCTGATGGTGTTCAACAAGATGGACCTGGTGGACGAGGAGCTGTTCCGTAACCGCTACCAGCGGCGATATCCCGATGCGTCATTCGTCTCTGCCAAATCAGAAGAGGGGTCTCTGGCCCTGCGCGATACCATCTTGAGCCGGCTCATGGGCCGCGAGTTGATTCGCACCGTAAGGGTGCCGGTGACGAACCTGCACTGCCTGAGCCGCTTTCACCGCACCGGGTCGGTTCTGGAGCAGACCTTCGAGGCGGACATGTGTCTGGCCACCTTGCGCCTGACCGAAGAGGAGCTGAGCCGCCTGGTCAATCGGGAGGGCGCTGTACTGACCGAGGATGATCCGTCGAGCTGAAGTCATTGCCGCCCGGCAAGGTCCTTGCATGAACCTTCTTCTGGAACCGCAAATACCGTCATTTCATTGCATTCCGCCCGTCGGCGCTACGGTATCCGGCGCATTTTGCCTACCTGCGGGATACTTCCTAGTATAAGTTGTTTTAAATCAACATGTTTTCTATCCTGCCCTCCGGCATGGGCCTTGCTAGAAATCCCTTGAGTCATTGTGTCCTGCTGCCGATAAAAGGCAGGATAGACCGTATTATCTCAGGATTTCGGCAGGGTTCGGAGGATCCGATCATGATGGAAGAGACGAGGTCGGTGCGGGCAGAATCAACGGTCGGGCGTCGTCCTGATCGCGCGGGATTCTCCTTGGTGGAAATGATGATCATCATCGTCATCATCGGGATCCTGGCCACTGTGGCCGGCCCGCCGATGTACCGGTACCTACAGTCCAACCGCCTGCAGACCGGAGCCGACCGCATGGTCGCCGACCTGCAGTACGCCCGATCCCTCTCCATCGCAAATGGCGACATCCTGCGCTTCGCCGCCACCGCCGGCGGCTATTCCCTGACTGATCCCGTCAGCGGCACGGTGTACCGCCAGCGCAACTTCGAACACGGTATGCAGCTCGGTATGGCCCAGACCGCCGATTTCTTTCCCTGGGGCATGGCCGACGCCACTGTCTTCAATCTCTCCAACACCACCGGCGGCAGACAGGTCAACCTGCTGCCAACGGGTATCGTGGAGGTCAACTGATCATGTTATGTCGCCTTCATGAGCGTCTGCGCAACAGCCTCGGTCGGCGGGGATTCTCGCTGGTCGAGATCCTCATGGTATTGCTAATCCTGACGGTGGGAATCCTGCCGTTGACGATCATCCAGCACCGGGCGCGACGGGAAGTGACCGAGTCGGACCACTACACCCAGGCCATCACCGTGGCCCAGGCCCAGATGGAACGGGTCAAAGGGTTGGGTTTCGGCAACGCGGCCGCGGATTCCGGCTTGGTGGGTATTGTCTCCTGGCGCTGTAACGTCGCCAACATATCCCCGGGTCTGGAGCGTATCCAGGTCTCGGCCACCTGGGAAAGCGAAGGACAACCCCAGGTCCTGACCCTGGCCGACCTGGTCTCGTTGCGTTAGGTGGTCGTCGATAAACTCGATGTCGGGCCGTTGGGGGAGGACCCGCAAACAGGAGTGGAACGGATGAGGAAGTCAGTGAGCAACAGTCAAGGCCTGGACCGGCGCGGTATGACCCTGGTGGAGATGATGGTCTCCCTGGCGATTTTCGGTGTCGTGATGGGGGTCGTGTTCTCGTTCATGACGGGCTCCAGCAACAGCTACACCGACACCCGGGAGCGAGTGCACTATCAGCAATCGATCCGCGCGGTGATCTCGCTGCTGACTCGTGAGATTCGGTCTACTGGGTGTGATCCCATGAACATCGGTTTCGATCGCATCTCCCTGGCCGACGACAACCAGATTCGCTGCCGCATGGACCTGAACGGCGACGCCGATACCAGCGACACCGGTCCGGATGAAGACATCACATACATCTTCGACCCGGGCACTGGCGAGCTGAGTCGCAACGACGGAACCGGAGCCCTGGTCATCCTTCGCGGATTGACCAATCTGGGCTTCACCTACCTCGACGCCGATGGAAACGTCCTGGCCGGGACGCCGCTGAACGTCACCGACCGGGCCCTGGTCCGCTATGTCCAGGTCAATATCGCCGGGGAGTCGGAACGGGGCGAGCCCGTGGACTACTCGACCCGGATTTTCGTACGCAACGGCTGATTCAGGTCGCCCGACAGCCGATAACGTCCGCAGCAGGAGACAGAGATGATGAATGAAACGACCAAGAACACGGGAAAGGCCATGGATCGCCAGGGCTTCGCCATGGTGACCACCCTGTTGATCGTACTGGTGATGAGCGTGCTGGCGGTAGGCATTGCGTGGCTGGCCTCGTCGGAGAAGAAGATGTCATTCGCCGAGTCGGTACATATCACTTCGGTCTTCTCGGCCGATGCCGGTGGTGAATCAGGCATCAACTTCATTCGCATGTCCGATACGCCGCCCCAGATCATCGATTTCGCCGACCGGACGGTACGCACCCAGGCTGAGACCGTCATCGCCGGCTCGCAGACCTACGACTATGAGTGCCGTTACCTGCAGAAGCGTCCGCGCCCGGGCTGGGGCGTCAACTTCAAGGACTACGACTACAGGATCGCCTCTCATGGCGAAGCCTCCCTGAAGGGCGAGAGCGGCGTCCAGTTGGTGACCAGCCGATTGTTCAAAGAAGGATACTGATACGGGCTGCCGTTGCCGTCGTCCGGCGGCGGTCACGGGCCGTTGTTGAAAGAGGAAAGGAAAGGGTCATGAATCAGAACCGTTCAACCGCGGGGGAAAACATGCACGGAGCTCCGCACGTCCTGACCGGAGGCCGCATCAGGCGCCGGATCATGGTGGCGTGGCTGTTGCCCGTTCTGCTGTTGGGGGCGTTGCCGGTGGCGGCTCAGATCTGTGAGACTCCGCTGTTCATCCAGGAGGGTCAGGTCGAAGCCAACGTCATGATCCTGTTCGACAACTCGGGCTCGATGAACGAGGCCATGTACCATATGAGCTTCGATCCCTATACCTCCTACACGGGCGGCTATACGCAGTCGAAGATTTACTATATCTCGACGTCCAAGGACTACGTGATCAACGGACGCACGGCCTACTTGACCAAGGCGCCCGGAGGATACTCCGGCCGGTACATCGGTAACTACCTGAACTGGATCTACTGGCACGCCAGCGACGAGGAACGCGCTGATATTCCCCGGGTGACCCGCATGCATGTGGCTCACGAAGTGGTGATCGATATCATCGATCGCTCTGAAGGGGTGCGCTTTGGATTGGCCAACTTCTACACCGACAACGGTGGCTACATCAAGGCCTCTTGTGGAACCAGCAAGTTCGATCTGATCAGCAAGGTGAACTCGATTTACGGCACGACCTGGACGCCACTGGCCGAGACCATGGAAGATGTCCTGGACTACTTCAAAGAGACCGACAAGAATGCCCCAATTCAGGCCAAGTGCCAGAAGAACTTCCAGATTGTCATGACCGACGGATTCCCCACCAAGGACCTCAATGTCAGTGCCTACCTGCACGACGCCGACCAGGACGGCAACGATCCCGGTAGCTGTGCGAGCATCGGCTCCATCGGGGGCACCGACTGCAGCGACCATATGGACGATGTAGCCTACTACGCGCGCAACAACGATCTGCGCTCGGACCTGGGCGAGCCGGGCGAATCGGCCAACGAGGGCCAGCACCTGGTCACCTACACCATCGGTTTCGGCATCGACGCCTATCTGCTGCACGAAACCGCCGTCAATGGCGACGGCCTGTATCTAATGGCCCAGAACGCGGCCGAGCTGTGGACCAGTCTGGAACTGATCATGCTGGACATCATCAGCCGGATCTCCACCGGCGCCGCGGTGGCCGTGGTATCCACCGAACGCGGCGACCAGGACTATCTGTATCGAGGCAAGTTCATGCCCGGTGACTGGGCCGGTTTCCTGGAAGCATTTGAGCTGCCCTACGAGACCGGCGATGCCCCGGTCTGGGAGGCGGGCCACCAGCTGGCTGCCCGCAGCTCCGGTGACCGCCGGATGTTCACCGCCATCGGTACCAACATGTACAACTGGGACGTCGGACAGGCCGGAAACGTGGCCGGAGCCATGGGCGCAGCGGACGCGGGAGTCGCCGCCGACCTGATCACCTGGTCGCGAGGCGACGATGTGTATCCCTACCGATTGCACGACAACGGCTGGAAGCTGGGTGACATCATCCACTCAACCCCGGTCGTGGTGGGCGCCCCCAACAGCTTCACCGAAGACGAAGACTACCAGTCGTTCATGAACACCTGGGTCAACCGCGAAAAGGTCGTCTACGTGGGCGGCAACGACGGAATGCTTCACTCCTTCCGGGCGGCGGACGGCCACGAGAAGTGGGCCTTCGTACCCGAGTTCGCCTTGCCCATGATCCAGGAGATGGCCGACACCAACTACTGCCACAAGTACACCTGCGATCTGACGCCGTCGGTGACGGATGTCCGGATCAATGGTTCGTGGCGGACCGTGCTGGTTTCCGGCGGCCGCGAGGGCGGTGCCAGCTACTTCGCTCTCGACATCACGAACCCGGACAACCCGTCCGTCATGTGGCAGGCGACGCTTCCCAACGGGGCCGCATTCGCTTCAGAGGTCGAGTTCGCGACTATTGATAACCGTCCGGTCGCGCTGATCGGTTCGGGGCTCGACGACATCGACGGCAGTGCGTGGCTCTACGAGTACGATCTGTCCGACGGTAGCCTGCTCGGCGGACTGGAGCTCAGCAATCTCGGCATGGGCACCCGCAACAAGGCCACGGCCCCCAGCGTCGTGGACCGCGACCTGGACGGCAATTCGGACATCGTCTATGTGGCGGATATGAGCGGTGCTCTCTACCGCATCGATCTGGATCAATCCACGAACGTGGGTTCGTGGGACGTTTCCGAGCTGTACTCGGGCTCTCAGCCCATCACCGCCCGCCCGATTCCCGCCTATGGCGAGAGCGGGATGATCAATGTCTACGTCGGCACCGGGGCCTATCTTGACAAGGACGATATCTCCACGACGGACCTGCAGAGCTTCTATTGCATCTTCGACCGTCACGATGGCAACGAATCGCCGTCGCTGGTCGATCAGACCAAAAAGATCCAAGAGATCGGCAGCGCCGACGGCTGGTTCATCGATCTGGAAGACAATCACGGCGAACGCATCACCGAACCGGCAGCCGTGGTGGCCGGCTCGGTGTTCTACTCGTCTTACATGCCCAGTCAGGAACCCTGCGAGGCCGGTGGCCACTCCTGGTTGACCCGTGTCGCCTACGCCGATGGTTCGGTGCCCGACGACGGCGAGGAAGACGACTTCAACGGTGAGCGCCGAATGGATATGGGCGACGGTATCGCGTCGCGGCCGGTTGTGGATATCGTCAACGAGGACGTCATCGTCCAGTCCAGTGACGCAACCATCACCATCCAGGCCATTGGTCAGACTTTCTTCCACCTGAACGTGCGGTCGTGGCAAGAGACCTACGAGCACGTGACGGATGTGAACTAGCGGAAAGGACGCATCATGAGATTCGCCGCAATCATAAAATCGGGTGGCCTGATGGTTCTGGCCCTCGTCGTGGCGGCCAGCCTGGTCTCGGTCGATTCGGCCCAGGCTTGGGGCAAGAAAAAGAAGAAGAAACAGGCGACCCAGGAGAAGTTCCAGAAGGCAGTGAACCTGCACAAGTACCCAGACATGGTCTTCAAGCGGGGCTTGCTGAAGCAGGATGTCTACGGCAACTGGAATCTGGGCGACACGCCGTTGGCGTTCGGCCGGAACAGCCGGATCACGTCCGATGACCCCGACCGCAAGCAGGGCCGGTTGGTCGAGGGGCGCGAAGCCGTGGTCGTTGGCCATCTGACCGGAGGCGCGCTGGTGATCCACCGCGCCACGGTACTGGGCAGCGACGAGATGATGAATCTGGGCTCCTACAGTACCGGCAGCCGCGGAACCGAGGAAGATGTGGAGACCAGAAACGAATCTGTTCCTCAGTAGAACCCGGTACGATACAGGGATGGCAGAAGCGGGCGTCGATCAGACGCTCGCTTTCGTTCTACTGCTCGACTCCCCGGGTCTTCAGCAACAGCTGTTTCAGTTGATCGATCTGGCGCTCTTGGCTTTCAGTGACCCCGGGTATGGCCGCGGCCTGGTTCAGGGCCGATTCGGCCGATTCCAGACGACCAGCCGTCAACTCGACCAGGGCGAGATTGAACCAACCGTTGATGTAGAGGGGGTAGTCCCGGACCAGCTGTTCCAGCAACTCGGCCGCCCGGTCCGGGTGGCCCGTCTCGGCGTAGAGAGAGGCCAGATTCGCGCGGATACGGTGGTCGCCGGAGCTCCGGAGGTAGGCCGCTTCCATGGCAGTGAGAGCCTCGTCGATTCGCCCGGCCCGGCGCAGCACCAGACCGCTGCGCAACCAGGGCAGGGACCAGTCCGGATCCAGGGCGGCGGCTTCAGTAAAGGCGGCCAGAGCCTCGTCGGTCCGGCGCAGCTCCTCGTAGTTGCGTCCGATACGATAGGGAATCAAACGGTGGTCCGGTGCCCGGGCTGCCGCCAACCGCAGGGCGGCCAGCGCTTCGTCGTGGGCACCCATTTCTTCCAGCAACAGGGCCAAGTGGAAAGGTGTATCGGACAGACCCGGCCGGGCGGCTTCCGCTGCGCGACCCTTGGCCAGGGCGGTGCGCAGATCTCCTCGCTTGCTTGCTCGCGACGCCTCGTGCAGGTGAACCTGCCAGGTCACGGCGGGCTGGTCCAGGGCCGCCCAGCCCGGATTCAGGGCCGCTAGGGTGAGCACGGCGACGGCCAGACGAATCCCGGCGACTCTGTGGCGCCGACGCGCCAGATCCGTGGCCAGGGTTACCAGATAGGCGGCGGCGCCAATAGCCAGCAGCGGGGCGATGGGCTGACGATAGCGGGAAGTTGGAAAGAAGGGCAACAGACTCACGAAGTAGACGGCCACCAGCACCAACACTACAGATCGTCCCGGCCGGGGCAAATAGCAGAGCCCCAGCAGGCCCAGGGCCGACAACAGAGTGAACGGCACCATGAGTACTCGCAAGGCGCCGAATTCCTGACGCCAATGGTCGTAGCTGACGATCTGGGGTAACTCGTATCCGTTCCAGAAGCGGTAGGCCTTGCGCAGATAGTGCAGGGGCATGGCCCTCAGGTCATCACGGAAGGTGTTCCAGGCGCGCCTGGTGAGAGTGCGCGAGACCTCGGATCCCTTGAGTTCGCGGCCCAGCTCCCGCTCCAGGGCCGGCTCCATGGAGGGGTCGAACTCCGCCTCGGCCTCGTCCATGATTGGCACGAAGATCCCCTTGTAGTCCGCCTGTTGTCCGATGAGCAGATTCACGCCGCCGTTGCTGGTCAACACCACGAAATCCCTGGCTACGATGATGTTGCGCAGGGTCGCCGGGGCAAGCAATAGCAGTCCGCCCGCCACCAGAACAATCGCGTAGCGCAGGCGCCGATGCCGTAGTTCGGGCTTGGTTTCCGACTCCATCCACAACAGCAAAGGCAATCCCGCCAGCAACAGCAGGACATTGCCTCGAGCCAAGCCCGTCAAGCCGACGACGGTGCCCACGATGAACCAGTTGCGCACCGTCGGCACACATACGGCCCGCAGACCGAGCAGGCTGATCGCCAGGGTGCCGGTGGTGACGACGGTGGCCATCAGGCGCAGGCCCCCGTAGAAAACCGGTGCGCCGTAGAATGCATAGAGCGCCGCGGCTACCAGTGCGACGGTGGGCCCCCTGCCCGCGGCGGGGAACAGGGCCAATCCCAGTCGCCAGACGAGCCAGATGTTCAACAGGTTCAAGCCAAGCTGCAGGACGATGACCGCTGTATGCCCTGTCCCGAACAGGACGTAGAGCAGCGCCAGCAGATGAGGATAGAGAGGACCCATCCAGTAGGTCTCGTTCCAGCCCCAGTCACCCTGGGTCAGCCGCACGGCCCAATCATGGTAAGCCTCGCAATCCAGCAAGGGGATCGTGGCCAGGTCAGTGGCGTGAAACTGGACGATGAAGACCACACGCACCGTTGCGGCCACCAGCAGCAGGACGACTAACAGTCGCGTGTGCAGTGTTGCTCCCACCGAGGATTATTCCTTCCCGGTCAGCGACAGACCCAGCTCCAGAAGGATGAACTCATTGTCGTCCGGAGTTCCGGGCGGACGACGCCCGGTGCTGAAGGGGTAGTTGTTGTCGTTGCAGACCAGCAAGGTGCGGTCGTCGATGATCGCCAAGCACTCAGGGGTTACATAGGGAAAGGAGTAGGGGTTGCCCAGGCCGATGGCGCCCGGTTCGGCCTCAGTCAGTCCCCGGTCATCAATAATGCTCAATAGGTCACAAACCAGGGTCTTCGCCAGGCAGGCATCGTCGTCCAGGACATACAGGTCGACCCGATAGATACGCTTGATCTTTGCCTGTTCACCTTCTTCGCCGTCACGCTCGACGACCAACAGCACCGAGTCGGTCACCGCTTCCATCGAGGCGATGGAGATGCCCGGCCGGTCGACGGTGTAGAACCAGTACCGCCGGGTGAACTCGCGTTTCGCGACGTCGAATTCCAGGATGCTGCGACGTCTGGAATCCGGATCATCCAGCATCGCCTTTTCGACCGCGACGTAGAGCCGGTCGCCGGCGGAGGTCCGCGCGAGGCCCTCGATGCCCCCGCTGCGCGGCAGGTTGGCGGCGGCCAGTTTCTCCTCTTCGGTGGCGAGCTGGCGCAAGTCCGGATGATCGGGAGTCCGCAGCTCCGTCGTGCCGCGCCCGTACTTGCGCAGCGGCCGCGCTGCCGGCACCGGCACCGCCGGGTCGATGACCCGACCCAGGGCGTCCACATGTACCAGGAAGGGCCCAAACTCATCGCCGATCCAGAGAGTGCCGTCGTCCAATCGCACGAAGGACTCGGGATCCAGGTCCGCGCCATAGAGTTGTCCCCGGTCATCGAGACGCGATGGAGCGAAGCCGAGTTTTCCCTGGGGATCGGTCAGGTCTGTGGTCGCCAGTATTTCCACCGTGCCGGCTTCGGGGCCCGTAGGTTTCAGATCAGGCCGGACCTGGAAGAACTGCAAAGGATAGTCCGGGCTGTTGGCCAGGGTGCCGAACCCATTGTCTTGCAGGGCGAGGAAAAGGCCATTGCCCTGGGGGATCAGCGAGCTGAAGCCCTGAACGGGTACCGATGGGAATGGAGCCTGTCGTCCGTTGATCTCCGTGTCCAGCGCCGCTCCCACCGGATCGCCCGGCCGGAAAGTATCCGCCGGCAGAATCGCCCGGCCCACCAACCGGGCCTGTCCGGGCTCCAGGGCGTCGGTCGTGCAGCCACCGAGGGACAAGACGACGACAATCAGGCCCAGGCCCGCGAGTGCATGGCGATACATATCGACTCCCCGATTAGCAGACTCGACGCTCGGGTGAACACGCCCATCGTCGGGGGTACCGGAAAAAAAATCAACGGAAGAGCGCCTTGACCGCTCCCCACGACGACGGCGAATCGGCGACCACCCCGTCGTGGATGATCTCCTCGATCAGAACGGTGAGTTCATCGGGATCGAAGCCGACCTGGGCGTAGCGCAGCACCATACCGCGGTCCAGCACGGCGTTGTAGGGCAAGCCTCCGGCCGTGGGGAACTGGCTGAACAGGGACCAGTCCGGACACAGCCAGACCGGATAGGTGACCCCGGTCTCGTCGATCCACTGCTGCACCACAGCGGCGGATTCCAGTATATCCAGGGCGATGACCACGACCCCGTCGGCCTGGTAGGCCTGATAGATCTCCTGTTCCAGGATGGCGGCCTCGGCATTGCAGCCGGGACACCAGGTGGCGAAGAAATTCAGCAGGATGATCCGGCCGGACTGATCGTACAGGGAGACTTCCTCGCCCGCGACATCCAGCACTGTGAAGTCGGCGACCGTGTCGCCAATCTGATAATCCGCGGCGGCGAGCCCCGGGATCAGGGAACACGCCACGCACAGCCACACAGCCTGTTTCTGCATGGTGTAACTCCTTGCGTCAAACCGTACGTGTTGTTCCAAGCAGCATATAGGAAATAGCAGCGTCTTTGGAAAAAATGTGCGGGGCGCGTGGCCCCGCAGTTCCAGGTGGGCGGGATCGTCTGAGGGTACGGCGGCTAGATCTCGCTCATGCGGCAGCAGACGATCTCCATGGGGCCTACTTCCTCTTCTTCTCCGAAGTCCGCGTTTCGCGCGCCGCGACTGGCCCATCGCGCCAATGCGTATCCACGGACAAGCAACACCCGGTCGCCATCCAGGAAGATCAAGCCGTCGTAAGCGCCGTTGCCATCGCCACGAAACGAGACCTCCTGCAACCAGTTGCCGTCGCCATCGAAGGTGTCGTAGGTCAGAAATACGCCGTCGGGTTGCTCGCGACCACTGCGACTGTGTTGCACCCAGAGTACGTTCCGATCATCCACGTGAAGGTCGGTGATGGCGGGCTCGGTGTCCTCGATATCGCGCTCCATCTCACCAGGGAAACCCTGCAGCCAGGCCTCGATCAAAGCGTCGAGCCGGCGCCGGTCTCTGGCGTCTCGCTTCCAGTTCTCGAATGATCGCTTGATGACCCGGTCGATCGACCCATCGGGATTGTAGACGGCGATGGCGTACTCGTTGCGCTCCAGCGGGGCATAGACACGGCCCCGATCATCCACTGTGTTGGCCAGCAGGAATGAGGGCAGCAGCTCACTCTCGACGAACTTTGGCGTCTGGAAGTTCAGCACCATGTTGGCTTCGCAGTACCGCGCGACCTCCTCACCGTTTTCGTTGAGGCGGGCCAGGTACTGGGTCCGGGCCT
>Ga0070729_10002260_pt1 | contig 25481 bp, 21 predicted proteins | sample tdDd472_FD_66725 | JGI IMG/M metagenome (GOLD analysis project Ga0070729, IMG submission 66725) | Marine sediment microbial communities from the Atlantic coast under amendment with organic carbon and nitrate - tdDd47.2 | ecosystem: Environmental > Aquatic > Marine > Coastal > Sediment | place... | reverse complement strand
CCGGCATCGCCGGCGTCGACAAGGTGATCGACCGGGGGGCGGCGCTGCCCAAATTCGACGCCTACGTGCCGATGATGTCCCTGGCCAGGATTTTCGGCACCACGCTCGAGTCCATCCCCGCCAACGTGCCCTACCTGAAGGCGCCGGAGATGGAGACGCTGAAGCTGCCGCCGTCGCTGGACAAGCAGTTCCGTGTCGGGATCGCCTGGGCCGGGCGGCCGACCCACAAGAACGACGCCAACCGCTCCTGCGACTTCCGCCAGTTCGTCGAACTGCTCGGCATTCCGGGCATCACCGTCTACAGCCTGCAGAAAGGCCCGCACGAGGCCGACGTGAAGGAATACGGCTGCGAGGGGCTGGTCATGAACCTGGCGCCGCGGCTCCGCGATTTCGCCGACACCGCGGCGGTCCTCAAACAGCTCGACCTGGTGATTACCGTCGATACCGCGCTCGGCCATCTGGCCGGCGCGCTCGGCGTGCCGACCTGGGTGGCGGTTCCGTTCGCGCCCGACTGGCGCTGGATGCTGGAATCCGACACCTCGCCCTGGTATCCCAAGCATCGCCTGTTCCGGCAGGCCGAGCCGGGCGGATGGGACGGGGTTTTCTCCAATATCCGCAAAGGCTTGCGTGAACAGCTCGGGCTCAAGCCGGTCTCGCCGGTAGTGATCTGATCGGCGTTTCGCCGGCCTTTCAAGGCGGCCCGCGTTAACCGAAAATTTGTCTATTCATGTTGCAATCGGCAGAGGGCGGTAAACCCGTTTGCGGGCTTGCCGCGCCAATGATTGGATAGAACGCCGGAAAACGCCGTGCCCGCACGCAAGCAAAGGTTCACCAACGGACAGGTCATCTACCGCGAGGGAGATGACAGCGACCGCGCGTTCGAGGTGCTGTCGGGCGCCGTCGAACTGCTGGCCGACGGGCCGGAGGGGGAAACCCGTGTCGGCGTGGCCCGCGCCGGCGACATGTTCGGCGAGCAGGGCCTGATCGCCGGCGGGGTGCGGGACCAAACGGCGCGTGCCGTCGGCCAGGTGATGGTGCGCCCGATCCTGCGCGAGAACGGCGGCGTGGCCGGTACCGGGCGCGGCGGCGGGTTGATGGGCCGGCTGTTCGAGCGTTTCGGCGGCCGCCGCCAGAAAGGCCAGGCGCCTCCCGATTCGTCGCCGGCGGTGTCGCCGGGCCTGATTCAACGGATGATGCAGTCGGTGCACCCCCTGGAAGGGCGCATCGAAGTGCGTCTTGTGCAACTGGCCGGCGACGAGGATCGCGTCCAGGCGCGCCATATCGCCGCCGCGCTGGAGCGTTTCCGCGACGTGCGCGTGAAACTGGTCGACGCTGGGTTCGAGATCGACGTCAACAAGGGGCTGGCGCGTGAACTGCTGCGCATCGGCCGCGCCGGGCGGCGGCTGTTGCGCCAATACGAGGGCGACCTTCTGGTCTGGGGCCATGTGCCTTCCGGCGGCATGGCCGTGCACCTGCATTTCATCGCCCGCGGCGATTGGGACGAACGCCTGCCGGGTGCCTTCTCGACGGCCACCGACCTGCCGCTGCCGCTCAATTTCGATGCCGGCGTGGCCGACCTGCTGCATGCGGTCCTGTTGGCCGCGACACGGCCGAAGCGGGGCGACCAGGAAGAATTGCGCGGCGCCATGCTACCGGCGGCGGCCGAGGCCGCCGACAAGGCCATGGCCAGGCCGCCTTCCGGGCTCGGCGCGCGCGAACGGGCAGGCATGGCGCTTTGCCATGGGAACGTGCACGCGGCACTGTGGGCGCAGACCCGCGACCTGGCGCACCTGGGCCGCGCGCACACGATCTACCATTCGGCGCTAAGCCACCTTGCCAACGACGAGGCCGCCATCGACTGGGCGATCGCCAACAAGCATCTCGCCGCCATTGCCTTCATCCGCGCCGAAGAGGGCGGCGGTTCGGCGCATTATGAAGAGGCCGCGGCGGCGGCGCTGGCGGCGCTCGATACCCTGACCGCCGAGACCTATCCCCTCGACTGGGCGGCGCTGCAATACAAGCTCGGCGCCATTCACTACCGGCTCGGATTCGAAAGCGGCGACACCGACGTGCTGCGCCGCTCGCTTCGCTATCACCGCAATGCGCTGAAAGCCTATTCGCGCAAGCACACGCCGGAGCGCTGGGCCGAGGTGATGTCCGCCTTCGGCCAGTCGGCGCAGGTCTTCGGCGAGCACGTGAAAAGCCTGGAAGCGTTGGCGACCGCGGTCAATGCCTGCCGCGCGGTGGCCGAGGTGCGCGACCGGCAAAAGACGCCGTTGGCCTGGGCGGCGGCGCAGAACAACCTGGGCTCGGCGCTGTTCCTGCTGGGGAAGAAAGCACGCAACCCCGAACGCCTGGAGGCGGCGGTACGCGCTTTCGAGAATGCGCTCGAGATCTACAACCAGCGTCAGCTCTATCGCCTGGCGGCGGTCACCGAGAAGAACCTGGAACGCGCCCAGGACATGATCGACTGGTATGCGCCCGACGGCATTCCGATCATCGAACTGGCCGACACGCCGGTGGCCGCGCTCGCGGCCCGTGCCGGCGGAATCAACGGCGCGCAGCCGGGCCGGGTCCGTTCAGGCCAGGCTATTGAAGTCATCGAGTAAGGTCGAAATCCGCCCCGAATCCGTCTGATCCATGATCAGGGCGGCGCGCGCCGCCGCCGCCACCGCGTCCATTTTGCGGATCCGCTGTTTGACGTGCGGAATGCTGGCCGGGGTCATCGACAGTTCGCGCAGCCCGAGGCCGGCCAACAGCGCCGTGAAACGCGGGTCGCCGGCGATCTCGCCGCATATGGAAATCGGAATGCGCGAGCGCAGCGCGGCGCTGGTGGTGAACTGGATCAACCGCAGTACCGCCGGGTGCAGGGGATCGAAAAGATGCGCCACATGCTCGTTGGCGCGGTCGGCGGCGAGTGTGTACATGGTCAGGTCGTTGGAGCCGATGGCGAAGAAGTCGCTCACCCGGGCCAGCGCGTCGGCCGCCAGCGCCGCGCCGGGGACCTCGATCATGACGCCCAAGGGCGGCAGCGGGTCCGGTACCGGGACCTTGCGCCGCTTAAGCTTGCGCGCCGCGTCGGCCAGGATCTTGCGCGCCTGCACCACTTCCGTCGTGGTCGAGACCATCGGCAGCAGGATGCGCAAGGGGCCGTGGTTGGCGGCCCGGAGCGCGGCGCGGAACTGGGTCTCCAGCAGCTTGCCGTTGAGGAGCGCGAGGCGGATGCCGCGCAGCCCCAGCGCCGTCGCGGCGCTGTCGTCGAGCGCCCCCATGCCGGCCTGGGCGGTCTTGTCGGCGCCGATGTCGAGCGAGCGGAAGGTCACCGGGCGGCCATCCACGGCCTCGACCAGCTTGCTCAGGACATCGTACTGCTCGTCCTCGTCGGGCGGCGTGTCACGGTTCATGAACATGAACTCGGAGCGCAACAGCCCGATCCCCTCGGCGCCGGCCTGCGCCACCATGGGCATCTCCATGGGCAGTTCGACGTTGGCCTGCAGGGAAAACGTCGTGCCGTCGCGGCTGGTCGCCGGCCGGCGGCGCAGGCGGTCGAGTTGGCGGTTCTTGCGCGCCAGGTCCTCGCGCCGCTGGCGGTAGCGTTCCAGCGTGTCGGCGTCGGGATTGACGACCACCCGGCCGCGAGTGCCGTCGACGATGACCATGTCGCCGGTGGCGACGTTGGCGAGCAGGTCCTCGATGCCGAGCACGGTGGGAAGGCCGAGCGCGCGGGCCATGATCGCCGAATGACCCTCGGCACCGCCGAGCACGGTGGCGGCGCCGGCGATGCGTTCGGGATCGATCTGCGCCATGTCGGGAGGGCTCAAGATGTCGGCGATGACGATGCTGCCCTTGGCGGCGCTGGAAAACGGCCTCAGCGTCTTGCGCGTCAGGTTGCGGATGACGCGGTTGCCGACCTCGCGGATGTCGTCCAGGCGCGCCGCGATGTAGGCGTCGTCCATGGCCTGGAAGGTGGCGGCGATCTCGTCGATTTCGTGCTGCAGGGCGGCTTCGGCGTTGATGCGCAGGGTCTCGATGCGGGCGTCGGCGCCGCGCACCAGGCGCGAATCGTCAAGCATCTGCTGGTAGGCATCGAGCAGGAACCAGAGTTCTTCCGCCGCCGCGCCTTCCATCGACTTGGCCCTGTTCTGCAGCCGCCGCACCTGGCGTTGCGCCAGCTTCACGGCGTGCGCCAGGCGCTCGCGTTCGGCCTTTACCTTGGTCTTCGCAATGGCGTACTCGGGGATTTCCAGCGATCCCGCCACGCGCAGGTGCGCGGGCCCGATGGCGATGCCGCCGGAAACGCCCAGGCCGGGGTATTTGCGCATGGCCGCGACCATGGTCAATCCTCCTGGAAGCGTTCGGCGATCAACTCGCTGATGGCGTCCAGCGCTTCATCGGCATCGGGGCCGGTGGCGTTCAGCCGTACGTCGGAATCGAGGCCCGCCGCCAGCATCATCAATCCCATGATGGAGCGTGCCGAAACCGTCTGGCCGCCCTTGGAGACGGTGATATCGGCCTCGAACTCGCCGGCCAACTGCGCCAGCTTGGCCGCGGCGCGGGCGTGCAGCCCGCGCTGGTTAGCGATTCTCGCGGTCCGGCCGGCGTCGTTCACGGTTTCTCTTGGGCCAGCAATTGCGATGCGATGTTGATGTATTTGCGGCCGGCTTCCTGGGCGCTGCCGACGGCTTCCGCCAGCGGCTGGGTTTCTCGCACCGAGGCAAGCTTGATGAGCATCGGCAGGTTGACGCCGGCGATGACCTCGACGTTGACCCGGTCCATCACCGAGATTGCCAGGTTGGAAGGCGTGCCGCCGAACATGTCGGTGAGCAGGACGACGCCGTTGCCGCTGTCCATCTCGCGGGTGCGGTCCATGATTTCGCGCCGGCGCTGTTCCATGTCGTCGTCGGGACCGATGCAAACGGCGGCCACGTTTTCCTGCGGGCCGACCACATGTTCGAGGGCGGCGATGAGTTCTTCGGCCAGGCGGCCATGGGTCACCAGTACCATGCCAATCATCGAATGCGGCTCTCCCCTGAGCGGTGCCTTTGTAACCGGGCGGACAGCGTGCCGTGTTTCCGGCAGCGCATGGGAAGTGATTGTGGAATTATTTTCCGGTGATTTCCAGGTCTCTGTGGCGCAATTGCACCGAATGTCCCTGGTCCGCGAGCCAGCCCGCCAGCCGCTCGGCGGTATAGACGGAGCGGTGGCGCCCGCCGGTGCAGCCCACCGCGATGGTCAGGTAGCTCTTGCCCTCGCGGCCGTAGGCCGGGATCAAGGGGGCGAGCAGTTGGGTCAGGTTGGCGAAGAAGGTTTCCAGCGCGGGGTCTTGCTCGATGAAGGCCGCGACAGGCGCATCGCGGCCGCTTTGCGGCCGCAGGTCGGGCTCGTAGTGGGGGTTGGAGAGGAACCGCACGTCGAACACCAGATCGGCGTCGCGCGGCAGGCCGTTCTTGAAGCCGAACGAGGTCAGGCAAATGGTCAGTTCCGGCCGGCCGTTCAGCGCGTAGCGTTCCTGTAGAAGCTGCTTCAACTGGCGGGCGTGCATTTCGGTGGTGTCGACGCGCATGTCGGCGCGCTGGATCAGGGGCGCCAGCAGGTCGCGCTCCTGCTTGAGGCCGTCGCTGATCGGCCGGTCGGCGGCCAGCGGGTGGCGGCGGCGGGTCTCGCCGAAGCGTTCTATCAACACGTCGTCGCTGCAATCGATGAACAGCATGCGGACGTCCAGGTCTTCGCGCTTGCCGAGCTGCTTGAGCTTGCGCAGGAAGGCCTCGGCGTCGAAGTCGCGGGTGCGGATATCGACGCCGATGGCGATGGCGCGGGCGTCGCCGTCGGCGGCGACGAGGCGCGGGATCAGCGAGATCGGCACGTTGTCGATGGCTTCGTAGCCCAGGTCCTCGAGGGCGCGCAGCGCCGAGCTTTTACCGGCGCCGGAGACGCCGGTAACCAGGACGACATGTGTTTCGATCGGCGCGGGCTGTTCAGGGCTCATCTGCGCGCATTATAGAGCCGTTGGCCAAGGCCAGCGCAAGTTGCACTTTTTTGACAGAACCGGCCTGGAACGGCGCCAGCGCCACGACCGGTACGCCGTGCCCTAAGAAACGGCGCTGGCGATCGTCGGGCAGGCGCGGCACGGCGTCCGGCGCCACCAGTTCGACGCAGAGGGCGACAGCCGCGTGCTCAACGGCGGCGAAGCGGAGAATGCCGAGCCCGCGGACTTCCAGCAGCCCGGCCAGCGCCGCGGGTGCCGTGGCGACGAGCCCGTCGGCGCCGGCCGTGAGCTCGACCCGGTCGTCGGCGACCAATTCCCAGCCCGCGTCGGTCAACCGCAGCGCCAGATCCGACTTGCCCGCGCCGGGCTCGCCCAACAACAGCACACCCTGGCCTTCGTGGGCGACGCAGGTGGCGTGGATCTGTTCGTTCGCGGGTTCGTTCATGTCATTTCGCCAACGGCAGTTCGACCCGGAAACGCGCGCCGACGACGGTGCCGTCCGGTCCGAGGCGGTTTTCAGCGATGATGGTGCCCTCGTGGGCGTCGACGATCTGCTTGGAAATGCTGAGGCCCAGGCCCGAATGGGTGCCGAACTTTTCGGCTTCCGGACGCTGGGAGTAGAAGCGCTCGAAGATGGCGCCCTCCTTGCCGGCGGGGATGCCGGGGCCGTCGTCGTCGACGTCGATGCGTGCCCGGCGGGCATCCTTGCCGAGCGTCACGGTGATGGCGCCGCCCTCGGGACTGAACGAGGCGGCGTTGGCGATCAGGTTGCGGAACACCTGGGCGAGCCGGCTTTCCATGCCGTCGACCATGACCGGGCGATTGTGCAGCCCCTCGATGCGCACGGGATGGCCGGAGGCGCCGGTGGAATTGTGGATGTCGGCGAGGGTCTCCATCATGCCGGCCAGGTCGATGCGGCCGGTCTCGGCACGCGACAGTTCCGCATCCAGGCGCGACGCGTCGGAGATGTCGCTGATCAATCGGTCGAGGCGGGTGACGTCCTCCTCGATGATGGTCATCAGTTTTCTTTGCTGGTCGGGATCCTTGAGCCGCGCCGTGGTCTCCACCGCGCTCTTGAGCGATGTCAGCGGGTTCTTGATTTCATGCGCCACGTCGGCGGCGAAGGCTTCGATGGCGTCCATGCGCAGCCACAATGCCTCGGTCATGTCCTTCAGCGTCGCCGCCAGCTCGCCGATCTCGTCGTCGCGGCCGGCCATGTCGGGAATCTTGTGGCGCCGGCTATGGTCGCGGCGCACCCGTTCGGCCGCCGCCGCCAGTTGGCGAAGCGGCCGCGCGATGGTGCCGGCGAGATACACCGACAGCATGATGGTGACGGCCAGCACCACCAGGAAAACCTGGAGAATCTGGCGCCGGGTCTCGAACACGGCGGTGTCGATGTCGGCGGAATCCTTGGTCAGCAAAAGCCCGCCCAGCACCTGCTTGTAGCGCTGTACCGGCACCGCCACGCCGAGCATCAGCCGCTCGCGGTCCAAGGCCCGCACCACCTTGACGTAGTTACCGCTCAGTGCCGCCACCACCTCGGGGTAGTCGCGGCCATGCTGGTTGGCGCGTTCCAGGTAGGTCGGATAGTTGGGCGCGCCGAAAAGCTCGGCGGCGACCCGGTCGAACAGCTCAAATCCGCGCTCCAGGAGGCTATCCGCCTCTTCCGGCGGCGGCAGTTCCTGGATGACGATGGACGAGCCGGCGCCGTTGAGCCGCCGTGAATCGGCCAAAAGCCGGCCCGCCCCGTCGAACAGCCGTGCCCGCGTGCCGGTGGTCTTGACCAGCCGCAGCACCATTTGGTTGGAAAGTTCCGACACCCGGTATTGCCCGGTCGCCAATTCCGTCACCGGCGCCTCGCTCAGCGCCACGGCGAACATTTCCGCCTGGGTCGCGAGCGCGGTCAGTTCCGCGTCGATCAGGTTGTCCTTGTACTCGTCGAGATAGAGGATGCCGGCGACCAGCAGCGCCAGTGCCACCATGTTGATGGCGAGAATGCGGCGCGTGATCGGCGAGACCCACCGGCCCCGCCGCCGTTGCCGCGGTTTGTCGGACTTCTTTCGCCCCACCCTAATCGGCTCGGTAGCGGTAGCCGACGCCATACAGGGTTTCGATCTCCTGGAACTCCTCGTCCACGGCCTTGAACTTGCGGCGCAGGCGCTTGACGTGACTGTCGATGGTGCGGTCGTCGACGTAGATGTGCTCGCCGTAGGCGGCGTCGATCAACTGATCGCGGTTCTTCACGTGGCCGGGGCGCCGGGCCAGGGCTTCGACCAGGAGGAATTCGGTCACCGTCAGGTTGATCTCCTGGCCTTTCCAGGTGCAGAGGTGGCGGGCCGGATCGAGCACCAGCTCGCCCCGGCGCATGACGGCGTCGCCTTCCGGCTCCTGGGTCGCGGTTTCGTGACGGCGCAGCACGGCGCGGATGCGCTCCAGCAAAAGGCGCTGGGAAAAGGGTTTCTTGATGTAGTCGTCGGCACCGAGGCGCAGCCCCATGATCTCGTCGACCTCGTCGTCCTTGGAGGTCAGGAAGATCACCGGCAGGGCATCGCGCTGGCGCAGGTGCGAGAGCAGTTCCATGCCGTCCATGCGCGGCATCTTGATGTCCAGGATGGCCAGGTCCACCGGGCGCGAGCCGATGCCGTTCAGGGCCTCCTCGCCGTCGCCGTAGGTGTCGACGGCGTAGCCCTCGTCCTCCAGCGCGGCGGACAGCGAAGCCAGGATGTTTTGGTCGTCATCGACCAGGGCGATGGTGTGCGGCATGGGTTTCCTCGTCTTTTCATCGAACCGGCCGAAACCTAGATGTCCAATGTGGCGAAATTATAGCCCGTTTGTGGCGAACGGTTCATCATTCATTGACCGCCGTTTGCGGGACTCGTAATATGACCCATAGACGGTGCCCCCGCAAAGGCGACAAAGCCTGGGGCTTAATAGGGAATGTGGTGGACGCGAACCCAATCAAGGCGTGTTCTTCCACAGCTGCCCCCGCAACTGTCCGCGGTGAGTGCGGCCCACAATGGCCACTGGTTGCCCCTCGGGGAAACCGGGAAGGTCGGGCCGATACGAGGATCCGTGAGCCAGGAGACCTGCCGTCGGACACGTCGATTTATCGAATCGATTGATCGCCGTGTTTGTCACTCAACTGTACCGTAACGGAGGGTTATGGCCATGATTAAAGAAACCACCAAATCTCAGTCCCAGGCTGTCGTCGAACAAACCACGTCGAAAATGCCGGCGGTGATCGCGCTCGTCTTCGGTGCGTTCCTCGTGCTCGGCACCGGGTTCGCCCACTCGCAGACGATCCACGACGCGGCGCACGACGTACGGCACGCCTTCGCCTTCCCCTGCCACTAGGGGGTTAATCATGCAACGAATCGTGATGACGGCGCTCCTTGCCGGGGCGCTGGCGGGTCTTGCTGTGTTCGCGCTGCATCAGTGGCAGACCACGCCGATGATCCTGGAGGCGGAAGTGTTCGAGAGCGGCATGCCCGCGCACGACCACGGCGCCCAGCAGGGTGCCGGCCATGCACACGCCGAAGCCGCCGCCGATGACGAGGCCTGGCCCGCGCCCGGCCTTGAGCGCAGCGCCTATTCCCTGTTGGCGGACGTGTTGACCGCCATCGGCTTCGGCTTCCTTTTGGTCGGCGCCATGGCCATTTCCGGACGCCACGTGGATTGGCAGGCCGGCGTGGTCTGGGGGCTTTGCGGGTTCGCGGCCTTCTTCGTGTCGCCGGCCCTGGGCGCGCCGCCGGAATTGCCCGGCATGGTGGCCGCCGAACTGGGCGAGCGCCAGACCTGGTGGCTGGCCACGGCGGCGGCCGCAACCGTGGCCATGGGGCTGATCTTCTTCGCCCCCGGCGTTTTGTGGAAGGCGGTGGCGGCCCTGTTGCTGATCGCCCCGCATGCCATCGGCGCGCCGCACCCGGTGATGGAGCCCGGCAACGTGCCGGCGGAGTTGGCGGCGCAGTTCGCCGTTGCCTCGCTGGTGGTGAACGGCCTGTTCTGGATGGCGCTGGGCGGCTTTTCCGGCTACTTCTACGACCGTTTCGGAAACGCCTGACGATGAGGTAGGAACGTGGCGCCGAGCCGAGCCGAACTGGGATTTGCCATCCGGCAACTGATGCGTTCAAGCCGCTCGGCGTCGCTTTCCACGGCGCTTTCCACCGCGGATGGCTGGCCCTATGCCTCGCTGGTGACGACCGCCATCGATACCGACGGCGCGCCGCTGCTTCTGCTTTCCGAACTTTCCGACCACACCCGCAACCTGAAGGCCGACGGCCGCGCGGCGTTGCTGTTCGAACGGGCGTCGCGCCATGCCAATCCGCAGCGCGGTCCCCGGGTGACGGTGCTGGGCCGCATTCGCCCGACGCGCAAGCCCGGGCACGCGCGGCGCTTTCTGGACATGCATCCGGAAGCCGAGATGTACGCCGGCTTCGGGGATTTCTCGTTCTACCGCATGAGCATCGACCGGGCGCACTGGGTCGGCGGTTTCGCCCGCGCGCAATGGCTGAGCGGGCGTTTCGTCTCCACTGACGCGAAGGCGGCGAAGGCCATTACCGCCGCCGCCGAGGGGATCATCAGCCACATGAACGACGACCACGCCGATGCGGTCGAGACCTGTGCCGCCCGGCTGCTCGGGCGTGCGGGCGGCGGCTGGCGCATGATTGGCGTCGACCCGGACGGCGCCGATTTGGCGCTCGGCAATCGGCGCGCGCGCCTGCCGTTCGAAACCACGGCGGAAAACGTGGCGCAGGTGCGCGATCGGCTTGTCGAACTGGCGGCGCGGGCGCGGGCCGGAAATCCATAGAAAAAGAGTCACAATTGCTGTTGAGACTCGTCCGGCGCGAGTCTATGAATCTTTCTAATGTGATTCGGATTGTCGGGTGCCGCATGAACACCGGTCGGTGCCAAGCTAGCTAGGGAGAGAAGCGTGGAAAACCTTGGAGTGCGGCCGAGCCGTAACGGTCTGGCCAATCACGGCCTCGGTGGTGTGAAAGCCGCTTATTGGAATTTGAGCGCGGCGCCGCTGTTCGAGCATGCGTTGCAGCGCCAGGAAGGGCAATTGACCAAACATGGCGCGTTCATCGCGCTCACCGGCGAGCACACCGGACGATCCCCTAACGACCGCTTCGTCGTCGAGGAAGACGCCACCAAGGACAGCATCTGGTGGGGCAGCGTCAACAAACCGATCAGCGAGGCGCACTTCGACGGCGTGCTGGAGAAGGTCCTGGCGCACATGAACGGCAAGGACGTGTTCGTGCAGGACTGCTATTGCGGCGCCAATCCCAAGCATCGGCTGCGCATCCGCCAGATCACCGAGAACGCCTGGCACAGCCTGTTCGCGCGCAACATGTTCATCCAGCCCCCGGCCGAGGACCTGGAAGGTTTCGAGCCCGAGTTCACCGTCATACAAGCACCGAGCTTGGTCGCCGATCCGGCCGCCGACGGCACCCATTCCGGCACCTTCATCCTGGTGCATCTGTCGCGCCGGATGATCCTGGTCGGCGGTTCCGCCTATGCCGGCGAGATCAAGAAGTCGATCTTCTCGATCATGAACTACCTGATGCCGAGCCAGGACGTGCTGCCCATGCACTGTTCGGCGAACACGGGTGCCGGCGACGACGCGGCGATCTTCTTCGGTCTTTCCGGCACCGGCAAGACGACGCTGTCGGCCGACAGCTCGCGCACGCTGATCGGCGACGACGAGCACGGCTGGGGCGCCGACGGCGTGTTCAATTTCGAAGGCGGCTGTTACGCCAAGACCATCAACCTGACGCACGAGGCGGAGCCGGAAATCTACGATCTTTGCCATACCTTCGGCTCGATCATCGAGAACGTGGTGATGCACCCGGAAACCCGTGAGCTGGATTTCTTCGATGCCACCCATTCCGAGAACGGCCGCGTTTCCTACGACATCAAGAAGGTCTCCAACGCCTCCGAGAGCGGCCAGGCCGGGCATCCCAAGAATATCGTCATGCTCACATGCGACGCCTTCGGCGTGCTGCCGCCGATCAGCCAGTTGACGCCGGACCAAGCCATGTACCACTTCCTTTCCGGCTATACCGCGAAGGTGGCCGGCACTGAGCGCGGCGTGAAAGAGCCTTCGGCGACTTTCTCGACCTGCTTCGGGGCGCCGTTCATGCCGCGCCATCCCACCGTCTACGCCAAGCTTTTGGGCGACAAGATGGCGGCGCACGACGCCAAGTGCTGGTTGGTCAACACCGGTTGGTCCGGCGGCGGCTACGGCGTCGGCGAGCGGATGAGCATCAAGCATACCCGCGCGCTCCTGAACGCGGCGCTGAAGGGCGATCTCGACAACGTCGAGTTCGTCGCCGATCCGAACTTCGGCGTGCTGGTGCCGCAGGCCTGCCCGGGGGTTCCCGCCGAGGTCCTCAATCCGCGCAACACCTGGGCCGACAAGGACGCTTACGACGCCCAGGCCAAGCACCTGACCGAACTGTTCGAGGAGAACTTCCGGCAGTTCGAGGAACACGTGAACGAGGACGTCAAGGCCGCCGCCATCCGCGCCGCCGCCTGATCCCGGTTCGATCCTCTGTTCGAGGGCCGGCGCCGCCTCCATGGGGCGGCGCCGGCTTTTTTCACGCGTGCAAAACCCGGGGGCTTGCGCCAAGGTGGTCCTGTCGCCGGTGCCGGCGGCCGGCAAGGAAAGAACGGGATGGACCGGCGGGACGCCTCGCAGAACGAGCAGTTGCGCGTGCTTTGCGTGGACGACGAGGACCTGGTGGTCGACGTCATCCGGGGCGTGCTCGCCAACTTAGGCATCGCCCCCGTGGACCGGGATTTCGACGCCCAGTCGGCGCTCCGGCGCCTCGATGGCGGCGAGCATTACGATCTCCTGATATCGGATCTCGACATGCCCGGCATGGACGGCATCGAGTTCCTGCGCCACCTGGCGGCACGCGACTTTCCCGGTGTCATCGCCATCATCAGCGAGGTCGAGCAGCGCACCCTCGACGTGGTCGAAAACCTGGCCAGGGCGCACGACCTGAACTTCATCGGCAGCCTGCAGAAACCGCTCACCGGCGATGCCGTGCGCGGCCTCGTCGATGCCTACCGGGCTTTCGTCGCCAGCGCCGGTCGCGAGATCGTCGACCGGGTGGTGCTCGTCGACGTGGCGGAAATCCGCGCCGGCATGGAGGGCGGCCAGTTCGACGTCATGTTCCAGCCGAAGATCGACGTCGGCACGCGGCGCGTCACCGGCGCCGAGGCGCTGGTGCGATGGCTGCATCCGGAACACGGCCTATTGACGCCGGAATCCTTCGTCCCCGTGGCCGAGGAGGGCGGCGTCATCCACGACCTGACGGGCATCGTCTGCGCCTGCACGGCGAACGCAGTCGCCGCCTGGAGCGACACGGCGAAGGACATCAACATCTCCTTCAACGCCGCCGTCGAGGACCTGGACGACATCGCGCTGCCGGAATTCGTCGTCGAGACCGCCAAGGCGGCCGGCATCATGCCCGAGAACCTGACCCTCGAGGTCACCGAGAGCCAGGTCATGCGCGGCCTGGTCCGGGTCCTCGACACCCTCGCCAGGCTCCGGCTCAAGGGGGTGCGGCTCGCCATCGACGATTTCGGCACCGGGTTTTCGTCGCTGGAACAGTTGAAGCGCTGCCCGTTCACCGAAATGAAGATCGACAAGGCCTTCGTCACCGGCGCCGCCACCGACGGGGCCAGCCACGCGATCTTGGAATCGAGCATCGAACTGGCCCGCAAGCTCGACCTGCACGTGGTCGCCGAAGGGGTGGAATCGGCCGAGGACTGGGAATTGGTGAAACGGCTCGGCTGCGACGAGGCGCAGGGCTATTTCCTCGCCCAGCCCATGGCCGCCGAGGACTTCCCCGACTGGCGCGCCAGTTGGGAGTCGCGGCTGTAGGCGCCCCCGGCGGCTTGACCCAACCCAAGCTGCGTTCCCGAACGGTTCGCGTAAGTCATTGATTTTTATAAATGCATAATTTTTTTGACGAAACGAACCCAATGGGCCGGACGTTCCCTTCCGGCCCAGAATGACCGAACGCCAACGGGCGCGCCATTCGCGCCAATCGGTTCCGATCGCGACCTATTCACCATGTCAAATAGCGTGCCCGCGCCGCTTGAACCGACGCCACGCACAATCGATACGCCAATCTGGCGGAAAAGTCAATAAAATCCTATTTAAAGAATTTGTGCATAATTATGTACTTAAAAAAAGTGAGAGATTCGGATAATGTATGACGGGCAGGCCAGTGCAACTGAGTAGATTCGCCGCATGTTGATCGACGCCAGTGATGATATGTCACATTCGGTGGGGACGTTGCTTGCTGCCGAAATTTATCACTTGTGCGAGGCGGATGTGAGGGCGCGAGACAAATTAAGCGCCTCTCGTTCGACTCTACGCACCTTGGCCGTAAAGGACGTGATCTGCGCAGAGGTGTAGACATAGGTTTGCGTCGTCCATGAAAAGGGGTCTGTGCCGCCGGATTGAAGGTCGACAAAGGGTTCGTTTTTTCTGGTGTTGTAGGTTGGGGCTGTGAGGAAATATCCCCCGCCGGGGGTTTCTAGCGAGGCGTAGTCTAGGACAATTCCATGTGCTATCTCATTTCGTCTTCCCCCCGCCATCGACACATATTTGATAAGCTTTTGATATTCTTCTTTTCCCTCTGCGCCAGTTTCGAAGAAAATTTCGGCAGCACAATCGAGGGACTGAATACGCGCGGCTGAGCTCATTAAGTTGCCGTATACTCGTGACGCGCCAATGGTGTCTGATTTGACAAGGACGGAAAACAACTCGGCAAGTTGCGTCTCAAGTAACTCCCATTGGCTTAACGCCTCGCCAACGGCTTGATGTATTGTGCTAGCCTCCTTGTCCCCATACTCCTCGCGAGGGCCAAGGGACCAAAAGTTCTTATTTTTAAACTCAACGGGCAACATGTCAGACACCAAAGAAGATCAAGACAAACTCACCGGAGAGGAGACGGACAAGCGCCGGGACGAGGCGCTCAAGCGGGCGCTGAGCACGCCGCCGAAGTCGCGTGGGAAACATGGAGAGGAAGAGGAGACCGCTCGCTAGCACTTTAGTTGTCAGCTATTTTGTTTGCAACGTCACCGTCGAGGATTATGTGTCCCCAGCAAGTGGTGCGAACTTGGTCTCCGCCTTGCTTAAATCCGACATGGACAACTTGCCGGTTTAGCCGCTCCTGTATTGTTTGTACGCCAGGAACAAAATCAGAATCGCTCGATAGCAAGATGGCGATGTCGTAGGAATTGTTCACCGCACCTTCAAACAGGTCCGTGACGATGGATACGTCAACGCCCTTTTCGACTTGGCGGTCAATACGTGCGTTGCAATGCGGGCAGTCGTCATGTTTTGCCTTTCGGTCAACAACCTTGACATTGTACCCGGTCATTTGTCCGAGGTTGTTGTGAAGGAATCCTTTGAGCTTTTCGTCTTTACTTCCTGATTGTGGGTTGACTGACGCATAGACGTTCACACCCTTAAATACGAGCTGTGCACCTCCACCGAGCACGGATGGAAGCTCATTCATTAGCAAAGATGGCAAGTCTCGCCAGCCAATGCGAACAAATTTTTCGCCTGAATTTGCTTCGGGGCGCATGTTGTCGTTCCAGCCAAGCTGGAAGTTCCAAAAGTCGATGAAGAATTTTACGTTTGCCACTAGTCAGTCTCCCAAGCTCAGAGTGAAGCAAACGTAAAAACCCGCCACGATGGCGCGTGGCGGGCGGGCTTTAAAGACCGAACATGTTTGTTCGGCGGATAATAATAAGCCCTATGTACGTTTAAGACTCAGCCCTGTCAAGAGTCTTTCCGCCTAACGTCTGCCCAGAAACCTTTTAGCATGAGTTGAAAAGCTTTGCGAGTCAGTAGCGGTTTAGATGTGCGCCCGCTTAGGAGTCCGCCGATAGGTCAACCGCTTCCCTTCTGCGCCAGCAAGGGCCTTGTCGCGGCGCTCAACTTCGTCAATGTCACGAATTTTGCAACGGAGAACGAACCCGTTGAGATAGCGTTGTAGGTGCTTCTCTTTGCCGTGCTGGTATACGCCGCGCATACCGCGCTCGAATAGGGAGAAGTAGATTTCAACGTGGTTGGGGGTCTCGCCATCGGGGCCGACGTACTGATTGCGGGCGTGGATGATGGTCTTGCGGGCCGTGAACTCTTCGCCGGTTTTGACGGGCAGGCGGGACTCGTTGGTGTGACGCGCGGTGACGCGGTCCACGCTGGTGACGAGGATTTGGCGCAGGGTGTTGGCGTCGGTGCGATTGACGACGAGGGCAAGGCGAAGAAGCCGAGCTTGCCGAAGGCGCTTCCCAACCAGGTCGCGGCCATCCGCGCCATCCTCGCCGAAAGCGAAGCCGCCATATCGTCTGTGGAACTGGCGGCCCGGTTCCGCCAGAGCAAGACCACCAAGGCGCGGATCGAGGACTTGCTCGAAACCCTCGCCATGCTCGGCCAGGCCGACGAAATCGACGGCCGTTACGTCTTGAACGAATAGGCGCTTGCGCCCGGCGCGGGACGAGGCGCGGCGCGGCGCGGCTCTAATCTTCCTCGGCGACGCCGGTGATGATGTAGCCGCCGGATTTCTCGTCGTGTTCGAGATCGACGAGGCCGCGCTTTTCCGCGTCCTTCAGGAGCTCGTTGAACGACCGGTAGCCGTGGAAGGATTCGCTGAACCCCGGCTTCAGGCGTTTCAGGGTCTGCTTGACCATGGAACCCCAGACCTTCTCCTCGTCGCCGCGGTCGTGAAAAAGGTCGTCGATGGTGTCGAGCACCAGGTCGAGGCCGTCGAGGCGGCGTTCCTCCAGGTTGGCGGCGGCCTCGGCACTGGCGGCCTCGGCACCGGCGGCCGGTTTCTTTTTCGGCTTCGCCGCCGGCCGTGCCGGCTTCGTCTTCTTCGGGCTGTCGGACGCGCGCACCAGGTCGTCGTAATAGATGAACTCGTCGCAGTTCGACGTCAGCAGGTCGGACGTGGAGTTCTTCACCCCGACGCCGATGACCAGCTTGTTGTTCTCGCGGAGCTTGCTGACCAGGGGCGAGAAGTCGGAATCGCCACTGATGATGACGAAGGTGTCGACGTGGGTCTTGGTGTAGCAGAGGTCGAGGGCATCGACGACCATGCGGATATCGGCGGAATTCTTGCCCGACATGCGCACGTGCGGAATGTCGATGAGTTCGAACGCCGCTTCGTGCATGGGCGCCTTGAATTCCTTGTAGCGCCCCCAGTCGCAATAGGCTTTCTTGACCACGATGCTGCCCTTGAGCAGCAAGCGCTCCAGCACCTTCCGGATGTCGAAGGCGGCGTACTTGGCGTCGCGGACGCCGAGCGCGACGTTCTCGAAGTCGCAGAAAAGGGCCATGTTCTGAATGGATTGATTGGTGTTCATGGGGTTAACGGCGCGCGTCTCGCGCGTCCTTTCCGGTTTGAGTAAACGTTCGGCGCATCGCCGCCGACGTGCGGCCGGCCGTCAGGCATGGGCCAGCAGCACGACCAATTGATAGGGTTCCAGCACCAGTTGTTCGGTGGCGACAATAATGCGGCCGTTGATGATGTCTGTCACGGTTTTGCGCAAACCCAGCGTCCTGAGCCGGCGCGCCTCGATGGCCTGCGAGCGCTCGGAGAAGTTGGCCACCACCAGCACGCTCTGCTCGTCGTGCTGGCGGAAATAGCCGAATACATGCGCATTGCCGGTGTCGATGATCTCGGTGTCGGCGCGGGTGAAGGCGAGGTTCTGCTGGCGGATTTGCAGAAGCCTGAGCAGGCCGAGGAAGATGCGGCCCTCGACGCTGTCGCGGTCGTGGCGGCGCTCGGCCACGTCCCAATCGAAGGCCGGGCGGTGCAGCCAGCGGCTGTCGCCGACCTTGTCGGCCTCGGCCTCATAGTCGTTGTCGTTGAGCATGCCGAGCTCGTCACCCAGATAAAGGATCGGGATGCCGCCGATGGTGGTAATGACGCCGTAGATAAGCAGGATGCGGCGGATCGCCAGGTCGGTCTCGGTCTCGTCGCCCTCGGCCAGCGCCTTTTCCAGCCCGCACAAGGACGCCGTCGTGCCCGACACCCGCATGTCGCCGGTTACCGGGTCTTCCTGGAACGGCAGGCCGCGCGCGAAACTGCCCTCGAACTGGCCGGTGAAGAACTGGCCCAGGAACTTGCGGTGGCCAATGGGGTCGATGCCGGCGGCGCGGGCGTCGTCGTCTGAAAAGGCCCAGCCGATATCGTCGTGGCAACGCACGTAGTTGACCCAGGCACAGTCCGCCGGCACCTGGAAGCCGCGCTGCATGGCCTGGCGCAGGAGCGTCACGTCGCGCGTCGCCAGCGTGCTCCACAAGAGCGCCATCAATTGCGGGTTGTAGGAAAGCTGGCATTCGTCGGTGCGCACGTACTTGATGACCTCGTCCGGATGCACGATGGCCTCCGACAGGAACAGCATGGCCGGCGCGGCGATGCGGGTGACGGCGTTGAAGGCCTTGATCAGGATATGCGCCTCGGGGAGATTCTCGCAGTTGGTGCCTTCGCGCTTCCAGGTGAAGGCGATGGCGTCCAGGCGCAGCACCTCGACCCCGACGTTGGCCAGGAACAGCATCTCGCCGGCCATGGCGTTGAACACCGCCGGGTTCTCGTAGTTCAGGTCCCACTGGTAGTTGTGGAAGGTGGTCCACACCCATTTGCGGATGCGGTTGCGGTAGGTGAAGCAGCCGGGGTGCTCGTCGGGGAACACCGGGCGGATGGTCTTCTCGAAGCGGTCGGGGACGTCGCGGTCCGGGAACATGCGATAGAAGGACTGGTGGAACGGGTCGTTCTTCAGCGCCTTCTCGGCCCATTCGTGCCGGTCGGCGGTATGGTTGAAGACGAAATCCAGGCACAGCGAAATGCCGTAGTGGCGGAATTCGTCGGCCAGTTCGCTCAACTGCTCGATGGTGCCGATGGCCGGGTCCAGGTCGCGGTAGGAAGAGATGGCGTAACCGCCGTCGTCGTCGCCGTCGGGCGACTTGAACATCGGCATCAGGTGCAGGTAGGTGACGCCCATCTCGGACAAATAGGGGATATGTTCGCGCAGCCCCGAGAGGTCGCCGCTGAACAGGTCCACATAGCACATGGCGCCGATCATGCGCTGGCTCTGGAACCAGTTGGGGTCGGCCGAGCGCGACGCGTCGAGCGCCTTCAGCGTGTCGTCGCGGTTGAGCCAGGCGTCGGTGGCCGTCACGAAGATGGTCTCCAGGTGATAGAAGAAATCGTAGTGATGGCCGTAGAGCTGGTAGAGCGCCGAAAACAGGTCCGGAAAATGCCGCTGCAGGCGGTCCGAATAGGCCTCCCAGCCCGGCGTGCTGAGAATCTGCCCGAACCGGGCCTCGAGCCGGGGCATCAGCCGGTCCAGGGTGACGGCGGCCTGTTGTTCGAGCCAAACGGGATCGTATGTATTCATGGATCAGGCGCCGTTCCTGCGGCCTTGCGGGGTCTGGGGTCGGCGCGGGCGCCGGTTCGGGCGCAGATTACCCTCGTCGGCGCGCGAAATGCAATCAAGCACCTGAAACCCATTGCACCGATCTGCGATGCTGCGCTGCGGAATGTTTGTGCAGCGCAACATCAACGTGCTAGGGTTTAGGCAATTCCAGGCCTCAGGATCAAGAGAGAGTCATGCCTCCGCTCGACGTCACGGGCGCGCCCGAAGACACCGGCCCCGAAAAAGACGCCCCCCTGCGCGACGATATCCGTCTGCTCGGCCGTCTGCTGGGCGACGTGGTGCAGGCCCAGGAAGGCGGCGATATCTTCGATATCGTCGAGAGCATCCGCCGGCTTTCCATCCGTTTCCACCGCGACGAGGACGCCGCCGCCAAGGGCGAGTTGGAGGCGACGCTGGCCAAGCTCGACCCGACCCAGGCGGTCTCGGTGATTCGCGCCTTCAGCTATTTCTCGCATCTCGCCAATATCGCCGAGGACCAGCACCATATCCGCCGCACGCGAAGCCATGCCGTGGCCGGCTCGCCGCCCCGGCCCGGCACCGTCGCCCGGGCCGTCGCCGACGCCATCGATGCCGGCCACGACGCCGGCGAAATCCGAAATTTTCTGGATGGCGCCTACATCTCGCCGGTGCTGACCGCGCATCCGACGGAGGTACGCCGCAAGAGCACCATGCTGCGCGAGATCCGCATCGCCGAGCTGCTGGCCGGGCGCGAGGTGGAAAACCGCAGCGACGAGGAACTGCGCGAATTCGACGAGGAACTGGTGCGCAACGTCTTGGTGCTGTGGCAGACCAACCTGCTGCGCCAGACACGGCTCGACGTGCTCGACGAAGTGACCAACGGCATGTCCTATTTCGACTACACCTTTTTCCGCGAGCTGCCGAGGCTCTATGCCAAGCTGGAGGACCGCCTGGCGGCGTTGGACCCCGCCACGGCGGAGACGCCGCTGGCCCCGTTTCTGCGGATCGGAAGCTGGATCGGCGGCGACCGCGACGGCAACCCCTTCGTCACCGCCGATGTCCTGAACGAGACGCTGCGCCGCCAAAGCGCCAAGGCCATCGCCTTCTATCTGGCGGAAATCGACCAATTGATCCACGAATTGCCGCTGTCCATCGCCGTGGTCAAGGCGTCCCCGGCGCTGCTCGATTTCGCCGCCGCCTCGCCCGACAGCTCGCAGCACTGGCAGGTCGAACCCTACCGGCGCGCGCTGTCGCTGATCTACGCCAGGTTGGCGGCGACGCAGATCGGCCTGAACGGCGAGCGCCCGACGCCCGATCCCATCGCCGCGGTCGATCCCTATGCCACGCCGGACGAGCTGCTGGCCGACCTCGATGTCATTCGCCGCTCCCTGGTGGAGAACGGCTCCGCCATCCTGGCGCGCGGGCGCCTGCGCGATCTTTGCCGCGCCATCGGTTGCTTCGGTTTCCACTTGGCCAGCGTCGACCTGCGCCAGAGCTCCGACGTGCACGCCGCCACCCTGCATGAGCTGTTCGAAGCCGCGCGGCCGGGCACCGGTTATCTCAATCTCGACGAGGACGCCAAGATCGCCTTGCTGGCGTCCGAACTGGAGACCCTGCGGCCGCTGGTTTCGCCGCATCATGCCTATACCGACGAGACCGCGCGCGAACTGGCGATCTTCGCCGCCGCCAAGCGCGACCGCGATACCTACGGTGCCGAAAGCATCCGCCACGCCATCGTTTCCAACTCGCGCAATCCGTCCGATCTGCTGGGGCTCGCCGTGCTGCTGAAGGAGGCGGGACTCGTCGTGCCGGGCGCCGACGGTGCCGGCGCCTCGGCGCTCAATCCGGTGCCGCTGTTCGAAACCATCGACGACCTGCGCCGTTCGGTCGGTATCATGGACAAGCTCCTGTCAGAACCCCGCTACCGGCGCCTGATCGACAGCCTGGGCGGCATCCAGGAGGTCATGCTCGGCTACTCCGACAGCAACAAGGACGGCGGCTACGTCACGTCGGGCTGGGAACTTTACAAGGCGGAGATCGGCCTTGTCGAACTGGCCCGGCGGCACGGTGTGCGGCTCCGGCTGTTCCATGGCCGGGGCGGTACCGTGGGGCGCGGCGGCGGCCCCAGCTACGACGCCATCCTGGCGCAGCCGCCGGGCGCGGTGAACGGCCAGATGCGCCTCACCGAACAGGGCGAGATCATTTCGTCCAAGTACACCAACCCCGATGTCGGCCGGCGCAACCTGGAGATCCACGTCGCCGCGACCCTCGATGCGTCGCTGGTGCACCCGAGCCAGGAACCGGTGCCGGCGGTCTATGCGGAAACCATGGAACAGCTCTCGGCGCTGGCGTTCCGCGCCTACCGGGCGCTGGTGTTCGAAACGCCCGGCTTCGAGGACTATTTCCGTGCCGCCACCGTCATCGACGAGATTTCCACCCTCAACATCGGCTCGCGCCCGGCATCGCGCAAGAAGGGCGGCTCGCTCAAGGACCTGCGGGCCATTCCCTGGGTGTTCAGTTGGTCGCAATGCCGGGTCATGCTGCCGGGCTGGTACGGCTTCGGCACCGCCGTCCGTGACTGGCTCACCGCCAACCCGGACGACGGCCTTTCCCGGCTGCGCGCCATGAACGCCGAATGGCCGTTCTTCCGCACCCTGCTGGCCAACATGGACATGGTGCTGTCGAAGACCAACCTGGGCATCGCCGGGCGCTACGCGGAACTGGTCGACGACGCGGAGCTCCGCGCCGCCATTTTCATGCGCATCAGGGATGAGCGCGCCGCCGCCATCGCGGCACTTTTCGATATTACCGAAAGCGACGCGTTGCTCGCCGGCAACCCGCTGCTGGCGCGCTCCATTCAGAACCGCTTCCCCTACATGGACCCCCTGAACCACCTGCAGGTGGAACTGCTGAAGGCGCACCGCGCGCATTCCCGGGACCCCAAGGTGCTGCGCGGGCTGCAACTCTCCATCAACGGCATTTCGGCGGGGCTTCGCAACAGCGGTTGAGCACCGGCGCCCCGTTCAATCGGCGCTTTCGCCCATCTTCATCCGCCGGTACCGCTCCAGCGCGCGCTTGCGGGCCAGGGCATGGTCGACGATGGGTTCCGGATAGTCCCGCCCCAGCCTTACCCCGGCGGCCGCCAGGTCCAGCGGATCGGCGGTCCAGGGCGCGTGGAGGACGCGGTCGGGCAATCCGGCCAGTTCCGGCAGCCAGCGCCGCACATAGGCGCCCGCCGGGTCGAACCGGGTTCCCTGGGTGACGGGGTTGAAGACCCGGAAATAGGGCGCCGCGTCGGCGCCGGATCCCGCCACCCACTGCCAGCCCGCGGCGTTGCTGGCCAGGTCGGCGTCCACCAGGGTGTCCCAGAACCAGGCCTCGCCCTGCCGCCAATCGATCAACAGGTCCTTGATCAGGAAGGAGGCGGTAATCATCCGCACCCGGTAGTGCATCCAGCCCGTCGCCCAGAGCTCGCGCATGCCGGCATCGACGATGGGATAGCCGGTCCGGCCCCGCCGCCAGGCCTCGAGGCCGGCCGGATCGTCCGCCCACGGAAAACCGGCGAACTCGGGGCGTAGGGGTTGGGCGGGTAATTCGGGGAAATGATGGAGCAGGTGATAGGAAAACTCGCGCCAGGCGATCTCCGAGAGAAAAACCTCCGCCCCCTTATCGGCGCCCATGGGCATCGGGTCGCCGGTCCGGGCCAGCGCGCCGGCCTGGACCGCGTGCCAGATTTGGCGCGGGCCGATCTCGCCGAAGGCCAGGTGCGCGGACAGCCTCGACGTGCCGCCGGCGCCGGGCAGGTCGCGCCGATCGTGGTAGCCGAACAGCGCTTCGTCGGTGAACTCCCGCAGGCGATCGCATGCCGCCGCTTCGCCCGGCTGCCAGGCGTCGCGCAGCCCGCCGGCCCAATCGGGCGCCGTCGGCAAAAGCGCCCATGATGCCAGCGGCTCGCTCTGCGGGAAGCCGCCCGGTGCCGGAATTCGCTTGGGCGCCGGCAACGGTTCGGGCGGCGCACCCGCCGCCCGCAGTGCCTTCCAGAACGGCGTGAACACCCTGTAGGGGCCGCCGCTCTTGGTGGCGATATCCCAGGGCTCGCGAATGAGCGCGGCGTTGAAGCTGCGCGCCTCGACCCCCCGCCCCGTCAGGCCGGCCTTGATGCGTTCGTCGCGCCTCGTTGCCCAGGGTTCGTAGCGTCGGTTCCAGTAGACGCACTCGGCGCCGGTCTCGGCGATGAGCGCCTCGATGGCGGTTTCGGCCGGGCCGCGCCTTAAAACCAGGCGGCTGCCCAGCGCTTGCAGCGCCTCGCCGAGCGCGGCCAGTGCGCCGTGCAGCCACCAGCGCTGGGCGCCGCCGGGTTTCCAATCGCCCGCGTCGGCATCATCGGTGATGTAAACGGGGACGATGGGCCGGCCGCTGGCCAAGGCGGCATCGAGCGCCGGATTGTCGGCGAGCCGGAGGTCGCGGCGAAACCACAAGAGCAGGGGCGGGGCGGATGGATCGGTCGGCATGCGGTTCCTGGATCGATTGGCGTTCGCATACAGAGGTAGACATTCCGTGCTGAATTGAAAAGAGGGCAGGCGGCGGCGTTTTCCCTTCGGCGCGGTTCCGGTACCATCGTCGTGGAAACGGAAAGGACGGACGCCGCCATGCTCAACCTCGGTCTTTTCATGATGCCGCTGCATCCGCCGGCGCGCGAGCTCGCCCAGGTGCTGCGCGAGGACCGGGAACTGGCGATCCTGGCCGATAAGTGCGGTTTCGCCGAGGTCTGGATGGGCGAGCATTTCACCTCCACCGGCGAACCGGTGACCTCGCCCTTGATCTTCAACGCCAGCCTCATCGACCGGGCGCCGAACATCCGCCTCGCGTCCGGTGTGCTCTGCCTGCCGCAGCAGCACCCGGTGGTGATCGCCCAGCACGTGGCGCTGTTGGACCAGATGTCCGGCGGGCGGGCGATTTTCGGCATCGGGTCGGGCGGGCTGGCAAGCGACTGGGAGGTGTTCGGCAACCTCGATCACGCCCAGCGCGGCCGCGACATGATCGAGGCCGTCGAGGCCATCCAGCGCATCTGGACCGAAGACACGCCGATCCGCCACGCGGGCGGCACCTGGCAGTTCGCCATCGAGGAACGAATCCTCCCGGAGCTCGGCGTCGGCAAGCTGATCAAGCCGTTGCAGAAACCGCACCCGCCGATCGCGGTGTCCTTGCGCGGACGCAACTCAGGGCTCGCGGTCCTGGCCGGCGAGCGCGGCTGGATTCCCATTTCCGGCAACTTCATCGACGCCGCCGACATCGCCACCCACTGGCCGCGCTATGTGGAGGGCGCCGAAAGCCAGGGCCGCGCCGCCGACCCCGGCATCTGGCGGGTGGGGCGGACGGTGCTATTGACCGAAAGCGACGCCCAGGCCGACGACCTGCTGGCCGATCCCGACGGCGTCTTCGCCGACTATTATTACTATCTCGGCACGCACCTGAAGCTGGCCATGGGGGAGCTGGACGAGACTTTCGATCCCGCCGCCCAGCGCCGCGCCGCTGTCGAGGCCGCCCAGGCGCAGGTCATCGCCGGCACCCGCGCGCGCATCCTGGATCAGCTCGTCGCCTTCCACGACACCGTCGGCGATTTCGGCACCCTGGTGCTCACCGGCCACGACACCGAGGGCATGTGGGACATGTGGGAAAACACCTTCCACGCCATGGTCGACGACATCGGCCCGGCGCTGGGCCGGCATATGGGCGTTTGATGCCGGGAGGTTTTCGGTCTCGACCGGATTCGCGCAACCGGAGGCGATATCGCCCTTTGACAGCCGGCGGGCTTCCAGATTGTAGATTATTTTCTTAATATATAGGAAAAAATTGACTTTTCAGATTTCCTGTGTTACGAGGCATTCGCCGCGTCGGCTCCGGCCGGCGGCGGGCCGCTATTGAACATTCGAATAGGTCTTGGGCCGGGGCCGATGGTTCCAGGATTGGGGACGCATTGGGGCCGGCTGTTGGGAATAGGCCGCGCGCGGTGGAGCCGTCGCCGCATGCTTCGACACGCGCTGCGCGCTGCTCAGCATGAGGGTGG
>Ga0070729_10002259_pt1 | contig 25484 bp, 9 predicted proteins | sample tdDd472_FD_66725 | JGI IMG/M metagenome (GOLD analysis project Ga0070729, IMG submission 66725) | Marine sediment microbial communities from the Atlantic coast under amendment with organic carbon and nitrate - tdDd47.2 | ecosystem: Environmental > Aquatic > Marine > Coastal > Sediment | place... | reverse complement strand
ACCCTCAGGCATAGAAATGGATGTGATCGACTGGATGATTATTGAAGATGATTCGGTTTGCCTGGATATCGATCCCGGTTTGTGCATCGATCTTAGCTATGTAGAAATTACCCTTGTGGCAAAGGCCGATACCTTTGCCAAAGGCATTCCACCCATCAGCCAGCAACCACACTCTGCTAATCACTGTGCACCTACTGCAGCGGCTGCCTGCCTTAAGTATTTCGAAGGACAGGGCGACAATCAGATTTGTGGTGGCCTTAATGATTTCGACCTTGTACAGGCACTGGCCGGTGTATGCAATACAAGCAGTAATACAGGGACCAAGGTTTCCAATCTCGCCAACGGTTTAAGGCAATGGATAGCAGCACACGGAAATGGCTACACCCTGCGTGGCCCACTGCCCTTTAACTGGCAGCAAATGCGCAACGAACTCGAAAAATGCCAGGATGTACTTTCAGGTATTTACTGGCCCAATGGTGGCGGGCACAGGATGGCCTTCAATTCCATCATTAACCGGCCTGACCCGGAAACAGGATTAATTCGTGTGGACTTTATGGATCCCTGGACCGGTGATATTGAATATGGCTTCCTGAACCCACAAACAGGACAAATGACCGGATTTACAGGCGCTGGCAACTCAGGGGAACTGGGCAATATTATTATCATTTGCCCCAAAGAACCTACCATAATACCAAATACCGGGACTGTAATTTACGGGCCTGATCCACCAGTGCAATGTTTGCCCACACCAATGCCAAGCCCGTTCAACCCGGCCCTGTTTTTCCTAAGAATATTTTCAGTGGATAATTCTGGCCACCGTGCCGCCTTCGACCTGGTAATTGATTATCAACCCGACTTACAAAGCAATCCTTTCCTCTGCATCAACAACAAGCAAAATCCCGAACCCTGGCACAACTGGCTGGGTGGACCAGATACAGCAACTGTCCCCATACAGTTATTGGGTATGGATCCGGATGATGGGATTATCAGTAATGTTGAATTTTATTACTCCATGGATGGTGGTGTAAACTGGGAGCTTTTCTATACTGATGATGACGGAACAGAACCCCTGTCGGATAGCTTTGGCACTTCCGAAAATGAGGGTGATGGATGGACAGGTTATATTTCAATGGATGATGATCCATTTGGAGATGAAATGGATGTATATTTTATGGCTAAAGCCACATTTGAAAATGGCGGAACCATGGAGGCAACCAACAGCACCTTCTATAACCCCACACCTCCATCAGCCATCGAAATGAATGTTTACGACTGGATGGAAATTGATGGGGACGAGTTCCTGCTCGAAATATTCCCGGGCGAGTGTATCGACCTGGAATATGTAGAGGTAGAAGTGATAGCTAAACTGGATACGTTCCAAAAAGGAATACCATTGCTAAACCAGAGACCTATTTCCGACTTCCATTGTACACCCACTGCAGCGGCAGCCTGCCTGAAATATTTTGCCAACGAGGGTGATCAGTCCATCACAGGCGGATTGAATGATGACGATCTGATAGAAGCCCTTGCACAATTGATGAAAACCTGGCAAAACGGGGGAACTTATCCCAGCGACCTTGCCGATGGCTTAAGGAAATGGGTGCAGGACCATGGTGACAATTATACTGTTTCAGGTCCACGATCATTCAACTGGCAGCAAATGCGCAACGAACTCGAACGTTGCCAGGATGTGATTGCAAATATCTACTGGCCCAACGGAGGAGGCCATTCAATGACCTTTAATTCGATCATAAACCGGCCGGTAAACGACCTTATCCAGGTCGACTTTATGGATCCATGGACCGGGGAGATTGAATGGGGCTGGTGCAATCCTCAAACTGGATGGGTGAACAATTTTACCGGTGCCGGATCCAGTGGAGAACTTGATAATATTGTGTATGTATGCCCAAAAGAGGAAAGTATTACTCCGGGTACCGGAATCATTATTTACGAACCATTTCCGGCTATTCCAATTACCCTTCCTGCACCTGTAAAGGGTTTGTACTTCCTGCGCATAAAAGCAGTCGATGCCCAGCAAAACGTTGCTCGCTTCGATTTTGTATTGAATAAAGTTGAAAACCGTGACTGGGGCGATGCACCTGAAGGAATTGAAGTTATAGCTTACCCAACCACAGCACTTCACAATGGTGCAAACCATAAGATTGTTGCAGGAGTTCATTTGGGCGGATCAGTTGATGCTGAACCTGATGGCCAGCCCAGCCCGGCTGCAGTTAAGGACGACAACAAGCCGTTCCCAAGCGATGAGGATGGCGTCCAGTTTTTGACCAGCCTGGTGCCCGGAGAGTTGGCTAAGATAAGGGTTTATGCTTCGGTGGATGGCTACCTGAACGCATGGCTCGACTTTGATAGAAACCTGGATTGGGCAGGCGAAAAGATATTTTCAGATAAACTTCTTATTGCCGGACCAAATGTGTTGACCTTTTCAGTTCCTTCAACTGCATCCGTTGGAACAACCTTTGCACGCTTCAGATACACCACATATAACACCTATGATTCGCTATCCTACAAAGGCCCTGCAGATGATGGTGAGGTGATCGACCAGTTGATTGAGGTTGTTAGCGAGGAAGACAAAAGCAAAATGCACCGGCCACAATTACCCAACCTGACTACCGATGGCGTAGATGTTTATTGCATGGAAGGCGAGTCGGGCAAAATTGTTCTGGCCGATGATTTCATGTGTATGGAAACCGGCCTGATCACCGATATCCACATTTGGGGTAGCTGGCTGAATGATGTAGTTCCATGGAATGATATGCCCATGTTCAAGCTTGGCATTTGGTCGGATAACCCCAACGGCCCCGCCGGCTATAGTCAACCGGCCGAACTTTTATGCGAATTTGCTTTTGAGCAGGATCAGTATTCGATGGATCTTTATGCCGAGGTGCCGGATGATGAGTGGTTCTACTGGCCTCATTTAGGTAATGCACAATTCCCGGGCGATAGCATGGTTTATAAATTGAATTTCTACATTCCCGAATCCCAGATTTGTATGCAGGATTCCGGTACTATTTACTGGCTCAGTGTGAATGTAATGGCCAATGCAGGAGCCAACTATGAATTTGGCTGGAAGAGCAGCCGCTACCACTTCAACGACTTTGCCGTGTGGCAGATAGATACTCCTGATTGGGAAATGCTATGTTATCCCAACGAGCATCCTTTAGGAGATATCTGTATGGATATGGCATTCTACATCAGTGGCCATCCCCCTGTAACACCAGAGATCAGGATTAAAGATTGTCCTTTAGACAATGGAAGTGTACCTTCCAACATCAATTGTCCACAATTTTGGGGAAGTTGGGACATTTGGATAGACAATGATGGAGACGGTTTCAGGGATGCTCCTGTTGTAGGAGCAGCAAATAACCTCTATGCCCGTGCACGCAACGATGGGCCAGGTGTAGCTAGCAATGTGTCAATCGATCTTTATTACAGGAACAATACTACGGGCTTAACTTATCCCGCCGGAGCACCATATATCGGAACGATATCTGGTCTTACAATTCTGCCAAATGACTCCGCTTCGGGTTTTGTTTCATGGACTGTTCCTCCACCACCCGATTCGGCCGGTCATTATTGTATCGGAGCAGTGGTTTCTGCACCCTACGACCCACAGACCAGCATCTTTGTGCCACAGGATAATAATGTGGCCTGTGTAAATATTGGCTATCTGTACTGGAGGGCTGGCCTGGCAGCAAAAGATGATATCGAAGCAAGTGTGGCAAGCTTTTATGTGCGCAATCCATATGATTATCCGGAATTATTCAATGTGGAAACATCATGGGTTTGGCCACCCGAAATGATGCCCGAATACATAGATGCAAATGGATTCCCGATTGATTTACCATATATGGTTTTACTCGAACCGTTGGAAGAACAGCTAATTACTATGATTGTTAATCCTCCTGCTGGAGCACAAGATGGCGATGAGGCTTTTGTTGAATTAACACAATCTGTTGTTGACCCAAGCAAACAAAAAGGCGATGTGATTGGTGGAATGAATTTCCCATTAATGGTTGACCTGTACCCACCCGAAGCCATTACCGATTTGGAAGTTACAGAAATCAGGGCGGGCACGCTACTGTCATGGACACCGGCAACACTCGACATAGCTGGTAACCCCGACAACATTGCTTGTTACAATATCTACAAATGGCCTGATACCCTGGACCGGGTTGCGCGGGTTGCAGTTTCCGGTGATTATCCAATACCTAAATTCAATTGGATTGATCAAGATCCTGCTGGAAATCCAATCTATATTGTAAGGGTTGAAGATGAGGCTGGTTATGAATCAGAGAATTCTAATCTGGCATATATTAGCGAAGCACAACCCTATTACTTTACCGGTGGCTGGCGTGGGATATCAAGTTACCTCAATCCAGTAAATCCCGATGTGGAGGCAATGTTTAGCGACTTGGTGGATGTTAATAAATTAATCATTCTCTTAAATCACGAACTTGGAGCCTACTGGCCAGGTGAGTTTAATACACTGGTAAATTGGGATTCACAATATGGATACGCAATTAAAATTTCAGGTGATGCAGCATTTAATATTTGGGGAGTAGAAGTAACGGATAAGACTGTGGATATTACAGCCTATCAATGGAAAATAATCCCGGTGTTAGGCAGGATAGGCGAAGGTGTGGCAGGTTTATTCTCAACCTTTGGAAACCAATGTGTGGTGAAATCTATTGGCGACTCGAAGGTTTACTGGCCACTTTATAACATCAATACCATTGGAAATGTTGAGCCAGGAGATGCATTCTTCGTCTATTCAACCATTAGCGGTACCATAACATTTACCACTAAAGGTGACAATTTGAGTTCGATTGAAATACCTGAATTCGTAAATACCACACCATGGAACGATGTGCATTATTCACCATATACCCATGTGGTTGCTTTTACAAAAGAGGTGGTGTCTTCATTTGAAACCGGCGATGTAATTGGTGCATTTACAGCTGAAGGAGTTTGCGCAGGAATGGTTGAATATCTGGGTAGCGAAATTGCATTGTCTCTCAGTGGCGATGATGTTTATACCGATGAGGCTGATGGTTTTGTTGGTGAGGATTACATCAGTTATCGGCTTTACAGGCCTTTAACAGCACAGATGTTTGATGTGGATGTTGTTTACGATCCCAATTATGATAATACCGGCTTGTACCATGAGAACAGTTTGTCGGCAGTTATCGACCTGAAATTAACAGCTATGGGAGTTCATGATCCCATAGATGCGAACATATACATTTACCCCAACCCCACAGCGGGAACTTTTACTATAGAGGGACTGGTTTCTGAAGCCGAAGTTGAGATTTATTCGTCCTATGGCAAACTGGTATTTGCCAGGGTAATCATGGATGAGGAATTGATCGACCTCAGGACTTTACCAAAGGGTGTCTATCTTGTTAAGGTGATTGATGCGCAGGGCACACACTTTGAAAAACTGGTTTTGAAATAGTTTTTTTTCATTTCATTTTTTTTGGTTACACCCTGTCATCGCCCGATGATGGGGTGTATTTTTCGTGAAACTCAAATTTTGAAATGCGAAGCACATTAATATTGTAAGTTGAACGCCTGATGAGTCTTAACAAATACTTTCTGAATGTGACTTTCTACATTAAGACTAAATTCATTTTTAGGAGTAGCCCAGGAATTGAACTCTTTTGCAAAACGCAAAACACGGAACTTAAAACGCTGAACAAAAATCTCCAACCCAAAGATTTTCAAGGTTTTTCTTGACAAATGCCTCATAATTTCGTATATTGTGCGGTTGATTTCTCACGAAGCGTTCTTTGCATGCTCACCCACCCCCTTCTCCTTATATTATAAATTGTTGCGATAATCCAGTTAGATACCTTAATAAATAACCTAATATTTAGTCTTATGAAAAATCAATACAAATTCAAATTCGCAATGTTTTTTATGGTGTTTTTATTCTTGCCATTCAGTACAATTATGTCTGGTGATGCGAAGAATATTAACGCAAACTTCTTAAATAATCCTCCGGTGGTAAGTTCCGACTTCCTGATTTACACTGGTGATTTGCATGTTTTTAATGATATACCGGTAGATACACTCCTGAAAAGATATGCATTATCAGCCGATAACATGCAGGAATGCAATTATACCGTTGTATTGTACGACGATTACGGGGATGGATGGACCGGTGGATTCCTCAATGTGTATGTTGATGGAAGCATAGTGCTGGAAGCAATAAATATTGAGAATGGGTATGGGCCTGAAACTTATACCTTGCCTCTTTATTCCGGTGCATTGATCCAATTTGAATACACAGCTGGTGAATTCCCTTTCGATTGTTCCTATTTCGTGTACGATAGTTTTGGGAACCTGGTTTTTGAAGATGGGGTGGGTGAAACCGTTCCACAGGGAGGGGAAATTATTGCAGAATGTGATGGAGATACAGACTGGGGTGACGCACCTGATGGAATTGAAATTCTAGCATATCCAACCCTGGCCATTCATGGCGGTGCACACCACAACATTGTCTCTGGTGTACACCTGGGTGCATCTGTTGATGGTGAGCAGGACGGCCAGCCCAGCCCGGCCGCCGTGGGCGACGACAATAATCCTTTTCCAAGCGATGAAGATGGAATTCAGTTTCTCACCAGCATTGTCCCAGGAAAAAAGGCAGTTATCAGGGTTGTTGCATCGGTGGATGGTTACCTTAATGCCTGGCTCGATTTTGACAGGAACAAGGACTGGACAGGTGAGAAAATATTCAACGATAAACAGTTGCTTTCTGGGCTTAATTTCCTGGAATTTAATGTACCAGATTCTGCATTAACAGGAACTACCTTTGCACGATTCAGGTACACTACATACGAAACATACGGAGACCTTAGCTTTAAGGGGCCTGCTGAAGACGGTGAGGTGATTGACCGTTTGATAGAAATAGTGATGCCGGAGGACCAGAGCAAAATGCACAGGCCACAATGGCCGGATCTCACAACAAATGGTGTTGATGTCTTTTGCATGAGCAGTCCTGATGTCCCTTTTGGAGTAGCTGATGACTTCATGTGCATGGAAACAGGGTTAATAACAGATATTCATATCTGGGGTAGCTGGCTCAACGATTATGTCCCCGACCTTACGAATATGCCAGGCTTCCGGTTAAGTATATGGTCTGATAATCCGGAGGGCCCCAATGGCCACAGCCAACCTAAAGAATTATTATGTGATCACTATTTTGAACCGGGCAACTTTACCATGGAAAAATATGTTGACGTTCCGGATGGCGAATGGTTCTACTGGCCACAATGGGGTGAATCAAGTTTCCCTGGTGATAATGAGGTCTATAAATTGGATTTCTACATTCCGCAAGCAGAGGCCTGTGTTCAGGATTCTGGTAGTGTTTACTGGCTTAGCGTAACTGCACTGGGTGAGACTGGATCCAACTTTCAGTTTGGATGGAAATCCAGCCGCAATCATTTCAATGATTTTGCCGTTTGGACTTCTGATCCTCCCGCATGGAACATGATATGCTATCCTGATGGACACCTTTTGGAAGATCTTTGTATGGATATGGCTTTCTACATCAGCGGGCATCCCGAAATACTTGAAAAAGACTGGGGCGATGCACCCGATGGAGTTGGTATAATAGGATATCCAACCCTGGGTATAAATGATGGTGCAAATCATGCCATAGTGCCAGGGGTTCGACTCGGCCCAAGCATCGATTCAGAGCCCAACGGAAAACCAAGTCCGGCAGCTGTTGGCGATGATAACAACCCCTTCCCGAGCGATGAAGATGGCGTTCAGTTTATGAGCAGCCTGGTGCCGGGCAAAATGGCTAAAGTGGTGGTTAGGGCTTCCACACCCGGGTTTCTTAATGTGTGGCTTGATATCGATAGGAACAACAGTTGGGCTGGTGAACAGATGTTCACTGACCGGCCGTTAAATACAGGATTTAATATTTTGTATTTAAACCTTCCTGCTTCAGCAGTAACAGGAACCACCTATGCACGCTTCAGATTTACCAGCTACGATACCCAGGGTCTGCTAGGCTACAAAGGAGCAGCCGACGATGGTGAGGTAGAAGATTATTTGATAGAAATCATTGACGAGCAGGATGAATGTAAAATGCACTTTCCACAATGGCCCGACCTGACCACAGACGGTATGGATGTTTTCTGTATGACTGGCCAGGAAGGTTATGTGGTCGTAGCCGACGATTTTGCATGCAGTGAAACCGGCCTGATCACCGATATCCACCTTTGGGGCAGTTGGCTCAATGATGTAATTCCGGAGGATAATTTGCCCACATTCCACCTGAGTATCTGGTCAGACAATCCTGAAGGCCCCAATGGGTACAGCCAACCGAAAGATCTATTATGTGAATACTATTTTGATCAGGATCAGTACGGAATGGAGGAATACGTACAGGTGCCAGATGGCGAATGGTTCTATTGGCCTCATAATGGTAATGCAAATTTCCCGGGAGATTTCAAAGTGTGGAAATTTAATTTTTACATTCCACCTGATGTAGCCTGTTTGCAGGATTCCGGAAGTATTTACTGGCTCAGTGTAAATGTGATCGATGAAATAGGTATTGGCTCGAACTATAAATTTGGCTGGAAAACCAGCAAATATCATTATAACGACAATGCAGTCTGGTCTCCTGATCCTCCCATCTGGAACATTTTGTGTTACCCTGAGGAACATCCTCTGGTTCAATATTGCACTGATATGGCTTTTTATATCAGCGGGCAACCAACTGCTACTCCCGAGATCAGGGTTAAAGATTGCCCTGCAGATGATGGTAGTGTGCCTTCCAACATCAATTGTCCTCAATTCTGGACAAGTTGGGATGTTTGGATCGATAACAATAACGACGGTATCAGGGATGCACCTGTTGTAGGTGCTGTTAACAACCTCTGGGGCAGGGTGCACAACAACGGGCCTGGTGTGGCCAATAATGTAAACATCGATTTATATTACAGGAACAATACTACCGGCTTAACTTACCCGGCTGGCGCACCCTTTATCGGTTCAATTAGCGGCCTCACGGTTCCCGCCGGAGGTTCTGCCACCGGACTGGTGCCCTGGATGGTTCCTGCTCCGCCAACTACTGGTGGGCACTATTGTATTGGATCAGTGGTTTCTGCACCTTATGATCCACAAACCAGTATTTTACCAGTGTGGGATAATAATGTAGCCTGTGTAAATATTGGTTACCTATATGCAAGGGCAGGATTGCCTGCTAAAGACGATGTCGAGCCCATTGTTGCAGATTTCTACGTACGCAATCCTTTTATGGTTCCTGAATTTTTCACTGTCGAAATGGAAGGCACTCTCTTGCCGGGGTGGCAGGTTGAATTCCTGAGTCACGAGGGCATGCCGATAAATTTACCACTTACTATATGGCTTCTTCCGGGTGCAGAGCAACTCATTACTATGATTGTTACTCCACCACCAGATGCTGAGCATGGCGAGGAAACACTGGTAGAGGTTATGCAGTATGTTGCTAATGTAGATAAGCAAAACGGAGAACTCATAGGGGGAATCAGTTTCGAAAGTAAGGTCGATCTGTATAAGCCTGATATAATTTTTGATTTGAGAGCTGAGCTGAAACGAATTGGTATTGTTTTGTCGTGGACAGAAGTAAATACTGATGTAACCGGCAGTCCCGATCATATTGCCTGTTACAATGTTTATAGAAGCAATGTACCCAACTTTGACCCAAACCCCAACAATAGAATTGGGAGAGTTGCCGTTGATGAAAATCAACAGTTGCCCGGATTCCAGTGGATTGATGTTAATCCTGGGGAAGTAAACTATTATATCGTAAGGGTTGAAGACCAGGCAGGATATGAATCCGACAATTCAAATCTGGGTTATCCGGGCCAGGGTGATAAGGACTTTGGTGATGCCCCCAACGATACCACCGGTTATGGATATCCTACGCTGCTTGTTAATGATGGTGCAAGACATAAAATTGCAGCAGGTGTGTTTTTAGGTGCCAGTGTCGATGGTGAATTTGACGGGCAGCCTGGTATGGCTGCTGTAGGAGATGATAACAATCCTGTTCCAAGTGATGAAGATGGTGTAGGATTCTTAACCACCCTTGTTCCGGGAAAAACAGCTAGGATCAGGGTTCGTCCATCCGTTGATGGTTTCCTGAACGCATGGGTTGATTTTGATGGTAATCTCGATTGGAATGGTGAGCAGATATTTATTAATGAACCTGTTTCTGCAGGTCCCAATGACCTGACCTTTATTGTTCCGGCTGGATCTTCAATAGGAACTACATACGCACGATTTAGATATACCACATCCGACAACGGAGGCCAGTTGAGCTACAAGGGCCCGGCTGAGGATGGGGAAGTGATCGATCGTCTGATAGAAATCGTATCCGAGGAGGACGAATGTAAAATGCACCGGCCACAATGGCCCGATCTTACCACGAATGGTGTGGATGTATATTGTATGGATGGCCAGGAATCTGGTATTATGCTTGCAGATGATTTCCTCTGTATCGAAACCGGCCTGATAACCGATATCCACTTCTGGGGAAGTTGGCTGAATGATATGATACCTTATGATAACATGCCAGCATTTAATCTGAAAATTTGGTCTGATCTCCCTGAAGGCCCTAACGGATACAGCCAGCCTGAGGAAGTTTTGTGCGAGTATAGTTTTGCTCCTGGTCAATATACCATGGAAGAGTTAGTCCAGGTTCCGGATGGTGAATGGTTCTACTGGCCACAGTGGCAGGAAGCAACCTTCCCCGGAGATAATTCAGTATGGAAGTTTAATTTCTATATACCGGAAGCACTGGCATGTGCTCAGGATTCCGGAAAGGTATACTGGTTAAGTGTAAAAGCGCACTGGGATGAGCCTGGCAATTATCAGTTTGGCTGGAAGAGTAGCCGGGTTAAATTTAATGACAAAGCGGTTTGGACACAAGATCCGCCTGCATGGAATATGTTATGCTATCCTGAAGGACATCTGTTACAAGATATGTGTATGGAAATGGCTTTCTATATCAGCGGACAGCCCGGGTCAACTGAAGAGTTTGACTGGGGTGATGCCCCGGATGGATATTTAGCTCCGATCTATCCAACATTATCTTCAAACAATGGTGCCCATCACTTATTTGACGGATATACTTTTATGGGTTGGGATATCGACCTGGAAGGCAACGGTATACCCCACAGCCTGGCTTTGGGCGATGATTTGGATAACCAGGATGATGAAGATGGGGTGAAATTAACAAAAGCCTTGCTGCCTGGAGGTAGCACCGGTGTAGATGTATATGCCAATGGTAATTGTTTGCTTAACGCCTGGTTCGATTTTAATAACGATGGCAGTTGGGCTGAAGCTTCCGATCACGTATTTATAAATGTACCTCTCCTTCCGGGATGGAATAATCTGACACTAACACTTCCCAGGTATACATCACCAGGTGATCTGTATTCCCGTTTCAGGGTGAACTCCAATGGAGGAATTCCTTACGATGGTTATGGATATGAGGGTGAAGTGGAAGATTATAAATTCTGTGTCTACGATACCATACCCGGAATTAAAATGGGGAATCCGCAATTTCCTGATCCCAATGGATGGGATATCAACTTTACCTTCCCATCGACGGTTGCAGACGATTGGATTTGCAATGAAACCGGTCCTGTTGAAGATTTCCATTTCTGGGTATCGTGGTTGAATGATATACTTCCTGATGAGTTTGAAAATGCAGTTCAACGTTTTGATCTGGCAATTTACAGCGACATACCCGATTCGTTGAGTTCAACCGGCTACAGCATGCCTGGTGAAGAGCTTTGGTTCCAAGGATTTGTTCCCGGGCAATTTAACTGGACACCTGTTTGTGATCACCTGCAGGGGTGGTATGATCCAATAGCAGGAGTTGTCGATCCTCAGAATCATTATGGTTGTTACAGGATTGATATCGTAAACTTTGAAAACCCCTTCGTCCAGGATGAAGGAACAGTTTACTGGTTGGTTATTACAGCACACCTTACCGGTGGTGGCGGTGGCGGACAAAGTGTTGTGGTAACACTTGATGGTATTGATCCTGGAATGCCACCGTATACGGACTGGACCGAATCTGATGTTGTACTAAGTATCCGGGATGTGGACGGATATGGTCCCAATTATCTGATCGATCCCGATGGAATCAACCTGTGGCCGGCATTGCTACATTGCGATTTATCAGCATTGGCCGGGCCTATTGTAAAAGCAGAGGTTGATGTAGAACCATATTGTGGACCGGGATGTGGTGCCACTGTAACTTTGTACGAAGGTGCATTGCAACTTGACCAACAAATAAATACTGCTTCAGGAATTTTCGAAACCATCACGGTTACAAGCCCCGCAGGAAATGTTCCTGATCTGCTAACCATTGGTTGCTACGAAGGAAAAGTCTTTGAGATCAGGTTATTTATCGAAGGTGAAGAAGGTCATCAGATTGGTTGGAAAACTTCCAATACGCATTGGAACGATAATGCAGTTTATATGAACGTGGAAGAGAACTCCTGGTATGAATTATGGGATCCGATGGGAGATGAAAAGATTGATATGGCATTCCTAATCACAGGATCTACAGAGCCCCAGGATTTATTTGACTGGGGTGACGCACCGGACGGAAATGCAGCTCCAATCTATCCAACACTATTTTCAAACAATGGTGCCTATCACTCACTTGACGGGTACACATTTATGGGTTGGGATATCGATCCCGAAGGAAATGGAATACCACACAGCCTGGCTTTGGGCGATGATTGGGATAACCTGGACGATGAAGATGGGGTGGATTTGATGAATGCCTTATTACCTGGTGGAACTGCCGGTATAAAGGTTTACGCCAATGGTAGTTGTATGCTTAACGCCTGGTTTGATTTAAATAACAATGGTAGTTGGGCTGAGGCCACCGACCATAAATTTGTAAATGTACCGCTTGCTCCCGGTTGGAATAACCTTACACTTTCTCTTCCTCAATGGGTAGCACCAGGTGATTTATACGCCCGTTTCAGGGTGAATTCCAATGGAGGCATTTCTTACGATGGTTATGGATATGAGGGTGAAGTGGAAGATTATAAATTTTGCGTGTACGATACCATACCCAATATAAAAATGGGGAACCCTCAATATCCTGATCCCAATGGATGGGATATCAATTTCACCTACCCGTCATCGGTAGCAGACGATTGGATTTGCAGTGAAACCGGCCCGGTTGAAGATTTCCACTTCTGGGTATCATGGCTGAATGATGTACTGCCTGATGAGTTTGAAAATGAGGTTCAAAGTTTTGACCTTTCAATTTACAGCGATATTCCGGATTCGATAAGCCCTACTGGTTATAGTATGCCTGGTGAAGAGCTTTGGTTCCATGAATTTGCACCCGGGCAATTCAGCTGGACACCTGTTTGTGATCACCTGCAGGGGTGGTATGATCCTGTTGGTAATGTGGTTGATCCTGAGAACCATTTTTATTGTTACAGGATTGATATCGTGAACTTTGATGATCCTTTCATCCAGACAGAAGGAACAGTTTATTGGTTGGAGATTTCTGTACACCTTATGGGTGGCGGCGGATCACAAACAATAACGGTGACCCTGGATAATGTTGATGCGAGTACTCTGCCCTATCAAACCTGGATTGAATCAGATGTTGAATTAAGTATCCGGGATGTGGACGGTTATGGACCGACTTATCAAATCGATCCAGATGGAATCAACCTGTGGCCTGCATTGCTTAACTGTGATTTGACCGGACTTCCATCTACTGTGATAGCTGCCGAAATTGATGTCATGCCTTTCTGTGGCCCTGGTTGCGGAGCCGATGTCATTTTGTACGAGGCTGGTTCAATCATAGATCAAAATCAAAATACTGCTTCGGGTGGAATGGAAACGATTACTGTGGCCAACCCAGGAGGCTTTATACCGGATCAACTGACCATAGGATGCTATGAGGGCAAGGTGCTCGAAATACGTATCTTCACTTCGGGTAGCGAAGGATATCAAATAGGATGGAAAACCTCTGTAGAGCATTGGAACGACAATGCAGTTTATAAAAACGAGGAAGACAATTCCTGGTATGAATTATGGGATCCGCTTACCCAAGAAAAGATTGATATGGCCTTTTTAATCACTGGAACTCCCGGGCCAGGATCTGCCGATATCTGGATCAAAGACTGTGACGCTGATTTTGGAACAGTACCTTCTTCAGGAATATGCGGAGGTTACGTTTGTGCCGGGCCTGACATCTGGATTGACAACGACAGTGATGGAATTATTGATGCACCTGTTGTAGGCACAATTAATAAATTATATATTCGTGGCCGTAATTTAGGGCCTGTAGCTGCAAATAATGTTACTGCAAGCCTGTATTACAGGAATAGTTCCACAGGTTTGAATTTCCCCACGGGAGCTACTTTTATTGGTAGTGTTAATCTGCCGCCCATACCGGTTAATGGAAGTGCAAACGACTGGGTACCATGGCTGGTGCCTGCTCCACCTGCCGGAACATCCGGGCACTGGTGTATCGGTGGCATTGTTACTGCACCCTACGATCCACAAACCGCCCAATGGAGCCCCAACGACAACAATGTTTGTTTCGTTAATATCTGGGCACTGTATGGCCGGGCCGGAGATCCTGTTCCGCCAAAGGATGGGCCTGACCCAATTGAAGCTGAGTTCCTGGTTAGGAATCCATTTGATATGACCGGAACATTCATGTTTGATACTGAGGTTGAATTGCCCGACGATTGGATAGTTGAGTATAGTCATCAGGGTAATCCGTTCAGCCTGCCCATGAGGGCGGTGCTCAGTGCCTTCGAGTCACGCCTGGTAAATATGAAAATAACACCTCCCGATGATGCCCAACATGGTGATGGTGGAATAGTAATAGCAAAGCAATTTTTTGCACAGGGTTATCCTTCGCCTGAAGCTATTGTAGGCGATATCACCTTCCCTGTTGTTGTGGACCTTCATCCACCTGAAGCAATCACAGATTTGGATGCTACAGAGATCAGGGCCGGTGTACTTTTGTCGTGGACCCCGGCCAGACATGATATTGCCGGTAACCTCGATAATATTGCCTGTTACAATGTTTACAGGGGTGAAACATCCGACTTTGATCCCAGCCTCCAAAATCGAGTTGGTCGTGTAGCTGTTGACCAGGATCCTGGCGTACAGGGCTTCCAGTGGGTTGACGAAAACTTCGGTGAAGTCAATTACTATATTGTCAGGGTAGAAGATGAAGCAGGCTACGAGTCCGAAAATTCCAATGTGGCGTTTACACACGAAGAGCAGGATTATACATTTGAAATGAACAAATGGCGGGGTATTTCATCATACCTCGATCCTATAAATCCGGATGTTCAAACCATGTTCCAGGGATTGATAGACGACCAGGTGTTAACCATCCTCTACAATACTGACCTGGGAGTGTTCTGGCCTGGTGGTAATGTTTATACTTTAAATACCTGGGATTCCAGGTTTGGTTACGTGCTGAAAACTGCCGGGGATGCTGATTTTGTGATACGCGGAGCAGATGTTTCCGATAAAACATTGTACATTCCAAAAGAACATTGGATAGCATTGCCCGTGTTAAGCAGGACGCCTGAAAGCGTAGCGGGACTTTTTGCCTCGTTTGAGGACAATTGTGTTGTTAAATCAATTGCCAGTTGGGAAGTATACTGGCCTCAATACGGAATTAATACCATTGAATTCCTTATACCTGGTGATGCGTATTATGTTTTCTCCAGCATCGAAGGATCTGTAAATTATGCGTCTAACGGTAGTGATTTTAGTCTGGTTGAATTACCAGAAATGGTGAATCTAACTCCATGGAATGACGTGCATTATTCACCATTAACCCATGTAGTTGCATTTACAAAGGATGTCGTGTCATCATTTGAGCCTGGCGATGTTATCGCTGCCTTCACCAATCAAGGAGTTTGTGCAGCTATGGCTGAATATCGTGGAAACGAAATGTCTCTGTCCCTTACTGGTGATGACGTCTATACAAGCCTTGCCGATGGTTTCATAACAGATGAGACCATTAAATATCAACTATACAGGCCATCAACAAACCAGGTGTTTAACATTGATGTGATCTATGAACCATCACTTGATAATTCAGGCCTTTTCCACGAGAACAGCATGTCGGCAGTTGTTGATTTGAAGATCTCCGCCACAGGAATTAATGAGCCAAGGGATGCAAATGTTTATATTTATCCTAACCCTACAAAGGGAACTTTTACTATCGAAGGATTGGTTTCGGTAGCTGAAGTTGAGATTTATGCGTCATACGGAAAAATCGTGTTTACTGATAACATGTATGATAGAGAATTAATTGACCTCAGTACATTACCAAAGGGTGTATATCTTGTGAAAGTTAGAGATAAGCAAGGAATGCACTATGAAAAACTGATCTTGAAGTAGTTTTTTTTCATTTCATTTTTTTTGGTTACACCCTGTCATCGCCCGATGACAGGGTGTTTTTTATTGCTATTGTCGGGCCGACCAATAAAGGGAATTGAAATTTAATGATAAATGTAAGGTATATGTATGTTTGTTCTCTGGAACTGCTCCAATGGACAAATATCTTATTTTACTTTCCTGATTTGATTAATCACCCGATCACCTAACAGCATTTCCTCATCTCTGAATTCTATTGATTTTCACCCAGCTGGGGGAATTTACACACCCGTTTTCACACACAGCTTATTTCCGTTGTCTGATCCAATGAACAATCAAGAAATTTCCCTCCAGCATAAATAATTAAAAATCAGTACTGTAATTGAAAGAACGAAAAAATATGATGCTCTTCATCTGTTTGGCACTGAGGTTGAATAGCATGGCTTAACTAGTATAGATTAACAAAATTAGAGGAACAATCATGGAAACTCAAAAATTCAAACGCACCGAAAGACTTTACAAAGCACTGGTAATAACTTTAGTTCCTTTATTAACAGTTTTCTCGGCCTTGTTTTTTGCCATCATATTGCTTTAAAAATAAGTTTCATTATATTATATATTAGTCCTGCATAGAGTATTGGAGTTTTGGTTATTAAGAAGTTGCCCGTTCGGGCAACTTCTTTTTTTTTGTTAATTAGTTAAGCGGTTAAATTGAAAATTTGTAGTTTAGTGGACCAATTTAAGTCTCGATTTTTTAATAATCCAGTCATCCTACGATTAAAATCTTAGCCCTATGAAAAAAATTATTACACCTATTGCCATGATTTTTCTGATATCATTTCAACTAATCTCATTCGAATTATTTGCCGGAAGCAGGGATTTACCTGTTGCTGAATTCCAGGCCGACCTTAGCTTGATCCCTGTTGGGAGCAGTATTAATTTCTCTGATATGTCAACTGGCGAGCCCACAACATGGAACTGGACTTTCGAGGGAGGAACTCCATCCACATATGTGGGTAAAATTCCACCCCAGGTTCATTACAGCATTGCTGGCGAATATGATGTAAAATTAATTGTTGTGAACGCTGAAGGAAGTGATACACTAACAAAAACCGATTATATCGAGGTGGTGGACTATCCGGCAGATTGGGACTATACCCAAACAGGAACTTCACATATTGTTTCTGTACCTGCATCAGTGGTTTTTTTGAGCACAATGTTGACCGCAGGTGATTTTATCGGTGCATTTTATATCGATGAAAACGGTGATGAAAAATGTGGCGGCGCAAATGTTTGGGATGGAGTAAATAATAAAGCTGTAGTAGCCTATGGAAACGATGCCACAACGCCTGATCTGAAAGAGGGATTTGATGATGGTGAATTCTTTATCTGGAAAGTGTTTTTTACAATAACAACGATCGAAAAATATGCGTTCGTCACCTATAACGAAGCTCTTCCAAATCATGATGGGACCTTCCAGGATAATGGACTTTCTTCGTTAACATCAATTGATACGGACCCACTGATTGCTAATGCAACGGCAGATCCCGAAAGTATATGCCTGGGCGATGAAGTTCAGTTGAATACTGAAGTTGAAGGTGGAACGGGAAGTTATACTTTTGCCTGGTCTTCAGATCCATCAGGATTTAGCTCAGATTTACAAAACCCGGTGGATAGTCCTTTGCAAACTACAATGTATTTTGTGGAAGTTGATGATGGCAACATGGTAGTAAGCGATTCTGTATTGGTAGAAATAATTTCTCCTACTGCTGATGCTGGTCTGGATCAGACAAGTTGTGAGTCAACCCAGGTAAGCCTTGTTGGTACAGCAACCAATTATAGCTCAGTTTTATGGACCTCGGATGGAGACGGTACTTTTACCGGACAGGCAACTTTAAACGCTACTTATACACCGGGGGTACTCGACCTTACAAATGGTTCGGTTGAACTTACCCTGACTGCTCAGCCTGTTGATCCTTGCACAACTGTTGCAACATCCGTGTTAAGTATTACAATAGTCCATTCGGCCACTGCTGATGCTGGCGGCGACATGGACGTATGCTACAATGCCGGTAACCCGGGTTTTGCTTTGGATGCCACTGTAACCAATGCTTCGGGTATTTTATGGGAGACTGCTGGAGATGGTCAATTCGATAACGATGCTATTGAAGACCCTGTTTATACCCCGGGCGAAAATGACCTGGTAATTGGACAGGTATTGCTAACTTTATCTGCGGAATCATTTGATCCGTGCACAGCAATTGCTGAAAGTGAAATGACCCTGACATTTGTTTTCGAGGCTGAAGCTTTTGCCGGGAATGATGCAAGCATTTGTCCGGATGAAACCTACGAATTGTTTGAAGCGGCCGCTGATAACTTTAGCAGCCTTTTATGGGAAACGGATGGTGACGGCGAATTTGATAGCAACTCATCATTAAATGCTACTTATACTCCTGGTGGTGGTGGTATTGCAAATGGTTCTGTTGAACTCTGCCTTACCGCTGCGGCCATTGATCCATGTACTGTTGCTGCCATTGATTGTATTGTGTTAACTATCCTGGATAATCAACAGATTGTTATCCCTTCAGGTTGGAGCGGCCTTTCGGGTTATTTGGATCCTGCAAATCCTGATATTGAAGTATTACTCTCAGAAATTGTTGATGATTTGATGATCATGTACAATGCCAATGGAGAGATTTATCAGCCGGCACATGGTGTAAATACTGTTGTTGATTGGAATAGTTATAATGGCTATTATGTAAAATTGGAGAACGAAGTGACATTGAATATTTGTGGTAGCCCGGTAGAAACTAATTCCCTAAATCTAATCGAGGGCTGGAATGTAATTCCTGTACTCAGCGATGTTGATGTTCCTGTAGATGATGTATTTTTATCTGTCAGCGATAAGGTTGTCCTTATCCAGGAAATTGCCGGAATCAAGATCTGGTATCCAACATATGGAATTTATAGTCTTGAAAATTTGATGACCGGGAAAGCATATTTGGTTAAAGTAACCGAGGCAATAGAAATCACCTATCCCTAGGATAGTTTTCTGCAAAAACTTAAGTAATAATCGACTATATTAATTAAAATTATTGAAGAATGGCGAAGCATCCGCTTCGCCATTCTTTTATATTGCCTTCCTGTTTTTTCTATTTAGAATACAATTAAATTATTTCTTTAAGCTTCACATTTACAAGGTTTAAAAGCCTTGTCCTTTAAAATATTTGCACAAAAATATCTACTGATAAAATAAACATTCATACATTTGCGTAAATAAATACTGAAATACACCATAATGGGAAAATTGTTTAACATATCTGTTGCCTCAAGCATTGCAGTACATTGCCTTGCTTTGATAGCTGTAAGCAATGAAATGCTAAATGCGGCTCAGCTGGCCGATAGATTAAAGCTTTCGAAAAATCATATTTCCAAGGTGTTACAAATTTTATCCAAACACAAAATAATTTCTGCTACTCGTGGTCCCAATGGAGGCTTTACACTTTTGCGTAACCCCGAAAGTGTATCGTTGTTTGAGATAATGGAAACGATAGATGGGCGTATTAGTATTGCTGAGTGTGGCCATGAGGAGGATAGTTGCCCTTTTGAAGAGTGTGTTTTTGGTGATGAAAGGCAAAGGCTTATTTTAGAGTTCAAGGAGTATTATTCAAATCGAAAACTAAGCGATATAAGAATTAGCAGTAATCAATAATTAGTGAGCAATAACAAATTTGAAATTTATATATGAAACGAGAAATAATTAAAATTGATGAAGATTTATGTACCGGATGTGGTGATTGTATTCCCAACTGTCACGAAGGTGCATTACAAATGATCGATGGTAAAGCCAGGCTGATCAGTGAACTTTTTTGCGATGGTTTGGGTGCTTGCATTGGCCATTGCCCGGAAGGAGCAATCACCATCGAAGAGCGCGAGGCCGAACCATACAATGAAACCCTTGTTATGGCAGAGATTGTAAAGAAGGGAAGGAATACTGTATTGGCTCATCTCAATCATCTTAAAGAACATGGTGCGGATGAATACCTGAATGAGGCCATCGCATATATTAAAGATAACAATATTGATATGGATGTAAATGGACCATTGGCCAATGAAGCTGAGCATATTGTAAAAGACGAAATGCAGCAAGCAATGGCAGAAGGTTGTGGTGGAGGATGTCCCGGATCAGCTCCAATGAGTTTTGATATTGATATGGAAGAAGTAGACAAGTCCGTTGATAACCAAATCACCCAGGATGCTCCATCAGAACTCAGACAATGGCCAGTTCAATTGCATTTGCTAAATCCGGCAGCACCCTATTTTAGCAATGCTGATGTTGTATTGGCTGCGGATTGCGCTGCGTTTGCTATGGGGAATTTTCACAGCAAATTTTTAAAAGATAAAACCCTGGCTATCGCTTGTCCAAAATTGGATTCAAATCAGGAATCATATGTTCAGAAGTTGATATCAATGATCAACGATTCAAACATTAACTCCTTAACTGTAGTTAGAATGCAGGTTCCGTGTTGCGGTGGATTAACTCAGATGGCCCAGGTTGCTGTTGCTAATGCATCCCGTAAAATTCCAATTAAGCAGGCCGTAGTAAGTCACCAGGGTGAGGTATTGCAGGAGGATTGGATTTAAACAAGATAAAGTTTGCTACTTTTTGGATTGTTACTTTTTAGAAAAAGAAACGGGAATGGAATCCAAATCATTAATTGTTATCTGGTTTTGATATTTATAGCGCTTTACAAAAAATTAAGCCAAATTGAAATTGAAATATCTACAGCAATTAATGTCTATCGATGAAATTCAAATAGCAACTTCTGGTAATTAATCAGATCATTTTTCACTTATATTTATTTTATAAACCTAATTTTTAAAACCGAATTTATTTATGAGTATGTTTTGTTATCAGTGTCAGGAAGCAGCACAAGGTGTTGCTTGTATGGGGGCAAAGGGAGTGTGTGGAATTACTGAGGATGTGATCCATTTGCAGGATCTGTCAGTATATCTGCTAAAAGGGATTTCGATTTACAGTACGAAAGCCCGTGAACTTGGAATTGAAGATGATGAAGTGAATCAATTTGTTGTTGAAACACTTTTTAAAACAATTACCAACGCAAATTTCTCAAATGAAGTTTTTGTTGAAAATATTCAACAGGCACTCAAACTAAGAGAAAAGATCAAACTGGCTGTGGAAGCGGCTGGTGGTAAATTTGAAGGAAGACTACACGAATCGGCCACCTGGTATTCAGATAATCAGGATGAAATCAATGCAAAGGCGATGGCAGTTAATGGTAAGATTGATGCTCCTGATGAGGACACCCGTTCACTAAGAGCCTTAGTTTTATACGGACTTAAAGGCCTTGCAGCTTACCAGGAACATGCGTTTCAACTCGGACATGTGTCGGCTGAAATGAATGCATTTGTTCAGAAAGCTCTAGTTGCAATAACTGACGATGGATTGTCAACCGAAGAGAACATTGCCCTGGTAATGGAAACAGGCAAATTTGGTGTTGATGTTATGGCTTTACTTGATGAGGCCAACACCAAACGTTATGGTAATCCTGAGATCACATCTGTTAACCTGGGTGTGAGTGATAAACCAGGAATCCTGATCAGTGGCCACGATTTGCGTGACATGGAAGATTTACTGAAACAAACCGATGGAACAGGTGTTGATGTATATACACACAGCGAGATGTTACCAGCCCATTATTATCCCGAGTTTAAAAAGTACAAGCATTTTGTAGGAAACTATGGCAATGCCTGGTGGAAGCAAAATGAAGAGTTTGAATCATTTAATGGTCCTGTATTGTTTACCACCAATTGTATTGTTCCTCCAAAAAAGAGCAACGCATATGCTGATAGGGTTTATACCACAGGTGTTTCAGGTTATCCTGGATTTAAGCACGTTCCTGATCGGAGTAATGGTGGTATGAAGGATTTTAGCGAAATCATTGAACATGCAAAAAAATGTAAACCTCCTGTAGAAATTGAAACTGGTGAAATTGTTGGTGGATTTGCCCACAACCAGGTTATGCAGTTGGCCGACAAGGTTGTTGATGCTGTTAAATCTGGTGCTATCCGCAAATTCTTTGTAATGGCTGGTTGCGATGGCCGCATGAAAGACCGCAGCTATTATACCGAATTTGCCGAAAAACTTCCGACAGATACCGTAATCCTTACAGCAGGTTGTGCGAAATATCGTTACAACAAACTTCCTTTGGGTGATATTGGTGGTATACCAAGAGTGCTTGATGCCGGTCAGTGCAACGACTCTTATTCGCTTGCAGTGATTGCCCTTAAGCTGAAGGAAGTTTTTGAACTCAATGACATTAACGAACTTCCGATTGCATATAACATTGCATGGTATGAGCAAAAGGCTGTGATCGTTCTCCTGGCCTTACTTTATCTTGGTGTAAAAAATATTCACCTTGGGCCAACTTTGCCAGCATTCCTTTCACCTAACGTGGTTAAGGTGCTGGTTGAAAACTTCGGAATCTCAGGAATCAATACTGTTGATGAAGATTTGAAATTATTCTTGAACTAAAATATTCTTGTAATACTTTTGTTTCCTGCTGATAAAGCAGAAATACAAAGATGAGAATTTGCGTTAATCTGCACCATCTGCGGGAAACATTTTATTCCAATTAAAAATTCAGAAATTATGTCAGAAATTATTAAAGCAGAAAAATTTGAACTTGCCGGAGCTGTAGAATATGCAGATGCATCGGTAGTAAGTAAAACAGTAGTTAAAAAAGATACCGGCAATGTAAGTTTGTTTGCCTTCGATAAAGGGCAGGGTTTGAGCGAACACTCAGCACCCTTTGATGCCATGGTTAATGTTGTCGATGGTACTGCCGATATTATTATCGATAAAAAATCAAATATTCTCGGTGCAGGCGAAAGTATTATTATGCCGGCCAATATTCCTCACGCTGTTAAAGCGATTGAGAAATTTAAGATGATGCTGGTGATGATTAAATCTTAAGCAGTAAGCTGTGAATAGTGGAGAGTGAGTAGTGAATTGCAAACTTAATGAGTAGAAAGGGTAAATGGTATTGGTGGTTGCTACGCATTCTCGCCTAACATTTGGCTCAGTACATAAGACTGCAAACTGATCTCACTAAATGAAAACTACGGTAAATAGATGAATCCCCGATCCTCAAAGGCATTCAAATTTTTTAAGAAATACCACAAATGGCTGAGTGTTGTATTTGGCCTTTTCATTGTGATGTTTTCTTTGTCGGGTATCGTACTAAACCATCGGTCACTTTTTTCATCTGTTGATGTTAAGCGATCCGGGCTCCCGAAGGTATACAACTACAATAACTGGAACCTGGCTGCAGTAAAAGGGGCAATTGATTTGCAGGGTGACTCCTCACTTATTTATGGCAACATCGGAATTTGGCTCACTATCGATAATTATAAAACTTTTACCGAATTCAATTCAGGATTTCCCGAGGGGGTTGACAACCGAAAAGTTTCCTGCATTTTACAAACCAAAAACGGGCAGCTTTTTTCGGGAACTTATTTTGGCTTATTCAAGTACGATTATTCCCTGGCAAAATGGATGAAAGTTTCACTTCCGGTCCACAATCAGCGTGTTGTAGATTTGCTTGAGCAGGAGGGTTCTCTGTTTGTAATGACCCGTTCATTTTTGCTTAAAAAGTCGCTGGGCAGCAGTGTTCATGGGTTTGAAAAAATCATTCTACCCCCACCCGAAAATTACAACAACAAAACCGGCCTTTTTAAAACACTCTGGGTTATTCATAGTGGCGAAATACTCGGCGTGGCCGGTAAATTATTTGTCGATCTCATTGGCATTCTTTTCATTTTTCTCACCTTCACCGGCCTGATTTATTTTTTGTTTCCGCAATGGATAAAGAAAAGAAGGCGAAGGGAGCGTAAGGTGAAAAGCATGGTTTGGCTCAATCGTTTCTCACTGCGATGGCACAATAAAATTGGCTGGTGGCTGGGAGTATTCTTGATTATTACTACGCTAACGGGTATGTTTTTGCGTCCACCATTATTAATACCAATTGCCAGTACTGAAGTCGGTAAAATTCCCTGGTCAATACTTGATAATGATAATGCCTGGTACGATAAATTCAGGGGTTTTGTATTTGACCCGGAAAGCAGTGCATTTATTATTGGTACCACAAACGGCTTTTATTTTGCCGACAGGAGCTTCAAAAATGAGCTGGTACCGGTTAAATATCATCCACCCGTAAGCGTAATGGGAATTAATGTCTTTCAACCTGCCGGCAAAGGAACCTATCTTGTAGGATCATTCAGTGGATTCTATCATTGGTCGTCCAATACGGGTTATGTCGAAGATATTCTGGCACAGAAGCCATATGTTGCAGCATCATCTTCGGGCTCACCCTTTGGTGCGAACACTGTGGCCGGCTTCCTGTATGATAGCGATGAACTGCCTTATTACTTTGACTATGGCAGAGGAGCACAGCCTGTTTTGCATAATTTTCCTTTTACAGAAATGCCCCAGAATATTATCGATAGGAGTCCCATGTCTCTTTGGAACCTGGCCCTCGAAATACACACTGCCAGAATTTATGGTGTTTTGATAGGTGATTTCTATATTCTGCTTATTCCCCTGTTTGGCCTCATAGTATTGTTCATTCTTATTTCAGGTTTTTATATGTACCTGAAGGTTTATCGTAAGTAAACCCCATCATTGCATAAAGGCAATTAAGAGAATGGACCTGGTATAAACCCGGTAGTCCATTGTTACAATTTTTCCTCGTAATCATATAAATATCCTCTATTTTACTTTACATTATCTTATTGAAGTATAGACATGCATAAATATGTTCGTATATTGTTATTGAGAATGATTATTAATTTCGGCCAATATGTTAAAAAAAATTGGCAAAAAACATATTTTGAATATTTTTGGAGGTAGAAGTAATTAATTACCTAATAGCAATATTTATGAAGCGAATCACTTACCTTTTAATCACAATTTTAGTTTGCTGTTTTTCTGCGAACGATATCCTTGCACAGGACGTAAAGATCTCAGCAGAACTTCGACCACGTTA
>Ga0070729_10002257_pt1 | contig 25490 bp, 21 predicted proteins | sample tdDd472_FD_66725 | JGI IMG/M metagenome (GOLD analysis project Ga0070729, IMG submission 66725) | Marine sediment microbial communities from the Atlantic coast under amendment with organic carbon and nitrate - tdDd47.2 | ecosystem: Environmental > Aquatic > Marine > Coastal > Sediment | place... | reverse complement strand
CCCCAATTTTTTCGTGATTACGATGTAAGTAGCCCATCACAGGTTCAAGCGAGTTAACGGTTTCGCCGTCAACTGTAAGAACCATGCGGAATACACCATGTGTACTCGGATGATGAGGTCCCATATTCACGATAAGTTCGTTGGTTTCCATACCGTCTTTGTCAACAATACGTTCCACATCTACACCGAGTCCCATGGACTCATAGACTGCGGACTCAGACGTATCAGTGAGGCGGCTTAAGTCAATATCAGCTGGATAAGTAACATTCTTACCAAAGACATTCTTTTCTTCCGAGCGGTGAACATGTCCACCGGGCCAACGACTATCGAAAGGTTTAGTGTCCTGCTCGTAATATGCTTCTTTCCAATCTTTACGCATCGGGTGTCCAGCGAAACCTTCCCACATCAAAATCCGTTGCAGATTAGGATGACCGGGAAATTTAATTCCGTATAAATCCCATGCTTCACGTTCTTGGAAATCCGCACCTTTCCACACCGAAATCAATGATGGAATTTCAGGGGCTTCGCGGTCTGTTTGAGCTTTGAACACCAAGGCACTTCCGCCTGATGTACGATAAGCATGGTAGACCATTTCCATATGGTCGCCTTCACCGAGGTAATCAACAGCCGTTGCACTCGATAGATAATCAAATCCAAGTTCATCATGAATCGCTGTCGATATTTCTAGCAATTTGTCAGCATCGACAATAACACCACCATACCCTTCACGATCATCACTCTTTATCGCGTCAGGATATTTAGCTTTTAAGTATTCAATCGAACCTTCGATTGAAGATGTATCGACCTGTTGATCGGGGGCAAATGCCTGATCTGCCATAAGTGTTTATTCCCCTTCTGTTTGTTCAGCACGTTTGGATGCACGTACCGCCTTGCGAGCCAATGCCCGTAGGCGACGTTTTTCACGAATATCTTCAGCTTCTGTCCACGGATTCCCACCCGTAGGAAGCACATAATTCAACGCATCTGCTGGTGCTTCCGAAGATGTACTCGCCTGTGACTCTTCTTTCGGTTTTGCTTTAGCAGTCACTGCCTCAGTCGACGCTGGTAATTCACGTACACCCAATAACTCGACACCCTTAGCGGCGGTTTCTGCTTGGCGACGGATCATATCCATCTGACGCGGATCGATAATATCAGGTCCCAAAATCGGAATGGGGGTTGGTTCAGCAGGACCAGCACCATACCATGGCACATCATCCCCATTGGCTATACTCTGACCATCAATTTTTTTCTGGAGAGCAATCATACCAAAGAGTAATGCCTGTGGTGAAGGTGGGCATCCGGGAACATAAACATCTACAGGGAGATATTTATCCATACCGGATACAACGTTATAGCCCTCTTTAAAAGGACCACCACCACTAGCACACGCACCCATTGCTAATACATACTTGGGTTCTGGCATTTGATTATATAATCGTACAATCGGAACAACCATTTTCTTCGTCACAGTACCTGACACAATCATCAAGTCGGCTTGACGAGGGGTTGCACGCATTACTTCAAAGCCAAAACGTGAAAAATCGAAGCGTGAGGATGCCGTGGCAATCATTTCAATCGCACAACAGGCTAATCCAAACAACATAGGCCACATCGAGTTACGGCGACCCCAATTATAGAGCTGGCTGAGGCTAGATATTGCTACATTATTTTCCAACTCAACCGGAATAGGAAACTCTGTCTCATGAAATTCCTGTAAATTCAGTTCCATTTAGGTGCTGGTCTCCTCGTACCATTCACGTAAAATATCTTTCAGAATGCCATCGTTGACAAGAACGGGGTCATCTGCAAAATTCGGCAAATTGACAATCCACCGATTTAGTTCCTTTAAACTCAACGCTTCAATATCTGCATTTGGATATTTATCCATTAATTCAAGAACAATTTCGTATGCAGAATCCCAGTAAAGCGATTGATTACTCATATTAGCGTATTTTAACACGTTTAACGAATATTTTTTAACTGTGATTTATGTGATTAGCTATGGTTTGATAGAAATAATAATAGATAGAAACCTTAATTTATCTATCAAAACCCTTAAATATGCTAAATTTTAATGTTTTTCATCAAGTTAATCACGCAAGTATAATTAGCATACTAGCGATTGTCAAGAATTTCACAATCGTCAATTAGATTCTTTTAGTCTGCATTTAAGATAATTGCACCCGTCATATCGACACGAGTTGCTTGACTAATACAATCCATATTCGCATTTGCATAGATACAGCGCATCGTTTCCGCCACTTGCTTTGCTGTTTCTTCATCCCCACAAACAGCGCATAGTGTTGGACCAGCTCCGCCAATAACAACAGCTAATGCCCCTGCACGTTTTGCAGCAAAACGAACTTCATCAAGTAATGGCATCAATCTGGCACGAGCAGGTTCCACAACGCGGTCATTTTCCATTGCATCGGCTAATGCTTCAATATCATTGCGATGTAAAGCATCTATCACTCGTGCAACCTGCCCTGTCTGATAAATCATCGTTTTCAATGATACTTGATCTGGCAAGACTGCTCGTGCTTCGGCAGTAGGAACTGCGACATCAGGGGTTACAAGCGCGAGATGAAGATTTTCAGGTATTGGTAATGGCTGAATCGCATCAACTGAAATCCCCGCAATCAACGTGATACCACCTAACAAACACGGCGCGACATTATCAGCATGATAGCCACTAACCAATGCTTCCCCTTCCAAACAGAATGGCAAGAGTTGCTCCCTTGTAAAAGGGTCTCCATATAACTTATTTAGCGCAATCACCGAAACTACGGAACTTGCCGCGCTACTGCCTAATCCACTTGCTAAGGGTAATCCCTTTATCAGCTTGATTTTAAGACCACGTGTCTCTCCCATTTCATTTAAAAATGCACGGGCAGATACAGATGTAACATTCTGATCTTCTGAACGCGGTAATTTACCGTTATCACCTTGAATATCAGTAATCACAATTTCAGGTGAATCTTGGAACTCAACGACGGCTGTATCGCCCATCCCTTGAATCGCCAATCCGAGAATATCAAACCCAACACCAAGGTTAGCTACGGTGGCGGGTGCAAAGGCTTCTGCTCTAGTAATTGCCATAAAAACTCGCTATCCTAACGAAAATTTTCAATGCCACTGAGGATAATCAAATGCCAAGCATACTACAATGTATTGACTGTGGACAACAATACCCAATAAATCAGGTAATGTACACCTGTGAACATTGCGACGGTCTCCTTGATGTCAAACATGATTTTACTGAATCAAAATCGACCATAACCCGTGACCTATTTGATAAGCGGCTTGGTAGTTTAGATGCACCTTATAATAGTGGTGTTTGGCGATACAAAGAATTGATTTACCCTGACATCGACAACGATAAAATCGTCAGCCGAATGGAAGGTAATACAAATCTGTATCATCTCCCTCGAATCGCAAAATACGTGGGTGTTGATACCATGTACCTCAAGCATGAGGGAGAAAATCCTACAGGCTCTTTCAAAGACAGAGGAATGACAAGTGGTGTGACGCAAGCCAATGTACTAGGGATGCAACGGGTCGCTTGTGCCTCTACAGGTAATACATCGGCATCATTAGCCTCATACGCCGCCCGTGCCGAAATGCAAGGCATTATCTTCTTACAAAATCAACAAATTGCTCTTGGAAAACTGGCACAAGGCATCGCCTTTGGGGCAACCTGCTTACAAATCAATGCCGATTTTGACCGTAACTTAGAGCTAGTACGGGAAGTATCCAAGCGATTAGGGATCTATGTCTTAAATTCGGTCAATCCCTTCCGCCTTGAAGGTCAGAAATCCATTATCTTTGAAGCTATTCAACAATTGAAATGGCAAGTTCCTGATTGGATTGTGGTTCCCGGTGGGAATTTAGGGAATAGTTCGGCATTCGGTAAGGCACTCTTCGAGCTACATGAACTCGGTCTAATAGACAAAATGCCACGTCTGGCAATTATTCAGGCAGAGGGCGCAAATCCACTTTATCGCCACTTTAAGCAAGGATTTAGAGAATTTCAACCAGTCAAAGCGGAAACCATCGCAACGGCCATTAAAATTGGAAATCCTGTCAATTTACAAAAAGCCATCCGTACAATTGAATGGACTGGTGGTGTGATTGAACAAGTTCCTGATCAGCAGATCATGGATGCCAAAGCGATGGTAGATCGTGTTGGAATTGGTTGTGAACCAGCATCAGCATGTTCGGTAGCGGGAACAAAGAAACTTGTCGAAAAAGGCATCATCAAACCGGGAGATACTGTCGTCGGAATTCTAACAGGTCATGTTCTCAAAGACCCGGAAGCGACAATTGGCTATCATGCCGATCAGCTCCCTAATATCATCCCTACCTATCGTAACGAAATGCTACAGGCAGACGATAATATTGATGAGATCATTGCACTTTTATCGGATCGTATCCCAACATAGAAAATGCTATAGAGAGTGATCAGCATAAAATCACTCTCCGTTTAATTCTGGATTTACTAAGCAGGGTGTTCGGTGACAGTTACTGGAACACCTTCAAGAGCTTGCTCTAAGTCAGCAATAATATCGTCTGCATCTTCAATGCCGAGAGCAAAACGCACTAGATTATCATTAATACCAACTGCTTTTCGTTCTTCTGTCGTTAGATCATAGTAGCTAACATATGCGGGTTGTTCGATGAGGCTTTCTACCCCACCAAGGCTTGGCGCGATATATGGAATTTTTAAGCGGTCGATAAAATCTCCTGTGGAAGTTAAATCACCCACCACTTCAAAACTAACTGTTCCCCCAAATCCAGACATTTGACGCTTGGCAACTTCATAATCAGGATGTGACTCTAAGCCGGGATAAAAGACACGTTCGATTTTTGGATGTTGTTCGAGATATTGTGCGACTTTCAGTGTGGAGTCGTTTTGATGACGTACTCGTATACCCAATGTCTTGATACCACGCTCTAACAAGAAGGCTTGATGAGGATCAATAACGTTACCAAATATTCCCCGCGCATCTTTTAATGCTTTGATTCGGGCTTTACTGCCAGAAATAACACCTGCCAGAACATCGTTATGACCGCCAAGGTATTTAGTTGCACTGTGCATCACAAAATCAATACCATGCTCAATCGGTCGCAGATTGATAGGTGTAGCAAATGTTGTATCTATGAGTGTCATCGCACGATATTTTTTGCCAAGTGCCGCAACCCGATCTAAATCAGCAACACGTAAATAGGGGTTTGTGGGGGTCTCTGTGAAAATAAAACGGGTCTTTTTAGGAATAATCGCAGCTTCTAGGGCATCATAATCACCCATTGGCACAACAGTTGTTTCAATACCAAATTTCTTCAAAGTTGTTTGACAAAATTGGCGAGTACGACGATAACAATCATCTGTCATGATAATATGAGTGTCGGGTTTAAGAACAGTCAAAAATAATGACGTAACAGCCGACATCCCCGACGGATATACAACAGCATCTTCTGCACCCTCCAAGTGTGCTATACGCTCCTCAACAGCCCATACACTTGGGTTACCATAGCGCGCATATTCTTCTCGGTCAAGTTCACCACCATATACCTTTGCATCCAAAAACTCGATCAACTTTGCGGTATTCTCAAATGTATATGTCGATGATTGGACAATTGGTGTTGTCATAGAGTGAAAACCTTTTTCACGCTTTGCTCCACCATGTACTGATTGTGTGCTATGCCCGTGGGTTTTATTTTGGTTATTATCTGAAGTCATCTCATATCCTTATAAACATAAAAAGCCCAAACTCACATAGACACTACATAAGTTTGGGCTTCCGTTTTGTTTGCAACAAAGACTGTGGCGCAGTCATCGGAATAACCTGACAAAATATCAGGCGTTTACCCTCATCTTCCAGAACAGTCTGCCGAAATTAGCACCTTCCCATGCCATGGGGGTTGCTGTGGTTTCATCGAGTCGGTCTCTCCACCACGTCTGGATAAGCGTAAAACTTACTTTTTAATTGTTAATTGGCAAAACTATAGCATAATTTAATTGCCAATGCAACGATTCAAACTATAACAAACATAAGACCATACGTAGTGCCACCGTCAACTATACGCTATACCATCGATATCGAGCTAGTCTTGTTTTTTGTGGTAAAGTATACCAAACTAGCACGGTCAAAAATGAGGAGTAATTATGAATCAACCAGCCTTGAGAGTGGTGGGTGGTCGCCCCTTAGTTGGCGAAACATACATCCAACGTGCAAAAAATGCCATTCTACCAATGATTGCAACATCGATTATCGTAAGAGATGGCGAAACAGTATTACATGGCGTTCCAGAAATTGAAGATGTGGAAAGAGCTTTCGAGCTTCTCCGTGCTGTCGGCGCAGTTGTCAATCATGATAAATTAAGTAAAACTGTCCGTATCGATGCCAGTAATATCACTACAGGCATTCTACCTGACGAACTTACATCTCGCTTTCGTGGGTCAGTCTTGTTTTTAGCACCCTTACAAATTCGCTTGGGATACGTTGAGCTACCCGGAAGTGGTGGTTGTGATATCGGCACACGGAAAATCGACTTTCATCATCGCGGATTTGCTCGCTTAGGGGCTGATGTCCAATATTTTGAAGATGGACGCACAGTCATCAAATTAAAAAATAAGCGATTTAAAGGTACGGGACTTTATCTCGATTTCCCAAGTCATACAGGGACAGAGAATTTAATGCTTGGCGCAGCTCTTGCTGAGGGTCAAACCATCATTGAAAACGCATCCGTAGAACCCGAAGTTTTAGATTTTGGTAACTTCTTGATCGAAATGGGTGCTGATATTCGTGGGCTTGGCACACATACGTTAGTGATTAATGGTGTCGAAAAATTGAAAGCAATCGAATATACACCCATGCCAGATCGATTAGTCGCTGGTACTGTCATGATCGCTACTGCCATTACAGGTGGTGATGTTACACTACATGATATTGAGCCAACACATCTTCGGATCGTAATTGCAAAATTGGAACAAATGGGAGTGACGATTAATGTTAGTGGCAAATCTATTCGTGTTCATCGTCCACTTGACCAACCATTAAACCCCATTAATATCCAAACACACCCCTACCCTGGATTCCCAACAGACTTACAACCTTGTATCGCAGTCCTATCTGCGGTGACAACTGGAACAAGTTATATTCGTGAGAGAATCTTTGAGAATCGGTATGATTATGTTGATGCACTTTTAAAAATGGGGGCAGACATTCTGATCAGTCAACATGATGTGTGTGTCATCAAAGGGGTCAAAAAACTCAAACCTGCCCATATAAAAGCTGAAAGTATCCGAGCAGGAGCGGCAGTGTTGATAGCATGTCTTGGTGCAAGCGGTGAGAGTATTATCGAAAATATCTATCAAATTGATCGCGGTCATGAACATATCGAGATGTTGTTAAATCAACTCGGCGCAGATGTCACACGCATCGAAACGAAATCATCTCTAGAACCTGTTTGGTAAGTCATATTCCACAACAATTAGAGAAAAGTCATCTTAATTGATGGCTTTTTTTTTTGAATATATGATAGAGTTAAATGGTAAAGATTAGATATAGGTTCAATCAGGCTAGGTTACGACAGTGTGCAAATAAAAGTCAACATTATCATCATGAGCGGTGTTGAAGATGGTATTCAACATATGTTCGACTCCAATAATGGTGATGGAGAAGTAAACAATGATCATTGGACAATCACTATCGGACGACGAGAAGAAAACAATCTCGTTCTGAAAAATGATACCTTTGTATCACGCAACCATGCCAAGCTACACTATCAGGAAAATCAGTGGAAACTTGAAGATATCAACAGTACCAACGGTACATTTACGGAAAATATCGATCAATTTTTCATGGATTCACGAGTTATCGGAACAATACCCATCGATATGAATTTGATGTTCCGTGTTGGGCGAACTTGGCTAAAAATTGAAACTTTAGAGTAAAGCATGTCATATATTACACTAAAAGATATTCTCATCAGCGCGCGACAAGAATCACATCGAATGCGACACTATTATTTGGGTGTTGAGCATATCTTTGTCGCGCTACTTGAGGTTAAAGGCGGCATTGCGAGTGGCATATTAGAAAGCTACGGACTACAACCCAATTATGTAATTGATGCAATTCGCAGGAAAGTCGGTAAAGGTGGACGACATCGCTTATGGGCAGGTATCCCTAATACACCGCGTACAGATCTGATCCTTGATATTGCTCATGAAATCGCCCTTGAAGAGGGTCGCACCACAATTCATGAACGCGACTTACTGATCGCCATTCTAGAAGAGGCTGAAAATATACCAACAAGAGTCCTACACGTCTTAGGACTAGATTTTCAGTCGTTAAAGTCAGAAGTCAAAACACGCAAAGCCAGTACACAAGAAGTACATACATTTGTCAGTATCGAAATTAATCCCGATGCCGACCTATCTCTGACAAAAGAACAATCTTATATTTTGCGACGGATGTTTCATGGTTATGCCCGGATACGAATCGAACAGCAATTACAAGGCGGTTATACACCAGCTGCATTATTCGTCGTCACACCAATCCAAACAGACAATCGTAGCAATTCGACAGTTGTTGTCAAAGTTGGTCCAACCGATATTATCCTCGATGAAGCACATCGTTATGAGCGATATGTAAAATCAACCCTCCCTGCATTAACTGCTAGGCTTGAAGATACACCCACCGCCCCAGAAGCATCCGATTTAGCAGGATTAAAGTATGCCTTCATCACAGGCTCAGATGAAAAACCTCATAACCTAACATCGATTATTAGTACATGGCAACCCGAAAAATTGGGAACGTGGTTACGACAAAATATTTTTGAAGTGTTTGGCAAAACATGGTGGAAACAAACTACACCTTATCGGTTTGAGGTATGGCGCGAATATGACTGGCTATTGCCTCCAATTCTAACATTGGACATCGTAACCGAGAAACAAGCAACGGCCCAAATTCATAAACTCACACCACCAATTAAGCGCAGTCAACTCAAAGATTTCGAATTAGGCGAAATGGTTGGAATCGAAAATTTTGTCGTCCAGAAAACTGACAAAGACAAAAAAACAATTCAATTAGCTGTTGGACATGGAACAGATGCAGCACATGCATATAAAATTGAAGTCCGTAACATCGACTTCCAAAAGGATGCACATTACCGTGGTGAAATCTTGGAGTTGGTTGTCGGGAGAGTGTGGCAAACCCGTGCTGAACAGCTAATGAATGCGGTGCGTGCATTAGAGCCAAACTTTGAGATCACATCAGATTCCATCACATATAATGATCAGAAAATCCCTAACCCCATTTTTGCATATCAAAGTTTAATGGATATGACGATTGAAGGGTCACTCTGTACCATTCATGGCGATTTACATCTCGGCAACATTCTCATTGGTCCGTCAGATAACGGTTTGTTGATTGACTTCGCACAGACCCGTGATGGTCATACCTTATTTGACTGGGTAACATTGGAAATCAGCTTGTTTACAGACTACATTTTGCCCCGATTACAATCAGATACATGGGATACAATTTGGCAAGTCGCACAATATTTACATCAAATTAATTCGGGGAAAGACTTACTGCAAGAAAATCCTATCCTCAACGAGACCTTTATGGTTATTCAAGAGAATCGGCGGATTGTAAAAGAATGCCTCTTTAAAGACGATAATTGGTCAGAGTACTATGTGGCGTTGGCTCTTGCTTGCTTACGCGCCATGACATGGAAAACAATGACTCTGGGAGGTCGTCGGTTGATGTACCTTGCAAGTGGATTGGCGATACTCACATTCCAGCATCGCCAATTAGAATCAGAAGATAACGATAAAACGGTTTCTGACACAACCGATTACATGAGCAATTATTAGAGTTTAGCAATTACAGCTTGGGCAAACTCATCAGTCGAGGCAAATTTACCACGATCATCTGTAATATCTGCGGTACGAAGCCCATCCGCCAATACCGCATCAATCGCATCTTCAATCGCTTTTGCTTCATCTTCAAGTTGTAGACTGTAACGCAGTAACATAGCCGCGCTCAAGAACATCCCAATCGGATTTGCTTTCCCTTGTCCTGCAATATCTGGTGCAGACCCATGAACAGGTTCATACAACCCAAATTGATCCGATCCCAAAGAAGCCGAAGGCAACATACCCAGACTACCTGCCAAGACAGATGCTTCATCGCTCAGAATATCACCAAACATATTACCAGCCAGCACGACATCAAAGTCGCTTGGGCGTGTTAAAAGGTGCATCGTACACGCATCAACCAATAAATGTTCGAGTTCAACATCATCATAATCTTCATGAACTTCTACAACAGATCGTCTCCACAAACGCATGGATGCGAGGACGTTTGCCTTATCAACAGAAGTCATTTTCTTGCGTCGTCCCTGTGCAGCACGAAATGCGACATTAGCGATTCGCTCAACTTGTTCGGTATTATAGTACATGGTGTCGTAGGCTTCAGTACCATCGCCTTGTTCTTGACGATCCCCAAAATAGATACCACTAACTAATTCACGAACAAATAAGATATCTACATCTTCAATTAAATCAGCGCGTAATGGGATATGATTTGCCAACGCAGGATATATTTTTACGGGGCGCAAATTTGCAAATAATCCAAAATGTTGCCGTATTTTGAGTAAGCCTTGTTCTGGACGTACTTTCGATGTTGGGTCAGACCATTTTGGTCCACCAACTGCCCCCAACAATACAGCATCTGCTTTTGAGCAGATTTCAATGGTCTCATCCGGTAACGGATTACCTGTTTCATCAATGGCGATACCACCAATCAATCCCTCAGGAAATGAAAATTCATGCCCGTATTTGTCGGCAATGATGGTCAACAAATTTGTGGTATGTGCCATAACTTCAGGTCCAATCCCATCACCGGGGAGAACCGCAATTGTCGCTTTCATATTTTAATTTCTCCTATACAAACAGAAAGACATGCCATTGACATGTCCTGTATCAATAATATGCAAATGTATACTAATCCCCAACCACAGCAGATTGAGTATTATTTACCAATGCAACCGCTAATCCGTATTCAACACTATCGACCAGTGCCAACCAACTCGCACAGATAATATCTGTACCTGCACCCACTGTACTCCATCTCTCCGACCCATTAAATGAATCAATCAGAACACGTGTCATCGCACCCGTTGCATTTTGGCTATCAAGAATACGTACTTTGTAATCCACAAGTTGAATATCACGCAATGCTGGATATTGAGGTAATAACGCTTTTCGTAAAGCAAGATCAAGCGCATTAACAGGTCCATTACCCTCGGCGGCAGTATGCACAATATCACCTTCAATATCGAGTTTAACCATCGCCTGTGACAATTGTTCACGTCCACGACGATCCTCAACCATCACAGTAAAATCGACCAACTCAAAGAGCGGTTTATAATTCGGTCTTGCACGATGCAAACGCACTGCAACGGATGCTTCCGCACCTTCAAAGACAAAACCTTCGTTCTCAAGTTCTTTAATTTCATTTAACACTTGAACTGCTTCGGCTTTCGAGACATCTAAGCCCAACTCTTCAGCTTTACTTAACAGATTACCCCGTCCAGATAAGTCCGAAACAAGGACACGCATCTCATTACCGACTAACTCAGGATTTAAATGCTGGTAACTATCAACATTACGGCGCATTGCAGCAACATGAATACCACCCTTATGTGCAAACGCGCTTTTTCCCACATACGCCAGATGTGAATCAGGTGCTAAATTAGCGATCTCCGCCACCGTACGTGATAAATGTGTCAGCGACGTTAACTTACCTTCTTCCGCTAAACAAGGAATGTTCATCTTGAGTTGTAAATCAGGAATGATGCTACAGAGATTCGCATTACCGCATCGCTCACCGTAACCATTGATCGTACCCTGTACTTGAACAGCTCCTGCTTTTACTGCCGCTAGTGAGTTCGCAACAGCTAACTCACTATCATTATGTGTATGGATACCAAATTGCATATCAGGGAACAGTTCTTTTGCCTTATGGAAAAATTCAGCAACTTCCCACGGCATTGATCCCCCGTTTGTATCACACAGAACAATGACATCCGCACCACCCTGAGAAGCTGCTGCTAATGTATCAAAACCGTATTCCATATCAAGCTTTGCTCCGTCAAAGAAATGCTCGGCATCATAAACGACTTCTTTGCCGAGGCTCTTGAGATATGCAATACTATCTCGAATCATATTCAGATTCTCTTCGGGCGTTGTTTGAAGAACATCGGTCACATGTAACATTGAAGTCTTGCCGACAACAGTCACAACAGGTGTATTTGCATCGATTAAGGCTTGGATATTAGCATCATCTTCAGGCTTAACGAATTTACGCCGTGTTGAGCCAAAAGCACTGATTTTAGCGTGTTTAAGATCAAGACCTAACACCTGCTCAAAATACGCCGCATCTTTTGGATTTGAGCCAGGCCACCCACCTTCTATGTAGGCAACCCCCAACTCATCCAACAACTTCGTAATTCGTATTTTATCGGCAACTGACAGCGAAATACCTTCGCGTTGTGTTCCATCACGGAGCGTCGTATCGTATATAGCTACTTTTTGTGACATGATAATCGCCTCCATCACAGGGACACTGCACATCCCTGATATTTATGCTGTCGTTTGTACTCGTTGCGGATTATTCGTTTCATACCCTTTAACGGCATCATCAAGATTTATCAGATAGCCAAGTTGATCGACCCCATTTAACAAACAATGTTTTGAAAATCCATCCAATGGGAACTTCACTTTACGCCCATCGGGTAAGGTCAGTGTTTGCGATTCCACATCAACCGAAACCGATGTTGATGGGTCTTCTTCCGCTAGGCTGAATAACTGTTGTTGAGTATCTTCATCAACAATGATAGGTAGTAAACCGTTTTTCAGCGCATTATTCGTAAAAATATCAGCGAATTCCGTACTGATAATTGCCTGAAAACCAGCACCAATCAATGCCCATGGTGCGTGTTCACGGGAACTACCGCAACCAAAGTTATTACCAGCAATCAACACCGACGCACCCTTATATTCTGGCTTATTTAGCACAAAGTCAGGGTTAGGTGTTTCGCCATCTTCCAGATACCGCCAATCACAGAACGCTACTTTACCCAAACCAACTTTGTCTGTCACTTTGAGGAAACGTGCTGGAATGATCTGATCTGTATCAATATCATTTACGGGAATCGATACAATATTACCGTTGAATTGTGTTACTTTATCCATGAGTTTCTCCTTATGCTAGTTCAGGCGACATCATCGTACGAGGGTCAGTCACTGCACCATTCACAGCTGATGCAACAGCAGTCAATGGACTCGCTAGGAAAGTCCGTCCACCTTTACCTTGCCGACCTTCAAAGTTACGATTACTGGTCGAAACAGCGTATTGACCCGGTTGGAGTTGATCGCCGTTCATTGCGATACACATCGAACAACCTGCTTCACGCCACTCTGCGCCAGACTCTTTGAAGATCACATCAAGTCCTTCAGCTTCAGCTTGTTTTTTAACTTGCTGTGACCCTGGTACAACCATCATACGGACAGAATCAGCAACTTTCTTGCCTTTGATAAATGCCGCCGCTTCACGTAAATCTGTGATACGTGAATTGGTACAACTACCGATGAATACAACATCAATCGCTTTACCAATTAATTGTTGACCGGGTTTTAAATCCATATATACCAGTGCTTTATCAAGTGCAATTTTCTTATTGTAGTCCGATTCTTCATCAGGCACGGGAACATTACCAACAATTGGCATTCCCATACCGGGATTCGTACCGTAGGTAATCATTGGCACAAGATCATCCGCATGGAGTGTGATTTCTTTGTCATATACTGCACCTTCGTCGCTGGGCAATTGTCGCCATTTTTCGACTGCTGCATCCCAATCCGCACCACTAGGAGCATGTTTTCGTCCCTTAATGTATTCAAAGGTTGTCTCATCAGGCGCAATCAAACCAGCCCGCGCACCACCTTCAATCGACATATTACAGACAGTCATTCGACCTTCCATACTTAAGCCACGGATTGCTTCACCACGATATTCAAACACATAGCCTGTGCCACCACCAATACCAATCTTGGCGATCACTGCCAAGATGATGTCTTTAGCGGTTACACCTTCAGAAAGTTTCCCATCAATGTTTATTGCCATTGTTTTAGGTTTATTCTGGAGTAATGTCTGTGTTGCCAAAACATGTCCGACTTCACTAGTACCAATACCAAATGCCAACGCCCCAAATGCGCCATGCGTACTGGTATGACTATCACCACAAACAATTGTCATGCCCGGTTGTGTTAACCCTTTTTCAGGTCCAATCACATGCACAATACCTTGATCTTCTGTACCAAGTGCATACATTGGAATACCAAAGTCAGCACAATTCTTAGTGAATGTATCAAGTTGTTTGACTGCCATTGCATCAACAACAGGGATGATACCTTCTGCATTGCGGGGTGTTGTTGGTGTGCTATGATCCATCGTACCGATTGTCTGGTCTGGACGACGCACAGTTAAGCCACGTTCACGGAGTGTAGAAAACGCTTGTGGTGAAGTCACTTCATGCACAAGATGCAAGTCAATATATAGAACTGCAGGCGTATCCTCTGCTTGTTCACGAACAATATGTGCATCCCACACTTTTTCAAATAATGTACGGGGTTTACCATTTTCAGTCATACAATTATATCCTCTATATAACAAAACTTGGGGGAAAGACTCCCCCATTAATTACTCAGATAATGAAGTGATACCAACTGTTGCTGCATCACCTTCGGGTTCAACATCGCCTAATCCAATACCAGCAATCATACGATTCAACGCTGCCATATAGGCTTTAACGCTAGCAACAATAATATCGCCGTCTGCGCCATAACCACCAAATGTACGGGTACTGTTTACTGGTGAAATACGAACTGTAACCTCACCTAGGGCATCAATACCTTCAGTTACACTATGCACACTATATTCAACCAATACGGTCGGAGCATTGATGATCTGATCAATCGCGCGATAGGAAGCATCGACTGGGCCTGTACCAACAGTCGCAACAACAAATTCTTTACCATCTTGGTTGATCAACTTAACTGTTGCAGTCGGCATCCCAATTGTGCCAGATGTAACTTGAATATCAACTAATTTGAAGAATTCTTGTGGTTTAATCGCTTCTTCATCAGCAACCAGTGCTTCAAGATCAGCATCTGTAACGGTCTTCTTGGCATCTGCCAATCGTTTGAAACGACCAAATATTTCTTTCAACCCATCGTCTTCAAAATCATAACCTAATTCGCGCAAGCGGACTTTTAAAGCATGGCGACCACTATGTTTACCCAACACCAACCGACTTTGATTCAAACCAACAGTTTCTGGGGTCATGATTTCAAATGTTTCTGCATTTTTCAGAACACCGTCTTGATGAATACCGGACTCATGAGCAAAGGCATTATCACCAACAATTGCCTTATTGGGTTGCACAGGCATTCCCATATAATTACGAACCATACGGCTCGTTTTCATAATTTGGGTGGAGTCAATATTCGTGCGTAAATCATAGTAGGCTTTGCGAGTGTGGATTGACATGACAACTTCTTCAAGGCTTGTGTTGCCGGCACGTTCACCAACCCCATTGATGGTTACTTCGACTTGGCGCACACCTTTTTGGAGACCGGCAAGTGTATTCGCTGTTGCTAAACCTAAATCATTATGACAATGCACAGACCAGATAACACCACTACCTTTTCCAGCGCCGGGGGTTTCGTTAATGAGCATTTCCAATGTTTCCGCCCACTCTGATGGCATCACATATCCAACAGTATCAGGGATATTCAATGTTGTTGCACCACATTCAACGGCTACAGCACAAGCTTGAATTAAATATTCTGTATCAGTACGTCCCGCATCCATTGGGCTAAATTCAACATCATCACATAAGCTCTTCGCCAATGTAACACCCATACGAATACGCTCTAACCCTTCGGCTTTATCGATACGCAACATCGCAAGGTGACTGGGAGATGTCCCCAAAAAGGTATGGATACGCGGTTTAGCAGCATCTTTCACCCCTTCCCATGCGGTGCGAATATCACTTTCAACAGCACGGGCAAGTCCTGCAATAATAGGACCGTCTTCCGTACCGACCTCTTTAGCAATGCGTTGTACAGCTTTCAGATCATCAGGAGATGCAGCGGGAAACCCAGCTTCAATCACATCTACACCTAATCGAGAAAGTTGCCGTGCAATTTCTAACTTCTCTGCACTTGATAAGGTTGCGCCGGGGCTTTGTTCTCCATCGCGCAACGTCGTATCAAAGATAATGACTGTATTATCGTCGTAAGTTCTCTGTACCATTAGGAGGTGTTCCTTTCGTGAAACATAATCGGTAAATTAATGATGAGTTATAGCGACTAAGGTCAACAAGACCATCTTCCGACATTCACACACCTCCTTTCTGTCAGCAGGGTGACGACACCACTATCATCGTCATCCATCAAGATTTAGTCCTCTTGTTTGATACTTTTAGCGTCAAGGAATGGCATCATTTCACGTAAATCTGCTCCGACTTTTTCGATAAGCAAATCATGTTCACGATGACGACGGGCATTGAAGTTAGGGCGACCCTTCTTGTTTTCTTCAATCCATGCTTTAGCGAATTCACCGTTTTGAATGCGTTGTAATACGCCAGCCATCTCTTCTTTAATGGTTTCTTCAAATTGGTCACCAACAACATAACCACCATGTTCAGCTGTGTTACTGACGCTATACCACATGTAGCTCAAACCACCCTGATAGAGCAAGTCAACAATCAACTTCAATTCGTGCATACATTCAAAATATGCGATTTCTGGCTGATAACCTGCTTTAACGAGTGTTTCAAAGCTAGCACGGATCAATGAAGTCACGCCACCACAAAGTACCACTTGTTCACCGAACAAATCGGTTTCAGTTTCTTCTTTAAAGGTAGTTTCAATCACACCAGCGCGAGTACAGCCAATAGCACGTGCATAAGCCAATGCTAATGCCTTTGCATTACCTGTTGCATCTTGTTCAACAGCAACTAAACCGGGAGTTCCTGCGCCTTCTGTAAAGACTTCGCGGACACGATGACCGGGAGCTTTAGGTGCAACCATCGCTACATCAATAGTCGCTGGTGGAACAATTTCCTTGAAATGAATGTTAAATCCATGTGCAAACATCAACATTGCGCCATCTTTTAAATTCGGGGCAATATGCTCGTGATAGACTTCTGCCTGACTGGTATCATGAATCAAGATCATTACAATATCAGCACGTTTCGTTGCTTCTGCGACAGTAAAAACTTCGAGACCATCAGCTTCCGCTTTTGCCTTACTTTTACTACCTTCATACAAACCGATAATCACTTTTTGACCGCTGTCATGAGCGTTAAGGGCATGTGCATGTCCTTGGCTTCCGTAACCAATGACGGCAATTGTTTTGCCATCAAGTAGTGAAAGATCTGCGTCTTTATCATAAAAAAGTGTAGCCATTTAGAGTGTTTCTCCAATCCGAAAATAAATTAAATCAAGAGCAGTACAGTATAAACGGCACTGCTCACCAATTACATAGTTAAATGATGCGTCCATTACCGTTTGAGTGGTTATCCACTTTTGGGTGTGCTATCTCTGGACGCTTGAATTCCGTATCATGAATCCGTGTACCCCGACCCATGGCGACCAACCCTGTCCGAATCATTTCGACAATTCCTACGGGGCGAACTTCTTCAATAAATCGTTCAAGGACTTCTTCTGTCCCCACCATTTCGAGAATAGCAACTTCGGGACCAACATCAATGATTCTCGCAGGGTAACGTTCACAAATTTCCGTAATCGTATTACGTGACTCTGCATCATCATTACGCACCTTGATTAACGCAAGGTCGCGGACAATATGTGGTTCATTATCCAAGATTTTAACATCAATTACATTGACCAATTTGTGCAAATTTGTGGCGATACGTCGTGCATATTCAGGATCTGCATCAACACGAATTGTCATTCGCGATACATGTGGTTTGTGGGTACGCCCCACCGTCAAACTATCAATATTAAATCCACGCCGACGAAATAAACTCGAAATGCGATTTAAGACACCTGGTTCATTTTCGACGAGTGCTACAACGGTGATCTTTGGAGTTAGTTTCTGCTCAGTCATTATTGTACCTCACCTGGCTTTGGACGACGTTTCATATCATGTAAATCTGCCCCACTCGCAACCATGGGATAAACCATTTCTTCTTTTTCTACTACAAATTCGATCAGTGTTGGTCCATCAATATTCCGTGCAAATTCAACAGCCTCTTGCATTTGTTCGCGGCTTGTCACACGCATGTTAGGGATACCATAAGCATCGGCTAATTTACAGAAATCAGGGCTAAACATAGGTGTCGATTCATAGCGTTTGTCATAGAATAACTCCTGCCATTGACGCACCATCCCCAGAAAACCATTGTTGACAACCGCAATATTGATATTGAGTTTTTCTTGTACGGCGGTAGCAAGCTCACACAATGTCATCTGGAAGCCACCGTCACCAACAATCGCCCAAACTTCCTCATGAGGCATTCCAAATTTCGCACCGATTGCAGCAGGGAGTCCAAAACCCATTGTCCCTAGCCCACCACTTGTTAATAATGTAGATGGACGTTGGTGCGGGTAATACTGAGCTTCCAACATCTGGTGTTGTCCAACGTCAGATACAGTAATGGCATCCCCGTCAGTATATTTCCAAATGTCATTAATCACTTGTGCGCCCAACAATTTACCGTTGGAATCCTGATTGATAATGTCACGTTCATTGGAATCTTCCAACCAATCCCGTATACGTCCCATCCACTGCGGATGTGTTTTGTCTTTTATCTTCGGCAGCATCTGCTTTAAGACTGTCTTTAAGTCGCCTGCGATACCAACATCAACCTTGACATTTTTATTCAATTCAGAGCGATCAATATCAACGTGGATTTTACGGGCTTTAGTCGCGTAAGTTTTCAAGTTTCCAGTCACACGATCATCAAATCGCATCCCTAATGCAATCAAAAGATCCGCTTCTTGGATCGCATGATTGGATGCCGCTTCACCATGCATCCCCATCATCCCAACAACCAATGGATGATCTTCTGGTATTGCGCCTTTACCCAGTAGGGTCAATGTAATAGGGATTTGAGTCCGTTCAGCTAATTCACGTAATTCGTGCATCGCATTCGACATCAAGATACCATGCCCGGCAAGAATCACAGGACGTTCTGCTTCACTGATTAACTTCAGTGCTGCGTCAATGTCTGCTTCGTCTGCGCTGGATGGTGGTTGGTATCCGGGCAAAACAACATCTTGTTCAGGGTAAATAAATTCGGTATATGCGTTTTGAACATCCTTAGGGACATCCACTAATACAGGACCTGGTCGTCCAGTCCGTGCAATATGAAATGCCTCTTTGATAGTATAAGCAAGATCATTGACATCCGTCACTAAATAATTATGTTTTGTAACTGGTAAAGTAACACCTGTTACATCTGTTTCTTGGAAAGCATCCGAGCCAATCGCCGCTAATGCAACTTGCCCAGTGATGGCAACAACAGGCGACGAATCCATCATCGCGGTTGCTAATCCAGTCACCAGATTTGTTGCACCCGGCCCACTTGTTGCTATACAAACACCGACACGTCCTGTCGCCCGTGCATATCCATCCGCCATGTGCGACGCACCCTGTTCATGACGAACAAGGACATGGTGAATTTGATCGTGATATTTTGACATTGCATCATAGGTAGGCAAAATTGCCCCACCGGGATAGCCGAACATTACGTCCACACCTTCCCGTATTAAACATTCCATGATGATTTCTGAACCGTTCAGTTGCATCACCGACTCCTCAACATATTCGTTTCAATTAAGCTAAGATTCGTTTACTAATGTTAACCAACCATATTTATCAGGTTTTTCGCCAGATGTAATCGCAAAAAATTCTTCCTGAACTGCTTTTGTAATAGGACCACGCGATCCCCCACCGATTTGAAGACGATCAACAGAACGCACAGGCGTAACCTCTGCGGCTGTCCCTGTAAAGAAAATTTCGTCCGCCATATACAGCATCTCACGCGCTACTGGCTGATATCGAACTTCCAATCCTTGGTCAGCAAGGAGTTTCAATGCGCTATCCCGTGTAATCCCCGCGAGAATAGATGACCAAGCACCTGGCGTATACACAACTTCATCAATGATGACAAAGATATTTTCGCCCGCACCTTCACTTACATAACCATTTACATCAAGTGCGATACCTTCTTGAAAACCATTATCATGAGCTTCCATACTTACAAACTGACTGTTGACGTAATTACCACCAGCCTTTACCAATGCCATATGGGTATCAGGAGCCATCCGACGGAAAGAACTAACCTGTACATCAACACCTTGTTCAATCGCTTCTGCACCAAGATACCGTCCCCATTCCATTGTGAAGATGACAGTTTCTGTTTTTGTGCGTTCACGACCTTCAAGCCCCAATGCACCTGCTCCACGGAATATAATAGGACGAATATAGCAAGAATCATGCCCATTTTTCTTGACTGTCTCAACAATCGCCTTATCAAGCGTATCGGCAGTATTTTCATGCGCAATCCGCATGATCTTTGCACCATTCATCAAGCGTTCTGTATGCTCGCGCAACCGAAATACAGCAGGTCCTTTTGGTGTGTTATAAGCACGAATGCCTTCAAACACACTCGATCCATAATGTAAAGCATGAGCACTGACATGCACTGTTGCATCTTCCCACTTTACAAACTCGCCGTTACGCCAAATCCATTCAGCCGTCATTGATTTCCCCTTCTATCAAATACATTCATAAAATAAAACACGCTTGTTCTGTTTCTCATTAATCTCAGATACAAGCGTGCCATTTAATTTCTTATAGTGTTGTGTGGAGCTACGATGTTCCATGCTAAAACAAAACGCATATTTCATCATATGTCGCGAACGAGTAGGTGCATTATTTTGTTTTGGCATGTTCTTATTCATAAATTGCATCGTATTGTGTCCTATAATCAAAAAAGCCCCCCGTGGCTTGGGAGGCTCTTATTTGCGTTTTCAGTAGCGCAGTTACCAACCCAAGCCGTCATACCCCGACGATAATGACGAGTACGACTACAATAATAAGGCTAAGGAGGTTGATTGTGTTGCTTAAGCGCATGATTTTTCCAGATATTTGCTTCATATATTGGACAATAGCCTACCTAACTTTGCAAGCAATGTCAAGCGGTCTCATAAAATTCATCACCATTAGCAGAATTTCATATAGAGTAACATTAGACCATTGTGCAAACTACACAATTAATTAATAAGTTTCGCTCTTGCATTTTCAATTTGTCTGCGCACAGCATCAGGAGCTGTACCGCCATCTACCAATCGTTGCGACACTGATGAGTTGAAATCAAATACTTTCTTGACATCCGTCTCAAATAAGTCAGAAATTTCTTTTAGTTGAGTGATTGGAATTTGCGATAATTTCAGATTCGAACTTGATCCTAAGCGAACAACCTCCCCCACAACATGATGAGCTTGGCGGAAAGGTAATCCTTTTCGTACAAGATAATCTGCTAAGTCTGTTGCCAGCAATTCTTCACCTAATGCGTCTTGCATTTTATCAGGATTAATGTGGAGCGTTTGAACAATAGCTGTCACAACAGGTAATAGTTTGTGCATCGTATCAATCGAATCAAATAAGGATTCTTTATCTTCTTGGAGGTCTTTGTTATAGGTACTAGGAAGCCCTTTTAAGGTCGCAAGAAATCCTGTTAAGTTGCCGATCAACCGCCCTGCTTTACCGCGCATGAGTTCCATTGGGTCGGCATTCCGTTTTTGTGGCATTAAACTTGATCCCGTACTATAACGATCATTCAAGGTAATGTACCCAAAAAGCGGATTACTATAAATAATGATGTCCTCAGCAAGGCGGCTTAAATGAGTAGCTGATAGTGAAATGACATAAAGTAAATCAGCTACAAAATCTCGATCACTCACACCATCAAGACTATTCTGACTATACGAATCAAAACCTAATTCATCGGCAATATTTTGACGGTTAATCGCAAAGGGATTGCCAGCTAATGCACCAGACCCCAAGGGAGAGACTGCCATACGTTCCCGTGCTGATTGCAGACGATCACGATCTCGGTCTAACATCCAGAAGAAACTCATCAGCCAATGGGCGGCAGTAATTGGTTGAGCAGGTTGTAGATGTGTATAACCCGGCATCAATGTTTCAATATGATTTTCAGATTTTTCGATAAGAGCAATTTGTAAATCGTATAATGCACCATCTAACTTATCGCTTGCACTCATCGCCCATAGCCGAAAATCAGTCGCTACCTGATCATTACGACTCCGCCCTGTATGCAATTTCCCGCCGACCTCACCAACAATTTCAGTCATACGGCGTTCAACAGCTGTGTGAATGTCTTCGTCACCATCTTTGATGACAAATTCATCATTATCAAACTCATCCAATACTTGATTGAGTCCCTTAATAATGATGATTGCTTCGTCTTGCGTAATCACATTTGCATCAGCAATTGCCCGTGCATACGCAATACTGCCTAGAATATCTTCGCGATAAAACCGTATATCAAAGCCAATACTATCGTTTAGTGCCTTTAAATCATCATCTGTCGGCTCGGAAAACCGACCACCCCATAAACTCATATCCATATCTCCCTAATAAAAAAGGACGCTTTGTATGCGCCCTTTTTGTTTTTTAAGTCAAATTAGTCACGCTTGAATTTACTATAATCTGGTTGACGATAATGGCTTGCACCACCACCTTCCATTTCTAGCATTGCTGCGACCTTTAATGGCAATCCAAACAATTGGATAAACCCATGTGCATCTTGCTGATTATATACATCCTCTTCGCCAAACGAAGCATAATCTTCACGGTAAAGGCTATAGGGGCTCTTACGTCCAGCAACAATAATATTGCCTTTGTAAAGTTTCATGCGTACAGTACCTGTAACAGTCTCTTGTGTGACCTGAACAAATCCATCCAATGATTCGCGAAGTTTGCTATACCACATCCCGTTGTAGACCAATTCCGCATACTTACCTGCAACGAAATCTTTATAGTGCATCGTGTATTTATCGAGGCAAATGCTTTCAAGTAATTGATGAGCTCGATGGATGATTGTTCCTGCTGGCGTTTCATATACACCACGGCTTTTCATACCCACCAGACGATTCTCAACAATATCAGTTCGTCCAATACCATGTTCACCACCCAATTTATTGAGTCTGATATATAAATCAACAGGGTCAATTTCTTCACCATTCAAGCTAACCGGAACACCCTTTTCAAAACCAATTTCGATATATACAGCTTCATCAGGTGCTTCTTCTGGGCTAGATGTTAACTGGAACATTCTCTCTTCTGGTTCGTTCCATGGATTTTCCAGTAAACCGCCCTCATGAGAGAGGTGGAAGATGTTACGGTCACGACTATAAATATCTTTTTCTGTATGGGAAACAGGCACATTAAATTCTTGCGCGTACGCTAGCGCATCTTCACGGCTACGAATATCCCATTCACGCCATGGAGCAATGGTTTTGAGTTTTGGATTTAGAGCCGCTGCCGATAATTCAAAACGGACTTGATCATTCCCTTTACCTGTTGCACCGTGAGCAATCGCATCAGCATTTTCTTGTTCTGCTATTTCGACCATATGCTTAGCAATTAAGGGACGCGCAAAAGATGTTCCTAGCAAATATTCACGTTCGTATACAGCACCAGCTTGCATGGTCGGGAATACAAAATCTGTCAAGAATTCTTCGCGCAAGTCACGGATATATAATTTTGACGCACCCGATGCAATTGCTTTTGCTTCGAGTCCATCAAGTTCTTCTTCCTGTCCGAGGTCAGCACAAAAACAGACAACCTCACAACCATAGTTATTCTTAAGCCATGGTACAATAACGGATGTATCCAATCCACCGCTATATGCTAATACCACTTTCTTTACATCAGATTTTGACATCAGTCTTCTCCAATAGATCAATCAGTTTATGTTAAATAGTTTAGTCTTCATTTACGCATATGCCACTTGTGAAAACCCTCAAACTCGTCTGTGCAATCAATACAGAGAGCTACCTTCGTTTTTGAACCATGATTCCACCTCAATTAAAAAAGCCCCGATAAAATACCGAGGCTTTTGATGTCTATTTATGATTGTATCTCCCCAACACCAAAAACCCCGATTTATGTGCGGGTGCGGCGACGAAGGCGTGTGTTGATATTGAGTAATAGTGTCATGGCTACGGATACTATCATGGTCAATGCCATCCGTCAATAATCAAGGGAAGCTAATTGTGCATTGTCCGACTCTTAAATCACATACCCCTAAGACTTCTGCACCGTTCCGTACACGGACTTGTGTTGTATTACGCCAAAATTGACTATCCGACGCAACAGCAACCCAACCATGGCGGGTGTTACAACCAGAGGCTTTTGATTGTAATTCTTCGTTTACACCCCACACCTGTAAACAATCGCCTGACGGAAAATTACTTAACGGCTGAGTAAGAAAATCTGTATTCCAACGATTCGCCGCAAATACACCTTCATCACTTTCAAACACTACCCCAGAAATATCAAGGGATTGCCCCGATGTATTGATGAGTGAAAAACTATCTAGGCTATAGACTAATGTTAAACCGCCGTTGGAGGAAACAGAAGCAGGAGAATCCACAGTATTAACCACAGGTGTACCCGTCGGACTGGAAGGATTCAACGGTACGACAGTTGGGGAATTTACTCCTAAATTACCATCTAAACTCACATCACAAAATCCATTGGATACCACACAACCTGCCAAAACGCGATTATCACGAATCACATCAAAACGACTCACCCCTCGCCAAAAATCAGCATCATCGCCAACCATTATCCAACCGTGTCGTGTCTTGCAGTCCAGCGGTTGATTCTGTTCACTTGTTCCAAATGTCCATGCCATTAAACAATCACCAGACGGAAAACTACTCAGTGAACTTGTTAAAGAGTCTGTTTGCCATAACTGAATATTTAATGCGCCACCAGAACTTTGAAACCCTATTCCACGTAAATCAATTGTCGTATCAGACAAATTTAATATGGTGAGGCTATTTTGATTAAATATCAAGCGAATATCTCGATTATTCGGATTCAGCACACTCGGTTCATTTGAAGTCAGTGTCAATCTGGCATCAAAACTGATGTCACAGCGATTCTCAATGACATTACACTGTCCTATCAACTCACCATCGTTCAAAACAACAAATGTACTGGCATTATTCCAAAATAGTTGTGTATCCTTGACAGCTATCCAGCCATGCCGTACTTCACAATCAGAAACCTTCTCTTGAACAAGATTTAACTTTAGTCCCCAAACTTGTAAGCAATCATCAT
>Ga0070729_10002251_pt1 | contig 25586 bp, 22 predicted proteins | sample tdDd472_FD_66725 | JGI IMG/M metagenome (GOLD analysis project Ga0070729, IMG submission 66725) | Marine sediment microbial communities from the Atlantic coast under amendment with organic carbon and nitrate - tdDd47.2 | ecosystem: Environmental > Aquatic > Marine > Coastal > Sediment | place... | reverse complement strand
GTTACATTGCGCACTTCCACCAGCACGCCTTCCCAGGCTTCCGCACCGGCGGCATCATTGGCAATGTCATTAAGATCGTCAATATAGATTGGGGTCGGAACCGCCATACTGCCGGAGGCAGTCAGGGACGAAGCGTATATCTGGCTGTTGCCATAGTATTCCTGGGTTGTGCCGCTGAGGGAAAGAACGGTTCCGGCGCTAATGAAGCCGGAATAAGTGGTCGGATCAAAAACCACCATAATGCCGTGCCAGGGACCGGACTGCATATCGGAAACAAACACCGCACTCAGAGCATCGCCCAGGGCAATCTGATCGGCGGTGACCACAAGATTGCCAAGCTCCACCGCAGCGCCTTCTCCGGGATGCAGGGGGCTGTCCGGGTTTTGGACATCGTACACCGTCAAACCGGTGGCGTTGTCGATAATATCAACATCATCTGTCACATCCACGTCATCAACGATATCCAGATCAATATCGTCGTCAAACAGATCAACGTCATCCACAACGTCCACATCATCAACGATATCAACGTCATCCACGGTATCAACGTCATCGACGATATCCACGTCATCGGCGGTATCAACGTCATCGACGATATCAACGTCATCGACGATATCCACGTCATCCACGATATCCACGTCATCCACGATATCCACGTCATCGACGGTATCAATGTCGTCAACAGTGTCCACATCGTCTATGATATCAACGTCATCGACGGTATCAATGTCGTCAACAGTGTCCACGTCGTCCACGATATCCACATCGTCAACGGTATCAATGTCGTCAACAGTGTCCACGTCATCCACGATATCAACATCATCAACGGTATCGGTATCGATATCGTCAACAGTGTCCACGTCATCGACGGTATCAATGTCGTCAATGGTGTCACCGTCTTCCGTGTTTTCGGATTCTTCCGGGGTATCGGAACTGTCGCCGTCCGCCACTTCACTGGTATCAAAATCACCGTCAATGACCGGGTTGTCCAGGGTATCTTTTGGAGAACACCCCAAAGCCAGGATCATTGCCAAAACTGCCACCACCATACCGGCTGAATACTGTCTGTTGCTCATGCCTTACTCCTGTCACATTAATCCAGACATCAATAACCATAGCTGTCCGATAGTACTATTGGTGCTTCGCAAGTCAACGCCCGGAGGGTGATAGTTGATGTTTTTTCAGCAATTTAGGATTGACGCAGGTCGTTGCCCCTGCTATGGGTTAGGGTCTGCTTTAAGACAGGATACATTATAATGAATAGTAAGACCGTATATATCAAAACCTATGGATGCCAGATGAATGAGGCGGACAGCCAGCGTGCTGCTGCCCTGCTGTGGCCTGCCTTTGAACCCGGTGACAGCCCGGAAACCGCCGATGTGGTGCTGATCAACACCTGTTCCGTACGGGACAAACCCCAGCAAAAACTGTTAAGCGAACTGGGACGCCTGCGCCGCATTAAAGAGCGTAAAGGCTCCATGATCATTGGCATTATGGGCTGTGTCGCCCAGCAGATGAAGGACGAAATCTTCAAACGGGCTCCCTGGGTCGATCTGGTGGTTGGCCCCGACGGCATCGATGATATTCCCCAGCTGGTTGCAGAAGCACAGCAGGGACAGCATGGCGCATCCCTCAGACTGCTGCGTCATGCCCCCAGCCTGGACCGGTCAGTGGAAGTCAAAACCCAAAGATCTTCCGCTCTGGTCAACGTAATGAAGGGCTGCGACAAATTCTGCACCTACTGCATCGTTCCCTATACCCGGGGTCGTGAAGCCAGCAGGCCGCCCCATGTGGTCATGGATGAAATTCATAATCTGGTACAGCAGGGCGTGTTTGATATCACCCTGTTGGGACAAAACGTCACCGCCTATGGCAACGATCTGTCTCCCCGGACGAACCTGAATACCCTGGTGACGAACATTCTGAAGGAAGCGCCGTCCATTCAGCGCATCAGATTCATCACCAGTCATCCCATGGACACCAAAGACGACACCCTGGAGCTGTTCGCCCTGCCCCAGGTGGCCACCTACTTCCATCTGCCCCTGCAGGCAGGCAGTGACCGGGTGCTGAAAACCATGGGACGGGGTTATACCTTCCGGCAATACATGGATATTGTTGAGAAAGTACGAAAAATCAGACCGGATGTGGCCATGGCGTCGGATTTCATTGTGGGATTCCCCGGTGAAACCCGCGAAGATTTTTTACAGACCATGGATGCCATCGAAACCGTGGGCTACGAAGGAATATTCAGCTTTGTCTATTCCCCCCGGCCCTTTACCAAAGCCGCCGGTTTTGAAGACCCGATTCCCCGGGCGGAAAAGCTGGTGTGGCTCAAGGAACTGCAGGCCCGGCAGAACGAAATTACCCAGCAGAAGTTCGCCGACATGGTGGGCACGGTGCAACCAACCATTATTGAGGGTCCATCAAGCCGTGATCCCAACGAAATGATGGGACGCACCTCCTGTCATAAAGTGGTAAATTTGCCGTTGCCCAAAAGCGCTATCGGTACTATGATTGACGTGCGTATTACCGAGGCCATGTCAAACAGTTTGCGTGGCGAAGCCGTGGCCCCGGATGCAGATCAGTAAGGAGTTTATGCACAATGCTGTTAAAAATGAACATCGACAGGATTGTCTGGGACGGATACGCTCCTGACCCGCTGCTTTTGGTAAAGCCCGAAAGCATGCCGCGACAGCAGGTGGGATTCATTATTGAAGAGCGTAGTGCGTTGCTCATTGAAGACACCATTATGGCCCCCGAATCCGTTGGCGACGAGCAGGATACGGCCCTGGTGCTGATCCATGCCATCCATTCCCTGGGCGGCGAAGTGGTCCGCTGCGAAATTCACGATGACGCAGGCCGGTTTATCTGGGGCTATGTGGTCATGCGTGACCATGCGGGACGGGAAAAGCAACTGCGGGTGGAAGCCGGGCTTGCGATTCTGCTGAGCCTGCGCACCGGACGCGGCCTGTTTATGGACGGCGAGCTGTTTGACGACCTGACCAACGAAGGGCTCCCGGAACCTCTGTGGGACGCCGATGAATTTGATGGTGACGAAGACAGCGCCCTTGAGGATGCCTGGATGCATGAAGATCCCGACAATCTTATAGAAGATTTTTTCGGCGACGATCTTATGGATGTGATCAGCGACGACGATGACGACGATTCCCCCGACGGGCGGAAACGCTTTAAAATGTGATGCTGAAACCCGAATCACAGATACATTGAATGATGCCGGGACCTCGCAACATATCTCCCTGGAGAAGCGTTGCCCTGTATACGGTGCTGATAATTATTGGAACCCACCTGCCCTATATGCAGGGAGGACCGCCCCCGCCGGTGAACGCTGACAAGATCATTCACTTCATCGGCTACGCGCCCTTGGGCGCACTGGTGTTCCGTGCCGGAAAAATAAGCGGGTATCGTCCACTTGCCATAACCCTGCTTGGTATGGTAGCAGTAGTTCTGTTCGCATCGCTGGATGAATATACCCAAGGGTTTGTGCCGGGAAGAAACCCTTCAGTCCTTGATGCTCTGGCGGATATCACCGGATTCGCCATCGGCCTGTTTGTTATGGCAATGAAATACACTCTCCGCGGTTCAAAGACCGCAGACAACAGTGATACGGAGATACATAATGCCCCTTAAAACAAAAGACGTGATGACCATCGGAAATATCTTCTGTGGCTTCCTTGCTTCCCTGTACGCCATGCACGGCGACATCGAGATGGGTAGTCTTGTTCTGTTTTTGGGCTGGCTGATCGACGCCTTTGACGGCACCGTGGCCAAACTGCTAAAGCAGGCCAACAAATTCGGCGGCGAATTCGACAACATCGCCGACCTGGTGAGCTTTTCCATGGCGCCCTCCTTTGTGAGCTTCGGCTTTTTTGTGGAGCGGCTTCCCTTTGCCGCAACCCTGATTATCTCCTCGTTGCCCCTGCTTTTGGGCTGCGTGCGTTTTGCCCGCTTCAACGTCAAACGCATCGAATACCCCGGCTGCTGGATCGGATTCCCCCGTCCCGCCTCGGCTCTGCTGATTATCGGCGTTCTTAACAGCCACATCGTTCTCAGTCAATACCCGCTATTTCCCGACGCCGGAACCTATATCGCCGCCGGTATCGTTGTGGCGTCTTCCCTTGGCAACCTGACCCTCCGTCCCTTCATGGGGCACCACAACCGGAAAATTGCTCCCTACATCAAGGTCTTCATGGGCTTTATTCTGGGAAGCGCCCTGCTGGGTCTTATCAGCAACATCGCCCTGATGATCGACCCCTTCCTTCCCTTTGTGGGACTGGGCTGGGACATCATCACCATCTGGCTTTTGTGCTACATTTTTGTGCACCAGTACCTGGTGTTCCCCAAAGATGAACTGGCGGACATCAAAGCCTTTACCCGCGAATGGCTTGCCGAAGAAAAACAGGAACTCTCGGCGGGCTAACGCTCCCATAAAACCGTAACAGGGGAATAATACAGGGGGACAGGTGTATAGCATTCTCATACATCTATTACCTGTGCTAATTATAGAAATTACGGATTCTGTTGACACAGTGCGGCGAATTATGGCACTATGCAAAATGAATGAGCATTCAATTTCCTGTAGATACAGACGTGCGATAGAAAACATTTTGTGGAGTAAAAGGAGAAAACCATGTTCAGAGTCGAAGAACGCGATATTCGTTTCAACCTGTATGAGTACCTGAATATCGAAGAACTGCTGAAAATTCCGGCCTTCCAGGAAATGGACAAGGAAATGTTCGACATGTTCCTTGATAACGCCATTAAATTCGCCACCGACGTGCTGGCCCCCATCAACCTTACCGGTGATAAAGAAGGCTGCACTCTGAACGAAGATGGCACTGTCACCATTCCCGAAGGCTACAAAGCAGCCATGGACGCCTACGCCGAAGGCGGCTGGATGGGCATGACGGCTCCTCCGGAATACGGTGGCATGGGCGCCCCCAATATGATCAACATGGCCACCATGGAAGCCTTTGCCGGTGCGGCTCTGGCATTTACCATGTATCCGGGTCTGTCCCACGCAGCGGCGGCTCTGATTGTGGACGAAGGTACCGACGAACAGAAAAACATGTTTGTTGAAAAGCTGCTCACCGGCGAGTGGGGCGGCACCATGTGCCTGACCGAGCCCCAGGCCGGTAGCGCCGTTGGTGACAGCCGCGCCAAGGCCGTCAAGGTTCGCGATGGCTGGTATAACATTGAAGGTTCCAAAATCTTCATCAGCTCCGGCGAAAACCCCATGGTGGAAAACAATATTCACCTGGTGCTGGCACGCACCCCCGATGCTCCTGCAGGCATCAAGGGCCTGTCCCTGTTTATCGTGCCCAAGTTCCGCATTAACGAAGACGGCAGCAACGGTGAATTCAACGATGTCACCTGCGTTGGCGTTGAGCATAAAATGGGTATCAAGGGTTCCGTCACCGCCACCATGGCCTTTGGCGAAAACGGCAACTGCGAAGGCTGGCTTGTGGGTAAGGATGGCGACGGCATCCGCATTATGTTCCACATGATGAACGAAGCCCGCCTGGGCGTCGGACTGCTGAGCCTCGGCTGCGCAGCCACCGCGTACAACGAAGCACTGGACTATGCCAAAGATCGTGTCCAGGGTGTTGACATGCGCAACATGAAAGACCCCAACGCCCCCCGCGTTCCCATAATCAAGCATCCCGATGTTCGTCGTATGCTGATGATCCAGCGTGCCTATGTGCATGGTATGCGCGCCCTGATGCTGCGTACCGCCAAACTGACAGACCAGGCACTCAAGGGCGAAGGCCCCCAGCAAACCGCAGCCATGGGTCTGGTGGAACTGCTGACCCCCATCTGCAAAGGCTATGGCTCTGACATGGCATTTGAAGTCTGCAACCTTGCAGTGCAGACCCTTGGTGGCTACGGCTACATTGCGGAATATCCCGTGGAACAGTACCTGCGTGATTCCAAAATTCTCGCCATTTACGAAGGCACCAACGGCATTCAGGCCATGGACCTCATTGGTCGCAAACTTGGCATGCAGAAGGGCGCCGTGTTTATGACATTCATGGGAACCCTGCACGGCTTTATGTTCCAGGCCAAAAAACACGCCCTGGGCGAAGAGCTCATCGGCGAGATCGAGCAGTCGGTCAAAGACCTGCAGGACATGGCAATGAAGTTCATGAACGAAGCTCCGCTGTACGTCTTGCAGCAGGCCACTCCCTTCATGAAATTCATGGGTAATCTGGTTATGGCATGGCTGCTGACCGAGCAGGCCATTGTTGCCAGCGACAAACTGGATGAACTCTTTGCCGCCAAGGGCGCCGAAACCAAGGACGCCAAAAAAGAACTCATCGCAGAAAACCCCGAAGCCGCCTTCTACGATGGCAAAGTCCAGACCGCCCGCTTCTTTGTGAAAAACCTGCTGCCGGAAAACCGTTCCCTGGTGCAGGCCATTCAGAGCCAGGACACTTCCATCATGGATATCAACCTGGAAATCTAAGCTCTTATTCAACTCAAACAAAAAGAGCCCCGCTTGCCGGGGCTCTTTTTTTATTTCTTCTGTTTAGCGTTATCAGCCGAATACGCCGTGGTCCCACAAAATACGGACGCCAATGAGTATCAGCACCACACCGCCGATAATTTCCGCAGCCTTGCCAATGCGCTCCACCCGGCTGACAAATGACCCCAAGTGCAAGCCAAGGGTTGTAAACGCTGCCGCCACTACGCCGATGATAATCACCGGGATCCAGATGCTGATGCCCAAAAGGGCAAAGCTGGTGCCCACTGCCAGGGCGTCAATACTGGTGGCCACCGACAGCAGCACCATGGTGCCGCCTTTGGTGGGGTCGGCGTGGGGACAGTCTTCCTCCTGATGTCCCACGGACTCGGCAATCATACGAACAGCGATAAAGGCCAGAAGCCCAAAGGCCACCCAGTGGTCAAAGCTGCTGATATACTGATTGACCGCCGTTCCCAATGCCCAGCCGGCTATGGGCATCAGGGCCTGAAACAATCCGAAATGCCAGGCAAGGCGAAAGGTCTGCCGCTTTGATACCTTCCCCAGTGAGACACCGGAGGCAATCGCCACTGCAAAAGCATCCATGGCCAACGCAACGGCAATGCCGATAATGGTAAGAGTAGTCATGGCTGATTTTCTCTGTTGTATTTCCTGAGCACCTGCCGCTGCATAAGAATATTACTTCAGCAGCTTCCAGTTGGCCTGGGGAATTTCCCGGCCCGTGGGTTTGTAATCGCCGCCCAGCAAATACAGGGCGCGACGGTTTTTGGCTTCATCGGTTTCATCCGCCGTGGGAACTGCCAGCACTTCCTCGCCAAAGCCCTGGTAATACACCGGGAAGCTAAAGCCCTTGTGCCGGAAATAGGTCGCAATGGACCGGGCCCGGCGCATGGACAGCCCACGATTGGAATCCTTTGTGCCCACGGTGTCGGTATAGCCGACGATGTAAAGGTTGAGTTTCACCAGCTTGCCGTACAGGGCAACTTTTTCCTTGAGGTGCTCATAGGCCGCATCCAGCTTGGGTTTTTCCTCATCGGTAATGGCTGCGGAACCGCTGGGGAAGTTGACTTCCTCGTGCTCCACATCCACATGCCAGGGGGAAAGTTCCATCTGCGAATACGCGCCGTTGGTGTCCCAGGCCTTGATGTCGATACGAATGATGGTGCCTTCCTTGCCCGCCCATTTCATAAACACGGTGCGGTTAAAGGCATCCTTGCGAATATCCATAGAGCCCTGATCCAGAACGGCTCCGGTATCGGCCACAACCGTGTATTCCACCTTGCTCAGGGGGCGATCCGCCTTAAGGGTCAGCTTCTTTTCCGTGGCGTTAAAACTGTCAGCCGGGACCGCCAGCTTCAGGGGAGCAAGCACGGTAAGGGCGAATTCGATGGGCATATCTCCCACCTGGCCTTCGCCAAAATCAACGGTCAGACGGCCCCGGTAGGTTACGGTGCCGACTTTTTGAGGGATGACAATCAGCCGTTCGGTGCCGGGTTCGATATCCTTTGCCCGGTAGCGGCGACCATTGACATTCAGGGTGGCGACTTCCACATATTCGTGGGCAATGAGTTTCAGGCCAACGTCGCCCTGTCCCTTGACAACATCGGTGATGATTTGCATTTCAACGGGATCTTCGGCTCCGGCGTTGTGGATAGAGCCAAAGGCCAAAGTCAATGCAACAGCAATAATCAGCAATGCGGGAACGATTCGTTTGCCTGCGGTCATCATTATGCGCCCTCTTTGTCACTTCCGTTTTTGTCAGGCCTTCCTGCGCCGCCGTGCCACCACCCACAATCCAATCAACAGATATCCCGCAGAACCGATACCGGACATACATCCGCTGTCATCGGCGTCTTCGGGGGTGCTTACTTCTTCCTCTGCGGTGTCAATGGTTTCATCGGGTTCATCGCCATCAACCACTGTTTCCGGTTCCGGGTCCGGGTCGGCAGTATCAATGTCTTCGTCAACATCGCCGTCCGGCGGGGTATAGCCCGGCAGGGTATCGGTATCAACTTCAAGATAGTTGACCCAGTAGCCGATACAGCCAGCTCCCCATTTCATGTAACCGTAGCCTTCAATACCCCAGTCGATGTTCCAGCTGTTTTTAATAATCCATGCTTCAAGGGAATCGTCCCAGCCCACCAGCGTCACCACATGCCCCCGGTCAGGATGCTGGCTGGCAACGCAGTCGGGATGGCTATAGACACCGTTGTCGTAGTAATAAAAATCGTCAAACACGATCATGGTGGCGGTCACGGGCCCTTTGAGCAAAAGCTCCTTAACGTGGTTGATTTCATCCTCGTCGCTGTACAGCATTACATAGCCGCCCCAGCCGTCTTCATTTTTGGGACGCACCTTGACCACCCGGTCTTCCCAGTCGTCACAGGCGTCATCGCAGTTGCCTTCGATGGCCTCGTAGGGATAGCAGGCTTCATCGGGAATACCGTCCCGGGACATAATTTTAATGGCTTCGTCGGGCATGCCACCGGTGGCGCAGCCGCCTCCGGCGCAGGAAATAATAAACTGCTCCGCCAGATCCATATCCAGATTGGGATCGCGCATGGCAATATTGATAGCACCCTCAAAGGCGCTGACCGCAGCAAAGGTCCAGCAGCCGCCGCAGCTTTCCTGATCCCTGACCGGCGACATGTAATCTTTGCCGTCCATATTGTGCCAGTCAAAGGATTCGGGCAGATCGACTTTGGGCGCTCCGGCAGGGAAGGGCCGAGCATTTTTGCGCAGATACTCTGCATCAATGGGCATGGTCAGCCGGGCGCGTTGCTCCGGGCTCATGCGGGTGATGCGGTTCTCCTTTGCGGTCCATGTGCCGCCGGTTTCGCTGATGTACTGCTGCACCTCTTCCAGAGTCATGAAAGAGCTTTCGTCAGCCGTGGCAAAGGTGCATGTCAGAATGATGAAAAGGCCGAGAGAAAGGGTGATAAATCGTTGCATGGGAACCTCCTGCGGTAATCATATAAAGTATCACCGATGCCGGAGTAATTGTCAACGAAGTCCCGATTCTTTGGAATCAATGCCCATGCTTGGCAATGCATCCCCCCGGGATCATATGTTCAGCACCTCCGGTCACGCACCCATAGAAAGCAATTTTTTCTTGACACTATGGCGACCTTGCACTAGAAATAGGTCCGTTGCTCATTGAAGCATCGGTGCCTCCGTAGCTCAGCTGGTAGAGCAGTGGACTCTTAATCCATGGGTCGTAGGTTCGAGTCCTACCGGGGGTACCATTTTTAGCTACATCGCCCGCATCCTTTACGGATGCGGGTTTCTTTTTGTCTGTTACACAACCGCCCCAATATCATTTGCCCCCGGGGGCGGGATATGCTTTAACAGCTACAGCATTACCTCTGTACAAAGGGACCGACCATGGCTTTAGGCACAAAACAGCGTTGGGGGTTACTGGCATTTTTGGCGGCCATGGCCGCGTTGTGGATATTCGGCGGTGAGGCCCGGGTGCTGCTTCCGCCGGTTTTGGCCATTGGCCTGGCCCTGTTCACCCGGGAGGTGCTTTCGTCCCTGTTTGCCGGTCTGTGGTCCGGCGCAGCCCTTATCGCCCTGCGGGAAGGCAGCGGCCACGGCATGTCCATTATCGGCGGGTTTTTCAGCGCTGCGGACACCTATCTTATCAACGGCCTGAACGATCCCTCTCACCTGATGATCGTGGTGTTCAGCCTTGCCATCGGCGGCATGGTGGGGGTGGTCACCCGCTCCGGGGGTATGCAGGGCCTTTTGATAGCCCTGGCACGCCGGGCCAAAACCCGCACCCAGGCCCAGATGGTGACCTGGTTTATGGGGCTGCTGGTGTTTTTCGACGACTACGCCAACACCCTGATTGTGGGTAACGCGGTGCGTCCTTTGACCGACCGCCTGCGGGTCAGCCGGGAAAAACTCTCCTTTATCGTGGATTCCACCAGCGCTCCGGTGGCCTCCATCGCGATTTTATCCACCTGGATCGGTTACGAGCTGGGGCTTATCGGTGAGGCCTTTGGTCAGGTGGGCATCACCACAGATCCCTATATGGCGTTTTTGTATTCCCTGCCCTACCGCTTTTACGCCCTGCTGCTGCTGATTGTCATTCCGGTGATGATCCGCATGGGCCGGGATTACGGTCCCATGCTGCGGGCGGAAACCCGTGCCCTGGATACCGGACAGGTGGCCCCGGATACCGACGTCGCCCAAAGCGGCGAGGAAATCGCCGCCATGAAAACCCCGCCGCAAGATCAATGCCGCTGGTATAACGCCGTGGCCCCCATTGCGGTGCTGATGCTTACCACCGTTATCGGTATTGTGTACAGCGGCGTCAGTGCGCTGAAGGATGGCGACGTTCTTTCGGTGCAAAGCGTTCTGGCCGGGGCCGACAGTTTTTCGGTGCTGATGTGGGCCGCGCTTCTGGGCAGCACCGTGGCCATTGGCCTGATCGTTGTGCAGCGTATCGAAACCATGGCCGGAGCCATGAATGCCTGGCTTGCCGGGGTAAAATCCATGATAACCGCGGTGGTGATACTGGCGCTGGCTTGGGGCCTTTCCGCGGTCACCAAAGAACTGGGCACCGCCGCCTGGGTCTGCTCCGTACTGTCCGACAGCCTTCCGGCGGGCCTGCTGCCGGTGCTGGTGTTTATCATTGCGGGCTTCACCAGTTTTGCCACCGGCACCAGCTGGGGCACCATGGCCATACTGTTTCCCATTGCGGTTCCCCTTGCCCATGCCATGGCAACCGCCCAGGGCATTGACACCGCCGGGGCCATGCCCCTGATGTACGGCACCATCGGCGCGGTGCTTACCGGGGCTATCTGGGGCGACCATTGTTCCCCCATATCCGACACCACCATTATGGCCTCCATGGCCTCACAGGTGGATCACATGGCCCACGTCACCACCCAGTTGCCCTATGCGGCGGCCTTTGGTCTGATCTCTGCTGCGGCGGGGTATCTGCCCGGCGGTTTCGGCTTTAATCCCTGGCTGCTGTTGGCGGTGCAGGTGATATGCGCCGTGCTGCTGCTGCGCTACATGGGCAAAAAACTGCCGCCGGAGTCTCTCAACCGTCAGTCCGACAATTGATACCACACCACAGGAGTACCTCATGCTGAACTGCAGTTTTACCCACATCCCCTCGGTGGGAGCATCCACGGAGCAGCGTATCTGGCACAGCGGCATACACAGCATGGACGATTTCCTTGCCACGCCGCCCGCTTTTCTTTCCGCCAAAAAACGGCAGACCATGGCGGAGCATATCCGTATTTCAAAAGACCATTTGCACCGGGGCGATGCCGGGTATTTTTACGATCATCTGCCCTCCAGGGAACACTGGCGCATCTTTCGGGAGTTTCAGCAGCGCTGCGTGTATCTTGATATCGAAACCACGGGGCTGAGTTCCTTTGGCGACATCATCACCACCATTGCCCTGTACGACGGCCGTCGGGTGCAGCATTTTATCAACGGCGAAAATCTGGATGACTTTCCTGCCGCCCTGCAGCAGTACGATGTCATTGTCACCTATAACGGGAAAACCTTTGACATTCCCTTTATCGAGCAGTTTTTCGGCATTACCGTGTCCCAGCCCCATATCGATCTGCGCTATATCCTTGGCAGCCTCGGCTATCGCGGCGGCCTCAAATCCTGCGAAAAGCAGCTGGGCATTGGCCGTGATGGCGATCTGGCAGAGGTGGACGGCTTTTTTGCGGTGCTGCTGTGGCACGATTACCAGCGCAACAAGCAGCGGGAATCCCTGGACACCCTGCTGGCCTATAACATTGAGGATGTGCTGAACCTGGAATATCTCATGATAACCGCTTACAACAAAAAGCTGCTTAGCCTGCCGGTGAGCCTGTCGTCCCTGACTGTCCCAAAGCCTGTGGAAAACCCCTTTGCCATTCACGGGCCCACGGTGAGACGGTTACAGGGACGATACTGAGACAGCAATGCAATATATTCTTGTGCATTTTAGGGGTTTTGATATATTTTACAGGATGTAATACACGCGTTTAAATCCTTACGAAATAAACGCTGAAAGCCGTGAGGAAGACAGCTGATGAAGTTCCGTTCTGTATTGTTGCTTATGACACTGGTACTCCTGTGCGCAAACGCCCAAACGCTTGATGCCAAAGATTCAAAAAAGGGTATTGTGGTGTGGAACCTGCAGGCCAACGCCGGTGTGCAAAAACAGGATTTACCTCTGCTGTCCAACTACGTTGCCAATCTGGTGGCGAAATACGCCAACACCCGGGTAATTTCCGAAGCCGATATCAACACTATTCTCAAGGGCGAGGAAGCCCGGCAGCAGTGTAGCTCCGACGATACCAACTGTGTGGTGGAAATCGGTGCGGCTTTGGGTGTGCCGGAAACCGTCAGCGGCGACGTGGGAAAAATCGGCAATTTCTGGATGCTGAACCTGCGGCGCATCAACGTACACAATGCCCAGGTGATATCCCGCAGCAGCCGCAGTATCGAAGGAACCGTCAACGATCTTATCCGGGCACTGCCGGAAGTTGTGGCGGAACTCTTTGGCGTCAAACCCGATGGTGCCCCGGTGGCGAAAAAAGAAGCGCCCACCACCGGAACGCTGTCCCTTGGCAGTAATCCCAAGGACGCAGCAGTTACGATTGACGGAAAATCCGCGGGAAAAACCCCGCTGAAAGCCACCCTCAAGGTTGGCAAGCATAAGGTGGTGGTTACGCTGAAAAACTATAAAACCATTGAGCATCAGGTGATCGTCAAACCCGGCGAAACCACGGATATGCAGATTGCCCTCAAGCCGGTGCCCAAGGGACAACTGCGCATCACCAGCAGCCCTGCCGGGGCAACGCTGAAGCTCAACGGCAAAAAAAGTGGCACCACCCCGGCGGTGCAGACTCTGCCCGAAGGCACCCATCATCTGGAGCTGGAGCTGGAAGGCTACGAAGACGCCTCACAGGATGCAGCGGTCAAAGCCAACGAAACCACCGAAGTGGCGGTAATCCTGCAGCGGGACTATCCCATGAACCCCTACACAAAATGGGGCTATGTGTCGTTTTTCTCCGGCGTGGGACTTGCGGCCTTTGGCGGCGTGGCCGCCTGGCAGGCTTCCTCATATGGCGACAAGGTCTCTGACGGTGATATCGGCGCTGAAGACACCAGCAAGGCCTGGGAAGGCGCCATGTGGGCGTGCTTTGGCATTGGCGGTGCCGCCATGGTAACCGGCATTGTGCTGTGGGCTCTGGCCCCGGAAGACAAAGAGTGGTGGGAAAACCATAACGCCGCCATTGGGGTGACTCCCGACGGCAACGGCGCGACCCTCAGCCTTGGCGGGAGGTGGTAAGATGTACAGAATGTTAGTGATTGCAATCCTTGGACTGCTGAGCATAAACGGCTGCGGTTTGTTTGTTCCCGAAGTGGGGCATTTGGGTGAAGAATGTTTCAGCAACGGAAAATGCCGGGGTGATCTGGTGTGCCAGCTGGGCACCTGTCGGGAACGAATCGTCACAGACGGTGATACCGACGGTGACCCGGATGTCAACCCGGCGGACGGCGACGATGATTCCGTTATTGACGGCGACGGCCCGGACATCGAGTTCATTGACGGCGATGCCCCGGATGTGGAAGTTCCCGATGGTGACACAGGCGAGGAAGAGCCGGTAATATGCACTCCCCATGACAATGTCGCCTGCTATGCCGGGGATGTGTACTGGTACGATTCCTGCGGCAACCGGGAAGACATGCAGACCGAATGCGACAACTGCCTGTGCGATAACAACGCCTGCCTGCCCGATGATGAGTATGTCATTGATTGTTATGAAAATGACCTCTACTGGTACGACTGCCACGGTGAACGCAAAGCCGTAAAGCAGCACTGCGATGACGGCACCACCTGCGACGCCCTCCAGAACTTCTGTGTACCGGACGCCACCTGCTATAACGACGAGGATTGCGGCGAAGACCAGTGCGATGAAGACTTTGGGCCGTGCGTGAACACCGGTGATATATGCGCCAAAACCAATCAGGAAGAATGCCGCACCTGCATTGACATTGTGTGTACAGACGGCAGTTGCGTCCCCGATGCCCAGTATGAATCCTGCCAGCCCTGCGCGCGGGATACGGATTATGATCCCTGTGGCGATGATTATTGCCACAACTGGCGGCCCTGCGAATACGATGACGCCTGCGACTCCACCGGCGATCAGTTCCGGGGTTGCTATCATGATATCTGCGATGAGGGCGTCTGCGCGCAGGACCGCTTTTACGGGGAAAATAAAAATAATGTGACATCCTGCAATCGCAGCACCGGAGCCAACTCCTGCATAACGAACATGGATCTCGCAGGCTACTGCGACGGCACCATGACCTGCGTGGCCGACGGCAGCCTTCCGGCGGAATGGACCGACCCCAACACCGAATATACCTGGCGGGTGCACCCCACCATGTTGGAAGAAGATCCCCGCATGACCCAGACCGAGGCAGTGCAGTACTGCGACGACCTGGGCGGCTGGCGTTTACCCACCATCACCGAACTGCGCTCCCTTATCCGGGGCTGCGTCGCCACCACCTGCGGAGACTCCGACGAAAGCTGCGGCGGCTGCGGCTTAACCGATTCCTGTACCACCAACGGTGATTGCACCTCGCCATTATGTGATGGCTATGAACTTGGCAACGGACCGGATCATGGCTGTTACTGGCCTGCGGAGCTGGAAGGCGAATGCGGCTCTTACTGGTCTACCAAGTCTCTGGACAACGGCGGCACCCAGTTTTTATATGTTGATTTTCAGGACGCAGCAGTAAGCAACATCTACAAGACTTCGGCTTTGCATGCACGTTGCATAAAAACCACAAAGTAAATCTGCTGCATCCGCTGGAACAGGCATGGAGAATCCCGCCGAAAATTGACAGCCGGGCCCGGGGCGAATACAGTCGGGGCTGAAGGCAGGAGGTGTATTATGAACCGACGGCAGGAAATAGTCATTAAGCGTTCTCATCTGCTGGGCATCTGGATTGGCCTGGCGGTTGTCGCCATTGTGATGTTTGTGGGCGGCGTTGTAGCGGGAACCAAAATGTGCACCTGCCCCGAAACCGTGATCGCCCCGGCTGCCGAAGCAGCGCCTGCGCCGGAAGCCCGGCCGGAACTCAAACCCGTGGAACCCATTGCCCCGGTAGAAGAACCTGCCGCCCAGCCCGAAGCCACACCAGAGCCTGCCCCGGAGCCGGAAGCAAAACCGGAACCAGCTCCGGAACCGGAACCCAAACCCGAAGCTAAACCCGAAGCAAAGCCGGAGCCCACACCAGAGCCAAAAGCAAAACCCGCCGCCGGTATTCAATATTCGGTGCAGGTAATCAGCTATCTGGGACGTCCCCGGGCAGAAACCTTTGCAAAGGATATGGGCAACGTCGGTGACCGCAAGCCCTATATTCAGGAAGCCGTGGTCAACGGCCTGCGTGTTTTCCGGGTGCGTATCGGCACCTTTGACACCAAGGCAGACGCCGAAGCATTCCGCAAAAAAGTATCGGAAAAGCTGGGCAAAGCCGCCACCGTGGTGATCTACGGTAAATAAACGACAACATCGCGGACGGGGGAAATGTCAGGGCAGATCAACCGTTCCCAGGTCTGTGTCTTCGCCATCGGCAATATCTATCGGGGGCAGATCAAGGCGGCGGCCATCGCTGCTGACAATATTGAGATAATAGCGCCCCGGGGGCAACAGCGGAAAATCAAAGGCATCCTGCACCGAGATCCGCTGCAACGTGCGGTGTCTTCCCCGCAGCAGCAGCCAGGCAACACCATTGGCAAAGCCGGACCCAAGACTGCCCCGCAACGCTGCGCCGGGACCAATGGTCGCCACCGCAGAGGCGGCGGAAGCATCACCGCCAGCGGGCTTCAGAGCTTTTTCCAGTATGCCCATACGTCCGTCAGCGGTTAATACCGTTAGCGGAAACATATCCCGGCCCGGGGTTCCCCGCCAGGTGCCGTCATCCTCCGCCGGGGTCATGGCAGGGCACTCATGCCGCCAGCAATAGCGGAAGTCGCTTATGGCGTTGCCCTCGGCATCCTGTACCGTGCCGGTCACGGGAGTATCCATGCCCCGTGAGGTTTTTGACAGACGAATTTCCACATCCCGCTGCTCACCGTTGAGATTCGCCGCATAGCCCTGACGCATGCTGCGCATGTCCACCGCCATAAGGGTATAGGTATCTTCCTCCGGAGCGGCCAGCGAAAACGCGCCGTTTTCATCGGTCATGGTGCTGGTGTTGGCGGGCATGCCGCCGCCGCTGCGTTTTGTGCCCGCAAGCCACACCATCACAAAGGGAGCCGGGCTGCCCTCGGCGTCCACCACCGTACCTGCCGCCATAACGCTGCTGTTTTGCTGGAATACAATCTCCAGCGGGTCTGTTTGCTCGGTGCAACGCACCGTGAGCATCTGGGTGTTCTGCTGCCCCTCTTCTCCCCAGGACACAAACAGCATGGATATATTGCCCCCCAGCCCGCCCAGGCGGAATTCGCCTTCGGCATTGCTGGTGGCGTAGAGGCTACCCTTGCGCTGCATGGCGGCAATGGTTGCTCCTTCAAGAGGATTCTCCTCACCATCCATAACCCGACCGGTGAGAACACACTCCGGCTGCATGGTGACAGTGATGTCATTTTTTGCCGGATGCACATGTTCCGTGGTGCTTTGGTAGCCCTCTTTGTAAAACATGATACTTTCATCGGTAAAGGGCAGCCCGGGCATGGCAAAAAAACCGCTGCCGTCGGTGGTGACCTGAATCACGTTTGCCCGGGGCGGCGCACCGGGTTCCAGGGGAAAATCCCGCACCGTAACCCCTGCCAGAGGCTCGCCTTCCGGGTCCACAACCTGTCCCTGTAAGGTCCAGCCCGTCACCAGCATAAGATCACCCAGATCCACCCGCCCCCCGGCACATCCCCGGTGAACATACAAAGGCGCAAAACCCGATGCCTTTACATACAGTTCCGTATGATCCAGATACCCGGTGGAAAGCTGAAACCGGCCATCGCCTCCGGTGATTGCCGGTTGAATGGGTTCATACCGTTCCGCATAGATTTCCGCATTGGCAATGGCTTCACCGGTGGCATCCAGCACCCTGCCCGTGGCCACGCAGGCGGGCTTGAGTTCAATTAGAATTTCCCGGTGTTCACTGGCCTTGAGCACAAAAAATGATTCCATGGGGGTGTCGTCACCGGCAAAGGTGTCATGAAACACCGAATACCAGTACATGCCCGGGGGAAGCTGCATAAAGGTGACGTTGCCGTCGGCATTGCTCCAGGCCGGGGGCAAAGCCAGGGTTCCCTCGACACTTACTTTTGCGCCCTTGACCGGCAGCTTGCCCACGCTGTCCATAATATAAAAGGATAAAGAGGCGGTCCAGCGCTCCTTGGGTTCCATGGGGCGGCTGGCAAGCATGTTCACCCCCGGCGCTGTGCCGGTCCGGGGTTGCCCTGCGGCACCGGGATGCAGATCGTCGCTGTGACTGACATTCACCCGGGAAGGCCCCCGGGAAGAATCATCCGCCTCAGGGGGAGAAGAATCCCACAGGCTCCATACCAACACGGCCCCTATTGCGAGCAATACAAGTAACAGGATAATTGCATTGCGTTTTTTCATGACCTTCTCCCGGATGAATATGGCGGTGTCTGCCCTGAACCTTTTATTAAGTATAGCATAAGGGCAGGAAGCATATCAAGAACAGGAAAAAAGCAAAAAGGGCTTTCATTTTTTGCAGATTTTGCTAAGTTAACGAAGTTCCGGCTTTGAAAGTTATAATAAACCAATAACCTAAGAGCATATTTTTTATGTATTTTATATTTTCTTGTTGACAAATGATGTGTAATTTGTGATTTAATAATCATTGAGAGAAACATTTATGCATTAATATACGTGGGTATAACCCGGGCGCACAAGGAGAGATCGATGAAAGAGGAAGCTGCCGTTGTAAAAGAAGATATTGTCGATCAGTCTGAACAACCCGAAACCCCGGTCGCAGAGCAGGCCAAGATTCACAAGACTGCCCTGAAGGCCGAGCGTCGTCGCCAAAGACTGGCCGAGCTGGAAAACCTCAAGGATGACAGCGAGATCCAGGAGTTTATGGAGCTGATCCCCAAGATCAAACCCCGTAACCGCGGTGAATGCATTAATCGTCAACGGCCCTGCCTCTTTGTAAGCTGCAAATATCACCTGTATCTGGATGTCAATCCCAATACCGGCACCATCAAGTTCAACTTCCCGGATCTGGAACCCTGGGAGCTGCCCCAGACCTGCGCCCTGGATGTGGCGGATCGCGGTGGCACAACCCTGGAAGAGATCGGCATGCTGATGAACCTCACCCGGGAGCGGGTACGGCAGCTTGAATCCATCGTGCTTGAGAAAATCAAGAACGAAGACGACAAGCGCGCTCTTCTGGATCTTGACGATGAGTTTAAGTTTACCGGCAACAACGGCTGCAACTGTGATTCCTGCGACTAAATGCAGTAGAACATATATCCTATTGCCACTGCTGCTGATGCTGGCGGTGGCCTGCACCCGGCAAAGCAGCGATACCGAAGAGTTTCTGCCGCTTCCCAAAAGCAGTTCTGCGCTGGAAACCTTTCAGCGGGGGCTGCCGCCTCCCTGCGAGGATCAGGATCATCAGCTCACCATCAAACGCGCCGGAGATATCAACGAAGAAGGTCTCAAGGCCCTTGAGCAAAACGATCTGGAAAGCGCCCGCAAAAACTTTGAGGCAGCTCTGGAACTGATTCCCTCCTTTGCCGACGCCCGCTTCAACCTGGGACTTATCAAACAACGTCAGGGAGATCACGCCGCAGCGCTGGCACTGTTCAAGCGGGTGATGAAGGACGTCCCCGACTGGCCCGGGGCCTTTGTCAACGCCGGGCTTTCCCATGCCGCTTTAGGGCAGATGGAAACCGCAGAAAAACTCATGCGCACCGCCGTACAGCTTGATCCCGACGACCCCAACTCCTGGCTGAATCTGGGGCTGTTGTACAGCAACATGAACCGCCGCAGCGATGGCATAAAGCTGTTGCAGCAGGCAGTAGGGCGTATTCCCAAAGATCTGCCTTTGCGCATGGCCCTGGCCCGGGAGCTGATTAATGACCGTCGCGGAACCGAGGCCCTGACCATTCTGGACGAAGCCCTGAAGGCCTTTCCCAAAGAAGCCGAGCCTCATATTTTGCAGGCCCGCATTGCTTACGATTCCCGTAATTTCCCCCGGATGCGAAAACACCTCGATGCAGCCGAAGCCGCAGGAGCCCCGGCCAGACGAACCGCGTATTTGCGGGGCATGTTGCTGGAAGAGGAACGACAGTTCGGAAAGGCCCGCATATACTTCAAGCAGGCCGTGGAGGCGGAACCCCACAACCCCGCCCTGCTGGTGCATTACGCGGGCATGATTCTGCTGGAAGGCGACCACGCAACGGCATTGCCGCTTTTGGAAAAAGCCCGGGACATGAAGGGCTACAAAGATCCCCAGGTATGGCTGTACCTTGGAGCAGCCTATAAAAAAAGCGGCAACACCGCCAAAGCCATAGAATCTTATACCGCATATCTGGGAGCCACCGACCCCAACAATCCCTACTTCAAGAAAGATCGCGCCGATGCCACCGACGCTCTGAAAGCTCTGGGAGAAGGCAAACCCTTTGGTCTGCCGGGGATTCCCAACAGCGGTCCCTGAGCACACCATCGCGCAAACATCCGTCTAAATACATACCCCGTTAGCAATATGAATGAATCCTGTTGGTATTACAGCAGGTTATCCAGGGGATCTTCCCCGTCATCCACGGGATAATCCGGCACCTGGGGAACCTCCGGCACTGCGCCGGGTTTGGAGCCGATACCAAAGACTTCGTACATAACCACCTGGGGCGTCAGTCTGGTGATATCGAAACGGTCACCCATTTTTACCGCGGTCATACCGATAAGCAGGCCCACAAGAATAATGATAAACACCAGCAGTTTTTGCAGGGTGTTGTTTTTCATGGTCTTGACCGGGGTATATTCCTCATCAAAATCCTGACCATCACCAAACATGGATCCACCGCCCCTGGGAGAGGCGTTGAGATCGTCCACATCCACCCCGGCCTTGCGCTTGGGACGACGTCCCATGGCGGTGTTGCCACTGGAGGGCGGAGGCGCCATGATGGGATCAAGCAGCTCGGAACGGCGTCGGGCCGTGGTGCTTTCTCCGGTGGTCAGTCCCGGGGCTCCCGGGGGATCTGCGGGATTGCGCCGGCGACCGGTGGAGCGTTCACGACCGCCAAGAGACGGGGGAGCATCCGCCAGCTGGGGGCGACCAGCCAGTCCGCGACGAGCGGTGGAGGTGGTGCCGTAGCGTGCGGTTTCACCGGAGGTTTTCCACTCGGTGGCTCCGGCAGGCTCCGGACCACGATAGGTCACGGTATTTTGGGGCTCTGGCTGACGTTTTTGCGCCTGGGGGCGTTTGGACACATTGGTGATATGGTCAATCCGCTGCTGCAAATTGTCCACATTGACCTCGTGATTATTGGTGTCAAAGCGGTTCCAGTCGTCGTCGGAAGACACCAGGGGCTTTTTCACGCGACGATTGTATGTATCATCGTTGATGGTACGCTGCACAGACTCCGAAGGCCGGGGCATATCAAGATCTGTCACCGGGGTGGGCAGCTTTGGCTTGATAATGGCGTCTTCCAGGGTGTTGAGCACCTTCTTTTTCTGGAATGGGTCTGGCAGGGGATCGGCAAAGGGCGATGCCGGGGGATCGGGAATATCGATTTTCCCCAGTACGTCTTCAATATCCGGTTGCGGAGATGCCGGGGGTGGATTTAAAGATCTGGGTCTTGGAGGCGCCGGAGCTGCCCCGCCACGGGCTCTGTGCAACACGCCGTCCAGCTCTCCGTCAAAAGCGGGCCGGGTGGTCTGATCAAGGTTGCTCTCGCGCACAACCTGACCCCCGCCCTGCACAACGAACAAATGACGGCACTTGGTGCAACGCATACGGGCACCTTTGGCCGTTAGTTTGCTTTCGTCAAACCGGAATTTCGTTGAACATTTGGGACACTGAACAATCATTACACAGTTACCTTGATGTACTTGCCGCTTTTGTATACTCGGGTATTATGTCCGCAACCGGGCAAAATGGCAAGAAAAACGCGACGTCTTTCCTCATGTTGCAGATGTTTGATGCTCCGGTTTCACCATTTCGATGCACGTCTGTGAGATTTTCAGGTACTGTGTGCCACATTCGGGGCATTGAGCGATTTTTTCCTGAAAGGGCAGCTTGATGCCACAGGAACACACCCAGCCCCGCAAACGGGCGGGATTACCAAAGGCCAGACCATAATCCGGGATGTCCCGGGTGACCACTGCGCCGGAGCCGATAAAGGCATAGCGTCCAATGGTAATACCGGTAACAATGGTGGCGTTTGCGCCGATGCTGGCCCCTTTTTGCACCAGCGTACGCCCATAGGCGTCCCGGCGATTCACATGGCTGCGGGGGTTTTTCACGTTGGTAAACACGGCGCTGGGACCAACAAACACATCGTCCTCCAGCTCCACTTCATCATAGACCGACACATTGTTCTGAATCCGCACGCCGTTGCCAATCACCGCATTGCTGCCCACATAGACATTCTGCCCAAGCATACTGTTGTCGCCGATACGGGCGCCGGACATGACATGCACAAAGTGCCATATTTTTGTGCCTTCACCAATGGTTGCACCGTCGTCCACAATGGCGGCGGGATGTATAAACACCTCAGGAGTATCACTCATGTTGTCAGTCCTTTCGCTGTTGCTCAGAAAGTTCCGCCCAGGGTAAGCACTCCGCCGGAGGCGGTTATGCCGCCGTGGTCCGGGGTCAGCACCGGGGCCGCCGACACATTAAGCTGGCGGGTTTTAGGATAATCCGGAGCCAGCAGATACACCACCAGTCCCGTGACCAGCGATGCCCCGGCCACGGAATAGCCCGTTGCCATGGCCCACACCGGCATGTCGGAGCCCGTGGCGATATGCCCCAGGCCGGTTCCCAGTCCAAGGCCAAGACCCGCGCCCATCAAACCCCATCCGGCCTGTCGCCAGGCAGCGGCGGCGTACATCTGTTTGCGGGCCGATGTTTTGGCTTTGGCCTGACGGACCGCACCGGGTTTATAGATTTTGGTCATGTACAGCAGCAGGCTGTCGGCTTCGCTTTTCAGGCCGGTGATAATCATGGCGTCGCCGTAGGTATCCGCTACGTTACGGGAGTAACGTTTTTCCACCCGGGCGTTTTTAATGTCCATAAAGGTGAGGTTCAGCACAAAGGTGTTACCGATCTTGCCGATGGTGCCGCTGACCACCCGGTCGGCGTTGACGGCCTGCCCCAGCTCCACCAGCCGCTGTCCATCATCGTCGGTGCCCAGCATTTGCAGCATGGCCTCGTAATTAATGGCCTGCTCCACCTCGGTTTTGCTGATAAACTCGAAAAAGCCCAGACCATCCAGCCGGGCGGTGAGTATGCCGTTGGCCGTGGCGGCGTCCACAGGAACATCGGGGCCGATAACATAGTCCATGACAAAGACCCGGAGTTTTTTGGCAGAGGCCTCATCGGTGGCGGCGGGTGTTTCCGGCTGCGCCGCAGACACCGGCAGGGCACACAGGATGGTCGCAAGGATTGTCAGTACAGCGATACGGGTTTTCATGCTTGCCTCAGTTACAGGAAGGAATTTCCGCGCAGGGTTTGTCCACCACGCACTCATGATAGTCTTCGCCCTCGGAGGCAATCCGCAGTTCGCAGGCCTCCACACAGTCCTCGCCAAGACCGATGCCGCACTCATCCATTTTGGTGCAATAGTCGTCGCACAGCGCCCCGGAGCCGCAGGCCTGCAACGCAAGCAAAGCCACCAGCAGCATCATACCCAGCAGCAACCGTATCCATACAGATATGTCTGTAGCCATGTTCCTCTGCCTTTCCCAAAAGGGGTTTGCGGTATTGTAGCAACATGACGCCGGTGGGGCAAGTTGAGTTTAAAGCAGCAGATGCTGAATTGGTCTATCAGAATATATGAATTGACTTTACGGCCAGTATCCCATACATAATGTTTCCCGATCACCTCAAAAGGATCTTTACAACCGGCACCGCCCGGACATATGACAAAACCGCACTGTTGGTGTGTCTGTCCCGGGCCACGTTTGCCAAACGAGCAACCAAAAGGAGTACTAAAGCATGAAACACCTGAGTATTACTGCCCTGTGCATTGCCGCCCTTATGATCACCGCCTGCGGCGAAGAAGACCCCAGTCTTCCCAGCGCCTCAACCGCCTGCCAGAACTATGTGGACCGCTGCAGCGATGACGCCAGCCTTGACCTGAATATGTGCACCCTTATGTACAACGGCCTGGACGACTGCACCAAGCTGTGTCTGGCCCACGGCACCACCTGCGAAAACATCCGCATGTGCATGAATGACCAAAGCGGCCCGCTGTACGAGGAACAATGCAAAAGCGACAGCAATGACACCAACCATCAGGGCCTCTTTGCCAACGCCTGTGTAAACAGCAAATGCTCCTATGAAGTCAGCTGCTGCGAAGCCAACGCCAACTGCGTGTCCATTGTGGCCTGCTATGCCGCCTGCGCCATTTGCGCCGACTGCGACGAAGGCGATTGCCAGGACTCCTGCAACAGCCAGTACCGCAGCGGCACCGCCCATTTTGGTGATGTGCTGATCTGCGCCAATGACAACGGCTGCGACATCGGCTTCTAAGCGGATACATACGCTTTTTCTACACGGGCTGCCCCTTGGGTGGCCCGTTTTTTTATACATGGAAACGTTACTCCCCGCCGGGGCGGGTCAAATGTCAGTAGCCAGCGAAGCATTCACTTGTAACACCTGCTTATTTTCACCCTAAAATCTGTGGGGTTACCGGGGATTTACCTCTCCCCCTTTATCTGCTAAACTACCCTTTCACATGTTGTGAAAAGGAAAGGAGCAGCGCCATGAAGATCACCCGCCGTGACGCATTGAAACTGCTGGCAGGCTCCGGTGTGGCCGCCGGGGTTGGGGGAATACACAGCATTACCGCCATGACCGCAGCCCGGCCACATATCGCCGCCATTACCGGGCCAAACCCCGCCGCAAACGCACAGCAGGCCATTGCCGCTTTGGGGGGCATTGGTCGCTTTGTGAGCAAAGGCGACGTGGTGGTGCTCAAACCCAACGCCGGTTTTGGCTACGACCCCACGCGGGGAGCCACCACGGAACCCTCTGTTGTCCGCGCTGTTGCGCAACTGTGTATGAACGCCGGGGCAAAGCGGGTGCTGGTGCTGGACAACCCCTGCCACCGGGCTGATATCGCCCTGACGGTCTGCGGCATCAAAGGGGCCATGAAGGGCCTGGACGATGTCTTCGCCTATACCGTGACCGGCAAAAAATTCTTCCGCAAGGTTGCCATTCCCAAAGGGGTGGGCCTTAAACACCAACTGGTGGCCACGGATATTCTGGAAGCAGACAAGATCATCAACCTGCCGGTGGCCAAAAGTCACGGTAGCGCAAAGGTGAGCTTTGGCATGAAAAACTGGATGGGCGTGGTCTACGACCGGGGCTTCTGGCACACGGATATCGATTTGAACCGCGCCATTGCCGACTTTGCCTCATTTATGAAACCGACCCTCACGGTGCTGGACGCCACCCGTGCCATGCTTACCGGCGGTCCCGGCGGCCCCGGCACTCTGGCGCAACTCAACACCGTGGTGGCGGGCACCGACCCCGTGGCCATGGACGCCTTTGGCCTGACCCTTGGCAAATACGGGGGCAGCGGCTACACCGTGGCCGATGTGCCTTACATCGGTATGGCGGAAGCCCTGGGTGTGGGCAGCTCCAAACTCGACCGCCTTACTATTCTCCGTAAAGAGGCCCCATGAGACGCGGGGTACAGCTCACCCTGCTTGGCCTCTTTGTAGTACTGCTGGGCGCAACCGGCTGGAACCTGCCGGGCTGGTTGCCGGTGGACGTATTTCTGCGCATCGATCCCCTGCTGTCATTACAGGCTCTGCTGGCCTCCCGCGCCTGGGTGCCTGCGGCGGGCTTTGGCATCGCCATGCTGCTCAGTACCCTGCTTGTGGGCCGCTGGTTCTGCGGCTGG
>Ga0070729_10002250_pt1 | contig 25587 bp, 18 predicted proteins | sample tdDd472_FD_66725 | JGI IMG/M metagenome (GOLD analysis project Ga0070729, IMG submission 66725) | Marine sediment microbial communities from the Atlantic coast under amendment with organic carbon and nitrate - tdDd47.2 | ecosystem: Environmental > Aquatic > Marine > Coastal > Sediment | place... | reverse complement strand
AGGTGACCGTGTGATCCAAGCTGGCAAATTGACCTCCCATCTCAATCAATTGCTCCAGATCAATCGGTTCCAGGAATCCGCCATGAATGGAATCCAGGTCCAGGGTCCAAACAAGGTTCACAAAGTCGCCTTTGCGGTGGACGGGGTTCTTGAATCATTCCAACAGGCTGCAGATTGGGGTGCCGATTATCTGATTGTTCATCATGGCCTGTTTTGGGGACGTCCTTTTCCGATTCGTGGTGCAGATTTCCGACGCATTAAAACTCTTATTAAGAACGATATCGCGCTCTATGCGGTCCATCTTCCTCTGGACGCCCACATCGAGCTTGGCCATGCAGCTCAGCTTCTTTTGTCTCTGGGTGTCGAAGGCCCGCTGGAACCTTTTGGTTCCTACGGTGAGGTGACGATCGGGGCCATGGGGAATCTTCCCGAAACCCCGCGTGAAGAGATGCTTTCCAAATTGAAATCGCGTTTTGGGGAGGAAATGAAAACCGTACTCTTTGGCAGAGATAAGGTCAAGACTATTGCGTGTGTAACGGGGCAGGGAGCCGACTTTTCGATGTTGAAGGAAGCTCAGATAAAAAATGTCGATCTCTATATTTCGGGTGAGACCTCTCACCCTACCTACCACTTTTGTCGGGAATCAAGCCTGAATCTTTGTCTTTGCGGTCATTATCAGACAGAGACTTATGGCATTCTTGCACTGATGGAGCATCTGCAGACTGAATTCGAGATTGAAACCCGCTTCTTTGATATTCCCACAGGATTTTAAGGCCAGTCTTAAGGAAATTCGAAATGCCCAGGAATCGTGGTTAGTAAAATGGCAATCGGGGCGGTCCGAACCGCCCCTTCTCAAGCGAATTTGCAATCAATAGGTGTAAATGCCGGGCAGGTACAATGTGGTTTGGACTCCTGCGACGTTAAGGATGGCGGTGTTACAGTCACCGGTTCTAAAGTCCAGGAACCCTGAAACAGGATAACCCCAGTTGATGGTCAGGCTAATAGTACCCGATGTGGGCCAGGGGCAGACATCGTAGTTATAGATAAGGGGGTCGGATTGAGAGATCATTCCCTGCATAGAGAAATAATAGAATTGTGATGCAGTGACATTCAGGTGGCCATAGACTTCGTGGTGATCGGTTTTCTTGTTAATGCTGAGGTAAGAATTAGACTGGTAAGTGGCGTGAACGCCGTAGAACGGTGAAACCGCTCTTCCTTCCCATTCGCCATTTAAGGTGAAATTATCGGAACGAACGGATCCTTCCATATGAAGGTAGCCGTCCAGCGCGAAGTTGGAGGCAAGGTAGCGTACTTCATAATCTTCAAATGCAAGCGTCCCGTTCATCCAAGCGGCTTCCGTCAGTTTGCCTTCGCGTACCATGTCCAACTGAATCGCGCCCTTGGAGGTCACGCCAAATACGTTGGTGCATCCATCCCCCCAATCGAAGTGTGCTGAAATGAAGGAATCGCTATTGTTGATGTTAATGTCTACGTCAACGGCTGGGCAGTTGTCCGATTTGTTGGGCTTCTTAAGATCAAAAAGCCCGGATGTCGCCTGGACATAGGACGAGCTGGCTTGGCTGCCGGTGTCCAGGGTTGCCATGAATGCGGCCAGATCTTCTTCGGTAAACTCAGGTGCAACAGCTTGAGCGTTCATGGTGGAAGGTTCCCTGATTGTGTTAAAACTGAAGGACATTCCTGCCACGGGTTGATCGGACTGAACGATTAAGTAACTGTTGGCGGTTGATTCCGGAAAGAGGTTGGCAATGACATCTGCAAAGGGTGTTTTTGCTGCGAGAACCATTTCCTTTGCCAAGGGAGTTGAATGGTCTTCATCGTAGAGCAGGAGCGTCAGGTGGGCCTCCACTTCGGCCAGGTTCACGATCACTGGGGCGGCTGCGCCGCCCTGTGAGTAGGGCATAAACTGAAATACGAGACTAGTCATGCCCTCTTCCAGGCGCACTGCATGACCCAATGCGGGGGAATCACCCGAATCCGTGGCCAATGATTTGATTTTTACGGCGGCGGAAATATTGATGTCACTGCCTTTAATGAATACAGAGTAGCCACTTCCCGAGCCGAGAGCCTCAAAAGTCGCTCCGGCATCTAAGGTCAGTTGGCCATTTCCTGGGACATTCACGCTGACCGTCTCCTGTTCCCCGTTAGGGCGAATGGCCGTGAGGCTTAATTCAGCCGGCTCCGTGCTGTGGTTGTTGATGGCCAGTTCCGAGGCCCAAGCGTCATCCTTATTCGCCACCCAGGGCAAAACCCAGCTCTGAGCTTGAAGGCTGGTCAGGGCCAATGTGCAAAGTGTCATGGTCGTAAAAAAACGTTTCATCGTGATCTCCTTTCTATGATTCAGGCCCAATCACCGGCTAAGAGGGACATGTTGTGGCAACATTCCGATCGTGTGGGCTCATTCAAACTATTAATGAATCTATCGACCGTAAATCGCAAAATGATGACGGCAATGTCAAAAACAATGAAAAAAAACAGGTCAATTTGGCCTTAATTCGGTGATTTGGAGCACAGGACCAGTGGGAGAGGGGGTATTTTGTGACGCAAATGTGATGGGTATTTGACGGGCGGGGTTAGCGTTTCCAGGTTTGGGGCAAAAATAACATCAGGACAGAGAAGATTTCGAGTCGCCCCATAATCATGGCGACGCTTAGAATCCATATTGATGGGGAATCGAATCCGGCGAAGTTATTTGTTGGACCTACTTCACCCAGGCCCGGGCCGATGTTACTCAGGCATGAAAGGGTTGCAGTCGTTGCAGTAACCAGGTCCGTGCCGAAGAGCGAGAGCAGAAAGGACAGACCCATGTGGATGAGGATGAACGTGAAAAATAGCCCAAGTATATTCTGGACCACGCGATTAGGCACACGCTTGCGATCGAGTTTCACCAGGAACACGCCCGAAGGGTGTAATTGCTGGTTTAAGAGTGTTTTCAAGTATTTGACCAGTAATACGATGCGAATGACCTTCAATCCCCCGCCTGTGCTGCCCGCACAGCCACCAACTACCATCAGTCCAAGGAGTGTAATCTGGGCCACACCATGCCAGAGTTCAAAATCGGCGGTCCCGTAGCCTGTAGTTGTCATTATGCTGACGACCTGGAAAAGCGATTCTCTAAAATTCTGCTCCCAAGGGATTTGGTCGGGGAAGCGGGTGTAGTAAATCAACACGGTAGCCAGCAAGATAATGGCGAGATAGATTTTCAATTCAAGCGGTTTCAGGTATTCGAGAGGGCGCCCAAGGATCATTGCTCTGTAATGAAGTGAAAAGCTGATCCCGCTTATCAGCATAAAGAAAATGATGATGTACTCGATCAGGGGTGAGTGGAAGTGGGCCACGGAGCTGTTATAGGTAGAAAACCCTCCGGTGGCCATGGTCCCGAACATGTGACATGCTGCATCGAATATCGACATTCCGGCGGCCCACAGTAATCCGAAGCAAGCCAGGCTGATCAGTACATAAACAATCCACAATAGCTTGGCAGTCTCTTGGATTCTGGGCCCAAGTTTATCCTTGGTAGGACCTGGTGACTCGGCTTTAAATAACTGCATCCCACCGAGCCCAAGAAAAGGAAGAATGGCAACTGAGAGAACAATAATACCCATGCCTCCGAGCCAGTGCAGGAAACTGCGCCAAAACAGAATGCCTTTGGGGACTACTTCAATGTCCTGCAATATGGTTGAGCCCGTTGTGGTTAAGCCAGAGGCGGCCTCAAAATATGCATAGGTGAATTCTGGGATCGCGCCTGAAAACACAAAAGGGAGTGCTGCGAAAAAGGAAGCACCGAACCAACTCAGGCCGACGATACCGAAGCCATCTTTGAGTGAAAGTTCCTGGTGGCGATCGGTTTTGGTGGCCATAAATACGATGGCGCTGAAGATCATGGTCAGGAAACTGCTGATTATAATACTGATTGCACTGCCGTCAGCGTAGTAGATGGCCACACCAGCGGCCAATATCTGGGTGAGCCCAATTATGAAGGCGACGATGCTGACCGTGTGGACGAGGAGTTTTAAATTCATGAGAAGAGGCGTTCGATCTTACGGTGGTCTTTGGAAAGCGTAATCGTCACAACGTGGTCACCGCTTTGGAGCACCGTATTTCCATTAGGGATAAAGTCTTCGTGGTCTCGGCGAACCATGCCAAAAAGGACATCGTCGGGAAGACTCAACTCACGGAGGGGTTTGCCATTGACATGCGCGTTGTCTTCGACCTCAAACTCCATTATTTCTGTTTGGCTACCCTGGATGGTTGCCGCAGAAGTAATGTTGCCGCCGCGGATAAACTTGAGGATCGAATTGGTAACGGTTACACGGGGGGAAACCGAGGTGTGAACTCCGATCTTTTTGAATACTGGTATGTATTCAAGCCTGCCAAGAAGAGCTATAACGTGTTCTACATTTTGATTCTTGGCATAGATGCCCGTTAGCATATTGTCCTCATCGTCGGGGGTTAGGGCCAGGAAACAATCCATCTCCTTGAGCCCCTCTTCGATTAGCAGGTCCAGGTCTTTGACATCCCCGTGAATTATGAGCGTATTTGCAAGCTCTTCTGCGAGCTGCTCGGCCTTGCGTTCATTGGGCTCTATCAGCGTGGCTCGAATGTTCTGCTTTTCAAAAATTTGGCATAGATAATTGCTTACCTTCGATCCACCAAGAACCATCACGCGTCGAATTGGCGTTCGTTCAAGCCCACAAAATTCGTAAACAGGATCGAGCTCCGTGCGACGCGCAATGAAATAGACCATATCGCCAGGTTGGATAAGTGTATCACCTTTGGGCAGAAGCGTTTCACCATTCCTGGAGATCGAACAAATAAGGAATTGCGCCTCTTCGGAGTTGGGTTTCAGGTCCATCAAGAGTTTGCCCATACAGTCGGCCTCGCGTGTAGGGGCAAGGCCGAAAAGGATCACATCACCACCAGCAAACTCCGCGTAATCTGTTGACCCGGGGATCTTGAGCAGATTGGAGACCTGGAGTGCACATTCAAATTCCGGGTTGATCAGGAGATCGGTGCCTAGGTTTTTTGCTGCGAGAAAGTTGTCCAAGTCGTAAAATTCCATATTACTGACCCGGGCAATTTTAAACGGCACATTGTAGCGTGAGGCAGACAGTGAGGACACGATGTTGACCTCATCCATGTTGGTGACGGCCAGAAAAAGGTCACAATTTTCAAGGCCCGCCTTTTTCAGAACCTCCGGGGAGGCGCCGTTGCCTTCGAGTACCAGGATGTCGATAGCATCCTGAACTTTCTGTGCTCTCTCGGAATTGGCTTCAATCAAGGTGATGTCGTGGTTTTCAAGGCTGAGTTTTTCGGCGAGGTGAACACCTACCTCACCGGCTCCGATAATGACAATGCGCATAATTAAAACCTGTAATCCAAATCGATAAAGCTATACCAACCCGTCACATTATCGGAATAAGTAGGCAATTCCCGGTCTTCGTGGCCGACACTGAATTGAAGCATGACCCTTTCCAAAATCGGGAATTTTAGGTTCAAGTTGATACTGAGATAATCAAAGTTCACCTCAGAGAGGTCCAAATCTTCACGAGGTTGGTAGCGGTTCTTGCCGAAGTAAATGTCGGGACCTAACTCAGTGTTATTTTTAAACTTATAACCGAACCCAAGCAAGATGCGTTGGCTGAGAAAATGGGTGTAAGAATCGTAGAGCGAATATATGACGTTTTGATTGGCACCCGCTTCGATGAAAACTTTGCGGGTTAAATTGTATTTCCAGTAAAGTTGGTAGACAAGGTCTTCGGCCTCGGTACTTGGCTGCTCCTCGAGATTGAGAAATTGGTAGTCGTCCGCCTTCATCCCAAATTTGGCGAGGTAGTGAAGGCGCGTGCCACGTTCATTGCGTGAACCAACATAAACCGCCTGCGCCTCAACTTCATAAGGGACATTGCTACCCAAAAATTCGGTTTTACTTAAATTGAATTCGATAAATGGCATAAAAGATGGTGACTTTTTGTAGTAAAGAGATGTCGAAAATCGGTCGTAGTTCTGTTCATAAGTTGTGAACTGATCATTGCTAATAATGTATTCCAGTTCGTTGACCACGAAACCGACATCCCAAAACAGCCTGGGGGTTAATTGAAACACCGAGGAAAAGCGATAATCCATGCGTTCGTTTTCACTGCGGGCGATGATTTCGGAGTTGATTCGCGATTGATCGCGTGTATAAGTGGCCCCAAACTCAAGGTAGACTCGTTTGAATAAACTATAGACACTGGCACTATAGTTGGGGTTCCAGTTACGCAATTGATCGTTGTCCTTATACCAGTCATATCGGCCTGATGCTTTAAGGTTTAAAATGAATTTTGGTGATAACCGGTAGTATGAGTTCATTCCTAACTCGGGAGCAATCACAAAATCACTAATTGCGCGGTCCTTGGGTAGAGAGAACAAATTGCTGTCATAGCCGATCTGACCTATGGATAAGATCGGGGAAAATGACCAGCTTCCTTTTCGCCAGACCATTTGTTCCATGCGAGTCTCAAGGAGAGTCCTTTTATTGAATACATCGCTTTTTTGGCGTCTGCGATCGTTGACCTGCGCCATACAGAGGCAGGAAAGCAAACAGGTGAGAACGAAAAAGCGTCGTTTTGTCATGCGGAAACTCCTGTAAGTCGTGAGTGTTGTGAAATCGCCCGTATTCTAGCACAGCTTTCGAGGCGGCGTTCCTAACTAGATGGTTTTGGATCATGCGCGAATCAGGTATGATTGACCCAGAACCATAAATAAAGCGGAACCCTTATTGGTCCGTCACGTTTTACACAGGTGAGTGAATGAAATTGAAAATGGGATGTTTTTGGCTCATAGTTTCCCTGACCGCTCTATGGGCGCAGCATGGCTTTTATTTACAGGTCTATAATGACGCAAAAGCCGCCATGCAATTGGATGACCTGGAAAAGGCCAATGAGCTTTTTGAAATTGCCGCATTTGGCTTTTTGGATTACCCGGATTATCTACTTAGCTGCCGGGTTCGCATGGCCTTACTTTCTTCACATCAGGGCAATGCAGAGGAATTGAAATCACGGCTGATTCTCGTCAAATCGCTTCGAAACAGCATGGGCGATTCGCACCAACAGATTGAGAATGCGATTTGGGAGGAGTACCTGGTTCTGGCTGGTGAGAAAGAACCGCCCTCCCCGCCGCTGCCCGACTCCACCGAAGCGTTGAATGACCTTCTGGAATTAGATGTAACGCATCTCAGTGCCTGGAAGCGTTATGTGACGCTTCTTAAGGAAGAAGGCCGACTGGATGAATGCCGCAAATTACTGAAGCGTGCTCGCAATATGCTCCCTGACAACACTTTTTTACTGACAGTGGCTCTTGAGATGGATCTGGATCGCCGCCGCACAGCTTTGGATTTGGCGCAATCCCTTTTGACAATCGAGCCAACTCATTCTTTGGCAAATGAAGTCCTGGCGCATGAGGCCTATCGTAAGAAGGAACGCCTGGCGGCTCGGGATCACCTACAACGAGTAACCGAGCCATTGATGCCACAAACAGCCCAACTGCGGGATGATCTCGACTCCTGGTTTCTTGAACAGGCTAAAATCGCGACAGAACGCATCGAACCCGAGCAACCTGAAAACCAGGATCCCAATAGGCAACCCCCCTCCAAGGATGTGTTACGATCGGATTCAGAGAATCAGGCCAACCGCGTGGAAGAGGAGCCAGCAGAAACGATCTCTGAAGAAACTTCACAAGAACCTGAAGAGGAACCTGCTATCTCTGACCTCAGTACGCGTGAGCTGGAGCGCATCGTGGCTCGGGACCCGAGCAATACCGAGGCGCGTTTCGAGTTGGTGACCCAATATCTGCAAATGCGAAAATTCCGTAAAACACAAAAACACCTGCTCGTGCTGGGTCGTGTGGACAGCCAGGATCCGAATTACCTGGATGCCTTCGCACACTATCATTTCCTAAAAGGAAATTATGCTCAAGTTATCGAAGGCCTCGAAAAACAGACCAACCTGAATGATAAGGCGAACTATTACCTCGGCAAAAGTTTCCTTGCAAAAAACCAGCAGAGCGAAGCCTACCGAAGCTTTGCAAGGATTAAAAATCTGGAACCGTTTCCCGGTCTAAAGGCCGAGGTAGAAGATCTGCGCCAGTCCTTTGGGCCCGATTTCCAAGTGACCCAACAACTCTTGATCGATTGGGATCAAGGCAACTTATCCATCGGAAAAAAACGCGAACTCATGTTTTCATTGCTCGAACGTTTGGACAGAGAGAACGCCGGCACCTATTTGCAACGTTATCTTCAAGAATACCCAAAGGACGAGATGGGGCGCTATTTCCGTGCACGGTTCGCATTACTCAACGAAAACTTTGAGCAGGCATCCGAAGAATTCCACCGTCTGGTAAATACCAATTTCAAAGGCCACGAGGTCTACTATTGGGCGGGGGTTGCTTTTTTTAAAGCCAATAAGCCGTTCGTTACAAAGTATATGTTAGATCGTGCCCTGCAGACGGGTAGTCAACATAGGCAAGAAATAGAGGAAATCTTGACCCAAATCAAATGATTCATGCCGCAGCGGCCTCGTTGAGTCGTGGTCGAAAGGGGCGATTGAAACCAACATTATTGGCTCGGGAAGAAATGTATGGCTAGTAAAGTGAAGTGCCCCATTTGTGATAATGCTTCGGTAAAACACGCTTTTCCTGCTGAAGCTTTTTTCTCTTGCGATCATTGTGGTCATTACTTCCGCGTGCCAGAAAAAAATATCGATTATCGATTGCAGCTGGGCCGCAACAAAAATAACCCATGGCATGTATCAAAAATTGAAAATCGCAGTCTCTGGATTGAGCCTTTTCTCAAACCCCATGCAAAGATATTGGAAATAGGTTGTGCAGAAGGCGATCTCGGGGCCAAGCTATTGGAAATGGAGCCCACCCTGCAGGTAGATGGCCTGGAACCCAGTCAAGACGCGAAAATCGCAGGCCAGAGATTGGGAACGGTTTTCCCCATCAGCATTGAGGAGGCAGTTTCTTCTCCGGAACGGGTTTGCGATTATGACCTAATTCTTGCGTTCCACGTTTTTGAACACCTTGCATCACCACGTTTGGGTTTGGTTCAAATTAGAAAAATGCTCGCAAAAGAAGGTCGTATCCTAATAGAAGTACCTTCAGGTTTGGGGGGATCGAATCACATTCCCATCGACCGAAACCCTGAACACCTGCAGTTCTTTAGCAGTTCAAGTCTTTGCTTGCTCTTTGAACGTGCGGGAATGGAAGTGATCTTCCTTCAAAGCGGATACGTCGAAAGTCTCGTTTATGATCGTTGCACGCGTCTAATCGCCCAACAGGCAACTCCCGCAAGTCGGAAGGTAGAAGTATTTACCGACTACTTCACGGAATATCTTGGGCCCAAATTTTCCATCTATGGTATTGGGGGAATGTTTTGGCAATGTGTTGAACCTTATATTGACCCCCAGCATCTTGAATTTCTTTTCGATGCCGATAAAAGTAAACAGGGCACAAACGTACTCGGAAAACCGGTTTTGGCGCCGGAGCGACTGCGTGTAGATGAACTAAGAGGCCCGATCCTGGTCACTTCAATTGATTACGAAAAGGAAATCATCGAATTGCTCTCCCAGAAACAGGGACTGCGTTCCAGTCAAATCATCCCATTATCGACATTATTGGAGGCTCAGCTACATGAACCCTGAAGCACTCATGGCAAATGCCAAGACCTTGCGTCGCGACATCCTGGAAATGATTTTCCACGCTGGTTCGGGCCATCCGGGTGGGTCACTTTCCGCCATCGACCTCATCAATGCCCTATACTTCAACGAAATGCGTGAAGATGCCAATAATCCCGAATGGAACGAACGCGATCGCTTTATTTTGTCCAAAGGCCATGGCTGCCCGGCATTATACGCCGCGCTAGGGCGCAAGGGCTACTTCCCGCTTGAGTGGTACCAGCGTCTCAGGCATACAGGAGCCGAACTTCAAGGACACCCTGATCGAAAAAAAACACCAGGTATCGAATTTAATAGTGGGTCCCTTTCTCAGGGAGTTTCCTATGCTGCAGGTGTGGCGCTGGGGTTAAAACATCAGGGACTCCCGAGCCGCGTTTATGTCCTCATGGGCTGTGGTGAACAGAACGAAGGCCAAGTTTGGGAAGCTGCCATGTTTGCGGCCCATCATCGCCTGGATAATTTGGTTGGCATGGTGGACTACAACAAACTCCAAAGCGACAGCCATAATGATGACATAATGAAATTGGAATCATTGAGTGCGAAGTGGCGTGCCTTTAACTGGCACACCCTTGAAATCGATGGGCATAACTATTCCCAAATTCTGGCCGCCTTCGCCAAGGCTAGGGACGAGCGTGGACGGCCGACCATGATCATCGCCAACACGGTCAAGGGGAAGGGTGTCAGTTTTATGGAAAATGTTCCCAAATGGCACGGCAGCCTTGCGCCTACACCCGAGGAACTGGCCCTGGCTTTGAGCGAAATAGAGGAGGCTTGAAACGATGGAATCCCTGCGTGACTCATTCGGCAAGGCCCTGTTGGAATTGGCCGAGGTATATCCTGATTTTGTAGTGTTTGATGCCGATGTGGCCGGAGGGACAAGCACCCACTGGTTTCGAGAGCGTTTCCCGGAGCGCTTCATTCAATCCGGAATTGCCGAACAAAACATGATGTCCGTTGCAGCAGGCTATAGCACCACAGGCCGAACTCCCTTCGTCACCACCTATGGTGTTTTTGCCTCCATGCGAGCTCTGGAACAAGCGCGCAACAGTGTTGCCTACCCGGACTACAACGTCAAAATCGTAGCGAGTCACCTGGGTATGGATGTTGGGCCCGACGGCGCCTCCCATCAGGCAATCGAGGATCTGGCCATTTTTCGAGCCATCCCAAATATGGTGGTTCTTGCTCCGGCAGATCGTTACGAGATGCTGGCCGCTACTGAAGCAATTCTTAAATATCGTGGTCCTGTTTACATGCGCTCAGGACGCTCTCCTGTACCAGATGTCTACAACGGTGATGTGCCTTTTGAGATTGGCAAAGGGCGCCTTCTGCGAGACGGTTGCGATGTGGCTATTGTTGCGGTTGGAGTCATGGTTCACCGTGCCATGAAAGCGGCCGATGAGTTGGCTCGATCTGGAATTCAAGCCCGTGTTGTCAATATGGCTTCGATCAAACCAATCGATCGGGACCTGCTTTGCTCCTGCCGCCGTGAATGTGGATTGATTATTACCTGTGAGGACCACAACCGTTTTGGTGGTTTGTTTGGCGCCGTCCTGGAGGCCATTTCGAATGACCCCTGTTGCGTGGTACCCGTCGCAATCGACGATCGATTTGGAGAATCCGGTGACCCCGAAGAACTTGCGGTCGCCTATGGAATTGATGTTGATTCCATCGTATCCGTGACCAAGGAGGCACTTAAGGGATGATGAAACTTGAAGGAAAACGCGCCATTGTGACTGGTGGAAACCGAGGGATTGGACGGGCGATTTCGGAGCACCTCCTCGAACTGGGAGCTGAGGTGATGATCACCTACCATCAAGAACGAGAACAGGCAGAGACGTTTGTGATGGATGAAGCCCAAAAAGGGGCTGGAATTCAATGTCAACAGCTTGATTTGGCCGACAAAGAGTCGATTCATCACTTCCGTGATTCCTTACATAGAGGTGGATCTAGAATCGACATTCTAATTAATAATGCGGGCATCAATCTGCCAAACAGCTTCAACCAGATTCCGGAAAACGATTGGGATCAGGTACTCGACACCAACTTGAAAGGTGTATTCCTGCTCTGTCAGAAACTAGAAGCGCTCATCAACAACGATGCATCGATTGTCAACATATCTTCAGTTTCAGGCCAGTATGGTGGCCCTCGGACAACACACTACTGTGTTTCCAAGGCGGGTCTCAATGCCCTGACTCAAAACATGGCGATTTATTTTGCAAGACGAAACATTCGAGTCAATGCGGTTTCGCCAGGTCTGATTGAATCGGAGATGGCTGCAGCCGCAAACAGCCTCAATGTCGACGATCAAATTCTACTTGGCCGCCGGGGAACGCCCCAGGAAGTAGCAAAATTGGTGGGTTTTCTCGCCTCGGGCGATGCTTCTTATATTACTGCGCAGGTGATTAACGTGAATGGCGGACTGTACTTTTGAAGGACTATCTAATCGTGCTTGGGGCGGGTCCTGACCAGATTCCCGCCTTCCAGGCAGCTAAGAATTTGGGAATCCCGACCCTTGCGGTTGACTGGAACCCTGATTCGCCTGGTTTTCAGTGGGCAGATCAAACATTGGTGGCAAGTGTTAAACACCCCGACGAACTCATTCCTGCTCTCTGTGAAACGAACTTATCATTTCGAGGTGTCATGACGCTTGGTGTTGAGATATCCCCCGTCGTGGCTGCGGTCGGATCGAAATTCGGGCTGACCACCGTAAACGAGGAAACGGCGCATCTTACTACCCATAAATGTGCCCGGAATCGGGTGCTACTCGAAGCGGGAGTACCCATTCCACGTTTTGAAGTGGTTCATCATGCCTGTGATATCAAGATGAAGCCACCTTTCATCATCAAACCAAGTGATAACTCAGGTTCCCGTGGCGTTCAAATTGTCGACGCTAGCATGGATCTTGAACAGGTGTTTGCGCAAACTCGACCATTTTCATCCGACGGCCTGGTTCTCATAGAGGAACAACTCAAGGGTCCTGAAATCAGTATTGAAGGATTTATGCTTAAGGGGCATATGTTTGTCACAGGTTTTGCCGATCGCAACTACAGCCGTAACCCGCAGTTCTACCCCTATATGGTCGAAGACGGTGGTGACTATCCTACAAATCTTCCAGAAGACGTGGTTCGGCAGGCAAAGCAGGTATTTGCGGATGCTGCCCGGGCTCTAGGAATTGAGAACGGACCGAGTAAAGGAGACCTCATTGTGACCGATGGGGGCGTCAAGGTCATAGAGATTACCTCCCGCTTGAGTGGAGGCGGTTTCTGCTCACGCATCGTGCCCCTGCAAAATGGCGTTAATATCGTCAATTCCACCATTCAGTGGGCGTGTGGATTAGAGGTAGACCCCAAAGCCCTGCTTCCCCGATGGAATCGTGGGATGTCTCATCGTTTCTTTTTTCATCGGCCTGGACGAATAACTCGGATTGAAGGCCTTGAAGATGCATGCAACATGCCCGGGATCGAAGAGCTAGTCATCATGCGACCTTTTGCCGTTGGCGACGTGCTTGAAGCCCAGACTTATGTCAATCGGCTGCTCTATGTTGTTGCCGTTGCTGACGAGCGTCATCAGGCCACTGAAATCGCCACTCGGGCGATTCAGACCATCTCTATTGATGTGGTTCCCGATTGATTTTTCGAGCACCCGAATCCTTGCTCTATGTTCTTAAATGAGCGCAAGGGCACCTACCTGGAGGCCCCAGGCAGGTGTTTGTCTACAGGCTTAGCTGCAGCCAGTGGTAGCCCCGCAGGTGTCGCACTTCTTGCAGGTCCCATTGCGAACCAGGGTAAAGTTGCCACACTCGGGACAGGCATCGCCTTCATATCCGATCATTTGGGCAATATCTCTTGCGGATGGTTTGGAAGAGGTCTTTTCCTGGGTTGGGCTGCTCAACTGTTGTTCCGTTGATCGCATGACCTCGGCAAACTCCAGATCGGTAATGTCGAGATGAGGATTCTTTTTGGGTGGTTCGGGTTTTTTCTCTGGCTTCACGTGGGCATACTGGGTTCTGGCCAGGTAGGTGAGCCCAATTTCACGGAAGACAAAGTCGATGACAGAGTCTGCGAATTTAATATGGTCGTGTCCAGTAACAGGGCCTGAAGGTTCAAACTTGGTGAACACAAACGCATCGATGAATTCTTCCAGGGGAACACCGTATTGCAGACCAAGCGAGACCGCGATGGCAAAACAGTTCATCACCGAACGGAATGCTGCGCCTTCACGGTGCATATCCAGGAATATTTCACCGAGACGACCGTCGGGATATTCTCCCGTTCGAATATAGAGTTTATGGCCTCCGATCACCACCTTCTGGGTATAACCTGTCCGACGATTGGGAAGATCTGCTTTTTGTGCGATGTGTCTGGTTGCCAACTCTTTGGCAGCATCCTTGATTTTCTCGGTCATGGGCTCAACGGCCTCAAGCGACTCAAGTTTTTCCACTTCGGAATCAGAAATAACAGAGAGCGGCTGACTGAGTTTCGAACCATCGCGATACAGTGCGAGGGCCTTCAGGCCGAGCCGCCAAGAACGTTCGTAGGCTTCTTTCACCTGGTCGACGGTGGCTTCGTTGGGCATATTGATTGTTTTGGAAATCGCGCCCGAGAGGAATGGCTGCGCTGCGGCCATGATGTTGAGATGGCCTTCGTAAGGGATATAACGCTTGCCCTTGGTTCCGCACTTATTGGCGCAGTCGAATACCGAATAGTCTTCCTTCTTGAGGTGTGGTGCGCCTTCGATGGTCATGGTCCCACAGCAGTAGTCATTGGCTTGCTGCCATTGTTCTTTGGAAAATCCGAGGTGTGTGAGCAGGTCGAAGTTCCAATCGGAAATCTGTTCTTGGGTGAGTTGAAGCGATTCGGTCATGAAATCTTCGCCGAGGGTGTGGACGTTGAACGCAAAGTTGATATCGAACACACTGGGTAGGTGCTGCTCAAGCTTGCCCAGGGCTTCTTCCGTAAATCCACGCTCTTTGAGTGAGACATGATTGATGCCTGGCGCACCTTTGAGGCTTCCGGTTCCTTTACAGTAATTGGTGATGTCCTGGATTTGGGGATCGGTGTAACCAAGATGTTTCAATGCGGCAGGTACCGCATTATTGATGATCTTGAAATAACCGCCGCCGGCCAATTTCTTGAATTTGACCAGGGCAAAATCGGGTTCGATTCCCGTAGTGTCACAGTCCATGACCAGGCCAATCGTTCCGGTGGGCGCAATTACGGTCGTTTGGGCATTGCGATAGCCGTGTTTTTCACCCCATGTCAGAGCGTCATCCCAAGCTTTCTTGGCGGCATTCAACAGGTATTCAGGACAATTGCCCGAGTCGATTCCTACGGGACGCACATCGAGTTTTTCGTAATCCTGTTTGTTGGCGTTATAGGCCGCTCGACGGTGATTACGGATTACCCGCAGCATTTCCTTTTTATTGGCATCGTAACGTGAGAATGGGCCAAGTTCCTTCGCCAGTTCGGCAGATGTGCGATAGCAGATGCCTGACATGATGGCTGTGATCGCACCAACCAGTGCGTTGGCTCGTTTGGAGTGATAGGGGATGCCTTGAATCATGAGCAGCGCCCCAATATTGGCGTATCCCAGTCCTAACGTGCGATATTCGTAGGATTTTCGAGCAATCTCTTTGCTGGGGAATTGAGCCATGAGGACCGAAATTTCCAGGACGGTGGTCCACATTCTGCAAGTGGTTTCGAATGTTTTAACATCGAAAAGGCCTGTCTCCGCGTCAAAAAACTTCAGGAGATTCATGGAGGCGAGGTTACAGGCTGTATCGTCGAGGAACATATATTCGGAACAAGGATTGGAAGCATTGATGCGGCCGTCGACTGGGCAGGTGTGCCAGTCATTGATAGTCGTGTCGAATTGGATACCCGGGTCGGCACTGCTCCATGCTGCTAACGCGACGCGATCCCAGAGTTCCTTAGCCGGGAGTCGGTTCAATACCTCTCCATTGGTTCGACCTTTGAGTTGCCACTCTTCATCGTTCTGGAGTGCATGCATAAACGCATTGGGTACACGAACGCTGTTGTTAGAGTTCTGACCACTTACGGTTGCATAGGCTTCGCTTTCCCAATTGACATCGAATTCCGGGAAGTGAATGTTGCGATAGTTCTGCTTGGCGAGCTGGAGAATGCGGTGGATGTAGGATTGCGGAATGAATTGGGAGACAGCGTGGTGAATCGCCTTTTTGAGCGCCGCGTTTTTGTTGGGATCCACTTCAACGTCATCGTTCTGCCAGCAGGCTTCTAAAACCCGCTTTAATGCACGCTTGCTGGTTCGGCTGCCCGCTACGAGAGCGGCGACCTTTTGTTCCTCATTCATCTTCCATTCGATGAAATCTATGATGTCGGGATGGTCAAGATCCAGGGTTACCATCTTGGCTGCACGCCTTGTGGTTCCGCCAGATTTGATCGCTCCTGCAGCCCGATCACCGATTTTGAGGAAACTCATCAGGCCGGATGAGTGGCCACCACCCGAAAGCGGCTCACGCGATCCTCGAATCCTGCTGAAGTTGGAGCCTGTACCCGAGCCGTACTTGAACAGGCGTGCTTCACGGGTCCACAAATCCATAATCCCGTTCTCGTTGACCAGGTCATCTTCGACGCTTTGGATAAAGCAGGCATGGGGTTGGGGGTGGGTATAGGCGTCGACGGCTTTGGTCAATTTACCATTGGAGGGTTCAACATAATAGTGGCCTTGGGCTGGACCATTTATCCCGTACGCCCAATGCAGCCCCGTGTTGAACCACTGTGGAGAGTTGGGCGCAACCATCTGTGAGGCAAGCATGTAACAGAGTTCTGCGTAGAAGGTTTCAGCATCTGCTTCCGAATCGAAGTAGTCGTGTTTCCAGCCCCAATATGTCCAACATCCGGCCAGTCGATGAAAGACTTGGCGGGCATCCGTCTCGCCCTTGAATCGTTCTGGAGCCTGATAGGACTCAAGCGCTTTTTGGTCGGGCTCTGAGCGTTGCAGCCACTCAGGAACGCCCTCTTCGGGTATACGTTTTAAGGCAACTGGAACACCTGCCTTCCTGAAGTATTTTTGGGCCAGAACATCGACCGCGACTTGCGACCATGCACTTGGCACCTGGATGCTTTTGGCACTAAAAACGGCCGTTCCATCCGGGTTACGTATCTCTGATGAGCGTTCCGAAAATCGAACTGATTCAAATGGCGTTTTTCCACTTTCCGTAAACAGGCGCTTAAACTTCATTCCTTCTTCCCCCAAGCATGTTGTGATCTATTCATACAAATCAACGCACGAATCCGCAGACACGAACATTCTCTAACGTTGATTCCAGATTGCTTAAGGGAGTCTAGTCCTATATTTTGTGGTTGTCAAGATGAAAAAGCACAACATATTGTGCCCTGCCGCACATGGTTGCGTGTTTGTGAAATTTGAAGGAGGACCGACTTTTTCTTTAAAAAGCGTTCGGATTTTGTAAAATACTAGGGTAAGATTCTTGTTTTTGGGGGTTCCTGCTGTCGAAAGACATAGCTCAGGGTGGAGCGTTCCCATGGTGTTTTACTGGAAACAGGCTGATGAAATGGCCTATTGATTTGCTCCGAATATCGATCCCTGAATAAGGTGAAAAATGGAAAAAAAAGCCGTCGCCTACGACGAAAGTACCGTAAAAACGCTCTCATCGCTCGTCCATATTCGAACGCGTCCTGGCATGTACATAGGGCGTCTTGGAAAGGGTAGTCATCCCGATGACGGGGTCTATGTTTTAATCAAGGAGGTCGTGGACAACTCCATCGACGAATTCATCATGGGTCATGGTAAGCGGATCGAGGTGAAAATAACGGAGGATGGTCGAGTCAGCGTTCGCGATTATGGAAGGGGAATTCCTCTCGGCAAGCTGGTCGATTGTGTGTCAGTGATCAACACGGGTGCCAAATACAACGACGATGTCTTTCAATTCAGTGTCGGTTTGAATGGTGTGGGAACCAAAGCCGTCAATGCGCTTTCACATCATTTTGTCGTGCGTGCCTTTCGGGAAGGCGAGATGAACGAGGCGATCTTTGTGCAAGGGGAGCACCAGGGCAAGCCCAAATCGAAATACGAACCCACCGACGAACGCAACGGAACCTACGTGGAGTTCGAGGTTGATCGCACCATTTTTCCTGATAACGTCAGCATTAATATGGATTTTGTGAAACGTAGAATTCAGTACTATGCCTATTTGAACACAGGTTTGACCCTGGTTCTCAACGGCGAACGCTTTGTTTCAAAAAATGGACTGAAAGATCTTCTTGATTCTGAGGTTGGAGATTCTGCTCTTTACGAGCCTATTTATTATAAGGATCCGACTCTTGAATTTTCCTTCTGTCACGCACACTCCTACAGCGAGAACTATTTTTCTTTTGTCAACGGACAGCACACCACGGATGGAGGTACCCACCTCTCGGCATTTCGTGAGGGACTCCTGAAGGGTGTCAACGAATACAGCGGAAAAAACTATCAAGGCATCGATGTCCGTGAAGGCATCGTGGGTGCGATTGCCATAAAAATCAAAGAACCTGTGTTCGAGTCTCAAACCAAGAATAAGCTTGGTAACACTGATGTCAAAACATGGATTGTGAATACCGTGAAGGACCAGGTTTCGGACTTTCTGCACAAAAACCAGGAAAGTGCGAAGGTTTTGCTCGAGAAAGTCAGCAATAACGAGCGACTTCGGAAGCAACTTCAGGCCGTGAAAAAAGAGGCTCGTGAAAAGGCCAAGGCGGTTTCAATTAAGGTCCCTGGCCTCAAAGATTGTAAATTCCATTTTGGCCATAAGAAATATGGCGATGAAACCAGTATTTTCCTCACCGAAGGACAATCTGCCATGGGCAGTATGGTTAGTTCTCGCGATTCAAACACGCAAGCCCTATTCAGCCTGCGCGGAAAGCCGTTGAACGTTTTCGGCTCCAAACGCGATGCGATTTACAAGAATAGTGAACTGTACAACATCATGAAAGCACTTGGGGTTGAGGAAGATATCGAGAATCTGCGCTATAACCGAGTGATTATCGCAACGGACGCAGACGTTGATGGTCTGCATATCCGCAACCTGTTGATCACCTATTTTCTTCACTTTTTTGAGGAACTGGTGACTCGTGGTCATCTTTACATTCTTGAAACGCCTATATTCCGTGTACGCAATAAAAAGGAGACCGTCTATTGCTACTCCGATGAAGAGAAGGAGGCGGCGCTCAAACGTATACGTACTCCTGAAATCACCCGTTTCAAGGGTTTGGGCGAAATCTCGCCCAAGGAATTTGGTCAATTTATTGGGCAGGACATGAAAATCGTTCCCGTACAGGTCGATCATCTTCAGGATATCGACCGGCTACTGAGTTTCTACATGGGAGCAAACACTCCTGAGCGTAGACAATACATAATGGAGCATTTAATCTAGGAGGGCCTGATTTGGGCGAAATATTAAAATCTCTACTTGACAGCAACTATCTGGAATATGCCAGTTACGTCATCAAGGAGCGCGCGATTCCCCATATCGACGATGGCTTGAAGCCCGTTCAGCGCCGCATTCTGCATACCCTCTCGGAAATGGATGATGGCAAATTTCACAAGGTTGCCAACGTGGTGGGGCGCACGATGCAGTATCATCCCCACGGTGACGCCTCGATCGGTTCTGCGCTCGTGGTCCTGGCTAACAGGGACTACTTCATCGATAAACAGGGGAATTTCGGAAATATTTTCACCGGAGATGTTGCAGCCGCTTCGCGATATATCGAGTGCCGACTGACGCCACTGGCTAAAGAAGTACTTTTTAATAAGGAAATTACCGAATTCCTTCCGTCCTATGATGGGCGAAATAACGAACCGGTTACTTTACCCTGTAAAATCCCCTACCTCCTGCTACATGGAGCTGACGGAATTGCCGTTGGAATGTCCACAAGCATCCTGCCCCATAATTTTATTGAGGTGCTCTCGGCACAGATTGCCTTTTTGAAAGGTGAGGAGTTCCAACTTTTTCCGGACTTCGAGTTCGGTGGACGTATCGATGTGTCTCAGTATGCAGATGGCAATGGCAAGGTCAAGGTTCGTGCAAAAATTGACGCACCCGACGAAAAACATCTGGTGATCCGAGAAATTCCATACGGGACCACTTCCGAAAAACTGATTGCCTCTATCGAAAAAGCCGCCAAAAAGGGGCGCATAAAAATCAACCAAATCCAGGACTACTCTTCGGAAAAAATTGAAATAGAACTGAACCTGCCGCGCGGCGTTTATGCCGACCAGGTGCTCAAAGCGCTCTATGCATTCACCGATTGTGAAATGTCCCACTCACTTCAGTTGATTGTCATCAAGGACAGCCGTCCAGTTGAATTGAGTGTATCTGAGGTACTGAAGTATTCGACCTTGAAGCTTAAGGCCAACCTTCAACGTGAACTTGAGATCGAACTCGGAAAGCTCAAGGACCGACTTCATATCAAAACACTGGAACAAATATTCATCGAAAACCGAATCTACAAGCAGATTGAAGAACAGACGACTTATGAGGCTGTCATCCAATCGGTTCACAGTGGTCTGGAGCCCTTCCAACACCTTATCATTCGAACGGTCACCGACGATGATGTGGAACACCTCCTCCAAATTAAAATTAAACGAATCAGTCGTTTTGACATCAACAAGTATCGCAAAGAGATCGCAGAAATCCATGCCCGCATCAAGGAAGTCAAAGCTTTGCTGAGCCAGATGACTCAAACGACGATCGACTATATCCAAGACCTATTAGCAAAACACGGTCCTGGCCGGGAGCGAAAAACCGCCATCGAAACGTTTGATGAGGTTTCCCTCAGCAAAGTGGCAGTCCGCAACCTCAAGCTCTCGTTCGATGACGGGTATCTTGGAACCAATGTGAAAGGTGACCAAAGTATTCCCGTTAGCTCCTTCGATAAAATCCTGGTCATTGGCGCAACATCGTTCAAAGTGATGCCCGTACCCGAAAAACAGTTTATCGAAAAGGATATCCACTTTTTTGGCGTCATCAACAAGGATCAGGTCTTCAATTGCCTCTTCCGAGATCAAACGACAGGGCTCGGTTTTCTCAAGCGCTTCAAAGTTGAGAAGTTTATCCTCGAGAAAGAGTATCCCTTTGTGCCAGACAACGCCAAGGTCCTATTCTTTGAACCAGATCCAGCTCCCACCATACGCGTGTACTACATGCGTGCCAAGCGCATTCGCGTTACCTATGAAGATATTGATTTTTCCCAAATCCTGGTGAAAGGCTACGCCTCCAAAGGGAACCGAGTTTCCACCAAACCGATTCGAAAAGTGAAATTTCTGAGCCGGGATGAAATGGTGGCCGCGGAAGGAACTCCAAATGCCGACTAAGGAGAAGCAGGTCCAGGCGATGTTCGATACCATCGCCCCAACCTACGATCTTATGAATCGGGTCATGACGCTTGGCCAGGATCAGCGATGGCGACAGTTTGTTGTAAAAAAAGCGCTTAAATGTCTCAGTGGTACTGGAGCAAGAGCACTTGATTTGGCTACAGGTACAGGTGATATTGCTGCGTTGATGGCACACTCTGTGCCTGGTGCCGAAATCGTCGGCGGTGATTTCGCCCCAAATATGCTCGAACAGGCTAAGAATCGGTTTCCAGGTCTAGGCATTTTGTGGAAAGAATGTGATGCCAATCAACTCCCATTTGGGGACAACCACTTTGATGCGGTCACGTTCGGCTATCTGCTTAGAAATGTAACCGACGTTGATGGTGTCTTATCCGAAGTTCATCGCGTTTTGAAACCTGGTGGAATTGTGGTTTGTCTCGATACGACACCACCTCGTAACGGCATGATGCGCCCACTGATTGCTTTACATTTCAAACTGGTGATCCCTCTCCTCGGCAAATTACTTGCCCGCGATCGTAGCGCTTATCAATATCTCACCGATTCGACCATGGACTTCATTGAGGCAGATCGTTTGAAGGCCCATTTTGAAGAGGCAGGCTTTGAACAGACCTCCTATCGAACGTTCATGTTCCACACCATCGCTGTACACTGGGGTGTGAAGGCCCATTGAAATTATGGCCGTTCTTTTTGGGCGATGACCTGCTGAAGCGAGGCGAGAATCTCTATAGGCGAGTAGGAGAGAGGAAGCCTTAGAAATGGGTCCTTGGGTGCATTGAGGACCACCAAGGTGGGAAAACCGGACACCTGGTAGGTGTCTCGGAATTGATGCGCCAAATCATCTTCGTACTCTAAGCGAACAAAATAAAATTCGTTTTGAATCATCGCTTTGACATCCTGATTTGACATTACTTTTTTGTTTAGTTTTCGACATGATGGACACCAAATAGCCGACAGTTCCACGAGAACGGGTTTACCTGTTTCAGACGATCGCAACTTGGCAGTTTCGAGGTTCATACTGACCAACCCAGTCTCGGCAAGGGCTTTTTCCCCCAATTTTGTCTGCACCAACACATTGATGTGGTAGATCGCATACAGTACGACCAACGTACCCGTAATGGTAATAATTCGTTTTTTCAAACTGGCCCCCATATTGTGGAAATTGGCCGTGATGTGACCTTGACATTCTTCCTAACAGCACTGGAGCTAGGGATATTCCTTGTCGTTTCCCCACATGAAAAGGGATGAAGGGTTCAGAGAGAGCACCCAGTAGACCCAGACCAAAAAAAAGGATAATATGGCCGAGGTTCAAAGTCGATGCAGCTCAGTATCACGAACCGGAGACCAACTGGTTTCAAACACTGCGAACAGGACTTTGTTTTGATCGATCTGAATGACAAGCGTGTTTTGGTGATTCGCCTATCGGCCCTTGGTGACGTAATTCGAACTCTACCAGCGGTTTTGGGCCTTCAGGAACGATACCCAACTGCCAGGATAACCTGGTTATGTGAAGATGCCTCTTCTGGGCTGCTGAAAGGTCTTGATGGTGTGGACCTCATTTGTATTAACCGAAAGGCGATGCGCGCTTCGAATCCGCTGACAGTTTGGCGCGAGTTCCGACGCGTAATTAGGGAAATTCGACAGCGTCAATTTGATCTGAGTATCGATTTCCATGGCATCCTCAAGAGTGCAATGATGCCGTGGTTTGCCGGCATCTCTACGAGGGTCGGATTTCTACCCAAGGGAAGCAAAGAACAGGCGCACATTTTCTACAACCACCGTGTGGTTCACGGTTCGTCCAGGGTATCCCGTTATGAGCGCAACCTGGAATTGGCAAGGTATTTTGGCGACAACATCGCGCAGTTGGCTCCCGAAATTCCTCTTTCCTCTGAGGCCGAGCAGGTTCTCAAGCGCGCTATGTCCTTAGAACCTATCTTGTTGATTCCGGGTACCTCTAAGTGGGGTCAATACAAGCAGTGGCCTGTTGAGTCCTGGGAGTTTCTTTTTCGAAAATTAAAGGAAAAATACCCCGTTACCTGGGTGTTTGGGCCAGCTGATGGGTATTTTCGTGATGAGTTGCAAAAGCGACTCGGGGATGATTTTTCTTGCCTACCTAAACTTTCCATTCCAGAACTGGCCCATGCTCTGCGACGTTCAAGGCTTATTGTTGTCGGAGATACGGGGCCCATGCATCTCGCCAGCGTGGTCAAGGCACCGCTTCTGGCCCTAATGGGCCCCTCGGACTCCGTCATTGCCCAGCCCTTAATGGCTCCGTTTGGTCATCCATTGACCCGTATGTTCGTTCCCGATGTCCCTTGTGCTCCATGCCGTAATCGCAGCTGCAAGGATCTAATTTGTCAGACTTTTACGACTCCGGGCGCGATTCTGGAACAAGTAGAACTCATGTTGGAAAAGCCTGATGAAATTAAAAATCCTAGTTAAATTACCCAATTGGGTAGGCGACTTCATCATGTGCCTGCCCATTGCAGAAGGGATTCGAAACACCTTTCCAGAGGCCGAAATAACCTGGCTGGCTCGGCCATATCTCAAAGGCTTAGCTGCATATCGAAGCGACCTATTCAATAATTTTCAGCCACTCGAGCCCCATTTTGAAGGCAGTACGGCTCAACTCCTTGCTTTCGGGAAAAAATTGAGAAAGCGCCACTTTGACAAGGCTTTCCTCTTCACCGGCCATTTTAAAGGGCCCCTTCTTGCCCGTTTGGCTGGAATTCCCAGAATTTATGGTCCATCCCAGTGGTACTTTTCTTTTTTGTTCTCTTCAACTGTGTTGTTACCCAAGCGACGAATTCGCGATAGGCATGACCAGGAATACCTAGTGGACTTTTTTGGGAAACAAGGGGTTTTGAATATTGGGGAGAAACCCCGGTTGCGCAATATTCCTCACATGGAATCCGAATTAAAGCGCGCTTTCCTCGATGGCCGTCCGCGGCCCTATCTTATGGTCCACGCAGGTTCTTCCGGAGGAGAAGCTAAGCGATGGAGTCCCGAACATTTTGCTTCGATTTGTCGGCAGTTTGGGCATGAGACAGGAGGGACCGTCTTTCTGCTTGGCAATGAAGACGAAATGGCTTTGAATCAACATATTCAAAAAAGAGCCCAGCTCGGGGAGGCGGTGGTCAATCTGGTCGGAAAAACCTCGTTGAAAGAAGCGATAGGGTTAATTGGACTCTGTAACCTAATGATTTCCAACGATTCTGGGATGATGCATGTGGCGTCTGCATGGTCGAGGCCGCACATCACCCTCTTTGGCCCGACTGATCCTCAACTTGTATTTCCAAAGACAGGCCCGGGTACTTTTTTTCAGTTAGACATGGAATGCATTCCTTGCCATAAACGCCAATGCCCACTGGGTCACCATGGATGCATGCGGGAATTACTTCCTGAAAATGTTTGGCGTGAAGGTGTTGCTCCAATGCTCGCTAGGATTCAGGCCCACTAAGCCAACTTGTGTCCAATAGCGTATCGATCTACCATATCTTCGATCTGAATGCGGCTCAAATGGGGCTTTCGTGACGATTTCCCGGGAGAAGCATCCTTGCAGTCCTTTCGTCCTCGGTTATAATGACATGTTATGAAGCGATTTTCTTTCGAATGGAATGGTGAAAAGGTGATGATGTTCCGTTCCAACAGGTCAAAGTGAATATGCGATTGTCTCTGATTTGTCTTCTTTCTTTGGCTGGGTTGCTCGGTTTAAGTGCCCATGCAGACGCCAATGTTGTCTTGCGAAAAATGGATGACAAGGCCTATGCATCTCTTCGTAACCAGCATGGGGCGGTCTTGGATATCCGCGCTGAAAATCCTGAAGAATTACTTGAGCTGGTCAAAGTCTATTCGGGGCGATATGACCTAAAGTCGCCTTGGAAGAAACTTGAAATCAAGAAAGTTAACGCAAATCGTGCGTTTTTACCCTATCGACATCTATCGGGCCCCTTTCGGAAAAAGTTTGTTAAAGCCCTTTGGCCAAAGGATCGTCTTGACGGTTCACATTGGATTCATGAAATAAGCTATCCACATGAATCGCTTTGGTCACTTGCTGCATGGTTTACGGGCAATGGGCAAAACTATCGCAAGATTAAAAAGGCCAGTAATCTCAAGTCGGACCGCTTGAGAAAGGGGCAGTCACTTAAGATCCCGCAAGTTCTCCTCTTTGATTTCTTAAAGCCCCCGAAAGATTTGGATATGGTGCGACCGAAGGATCCCGTTTCCGCACGTTCCACGCCACTTGTTGAAGAAGAAACCGTGCCAGGCGAACGCCAATCACCCAGGGTGTCCCCGCCAGTAGGAAAGGAGCCTCCAACACCGATTGAAACGAGAACTGAGGAGCCAAAGTTGGTCGAGCAGGATTCATCAATAAATATTGAACCCAAGGCCCCTCGTGAGATCGATCCTCAGGACAGTGCTCTTTTTCGAGAGATTATGGATTGGCGACGTGAATTGACCTATGGCAAGGATTCCAAGGGCGCCT
>Ga0070729_10002249_pt1 | contig 25590 bp, 22 predicted proteins | sample tdDd472_FD_66725 | JGI IMG/M metagenome (GOLD analysis project Ga0070729, IMG submission 66725) | Marine sediment microbial communities from the Atlantic coast under amendment with organic carbon and nitrate - tdDd47.2 | ecosystem: Environmental > Aquatic > Marine > Coastal > Sediment | place... | reverse complement strand
AAGACTTGGTTACAACTATGGTAAAAATCCTGTTCCTGCAGAAACACTTATTCCTATTTTCCCAGCAGTTGTTGAACAGCATTTCACGGTTGGTGTAAGTATCAATGCTACAGATAGAATCGGAATTGATCTGGGCTGTGAATTTGTTCCGGAAGTTGAATCTACGGTTGGTGCTACAGAAAGCATTATTGCCAATGAATATAATGGAAGTACTTGCAGTTTAAGTGAATTACTTTTTCACTTTGGTATTAATTATAGTTTTTAATATATAGCAAACTCTATAAAAAAGCCTTCCTTGAATTATTTTTATGGAAGGCTTTTTTATATTTATTTTCAATTTGTTTTAAAAAGTAGGTTGTTAGCAATATTTTTTATCTTACAAAATCTGCTTTCAAATCTTCAACAGATTCATTGTAATTTGTATAAATATCTCTGGTTAATTGTTCCAGATATTCAATTCTTGATTTTGATTTTGTGAAGTAGAATTTGAAGATTTCATCTTTCTCTTCATTATTATCCACAATTGGTAATAATAAAATCAATCGATATAAAATTGAAATAATTTCAGTAATATAATTTGCCACATAATCAAACAATTCTTTGTTTTTCTGTTCTTTTACAAATTCGAATAAAGTGTAAAATGCATCAATCCATTTCACAATTTCTGATTGTTCAGTAGATAACCTGGAAGCAGAATATTTTTTAAATTCATTGAATTCACCGCCCATTACATCAGCTTTGATACTTGCAATTGCAGCAACAACCTGAAGTTGTGTTGTACCTTCATAAATATTTGTAATACGGGCATCTCTGGATAATCTTTCAACCGGAAAATCTTTCATATAACCACAACCAGCATGAATCTGTACAGAATCATAAGCCACATCATTTGCCATTTCAGTGATTACAAACTTGGATAATGGTGTAAGAAAATCCGCCATTGCTTTGGCTTTTTTCATTTCAGCTTTGACATCGATGCCTTTATCTTCCATTCGTTCATACATATCCATGTAATCTACAGCTAGGGAAGTTTTGTACAGTAACAGACGGGAAGTTTCGATTTCCGCCTGCATATTTTTAAGCATTTGATAAACTGCTGGCATTTGAACAATTGCTTTTCCAAACTGTTCGCGTTCGTTGGCATATTTCACAGCTTCTTCATAAGCAGCCTGAGCAACACCAAGTGCCTGTGCAGAAACAGCCAAACGAGCACCATTCATCAGTGACATTACGTACTTGATCAAACCGAATTTTCTTTTGCCAACCAATTCACATTCTGCCATGTTGAATTGTAATTCACAGGTTGGTGAACCATGGATTCCGTGTTTGTCTTCGATACGCCGAACAATCATGTTGTCATCGCGATAACGTTCATAAAGGAACATACTCAACCCACGTCCGCCTTTTGAGCCACGTTCTGAGCGAGCAAGAACCAGAGAAACTTCACCGTTTCCATTGGTGATGAATCTTTTAACTCCATCGAGATACCATTTTCCATCTTCTTCAATTGCTTTGAGTGCTACAGCCTGAAGATCAGATCCGGCATCAGGTTCTGTCAGTGCCATTGAGCCACTAACTTCACCATGACAAAATTTTGGAAGCACACGATCTTTTTGTTCTTCGCTACCAAATTTGAATATTGTCACAGCAATATCCTGCAATCCATAAAGATTCATCAAACTGGCATCAGCCTGGGAGACCATTTCAACAATAATATTATTTACAGTAACGGGTAGATTTAATCCACCATATTTTTTTGGTAAAATTCCACCGAGGAAACCAGCATCACCGAGAACTTTCATGTTTTCCTGAGTCCCAGGAGCCCAACTAACAACACCATTTTCAAGGGTTGCACCGTGGATATCGACTTCTTCACTGCGTGGCCAGATAAAATTCGCACAGATATCACCAGCATTTTTCAATACCATATCATAATATTCATGTGCTTCTTCCTGGCTTTTAAAAGAATCGTCTGCCTTGAAATCATTTTCCAGATCTTTGATGATGTCAATGATATCGAACTGTTTGAGATAAAACTCTCTGCTTTTATTATAAAAATTATTAGACATTATTCTTCCTCCCTCAACATTTGGATCATTTTGGGAACCACATCTTTGACATCTCCGACGATTCCTTTGTGTGAAATATTAAAAATAGGAGCATTGGGATCATTGTTAATTGCAATGATCTTCATGGATTCTTCCATACCGGCTCTATGTTGGATCTGTCCGGAAATTCCTGCAGCGATGTAAAGTTTTGGCCTTACAACTGAACCTGTTTGACCAATTTGACGTGCCTTTTCAGTATAACCAAAATCAACAGCAGCACGACTAGCACCAACTTCTGCATCCAGAAGCGCAGCAAGTTTGTGTAGCAGATCAAAATTCTCTTTGCTACCAACACCAGCACCACCTGCGATAATTACATCCTTAGAATCAAAATTAACAGTAGATTTTTTGGGAACAATGGAGAGAAATTCGCTTTTGATCCATTCTTCAGTAAAATCAATATTTGCTTCTTCCATGATACCTTTTTTGTCCAGTTTCTTTTCGGGTAATGGCATAACACCTTCACGAACAGAAGCCATCATTGGGCGATTATCAGGAGTTACGATTGTAGCAAGGATATTTCCTCCAAAAGCAGGTCGTACCTGATAAAGTGATTTACCTTTATCTTCTTTTTTGTATTCCAAATCATTGATGAACAGTTGCGTACAATCTGCAGTCAACCCGGTTTTCAGAGATGATGCGATCAAGGGTGCAATGTCACGACCATTATGTGTTGCACCAAAAAGTACGATATCTGGTTCTTCCTGTTTGATGATCTGCTCAATAATATTTTTATATGCAATAGATTGCAAGTTTTTCAAATTGTCATTTGTGTAATAAATCAGTTTATCCAATCCATTTTGGAATAATTTATCTGCATCTTCCGGTAGATGATCGCCAACAAATACACCAATGACGTCGCCATTGAATTCCTGCATCATTGTGTAGGCTTTATAGGCCAATTCCAAACTTACAAAGCGACAGTTTTTTGTAATCGGATTTTTTTCAATATATACGATTGTTTTCATTAATTAGCCTCAGTGTATTCTTTCATTATGTCATTAATCAATAGTTTGATACCAGAATCATCGGCTTCAAACATTTCAAGATCACCACCTACAAGAGTAATGCTCTTGATCTTTTTCACTTTAGTCGGACTTCCACCCAAACCACATTGCTCGATATTCAAGCCCATATTTTCAGCATTGAATACAGGAATCACCAACCCATTGGCTTCGGCATTTTCTAATTCTTCTGCTGGAATGTTAGCCGCGATTTCGGCTTTGAAATAATTTCTCATTTGCACACAACTTGGATAGCCCGGTGTATTGGCTTCTTCTGTCACTGTCAGAAGAACAGGAAATTGAGATTTGATCTCCTCTGTTTGAACTTCGCCATCACGTTCGACGATTACATAATCTTCTGTGACGTCATTGAGTTTGGATACGTATGTGATCTGATTGAATCCAACTTTGTCAGCCACCTGTGGACCAACTTGAGCAGTATCACCATCAATTGCCTGACGACCGGCAATTACCATATCCACATTACCGATTTTTTTCACTGCTTCTGAAAGCACATAGGATGTTGCCAATGTATCAGCTCCTGCAAATTTCATATCTGAAACCAGGTATACTTTATCAGCACCCAAGTAGAGTGAATGTTTCAAAATTTCTACCGCACGAGGTGGCCCCATGGTTACGACATGGACTTCGGCACCAATTTTTGATTTTATATCCAGAGCCATCTGCAATCCGTTTAAATCTTCCGGATTGAAAATCGCTGGTAATTTACCTCTATTAACAGTTCCATCTTCCTTCATCGCTTGTCCAGTGATGTTGGCTGTATCTGGAACCTGTTTCGCTAAAACGACTATTTTTTTCATTATTTCCCCTGATAAGATTAGCCACATAGACACAAGACTATCGTAAAAGTCAGTTTCGTACTCCGAAGATGTCATACTGAGCTTGTCGAAGTATCTCGCATTCCATGTCACAGAGATTCTTCACGAAGTTCAGAATGACAGTAATATGGAGACTTTTAAGATTATCTGACACATTTTCCATGGCTTATTATTTCATCATTGTTATCAAAAAATTCAAGCGGTAGTTTAACGATTTCAAGACGTTAAAATCAACACTTTAGTATGTTTTGTCAGAAAAAAGTTTTGGTGAATCGGATGAACTGCTAAAATTCATTGAATTGATAATAGAAAAGCCTGCCAAACTCATGACAGGCTTATTCTTATTATTTATAAATTTTAATCACTTTTTTACAATTATTCCGTATCCTTCACGCAGCGAATAGATAAGCAACGCCATTTATTACTTATACCACGATTAACTTCAGTATTATTATATGCAAGGTAGGTAGACCAGGCACTAGATACATCATTTCCTGTTGCTGTCCAAAAACTTGCATATTGACCTAAACCTGTTGAATTACCGTCAGTTTCTATAAATCCTCCAGGCAATCCTGTAAAACCAAACTCATCAGTTCCATTCCCTCCTGAATTCCATCCGTAAATAGACTTAAGTTTTGTTCCAACATTAGTATTCAAATTAGTAATTAATGTCTGCCATTCTTCATCAGATGGTACATGCCATCCATTAGGAGCTATACCTCTGACATCATTAACATCATTCCAATTATATAACAGTCCATAAAAATCTTTATTACTGTCATCATTATCATAAACTTTGTCGAATAATATTCCTTGTCCATCACGATAATGCTCAGTTTTCAGATTCTCAGCCATCCACCACTGTTCACCAATTCTCACTGTGATATAAATATTTCCATCAATATCGGTTACTGTTCCAGTTTCAAACACAGGATTATTTACTGTAAAAGTAACTTCAGTATAGTCAGAATTTCCTGCCGCATCATAGGCTGTTGTACGAATTGTATGACTACCATTTGCAACATCTCTGGAGTTCCATTGAATGCTGAAATCAGTTTCATTTTCCACTTCACTATCTTCACCAATAGACTGATATACTCCGCCTACATTAAGTTCATATACAACTCTATTAATTTCTTTGTTATCGACGGCAAAAACTTCGATATCAATTATATTTTGCACCTCTCCGCCATCAAGTGGAGATGTAATATATACATCAGGATTTGAATTGTCTGGTTCATCATAGTCCATAATACATCGAATTGAGTAACCTCTTGATTGTGCAGTATAATATTTTACTAAATAGTTAGTACTCCCAACAATTGTTCTGTCCCATGCTTTCCCATCAGGATATTCTGTTATCGTCCAGAATATTGCATTTTCACCCAACTGATGTGATGAACCATATTCCGGTATTCCATATCCTCCTGGTAATGCAGAAAAACCCCAATCGTCTGTACCATTTTCATCATCAGCCCAACCGGTTGTAGCCTTCAACCTTCCGCCATTGCGAGTTGTATTATTAGAAGAGGCAAGTTCTTCCCATTCATCATCTGTTGGAATATGCCATCCGGCTGGTGCTAAACCACGGCTATCATTGACTGCATCCCAATTATATAATCTGCCGTATGTTGTTACATTGCTTTCATTTTCACCGTAAGCCATGAAGTCATTAACTGAAATGTCTTCTCCATTTTTATATCGGGTAACTTTCAGATTTTCCGCCATCCACCAACGTTCACCAATTTTCACAGTTTTGTAGACATTTCCATCTATATCAGTTACAGTTCCTGTTTCAATGATCGTGTTATTGATATTTATTGTAATTTGTGCTGAACCGCTATTACCTGCAATATCACTTGCTGTAATACGAATTGTATGATTTCCATTATCAACAGTCCTGGAATCCCAGAGCCAATTAAACTCACTATCACCATCAAAAGTATCTTGTCCTATTTCCGAATAAACACCACCTGATTCGATTTCAAAAATGACATTAAGTACACCAACATTGTCAGTAGCAGTCACTTGTATATTGGTACCAACTGTATTAAACTTTATATCTTCACCTTCAGAAGGATTTGTAATTACTACTACTGGATCTTCAGTGTCAGGTTCATAGTCGCCTTTAATACAACGTACAGAATGACCATAACTTTTTCTGGCTCCTGTGGATGTCTGGTAGATATCATCCCAATTATGAAAAATCTGATAAGCATAAGCATCAATATCACTGACCTCATTAGCAGACCAAAAAACGCTTTGTTCACTAAAATAATAAAAATCATTTCGGGCATAGACAGAATTATAGGTCGCTCTTCCACCAGGATAAGCATTAAATCCCCATTCATTAGTGCCATTGCCATCATCTTTCCACTCAATTTCTGATTTTAATTTTTTCCCGGCTTTGCTCCCGAGGAAAGATTTCAGTGCTTCCCACTCAACATTTGATGGTATATGCCAGCTTTCTGGAGCCAACCTACGAAAATCATCAACAGCATTCCAGGAATAATGTCTCCCATAATTTGCCAAGTTGCTATCTGCATCAAAAAGTGTCCAACGCTCACTGGCTGGGATCAAATCACCATTGCGATAGTGGATTACCTGGAGATTTTCCGCCATCCACCATTGCTCACCAATTTTCACAGTTTTATAAGTATTGCCATCAATATCTGTCATTGTTCCGGTTTCGATGTAATTGCCAACTGTTAATTCAACACCTAATTGGGCCACTGCTCCATTTTTATCTTTTACTTGCATTCTTACTATATACACACCACTTGTGTCATATTGGTGTGTTGTTGTTTTCGAAGTAGAAAAGTCAGTATCCCAGACATCATCACCTTCAAAATCCCATTTCACCTGTAAATCAATAATACTATTGCGATCATCAATACAATATGAAGCATCAAATGTAAAAAGTGTTTCTGTTGTACCATCTACCATTGGATTAATCGAAAATATTGGTGTTGGACGTTCATTTTCTATCTCGGTAATCTTCACAGTACGAAAATATCGTGAATACTCACCATCTGTATCCAGCACTTCAACTTTTAACGTATATTCTCCTGGTTCAGAATATTGATAGGTAGTTGTTTTTGTCAAACTATACTCAGTTTCAAAGGTACAATCATTGTCAAAATCCCAACGCACCTTCAATTCACTAGCATCATCTTCCAAATCTGTCGAACCGCTGGCATCAAAAGAAAATACTGTTTCAACAGTACCGCTGTCAGGTGTCATTGTAAAAAATGCTGTAGGAAGCACGTTTTCAACTTCCAGTGAATCCATATCGACATCCGTCTGACCGTTGATATCTTTTACTTCCACTTTAATGAAATATTTTCCCACTTCATCATATTGTTTTGTGAAGTTTTTAACGACTGAATAATCTGTATCCCAAACACCGTCATTATTCCAATCCCAACGAGCAACTAGATCATTATCATTTACACCAGCATGCTGACTGCTTGATATGTCAAATGTGAAATCTGTTTCAATAGTACCAGTAGCAGGAGTAATATTCAAAATTGCTGTGGGTTTTTCTGCTGGATTAGTAATTACATGCAGGTTTCTCATCATACCTAATTCTTCACCATCAATATCTTTCACTAATAATTTTACAAAATATTCCCCAGTATCAGGAAATTGATAGGACATTACGGTAGTTGTTGAGAAATCTGTGTCCCAGGTTCCATCATTTCCTATATCCCATTTATATTGTAATTCATCATCATCATTATCTGGATCAAAACTTGAAGAAGCATCAAACTCAAACACCGTTTCTACATTTCCAATTTGAGGTGAAATAGTAAAATCTGGAAAAGGTAAAAGATTTACTTTTATATCTTCAGCACTATAATTATCAGAACCATCATTTGAAACATTTACTGGATAGTCTATTAAATTATTAAATCCATCACCATCTATATTAAATAAAAATTGTTTCATGTCTGAACTTTTACTGAGAGCTGCTACCTGTTTCATCGACTGAAAGGTCACAAAAGGAAATTTGTTTAATACTTGGTTTCCAACAATTGTTATTTTTCCTCGAAAAGCAATTTTATTATTAATTTCTAAAATCGAAAAGTAGATCCCGGAACTCAGTTGGTTGCTAGAGTTGTCATAGCCGTTCCATGAAAAAGATTTAATTGGAGTGTTCTGGTATTGTTCATCAAAAACTTTTTGTCCGATGAGATTATATATTTTTACTTTATAATTTTCATAATGTTCGGGTGTAATATCAAAGTCATCAATAGGAGTTTCTCCAGTTGAAATTTTGATAGTATAGTATCCTGATGAATTTGTTAGAGTTGATGTCCCTTCTTGACTTGTAATATTGACTAGGTCCAAACCAATTCCATCCATTGCTACAACTCGTCCTGAAACAGCAAGTGAATCTGCTGAATAAGCAAAACTAACAAAAAGAATCATTACAAATACTATTACTTTTTTGACCATAAACCCTCCAGAGTAAGAAAAGACTATTATTTAATTATTTTATAGAAGGAACATTAAGAATTTGGTGTAATAATTCAAAATGAAATTTTTACAAGAATACAACAATATCAATTGATATGACTTTATGCTTTATTTTTTAATAATTTATAAATAGAAAAAGGTCATGAGTAGAACCATGACCTTCTTTTGTGATACGGTAAATAAAGTAGGGGGATTTATTTTATTTAATTATTAAGTTATTCACTTTTCAAATACGCAACTAAGACAGATGTATTTTGAAAAGGTTAAATAATATATTTAAAAATTATAATTCGTCAACTTAACTAACATTGTCCTTCAACTTCTTTATTTTTAAACCCTTGTAATAAAAAAATTAATTTACTATCTTCGTCGTTTACAATTGGTTTTAACAAATTAGAAAAAAAGGAGAAATCATGTTTCAAGGTATTGGAACAGCGATAGTTACACCATTCACAGAAGAAATGGAAGTGAATTATCAAGACTTAAAAAATATTGCTCAAATGCAAGTAGAAGCGGGAACAGATAGTATTGTTGTGTTGGGAACAACCGGCGAAACTCCAACCATTACACTTGATGAACGAAAGCAAATTGTTAAAACCGTTGTAGAAGAAGTAAAGGGTAAGATACCTGTAATCGTAGGAACCGGAACAAATTCAGCAATTGATGTAATTAAATACAACAAAATGGCCGAAGAAGCCGGTGCCGACGGACTTTTAATCGTCACTCCATACTATAATAAAACAAGTCAGGAAGGACTTTTCCAATCCTTCAAACTATATGCTGATTATACAAAATTGCCAATCATTATATACAATGTTCCTTCAAGAACAGGTGTAAATATGAAAATCGACACTATCCTTAGATTGCATGATGAATGTGAAAACATCATAGGAATCAAAGAAGCAGGCGGAGACATTTCCTTTGTTGCAGAATTAATGGCAAAGAAACCAAGCACTCTGAAAGTATTCTCCGGAAATGATGATCAGACCCTCTCAATGATGGCTCTTGGTGCAGAAGGCTTAATATCAGTTGCAGGAAATATTATTCCCAAAGACATGGTAAACCTAACTCATCTTATGCTCCAGGGAAATATAAAAGAAGCACAAAAATACAACAATCGCTTGAATCAAATCTTTAACGAACTGTTTATTGAAGTGAATCCAATTCCTGTGAAATATGCAGCATCATTGATGGGAATTTGTGATAATAGTGTGCGCTTACCATTAGTGACGTTATCCAAAGAAAATGAAGAAGTCATCGAAAAAACTTTGCAGGATTTGGAATTGCTATGAAATTCGGAATTATTGGAATAAATGGCCGTATGGGTCAGGAAATCCGATCAGTCTTTGAGGAAGAAGGACATGAACTTGTCTATTCCCTTGACAAAGATGATGAATTTCGATCGGATATTCCAGATGTATTGATTGATTTTTCCTTACCTGCAGTTTTTGAAAAAACACTAAAACTTGTTGATGAATTTCAATCTCCATTGGTAATTGGAACTACAGGTTTGACAGAAGATCAATTGGCAAAACTAGACTTAATTTCTGCAAATCATGCTGTTGTTCAATCATACAATTTTTCTATCGGAATTCAGATGCTTCTGAAAGCCACAGAATTACTCAATGACCACATCTCTGATTGGGATATTGAAATCTCTGAAACTCATCACAGATTCAAACTGGATAAACCTTCAGGTACTGCGAAAATGCTTCAAAGTGTATTTGCCAGAGAAATTCCAACCTCTTCCCTACGACTAGGAAATGTTGCTGGAGATCACTCAGTACATTTCGGATCTTTGGGCGAAACCATCACTCTGTCCCATAGAGCGACTTCAAGACGCACCTTTGTAGAAGGTGTTTACAAATCTGCACTCTTCCTCAACAAGCGAAAGCACGGCTTATTTTCATTCAAGCAAGTGCTATTTTCCAAGTAATTTATAACAAACAATAGAACCACAGATTATTAAAAATCCGGCTTAGACGGACACCGATTGACACAGATTTTTAATAAATTTGTTAAAATCATATTGTAAAGAAATAAATCATCTGTGAAAATCGGTGCAATCTATGGTCAACAAAAGTTATTATAAAAATTTAAGATAATTGAAAAATATGAAGACTAAATAACTGCAGATATATACGGAATAACCAGGATAAAGAATCCGTTAGAATCCGTGTAAATCCGCGGCAAAAGAAATTAAAAGGAGAAAAACATGAACTCTTACGAAATTATTAAATACATCTCAGATTCAAGAAAGACTACACCAGTCAAGGTTTACTTAAAAGGCGATTTAGCAAAAATAAATTTTAACAATATGGATTATTTTGGTGATGACAAATCAGGTGTACTTTTCTGTGAATATTCAGATTTTCAATCATTATTAGCAGATAATGAATCAAACATCACAAAACATATACTTGAACAAGATCGCCGAAATTCTGCGATTCCATTAGTGGACCAAACACAATTCAATTGTCGCATTGAGCCCGGTGCATTTATCCGCGATATGGTTGAAATTGGTGACAATTGCATCATTATGATGGGTTCTGTGATTAATATCGGTGCTGTGATTGGCAAAAATACAATGATCGATATGAATGTTGTTCTTGGTGGCCGTGCTGTAATTGGTGCAAATTGCCATATCGGAGCAGGTGCTGTGATTGCCGGTGTAATTGAACCACCAAGTGCTGATCCTGTTGTCATTGAAGACAATGTACTAATCGGTGCAAATGCTGTTGTTCTTGAAGGTGTAAGAGTTGGTGCAGGTTCAGTAGTTGCCGCCGGTTCTGTTGTAACAAAAGATGTTGAACCAAATTCTGTTGTCGTCGGCTCTCCTGCAAAAGTGATCAAAAAAGTTGACGACAAAACAAAAGCAAAAACACAACTCATGGAAGAATTAAGGAAATTATAATATGAATATCATCGTTCAAAAATATGGTGGTTCTTCAGTAGCCGATACCACCAAAATCAAAAAAGTAGCTGCCAAAATCCGTCAAAGAATTGTTAATGATACAAAACTTGTTGTTGTAGTGTCTGCAATGGGCAAAACCACTGACAAATTACTGGAATTAGCCAAAGAAATTTCTGATAAACCCAATCCTCGTGAATTGGATATGCTGGTGACAACTGGTGAACAGGTTTCTGTTTCATTGCTGTCGATGGCTTTGCAGGAAACTGGTTTGAGAGCAAAATCGCTGAACAGTTTCCAGGCGGGGATTACAGCAACAACAAATTTTACCGATGCAATGATTCAGAATATTGATGCAAGCAAGATCACCAATCATTTAAAAGAAAATAATGTTTTGATCATTACCGGATTTCAAGGAATTACAGAAACCAACGAAGTTACAACCCTTGGTCGTGGTGGGTCTGATACATCTGCTGTCGCAATTGCATCAGCATTGAAATCTCCATGTGAAATCTACTCCGATTTCCCAGGTATCTTCACCACAGATCCACGTATTTTTCCTAAGGCAAAGAAGTTGAAACACATTAATTATGATGAAATTATGGAAATGTCCAGACTTGGTTCCAACGTACTTCACACTCGTGCAGTGGAAATTGCAAAGAAATTCAATATTCCACTCTATTGTGCAGCCACATTTTCTGACGAAGAAGGTACAATCATCGATTCCAAAGAAATCGAAACTTCTGTGGTAACAGGGATGTCAATTATGGACAAACAGACCCGTGTTACCATTGCAAATCTACCAATGGATCACAAAACCGTGAATCAGGTATTTGCATTTCTCGGTACAAAAAAAATAAATATCGACATGATTTCCATTATTGAGTTGAAAAATACCCTAAATCTTTCGTTTACTTATATTGAAGAAGAAGCAGATAAATTTGAAAATGCGATGGTTCAGTTGCAGGAAAAATTTCAGGAATGCGAAATTCTCTACCGTCATGGTGATTGTAAAATTTCTGTTGTAGGTTTAGGAATGCGTTCTGAAGAAGGTGTGGCTTCCAGATTTTTTAAAACTTTGGAAGAGATTCCGATAGAATTGGTAACAACATCGGAAATCAAAATTTCTGCACTTGTTCGAAAAGAATACAAAGACAAAGCAGTCTTGGCTTTGGCAAAGGAATTTGAACTATGAGTTTGTTGAAACTTTACAATACTTTTGATCTGGAAATAGATCATGCAAAAGGCGTCAAAATCTTCGCTAAAAACGGCGATGAATATATAGATACATTTGCCGGAATTGGTGTACTTTCCTTTGGACATTCTTATGTGCCAATTACAAAATGTTTTACTGAAAAATTGGAGAGATATTCACATCTTTCCAATTTTTTCATTGATGAAGATGCGGAATATGTGGCTGAAAAATTGATAGAATTCACTAGCAAAACCGGAAAAGTATTTTATGCAAATTCCGGTACAGAAGCCAATGAAGCAGTATTGAAAACTATTCGCAAAATCTCTACTAATGACCGATATCAAATCATCTTTTTTGATAAAGGATTTCATGGTCGTACAACTGGTTCACTGTCAGTAACCGGCTTTCCAAAAATCAAAGATTGCTTCTCTCCTCTTTTACAGAGAACCACGAAATTGCCATTTAATGATTCAGAAGCATTACAAAAATATCTTGAAGAAAATCATGAAAAAGTAGCCGCAATCTTTGTGGAAGCAATTCAAGGTTCCGGTGGCGTTATTCCTCTTGATCTGGAATTTGCAAAAAAACTTGAATCATTACACCAAAAATACAAATTTACACTAGTATGTGATGAAATCCAGGCAGGATTGGGTCGCACAGGAAAGCATTTTTCCTACCAGCATTTTGGATTGAATCCCGATCTTGTGACTGTGGCAAAATCACTTGGTGGCGGCTTGCCATTAGGAGCGATTTTATTTATCGGTGATATGGCAAATGTTCTTCAACCCGGCGATCACGGATCAACCTTTGCTCCAAATCCTGTCGCACTTGCTGGATCACGATACGATGTGGACAATATTCCAAAAATGATGGATGAGGTTCTAAAAAAAGGGCAATATTTCAAATCAAAGATCAAGGAACTCAACTCCGATAAAATTAAAGATATTCGCGGATATGGATTGATGCTGGCAATTGAATTATTTGAGGAAGATGAAGGTATCAGAAATCGTGCTTTTGACAATAAACTTCTGCTCAATGTCATCAAGAATAAAATTATTAGATTATTACCGGCATTGAATATTACTTTTGGTGAAATTGATTTGATTGTCAAAAAACTTGGAGATATTTTATGATTTCACCTGTGGAATTACGACACAAAATTCATCAAACTCCTGAATTGGCAATGCAGGAGTTCAAAACCACACAATTGTTAATTGAGAATATTGAATCAGCCATGAAGCACTACCAATATAAGATCAAACTCCATCGGCCTTTGGAAACCGGATTGGTAGTAGAATATAAACCTACTGATGGTGATTTTACGCTCCTTCGGGCTGATCTGGATGCATTGCCTACAATCGAGCAAACAGGCTGCGAATTCGCTTCTCAGAATGAGAATATGCATGCATGTGGTCATGATACACATATTTCAATTTTATATGGATTTCTACTTCAAGTTTTGGAGATAAAACCTCAGCAAAACATGCTATTTCTTTTCCAGCCTGCAGAAGAAGCAATTGGTGGTGCAAAAATGATATTAGAAACTGGAATTCTGGATATCTTTAACATTGAAAAATCCTTTGCACTTCACGTGAATGATGAATTTGATAAAGGGACTATTGCTACAAATGATTCCACTCTATTCGCATCATGCTATGAATTAGACATTGAGTTTTTCGGTAATTCCGCTCATGTAGCCTTCCCTCAAAATGGGAAAAATGCATTGAATGCCATGAGAATATTCATGGATGAAAAAGACAAATTACCACAAAATTACAACAAACCCATCATCTTCGGTATTGGAAAAGTTGAATCAGGTAAAGTTCGAAATATTGTACCAGATTATGCAAAATTAGAAGGAACAATTCGTTCATTAAAATTATCTGAAACGCAAACTTATATCGATAAGCTGGAAAGAATCTGTCAGGGAATCGAATTATCAACTGGCATTTCCTACAAACTTCATCATGGATCAGTTTTGAAGGAAGTAGTTAATTCACCCGAAATCTTCGAATATGCAAAATCCAGATTATCAGAGAAGTTTGATTTCCAAAAAATTGATGTAAAAATGACTGGTGAAGATTATGGATATATTGCTGAAAGATATCCATCATTGATGATGTGGCTGGGAACTCGAACTGAAGAATTTTATGGATTGCACAATCCAAGGTTTTTACCTGAGGATTCGATTATTGAGGACGGGATTGAGGTTTTAAGAATATTGGCCGCTGATTGACACGAATTTTTACGGATTATGCAATCTGTACAACAACTTACTAAGTTGTATTTGATTTTTACTCGACAGAGAAAAATCAAATAATAGAAATATTACTCCAGCCAATTTTCTACTTTTAAACCATCAACACGGATAAATTCTTTGATATTATTTGTAACTAATACTCCATCATTTGCCTTTACTGTTGCAGCAATAATCAGATCATTAGGACCAATTATTTTTCCCTCTTTCTCAAGCAAAGACCTTATGTATGAATATTCTATACTTTCCTTATCTCCAAATGCTACTGTTTCTAATGGAAAAATAAATTGATAAATCTTTTCAAGATTTTCTAATTGCTTCTGGCTTTTTTCTGCACCATAGAGTAGTTCTGCTTTCACAATAGATGGAATTTTTATATTATCAGGATTATTGGATAGTAACTTCTCTATCAATAAAGGAAATTTACCTTTCAAAAAATATATACAGATATTGGTATCTAAATAATATTTCACAGCTCTTCTCTTATTGAGTCATTTTGAAAATCATTATGCTTTTCTACAGCGAATGTTTCATCTTTAATTGAACCAAAAAGTTTTCTATAATTTGCAGGCCAATTTTTATTTAATGTTTCATTTATTTTTTTTACAGCAAATTTAGAAATTGATAAATTTTCAATTTTTGCCGCTACTTCCAGTTTGTGAAGTGTCTGTTTGTCTATATATAGTGATAATTGTGGCATTTTCTTATTCCTTTCAAGTATGTTATAAAATATACTTGCATTTATTCAAAATAACAATAGTCAAAAAACTCAATGGTTTGGTTTATTCAATAGACTATATTGTAAAACAATTTGCACACCATATTTATAAAAACCTTTTTATGAACTTTTTTGTATCTATTCTTTGGTGAATATTAAAAATCTTTTCGCATCGACAATTATTACGAAATAGAAATTTGATAACTAGGAAGAAAAAAACAAATATCTTATTCCAAAAAGCCCTCCAATGTCTTCTAACTTCAAAGGGCTATATAGTATTTAATAAATTATCCTGAATTCAAGTACTAAGTGCAACATTTGTTAATTTGTAAAATACTTCATATGGAGTTAAAAATCCAAGGCATTTTCTAGGTCTGTTATTTAGCCTATCAATCACTATATCTATATGTCTTTGAGTTATACCAGAAAAATTACTTCCTTTCGGGAAATACTGTCTAATTAATCCATTACTATTTTCATTCAATCCCCGTTCATGAAATCAATAGGGATGGGCAAAATAAAAATCAGTTTCTAGATTTCTCGCTATTTCTTCATGATTTGCAAATTCTTTCCCAGTATCAGAGATAATGGTATGCACAAAATTTTGAATATCGCTTAGCATCTTTTCAATGGCTGATGCAACTTGAGATGCTTGTTTTCTATCGACTTTTTGAATCAAAGATAATCTGGTTTTTCGTTCAGTCAAAGTTACAATAGCATGTTTATGATTTTTTCCAATAATTGTATCTGCTTCCCAATCACCAACTCGGATTTTCTGTTATACAATTTCTGGTCTATCATCAATGAATTTTCTGTTTTTCAGACATCCTCTTCGTTCCTGAACCATAACGCTTCTTACGCTTTTTCTGACATCTGAGATGTTTATATAAATCTCCATCATTCGTTTTATCCTTAATAAGATATTGATATATCCACTCATGACTTATATCAATATCCTGCTCATTTTCAAGCCTTGATGATATTTGTTTCGGTGACTAATCTATCAAGATTAAATCTTCTACTTGCTGCCACGTAGAAGAATCAATTTTTGATTTTGACTTTCCTTGACGGCGGAGAAGAGCCTCCTTGTGTGCATGTTTTGGTCTGTAACCACGTAAACTTTTATTGCGAGTTATTTCTCTGCTAATTGTGGATTTATTAAATCCTATTGCCTCTGCAATTTCTGACTGTGTGTAATCACTTTATTTCATAAAATAGATTGTGTACCTTTGGTCACAGGTAAGTTGTTTGTAAGACTTCATTTGCTACTCTTGTTTTGTGGTTAGAACAACAGAGCAAATTTTACTACAACTTGCCTGTTATTTCAACTAAGAGTTGCACTTACTTGTTGAATCCAGGTTTTATTAAACAAGAATAATTCTTCCTTTTTCCAATTCACAAATTTATATTCCACAAAACAAGGAGAAACTTATGGCACAAAAAACACGTGAAGATGCATGGAAATTACTCAACGAATATACACAAGATGCAAGCCTGATCAAACACGCTCTAGCGGTAGAAGCAGCAATGCGAGGCTATGCTAAGTTCTATAACGAAGATGAAGAACTTTGGGCAACAACCGGATTGATCCATGATTTTGATTATGAACGTTTTCCAAGTATGGAAGAACATCCCTACAAAGGTAATGAAATCCTCAAAGAACAAGATTGGCCGGAAGAAATCATAACAGCAGTGATGGGACATGCAGACTACACTGGAGTTGCCAGAGAATCATTGATGTCAAAAGTACTCTTTGCTGTAGATGAACTTGCAGGATTTGTCATGTCTGTCGCACTTGTCCGTCCTTCCAAAAGCATCCATGATGTGAAGCCAAAATCTGTGAAGAAAAAATTCAAAACCAAAGCCTTTTCAAGAGCAGTGAGTCGAGAAGATATCCAAACAGGAATTGAAGAGCTTAGTGTTGATGAAACTGAACACATTCAACAGGTGATTGATTCATTGAGAACTGTGGCAAAGGAATTGGATTTGGAAGGAAACCCAGAATAATTTTTCCACGAATTAAACGAATAATGCGAATATATTATCAAATTCCTTGTTCCCAAAGCCCTCTTTGTGAACATTTTTATATAACGTGATATAATGAAACCTTTGAAATGGTCTTGTCATCACGAGTTTGTCGAAGAAACCTTTATAAGGATTGAATTTAAATCTATTCTTGGACAACCATTCCGAAGGTCTTTGACCATTCTGAAGGTTTTGAAGTCTTTGAGTTCTTTGAGAGAGAGTTTTAATTTTTATCTGCTAAAATCCGTGTTAATCCGCGGAAAATTAATAATTAGTTTAAGAAATACCACTCAATTCCAAGCACCTGAATCCTATACTGCAGTGGCATACTCTGAATCACAGAAAATTGTCGATTCTCTAGATTATTGAATTGGTAAAATCCATGAAGAGAACCTACTTTCACCCCTATTTTTGCAGAGAAGTATAATGGTTCATTAGTATAATAAACTTCGTCTGTAATACCAACAGTTTGAAATTCCTGATTCCAAATCAAATCTTCCCCACCTGCATAATAATAGACTGATCCTCTGGCGTATAGATTCAAATTGCCTTTGAATAGTGTTAATTCCTGTTCAATTGAGCCATTAAAATGAAAATGATAAAATTCATGAATATCAACCGTAGGTGAATATTGAACTTTTCCATACAAACTGGTTTTCCAGGGAAAAGACAAAGTTAACTGAGAATTGATAAAGAAGTCATTAAGATTCGCTTTCTGAAATGAGAATAGAGAATCATCATTACTGGTTTTATATGGTCGATAAAACTCACTACCTGTATAATCGAGAGAAGTTTTAAAATCAATGAAAGAATTTTTATAATTCAGAAAAATCGAATTGCTGTTTGTCATAAAAAAATCATCAGTATCAAAAGGTGCTTTTACTGCACCAGCATACAGATTATACAAAATTGGATACTGAAAATGATTCATATTAGAATTGATACCGATATAGATGTTTTCATATAATTTTCTGTTCAATGTTGCTGAATAAATCAAATTCTCATTTTTAATTCCCAGAGACAAATCATATTCAATACCGGATTTTTGTCCTCTATCATTCAATTGTAATGAGTAAACTTGATTCTCCACGTCAGTATAATTTTTCAGATAGACAGAATTCATATTATAATTCAATGAAATTGAAATGGAATCGCTGGCAAAGAACCGTGACTTTTCAGCAATAATGCTATAAGTATTTCCCTGTCCAGTAAAATCCATCAATGTATCCGAGGGTTGGTAAGTGTAATTGAACTGCGAAACTTGTCCACCAATTTGAAAATCACCCAAACTGTCCTGTTCAGAATACTTAAGGTAGAGTTGTTTCTTGTCTTTTTTAGAATAGCCATCATAATAGGCTTCCTGATAGATTCCTTGTTCGTTTGATGATTCTTGAAAAGCAGCAATTCCAGGAAACATTTTTTTGTAATTGAAACCAGATTCTATTGTGCCGGTTTCAGTTACTTTTTTGATATTCAGGCCAATATCCTGGGACAAGTTGTGTTCAACAGATGTGCTGCGATTGATGTCGTTTACATCCCAGTAGCCCGGAAAAGTAAAATTTTCTCCATGTAAAGTAAAATAATATTCATCGTTGATTTTTCCCGATATAATCGCTCCAAAGGATCCTAAATCATAACTTCCCCGATAAAGCCAATCAAATCTTGAGTAAAGGTCTTTTTGATAATTATAAATAGATCGTTGATTTATGAGATTTTTCTTGGAATTGATTTCCAAGTTTGAGTATTTCGGATTGATCCATGAAAAATTTATACCGCCATAAAGTGGATCACTGACATTAAAACCATTATACTGAAAATCATTTGCAAACCCAGGTAAACCATTACTGGACAATGAACCTGCAAATCCCCATTCATCTGCAGGATATGTTACATAATTGGTTTGGTTTATTTGCTCGATGAGATTGAAATGTTCATAACTGATAATTTTTGTAGAATCAATTTCTGAAAAGAGAGAGGTAATTGTGAGGAATATTATTAATACTATTTTTTTAATCATTAAACAGACCACTTTTATTTAATCTTATTACAATTACCGGCAACAAAATCGAAAAAACCATTACATTCATTGCAATATGCATGACCGAAAAGACTATCCCCGAGAGAATTAATCCTAAAGTTTCAGTGAACCCAAAACCTGCTGAAACCGGATATGCTGCCGATACCAAAATATCGTAGATCAAGGTTATTAAAAATCCAGTAAACCCAAAGATTAATATGTAATTTTTCGAGAACTTTTCTGATGGTATCCACTTTTTCAGCATTCCGCCAGCAAAGCCAACAAGTGCCATAGCAATAACTTGTGATATTAACATTGGAGGAAATAACAACCCTGAACCAAAAGGATTCAGTGCTGAAAATAAAAATTCACCAATAATCCCGACGATCAAACCATATTTGGTTCCCATCAAATATCCAGATAAAAAGATAATCAAAGTCACCAGTTCCACATTTGGAACATAAACCAATGAATAACCTACAGCCATTACCAGTGCAATAAAAATTCCGGTAAATGCAATTTTTTTCGTTTTAATCAAAAATCAAACTTTCCCTTTGTATAGAATTCGGGAAAAATAGTTCCGTTTATCCGTCCAATTACCTTCTGATTCATCATCTTCCACAGCTTTTTTACACTGGGCAACTCGTGTATCCATTTCATCTATATGATAGACCAACATCGCTTCCAGAAATTTTGGTTCACGAGGAGAAGCCCATTCTAATTTTCCCTGGTGAGCTAGAATAATATGCTCCATTTTGATTCGCAAATCTTCTGGGAAATCAGGAATATCAAGAACTTCTTCACGAAAAATATCTCTTCCCATTACCAAATGTCCGATGAAATTTCCTTCATCTGTATAATTGATATTGACGCCTGGAGCCAATTCGCGAAGTTTCCCGATATCATGCAAAATCACTCCGCCAATTACAAGATCACGTCGTGCTTCAGGATAAACTCTACAGACATAATCCGCCAATTGAACCATATTATGTGTGTGTTCCAGCAATCCACCTCGAAAAGCATGGTGGAGTTTCATAGCAGCAGGATGGGTTTTTAATTCATCTTCATATTTTGTTAGAATATTGAGTAGAATTTTTTTCAAATAGCCATTTTCAAGTGAATTGATGAGATCTAGCAGTTTTTGCCACATTTCTTCTACATTGTTTTCTGTTGTGGGAATGATATCACTAGGTTTGAAGCCAAACTTATCATCATCCTCGTTGATCCGACGGATTTTGAATATTTTTATCTGAAGTTTATTGGAAAAAAGGATCACTGTTCCTTCCACAGCAACATGATCTCCCTCATCAAAACTATCTTTATACCGATCAGCATTGTCCCACATTTTAGCATTGATTCTACCACTATGATCAATTAGATCAGCATCAATATAGGTTTTGCCATCTTTGGTTTTTCGTACAGATTTTTTTGCTACACCAAAATATGTTTTGATCTTTGTTTCCGCTTTTAGGTCTTTAATAAATATTTTACTCATGTCTCTCCGTAATAGTTTTGCAAAATTTACTTACCAAATAACAAAATACAAAATCTAATAATTTTTAGATACTATTATTTCTCAATCTTTTATTGTGGTATTAATCTACACCAAAGATAATAATATGCGGAAATTTTCTACATTTAATCTAAAATAGCATAGAATGATAAAATATAATAAAAATTATTAGAATTCTTACCATAACAACAACTTACAGTACAAATCAATGCATTTAAGCACTAACAATATATTTTCTGGCAAGATATTTGAAAAGTAACATAAACGATGAAATAGATTTAATATTCAACAAGGAAATTAAATGAGAAACAGTAAACTAAATATTGCAACAAAAGAGAGTAAAAATACAGAAAGTGAACATCTGGAACTTATTCATCAATTTGCTGCAACAGTTAATCATGAAATCAATAATCCTCTAACATCGATTATTGGACAAGCTGAAATTTCTGAAATTGCATATGAAAATGGGATGGAAGAAACACTCCGTCAAGCCCTACAAAATATCATTAAAGAAGCTGAAAAAATCAGATTCATTACACATAAACTGGAAAATTTACAGTCAATTGAGACAGAAGATTATGCCGGTTATACAAAAATTTTAAATTTAACATAAAAGAAGTCCCAAATTCTTTTTACTCCAAACCTGCATTTTAATGCAGGTTTTTTTATATTTGACCAACACATCTTGGAGATAAAGCATGTCAATTTTCATAAATATTTTATATTGGATACTTCTTGTTTTTTCAGTTATCACTATCCCCTTCAATCTTCCAGGAAATGTAATAATTGTTATTCTTAAATTTCTACATTCATGGTTATGGGTCGGTAAAATAGACTGGAAAATCATCATTATACTAGCGGTTATTGCTACAATATCAGAATTATTGGAGTTTTTTGTTACAGTGAAAAGTACAGAAAAATTTGGAGGTTCCAGAAATTCTATGATCGCCTCTATAATTGGATCTATTGTTGGTGCTTTTGTAGGAAGTGGATTCATTCTTTTAATTGGTACTTTGCTAGGAGCAATGATTGGGGCTTATATTGGCAGCTTTCTGGTAGATTACTATGAGAATAAAAACCTCGAAACAGCAATGAGAACTGGATTAGGAGCATTTACAGGAGTTGCTGGAGGAAAATTTTCTAAAATCATATTAGCAATTATTATGTTAATTATTATTGTTGTGATGTGATTATTGATTTTTCAATTATCTGGACTGCGGAATTGCATTTCGCATATATTGGAATTAATATAAAATGCGGATTTCAAATCCGCGGTCCAGTTATTATTATGATAAATTCAGAAATACGAATCATTCCGACACTTTTTTACTAAGCCAATGCTTCACTTTCTAAGAAAGAGTCATCAAAACTAACATCATCATTTAATATCAATTCAAATTCAGCATATATTGGTTTATGATCAGAAGATTTATATTCTCTGAGTACCTGATCACTATTTTTTACTAGCTTCAATTTGTGTGGTGTATAGAAAATATGATCCAATGGAGGAGATAACATGAACTTTTTAATGTGCTTTTTATGGGATTTAGCAAAATCAACAGGTACCAAATTAAGTTTTCTCTTAAGGATTTTCTCCAAAAACCGGATTCTGTTTTTATTCCAGGTATTGAAATCACCGGAAAAAATGATCGGTCCAACATGTTCCTGACCATATTCAATTACTTCATGGATTTGTACACGAAATTTTCTCAATGAAACAAAATTGATTCCATGAATATTTACTACTAATAATTTATCAGTACTGTTTGCTATTTTATATGTAGTAAAAATTGTTGCTTTTGGTGTTGATAATAGGGGTTCTTTACTTGAAGATTTGGAAAATGTTTCTGTAAATGGTTGAATTGAAGATGCTGTTAAAACACCCGAATAGAGTTGTTTCTTTAGATTGACAATATTTGGAGAAAAACGCCAAACTAACAATTTATCAAGAAGAACATCTTTAATTTTCTTTTCTAATTTCACTTCTTGCAAAATACATATATCAGGTTCATAGGTATGAAAAATTTTAGAAAAATCTAAAATCCATGAGGTGTTTTTGTTTTTTGCAATATTCCAACTCAAAACACGTATTCGTTTATCCTCGATTTCATCATGAAATTGCATCAAGCATTTCATCATTAGGTCTTTGGCCGGATGAATTCCGACCACATAGGAAATTCCCACAAAGAAGATAAAATAAAGTGTTTCAGGATTTATAAAAGTAAGCAACTCTTCTCCAATTAAATTTCACTGAATATAGAAATATTTTCACAACTCAAAAATAACATTTTCATTTATTCACACTACAAAAAACAATAAATAATCAGAAGCAATATTTATTTAATTAATCCCTGTATATATAGCAATACTCGAAAATAATTTAATACAACAAATGATGAAAAATGATTGGTAATTTTCCTTATTTTAATTTACATTTTGGTTCATTCTAGGTAGGGACAGAGACAACATTCAGACAATTAACTCAATAATGGAATTCCATTATGCTTTTTTCTATTACGAACAAATGTTTGGAAATTAAAAAATTATATAATGGCTTGGAGCGTCAATTTCTCTGTGATCTTCTTTACCTGGAAAATTCATTTGGCATTCTACAATTCATTCTGGAAAAAGACTACTTTATCGATAATCTATTATTACCGAAAGGGTCTATATCTTTAGGATTTTTCTGGAAGAATCGTTCTTACAATGTCTATCAATGGTTTCACAATGAAGAATTGATTGCAACCTATTTCAATATTTCTGATTCCACAGAATTATCCAGAGAAAAATTTATTTGGCGTGATTTGATTTTAGATGTATTAATTCCAGTAAATTCTATTTATAGAATTTTAGATCAGGAAGAATTAAAAGCAATTCACGACAAAGAGATATTGACATATATTACCAAGGCCAAAAACCAAATTATTCAAGATCATGAACAGATAATCATAGAATTAAATGATCTTACACTTAAACATGAATTATTAAAATAAATTTAAGGAACATTAGAAATGACACCTATTGAAAAAGATTTTCCCAACGGAAAAGTTATTATTCCTGATGAAAAATTCAGATCTGATTTCACAGTATTAGAAACTGAAAGTGCTATCAAATATATCAAAGACACTTTTCAAAATTATTTCGCTACTGAAATGAATCTCAAAAGAGTTTCAGCTCCTATTGCAGTTCTTCGAAATACAGGTTTGAATGATTACCTTTCGGGTTGGGAAAAACCAGTGAGTTTTAACATTTCTTCAATTAATGAAAATAACAATGCAGAAATTGTACATTCATTAGCGAAATGGAAAAGAAACGCTCTCAAAGAATATGGGTTTATCTCTGGTGAAGGACTTTACACAGATATGAATGCCATCCGTCCTGATGAACCATTTCTTGATAATTTGCATTCTATTTATGTTGATCAGTGGGATTGGGAAAGAATCATCGCAGACAATGAAAGAACATTGGATGTGCTAAAATATATCGTCAAAAAAATCTATACAGTTTTGATTAAAACTGAACAAAAAATCTGTGTAAAATATCCTAAACTGGCAGATCCTTTTTTACCACACGATATCTTCTTTATACATAGTGAAGAACTGGAAGATATGTATCCTGATTTAACACCAAAGGAACGTGAAAATAAAATTTGCGAAGAAAAGGGTGCAGTATTTATTATCGGCATTGGTGCAGATTTGAAAAATGGTAAACCACATGATGCACGTGCTACTGACTACGATGACTGGATTAGTGATACTGGTAATGGCAAACGTGGCCTTAATGGTGACATTCTTGTTTGGAATCCAGTACTGGGTCAGGCATTTGAACTTTCTTCAATGGGAATTCGTGTAAATAAAGAATCACTGCTCAAACAATTAGATTTGAAAGATGAAATGTATAAAACAGAGCAGTACTTTCATCAAAGATTAATCGAAGGAATTCTCCCTCAATCAATTGGTGGTGGTATTGGCCAATCTAGACTCTGTATGTTTTTCTTGAGAAAAGCTCATGTTGGTGAAGTACAGGCAAGTATTTGGCCACAGGAAATGCTGGATATATGTAAAGACAACAAAATAAAAATTTTATAACCCTGGGGATATCAATGAAAGTATTATTACTTGAAAACATTCACCCTAAAGCAGAAGAATATTTTAAGAAAAAAAACTATGAAGTTGAGATTCATGGTAGCAGTCTCGATGAAAATGAATTGATTTCTAAATTGCAGGGCGTTAGTGTTCTAGGTATTCGCTCCAAAACACATATTTCAGAAAAAGTTATTCAAAGTTGTCCTGATCTTGAAGCTATTGGGGCATTTTGTATCGGCACAAATCAAATTAATATTGCAGCATGTAATAAAGCCGGAGTTGCGGTGTTTAATGCACCCTTTAGCAATACTCGATCTGTTGTGGAATTGGCTATTGGGAACATGATATCCCTTATGCGCAAGGTATTTGATAAGAGTCGCCTACTTCATGAAGGAAAATGGAATAAATCAGCATCAAACAGTTTCGAAGTTCGTGG